>Ga0265324_10000217_pt1 | contig 44137 bp, 44 predicted proteins | sample 41419metaG_FD_198634 | JGI IMG/M metagenome (GOLD analysis project Ga0265324, IMG submission 198634) | Rhizosphere microbial communities from Carex aquatilis grown in University of Washington, Seatle, WA, United States - 4-14-19 metaG | ecosystem: Host-associated > Plants > Roots > Rhizosphere...
GGCCCGACTTCGAGGTCAGGTCCCTTCCCCGGACCGTGACGCTCGCAACTCGGCGGAACGGAGCCCCGGAGCCCGTCCGTTTCGGCGACCGCCGCGATCGCGTCCCGACCCCGTCCGCGCTTCGCGGGCGCGCGGGCGACCGGTTGCCGGGGCGCAACGGAATGCCCCGACCCCGTTTGTCGCGTTGGACAAAACCCGGATCAAGCTCAACGATCAACCCCATCGTCTTGCCGCCGCTATCGACTGCAGAACGACCGCGAAGTCTTTAACGAAGGGCTGCCTTCTCCGTACCCGCAGAGCGCCGCTGTAAGGACCGGTCTACAGAGCGCCGCGAGGCGGAGAGGCTCGCTAAACGTCAGAAACGCAGGGTCAGTTGCGAGCCGACCGACTCCGGGCCGATTTCCGGAGTCAGGTTCAGCCCCAGGGTCTTGGCGCTGGTGTGCTTGTAGACCCGCAGGGTATTGGCCAGGGAAGCCAGGCGGTTGAGGGCCAGGGCGCCCACGGCGAAGGAGATGGCGACTTTGGAGGCGCGGTAGTAGCGCAGGGTGGACTGGAAGGTATTCCAATGGCGCGTGTTCTCGGGATTGGCCGAGCTTCCGAAGTCCCAGTAATTCGACTCCACCGGCTTGATGTCGTAATCGCCCGAACGCTTGCCCGAAAGGATTTGCGCCAGCTCGTAGCTGTCTTGACGGTGCTGCTTTTCCAGGTAGGAGCGGTAATTGGCCATGTTCTCCAGGAAGGCCGAGCTTTTCCCCGACGCGTCTATGCCCGCGTAATCCGATGCGTAGTTGCGCGCGCTGTTGAGATAACTTTCCCGGGCCATGAAGGCTACGTAGAGCGAGGCCCAGAATCCGGCTTCGGCCAGCAGGAAGGCCTTGGCGTTCGGCTTCTCGCGCAGATAGAGCTCGCCGGTGCCGGGAAGGACCGCCGAATAGAGCATGGCTAGCCCCAAGGAGCGATCCTGGTTGCGTGATTGCCGCGGATCGACTTCCACAGTGATGTCTTCGGAGTTGGAAGGGTTCTCGATTTCCGGAGCCGAGGCGGCAGGGGCAGCCGCTTTCACTGAGTCGGTATGGGCGGCGGCTGGGGTAGCAGGCGCGTTACCCTGGGGAGCCCCTTGGCCGGCTTGGCCCGCTTGCGGCGCGGAGGCGGGAGAGGGGGCCGGTGTAGCGGCAGGAGCCGCCGGGGCCGAATCGACGGCAGGCGTTTCGATTTCCGGAGCCTCGACGTCGGGAGCCTCGGCGGCTCGGGCTGGAAGGGAAAGCGCAGCGCCCAGGGCGGCCAGAGCCACACAGGCGGGCCGGGACAAGAGACGCGGCATTATGAGAAAGGCCATGGGAGCGGGGATCAGAAGGTGAGGCTGGCGGTCACGCTTGGGACCGGGGCCAGGCCATCCCAGGCAATCCGGCTGTCCAGGTGGAGTTTATCGTACCAGGATGTCTCCGTCTGGTAGAGCGCTTTGTTATGGTAACGGGCGGTGATCGCCGCGTCCACCGCCGATACGATATGGTTGAGCACCATGCCTCCCAGGAACCAGGCCTGCATGCGGGCGTAATCGTTGGCTTGCGCGCGCATGGCGACGTAGGCTTGCTGATTGGGCGTGGTGGCCAGTTCCTTGGTGGCGTTCCCGTCCTTGTCCACCGCGAACCACGCAGAGTCGTCCGTCTTCATGGCGGGCGCATCGTTCCAGCCGGTGATGAACTCGTTCTCCTTGCCGATCAGCTCATAGAATTGCTGGGCATTGGGGAAGGCCGCGCGCAACTGCGCGATGGCGGCGGCGGAATCGTTCGAATCGTCATACTGGTTCTTGAAGGATGGATAATCGCTCGATTTGGGATCAAGGCAGCCTCCGTGCAGTAGCTTTCCCTTCTCGGTATCCGTGCTCTGCACGTAATCGCAATACGATTCCCGGTGGAGGTTCAGGGTCGCGGATTTTTCCTTGTATGTGTACACCGAATCCTCATACTTGGCCTGCCGCCAGTTGCTATCGGCGAAAGCCTGGTACTTGCTGATCTCCCGGTTCTGCCGGGTTCCCACGTAATAGTGCCAACCGTAGGCCAGCGCCACGTCGGTCAGGAAGTACGTCGCGCCGCGGGCGTAATTGAACCAGCTGTGGCCCACGTAGGCCTGGCCCAGGCCGGGAACGAGGAGCGACATGAACATCGCCTTCTTGGGCGAGCGGTACTTGCCTTTCAGTTCATCGATGGTGTTGACGGTGGTTTCGCGCACGATGCGCTTACGCTTCTTCGCCTTGGCGGCGGCGGAGTCCGCGGCAACGCTGTCCGCGGAGGCGGCGATGCGGGCCGAATCGGCTACGGCTTTGGCGCGCGCTTCGGCCTTGCGGGCGGAATCGGCGCGCACCGAATCGGCTGCGGCCCTGATCTCGGCGGCGCGGACCGAATCGGCGGACGCCTTGGCCTGCGCGGCCTTCAAGCTGTCGGCGGAAGCCGCGGCCTTAAGGGAGTCGGCCCGGGCGGTCGAGTCGGCGGCGGCCTTGGCCCGCTTCGAAAGTTTCTTTACAGGTTTGGCCTTAGCGCTATCCGGCTTGGCCTTCGCAGGAACGGGAGAGGAAGCAGGAGCGGTACTGGCAGCGGCGGGGGCGGCAGTGGCGCCGGAAGGCGCCGTGGTCGCAGCCGCAGGAGTAGTCGTAACCGTGGGAGCGGTGTCCGCCGCGCGGATCAGGCCCGCCATTCCTAAGGCCAACAGGGCGGTGGAAAAGAATGTGCGCAAAGGCGGTACCCTTTCGGAATTGGGTCTAATGTACATGAAATCCACCGCGAAAAACAACTTCCGAAAGGGTTAACGGCCCAACTTCCGGAGGGTTTATGAGCCCTACAAGCCCAGCACGTCGAACATGGTGTACAACCCCGGCCCCTTGCACGCCAAGAACAAGGCGGCCTTGACCGCGCCTTGGGCGAAGGTCATGCGACTATGAGCCATATGCTTCAATTCGATGCGTTCGCCATCCCCGGCGAAAAGCACGGTGTGATCGCCCACGATGTCGCCGCCACGCACTGCGTGGATGCCGATTTCGCCCCGCTTACGCGCGCCCACCAACCCTTCGCGTCCATAGATCGCCTTCGACTTCAAATCCACCCCATGGCCGCGGGCCACGGCCTCGGCGAAACCCAAGGCGGTCCCGCTGGGGCTATCCTTCTTCTGGTTGTGGTGCGCCTCTACGATCTCAACGTCGAAATCGTCCCCCAAGACCTTGGCCACCATCTCGGCCACGCGGAACATGACGATTACCCCCATGCTCATGTTGGGCGAGAACACGACAGGCGTCGCTTTCGCGGCATCGGAAACGATAGCCTTCTCGGCCTCCGACAGCCCGGTGGTGCAAAGGACGTGGGCAGCGCCCGCCTTTTTGATCTGCTCCAATGCCTTCAGGGACGACTGCGGGGAAGTGAAATCGATGACCACCGCTCCCGGCCGCAGGACGCTCCGAAGCTCTCCCTCTACCTTCACGTCGATGCCCTCAACGCCCGCCGGCTGGCCCAGGTGCGGGCTGTTCGGCGATTCGACGGCGCCGATCACCTTGAGATCCTGCCCGGCCTTGATGCGGTTGGCGCAGGCTTGCAACACCATTTGGCCCATGCGGCCCTTGGCCCCGAGCACGATGATCGATACGGTCATAAGGTCCTATCCTGTTGTTTCCTTTAAAAGATGCTTTTAGCCGGCGTCCCGGCAAAGGCCGCCCCCAAACGAAAAGGGCCGCCGGGGTATCCCCCGGCGGCCCTGTCCCAGCCGAATGCCGGGATTACTTGGACTCGTCGGAGATCACCCAGAGCTTGATCTTGGTTTCCACATCCTTGTGGAGCTGGATCTTCAGGGTATACATTCCGAGTTGTTTGATGGGCTCGGCCAACATGATGTGGCTCTTGCCCACGTCATAACCGGCTTCCTTCAGCTTGGCGCTGATGTCCGAGGACTGGATGGAACCGTAGAGCTTCTCGCCCTCGTGCACCTTGGCGGCGATGGTGAGGGACACGTCCTTCATCTTGTCCGCCAGGACCTGGATTTGTGCCTTCTCGGCCCTAAAGCGCTCTTCCACCTTGGCCCGCTCGGCCGCAATCATTTTCCGGGAGGTGTCCGTGGCCAGCACGGCCAGGCCGCGCGGGAACAGATAGTTATGGGCGAATCCGGTCTTGACCTTGACGAGGTCGAGGGCCCGGCCCAGGTTGGGGACGTCTTCTTTGAGGATGATTTCCATGGTTTACCTCAACGCATGTTCTCTGCCACGAAGGGCAGCATGGCGAGATGGCGCGCGCGCTTGATGGCGATCGCGAGCTCGCGTTGGTAGACGGCCGACGTGCCGGAAATCTTCCGGGACACGATCTTGCCGCGCTCATTCACGAACTTGCGCAGCAGCTTGTCGTCCTTGTAATCGATAAACTTGATCTTGTTCTCGGTGAAGTAGCAGATTTTCTTCCGCTTCGTCTTCCCGTCCTTTTCGCGGCGATCGCCCATGGCTTATTCCTCCCTTTCGCGGCGTCCGCCGCGGAATTCTGCGGGTTCACGGTCACGGTCACGGTCACGGTCGCGGTCGCGGCCATCGCGACCTTCGCGGCCGCCGTCCCGTCCGGGGGCGCCTTCGGCTTGCGGCGCGCCTTCGGCCTCGGGGGCCTTATCGGCCGGTACGCCGATCGGGTTATCGGCCACGGTCAGCCAGCGCAGCACGTTCTCGTTGATGCGCAGGCGCTTATCGAGCTCGGCGGCGAGAGCGCCCGAGCCGGCCTCGTAATAAAACACGGCATATTCGCCATGGGTGCGCTTGCGGATGCTGTAGGCCAGCTTGCGCTTCCCCCAGCGGTCCAGCTTGACCAGCTTCCCTTGGGATTCGATGAGCTTACCGATCGCGTCGAATTCCGACGCTATCGATTCATCGGGGATCATCGCATCCACGACAATTACGGTTTCGTATGGTTTTGCCAAGAATACCTTCCTTTGGACGAAGAAACCGGCGAGACCGGTTTCCCTTGGCCCCGGCTTAGGTATCCGGAGCAGGTTGATGTGGACTTCCGAGAACTCTCGGGAGGGACGGGAAAGGTATGAATCTTAGCAGGTTATGGCAATGCCAGGCAGCCCCAGGGGAGCCCTAAAAAGCCAATCCCAGGCCCCCTACGAAGGCATACTCCATCCGGTTCCCGCTCCCGGTAGACAATAGGAAGCCCGTTTGGGATTCCATGTAGGCGTAAAAGGCCGGCACCAATTTCCGCAGGTGAGGGGTCAGAGTAAGGACGTCCAAGGCCAATCCCGGGACGACATGCATGTTGAAGCTGTTGGTCACCCCGCTCTGATCCTCCGCGGCCAGGGAATATTCCAGGTTGGACCCGAAGGTGAGGCCGACGAAGCGACTGAACTTCCAACCGCCCCCGAAATCCAGGGCCAGCGTGGGCTTGGTGTTCTTGATGGGCTCCAGCCCATGCTGCTTGGCGATGGAATCGGTCAGGATGTTGATGTTGCCCACCCCGATTTGCGGACCCACGTAGACGGCCGCGTTCTCCCAGGACTTGTGGAAGCGGCCTTGGGCATAATACCGGTTGATGATTTTCTGGCGATCGGAATTGGGCTCGCCGGCCACGATGCGAAAGGCCATGCCCCCGGAAAACCAGGGCGTGTAGAAATAGCTGAGATCGCCTTGCCATTGGAAAAGGAAATTCTTGTCCCGCGACAGGCCGCGCTTTCCGCCCATGAAGGCGCCCGTGATGCCGTGGGCCAGGTAGATGGCGCCATTGGGATACGGCACCGAGCGCGTCTCGGGGGCGCGGATGCTGTCCAAGGGAAGGCGGGGCCGGGGTTCCACGGGGGCTTCGCCCGCATCTCCCTTCGGGCCTTCGATGGAGGCCGCCTTGGCCGGGAGGGCGATCCCGACTACGGACAACAACAAGAAGGCGGCGCGGAATGCTTTCATCACGCCGCGCTGATCATAGGGGGAAATAATCGCGATATCCATTGGGGACAACCACTTTTCGGCCGAAGCGGGCCTCCAGATCCCCAGGCCCCATATCGTCGAGGAACTTGTTCTCGCGATTGAGGCTGTTGGGCGGAATCAGCACGGGTCCCTTGCCGCGGCTACGTTCCAGCGCCAAGGCGAAATCCTTGCCGCAAAGCAGGCCGGTCACCGTAACCGTCGCCCCGAATGTGGCGTTCTCGCAAACCAGCAGTTCCGAACGCAGGCCCTTCTTTTCGCGCAAGGTATCCAGAACGCCCTGCTGGGATGCCGAAGCCAAGGGCGCGGTCAGCACGGTGATTTCCCAATCCGGTTTCGCCTTGGGCAGGAAGGGCAATTCGCGCGCGAAGTCGTCCAGCAAGGTGCGGATGGTGCCCACGCCATTCTCGTACTGGCTGAAGTCGCCATAGAACTCGGCGGGCGGGACTTCCTTCCCCGCCAGGATATAGATCTCGTCCGAAGGGAAGATGAACATTTCGCCGGATTCGGCCAGAGCCTCGCGCCCGTGGCGTTCCACGCGTTCCAGGATGTCGAGGGCGTCCTCGCGGGTGCAAAGGCGCAGGTCGGGAAGGTTCTTCCGGTATGACGTAAGTCCGATGGGAACCACGGAGATGGAAAGCAAACCGGGATAAAAGGGGCGCAGTTCCGCGAGGGATTGTTCCAGGTAGTTTTTATCGTTCCAGCCCGGGATGATGACCATTTGGGTGTGGAAAGCGATGCCGTGGTCCTGCATCCACTTCAACCGATCCATCACCGGCTCCAGCTTATCGTTCTTGAGCAAATCCGCCCGCATCTTGGGATCGGTGCAATGGACCGACACGTAGAGCGGCGAAAGCTTTTGCTCTAGCACCCGCCGCCAATCGTCCTCTTTCATGTTCGAGAGCGTGGTGAAATGGCCGTCCAGGAAGGAGTAGCGGTAATCCTCGTCCTTGACGTAGAGGGACTTGCGCATCCCCTTCGGAGTCTGATGCACGAAACAGAATACGCAATTGTTCTTGCAGAGGTGGATTTTCATCACCTCGGGTTCGATGCCCAGCACTTGGCCCGCGTCCCGTTCGACGGCGACGTTCATCAGGCGCTCGCCGCGCATGATCTCCAGCTCCAGGATATCGCCACTGCGATGGAACTCGAAGTCCAGGCGGTCGCGGACCTCCTCATCGTTGATGCGCAGGATCTTATCCCCGGGCAGGATGCCCGCGCGTTCGGCGTCGGAATCGGCCTCGACGGCGGCGACCTTAATCATGGATGCTTAATCCTGCACAGGGTTGGCGGAGGGAGGGCATTAGCCGGGCGGATCATTGGCCCGGCCGGTGCAGTAATTTAAACAATATCCGGATGAATTTGCCATCCACATTCAGTCCCTTTGGTTTTTTGGTTATCCTTTACGTACTCATCCATAGGCCCTCCCCGTGACCTTTTCCCTCGTTTCCTTCCTGAATCGCCGTCCCAAGCTCATCGTGCTGGACCTGCGCCCCCTGCAATGCGGCTACGCCGGCAAAGGCATCGGTCGTTACACCTACGAATGCGCCCGCCGCATCCAGGCCGCCGCCGGGCGCGAAGCCGCCACGGCGCGCCCGCGTTTCCGGGTCGCCTCCCTGGTGCGCGTCGATCGCGAAAACCCGCTTCCCGACATCCCGGTCCTGATCGCCGCGCCGGCCTCCCGCCGCCCCTGGCTATGGGATCAGACCTGGCTGCCCTTCCATCTCCTGCGCCACCGCGTGAACGTCTTCCACAACTTCGCCGCCTTAGGGCCGCTCCCCGAGGTCTCCTTCCCCGTCCTCTACGGCTTCCGCGGACTAGCCACCGTCTACGATTGGCATATGTTCGCCCCGGACGCCCCGGACATCGATCGGCATTATCGCGAAACCCTACGCATCCGCATCCAGAAAAAAGGCCTGCCCAAGGCGCGCCGGGCCGTCGCCATCTCCGAGCAAACCAAGGTCGACTCCATCCTCTTCGGAGCCCTCAACGCCGACCGCATCCACGTCATCCCCTTAGGGGGAGACCATCTGGACGCCGTCGAACCCGCCGCCTGGGGCATGGAGAACTTCGTCCTTTCCGTGGGCGACACCCCCACCAAGAATTTGCCCCTGGCCTATGCCGCCCTCTCCGCTCTGCGCGCGCGCTACGTCCACCTGAATTGGGTCATCATCGGATCCCGGGCCAACGTCGAAGCCCGCCTGTCCCAGGCCGCGCCCTCGCCCCCCTGGATCACCATCATCGAAAACCCCTCGGACGCCACCCTCAAAGCCTGCTACCAGAACGCCCTCTGCCTGGTCTTCCCTTCGACCCGGGAAGGCTTCGGCATCCCAGTCCTGGAAGCCATGCGCCTGGGCTGCCCCGTTTTGGTCCCCGACATCGAACCCCTAAGGTCCCTCCGCGGTTACGTCCCCGCCCTGTTACCCCCCTCCGACCCCGCCCCCTGGTCCGAAGCCATCCGCCGCCTCCTCTCCTTCCCCGCCGACCGCCAAGCCCACATCGCCGACGGCAAAGAACGCGCGAAAGCCTACACCTGGGACAAAACCGCCGAAGCCCTGATCAACCTCTACTTGGAATAATCCGGGCCGGGCCAAAGCCAGGCTTAAAGCCCAACGTCTAAACCCGCCGTCCCAGACCGCGTCCATCGACTTCAGAGGGACTCGAAGTCTTCGACGAAGTAAGGCCATCCCCGAACCCCCTGAGCGGGCAATTGAGGATCCAATGTAAAGGAGCCCCGCGAAGGGGAGAGGCGATAGGTAAGCGTGGCAGGGGCACTACCGGTTCGCGCCGACCCGTCGACCGTGGGGCCTATCCATTTTGTGAGAAGGGGAGCCAACCCGAGCGACCCTGGGTTGGCTCCCCGTGCGCAGAGGCGGATTTGTGTTCCCGCCCTTCCCCTCTTGGAGGGGATGCCCGGCGCCCGTGGCGAACTTCAGGCGCCTTTGCGCACGCTTCAGCGGCAGGTTCCGTCGAAGCGGACCCCTGCCTGCGCGCCTCACTAAATAAAAACTATGTGAATCCGGGGTACCAGGCAATGGCCGTCAATCCCCGTGGAATGAGGGCGGGGGCCTAACTTAGGCCAGTACCTTCCGGATTTTTTCCAACAGTTCCTGCTGACGGAAAGGCTTTTGCAGAAAGGTGGCGACCCGGTTCTCCACTTCCCATCTCACCATTTCGTCTTCCACGAAACCGGAGATGTAAAGCACCCTGATCTCCACCCGCATCAGGCGCAGGCATTGCGCCAATTGGAACCCGGTCATGAACGGATCCATCTTCACGTCGGTTACGAGCAAATCGATTTCGTCCTTGTAGGCCGCGCTGAGGTCCAGGGCCTCGTCGCTATGGCGGGCCTGCAGGACCCGGTAGCCTTCCCCCTCCAGGATGCCGGCCACCAAATGCAAGATAGCCTGGTCGTCGTCCACCACCATCACGGTCGTCTGGGAAGGGGATTTGGACATGGCCATGCGCTCCTGAAGTGGAAATAGCTACGACATCCGTTCCTGTAAAGCGGAATGTCCCCGGGAAATCCGCGCGGGGAAATTAACTTTGGGTCCGGACCGGCCCGGGTGGCGGAACCGGTAGACGCTGAGGACTTAAAATCCTTTGGCCGTAAGGCCGTACGAGTTCAAGTCTCGTCTCGGGCAGGTCCGGCTCCGGGAGTCGTTGAAGCGGCAGTTCGACCGCTTCAGTCCCGGAAGATCAAAGCCGCGTAGAGATACGCGAGCCATTCGTCGGTGACCCGCCGGAAGCCATCGCTCGAAGTCCACCAGCGATCGGGATCATAGTCTACGTCAAGGGGAGCGAATACGCCCACCCGCACGCCCTTTCCCAGGGCGAGACGATACAATAAGCGGCTGCGACGCGCATGGGTCGAGAAGGAAAACAAGTCGAGGGAACGGCAGTCGAAGCCGGATTTTTTCAGCCAACCGGCCACGGCCACGCCCTCGGTGAAGGTGCGGTCCTTGCGGACCGGGGGCGAGGGGATCTCCACGATGGAATCGGGGGACAGGCCGAAGGACCGCAGGGTCGCGGCAGCCAGGCGCGCGTAATTCCCTTGGTAGGAAAATGCCATCCCCATGGGAACCGGCCCGCCCGTGGTGACGAGCCGGGCATAGCGCCGGGACCGGAATTCCTTCAGCGCTTGGCGAAGGGCATAGTCGGGAATCCAGCCCTCGACTGCCAAAATCTCGCCGCCGACGGGCGCGGTCACGGCCAGGAACGGGTGGACCCAGGCAAGAAAGCCTCTCGCGCCTGCGGCCAATAGGATTACCAGGACCAGCCAACCCCGCCAGGTGGGTAAAATCGCCTCCCGACGGCGCAGCAGGGAAAAAGCGAACGGCGGGCCGGACATGGACCAATCCTAACTAACCGGACCGACGGTTTCCAGGTGACACGGAAGTTACCTCGGGCCGGAAACGGACGGCGCGGGGAAGCCCTTTATGGTATGTTAACGCCGGAGAAACCGGATTTGGGCGACAAGCATGACGCAAGCGGGAAGGCGGTATTCCTGGACCGGGACGGTACGGTGAACCGGAACACCCATTTTCTGATCGACTTCGCGGAATTCGAGCTCATCCCCGGCGTCGAGGATGCGTTGCGAATCTTGCAGGGCCTGGGTTACCGGCTGTTCGGCGTCAGCAATCAAAGCGGAGTGGCGAAGGGTTACTTCACTTATGCGGCCGTGGAGGATCTCAATCGCAGCATCGTCGCCGATCTCGGCGCGCGCGGCATCCGCCTCGAAGAGATCGCTTTCTGCCCGCATCATCCCGAAGGGGTCGTTACGGAATACGCGAAGGCATGCGGGTGCCGAAAGCCGGCGCCCGGAATGCTGAAGGATTTGGCCCGGAAACACGGCCTGGACTTGTCCCAAAGCTTCATGGTCGGAGACAGCGATAGCGATGCCCAGGCGGGGCTGAACGCGGGCGCGCAGGGGGTCTGGATTCGCCCCGAGACGACCCAGCTTGTGGACTTCGGCCGGGTTGACAACCCGCGGAAAATAAAGGAATTTCCTTCGCTACTTGATTTCGCCCGGAATTTAAGGGAATTTGCCTGACGGAAAGCGCCCGCATGGACCAAGAGCTGAAAATCATCGAAGGATTGTACAAGGCTGGCCACCTGAACGGCATCTGTACGCACTTGCTCGAATTCGTCTCCCGGCATAAGAAGGAGATCCTGGCGATCGCGGCCAACACGCCCATCGCGGGCGACGGCATGGTGGAAGCCACCAAGCAGTTGATCCAGCATCGCGGCTCCATCCACCTGCCCTCGGAGATGGCAGACCAGATCAAGGAAATCAACAACGAGATCTGGTATCGTGGCGAGCATGGCGATTACAATCGCTCCAAGATCCAGGAAGAGTGGGCCATGCGCTACGCCAGCATGTGGCGCAATTTCCGCATCAAGGAAATCCTCTACGTTTGCGACCAGAAGTCCGAGGAAATCGCTTCCATCCTGAAGCCGAGATAGTCCCGCCGGCCGTGATGGCCCTCCGACTATGACAGCCGCCCGACCATGACGGTCCTCCGACCGGCTGTGACGGTCGCCCGGTTGTGACAACCGCCCCTCCCCCTCACCCGCCGGTTTCTATCTTGGGATGCGGATTCCCCGGGGAGCCTCCATGGACCAGTCCGAGCCCGAGCATATCAAGGACCGCCTGTTCGCCTTCTTCGAACGGCTCAAAACCATGAGCTCCATCCGCCGCTTCGGCACCCTGCCGATGATCGAAGTGGAAAGCGTCGCCTCCCATTCCTACAACGTGGCCATCATGGCCTTGATGATCGCCGATTACGATCCCGATCTCAATATCGACCGGGAAGCCCTTCTGCGCAAGGCTCTGTTCCACGATTTCGAGGAGACGATCCTTTCGGATATCCCGCATCCCATTAAGCATCGCTTCAAGGGCGGCAAGTTGGGGCAACTGCTCAAGGAAATCGTGCCCGAACTGGTGGAGCAGGAGATCTTCAAGGAATTGCCCACCCGCTTGAAGGAACGCTACGTGAAGGACGCTCTGGGGGCCAAGGAAGACTTGGAGGGCCGCATCGTTTCGGCAGCGGATGCGATGGACATCCTGGTGACCTCGCTGCGCGAATTGAAGCTGGGCAACAGTTACTTCGATCGCATCTTCGACGTGGGGATGGACATGCTGGAGAAGTACTCCGAATTCAAGTTCGCCGGCTTGTTCATGGAAAGCGCGAAGCGCTATCGGGCACGGGGCGGGGCCCATTCGAAACCGACGTTTTCCGATGAGTTCGTGAGCTGAGCAGAAAGCCGGCCCGCCGTCCTGGGAGGAAACCGATCCCTTCTCCCATCTCAAGTGGTCAAAAAAAGAGCTCGGTCACTGGTGAGGGTTTACAAATATCCCCGTTTTGACTGAATTCCGCGATTACAGCCGGTGGCATCGGTTTTGCCCATTGCATACCCAATGCTGATCATCAGGAAACGCTTCGACCTACCTACCGCCCTCCCATTGGCAGTGGCCGGCATGATTGCAATTGCCTCCTTCGGATTGATAGGCTGCCTGGATGAGAGTACCCCTACGGGACCCACCAAAAACCCTACGGATACCCTCCCCTGGCCTGTTGAAGCGGCCATCTTCCATTCCGGGATCTCCGACACCTTGTGGCCCATGGAAGCCGCCTCCGAAAGCGTATATGTGCGCGGGGGCGAGCGCGGAAAATGGAGTGTTTCCATTCTCTCAGCCCCACCGGGTACAACCCTTTCCGGCAATATGATCCAATACCGTTTGCCGGAGGGCTTAAGCGGGCCTCAAGCGGTCCATGTAATTGCCGTTAAAGACACATCCGTGCTGGAATCGACTTGGACCGTCTTGGCTTATCCTGTCGCGAACCATGCACCGACCTTTGACTGGGTACAAACGCCCGCATCGACAATCCCCGGCGCGCCAATCCGATTGGTCATTCCAGCGCATGATCCCGATGGCGATCCATTGGCGAACAGCGCGACTCTCCCAGCCGGAGCGACCTGGCACGATTCGATTTTTGAATGGACCCCGACTTCCGCTCAAGCCGGTAGCTGGAATATAAATCTCCAGGTCACGGACACGCATGCGCATACCGCGAGTTTCGCGTTTTCCATCACGGTGCTCGGATTCGATCCACGGCCTTTTGCCACAACATTTAAAGCCGGGCGGCATTGGCGCATCCGGGGCTACACGAAGATGAAATCCGGCTATCCCGTGGCCATAGACGATTCCATCCAAATCGACCGGACCGTGACCCTGCTCTCTACGCTTTCGGATAGCGGTACTTTCTCCTTCCGCGTACAAGACACCTTGAGCGGAACCCAGCACGGGACTCGCGACACTATATACCTCGCCCAATTCCGTGCAGGATTTGAATTCTCGGTCGACAAGCTTACGGGCATGGTTCCGTTCGCTTGGCCCGCCAACGCCACAGCGGTCGAAAGCATCGATTTCGCGCTGGGCAGCCAGGTATTTCCCGCCCGGAGGGAAATCAATGCCAATACCTGCCTGGATGTGGACCACTCGAAGTACGGTTGCGGGGGAGGTGAGCGTACTTTCGCCATGGGCTGGGGATTGGTTTCCATGCGTGCGGACTCCGAAGTCCCGTTCGCTTCCCAGGTTTCGCGGGACGCATACGACGTATTGGAGATGTCCGATCCTTGAGCCTTGGGCCGGACCTGCTCTGTCTACGGGCTCTTCCCGAGCCGGAGTTACTTAGCTTTCCAAATCCTCCAAGAGACGCAGGTAGGATTCATACCGGTATCCGGGAATTTTCCCCTCGGCCACCGCTCCGCTTATCGCGCAGTCCGGCTCGTTCACGTGGATGCAATCGCGGAACCGGCACTTCCCGAAGTAGGGCTTGAAGTCCCGCCAGTACTCCCCGAACTCGCGCTTGGGCACGCCGCGCACCCCCAGCTCCCGGATGCCCGGAGTATCGATGATGGTGAGATCGCCGGATTGGTAAAGGTTCGAGGTGGTGGTGGTATGCCGCCCTTTGCCTTCGCCCTTGCGCACGTCGCCCACGTTGGGATCGGCGCCCGGGATAAGCGCGCGGATGAGCGAGGACTTGCCCACGCCCGAAGGGCCGCTCAGCACCACCTTGAGGCCGCCCAGCGCGGTCCGGAGCTCGGGGATCCCCAGCCCGCGCTTGGCGGAAACCCTGAGGACGGGATAGCCCAGGCCTTTCAAGTACTCCAGTTCCTCCGGAACCTCGTCGGCGAGATCCACCTTGTTGAGGAGCACGAAAGCTTGCACGTCGAAGATCTCGGCCAAGGCCAGGTAGCGATCGACCAGGCGCGGGTTGTATTCGGGCTGCCGCGGAGTGGCGACCACGACCAGCGCGTCCACGTTGGCGGCGAGGATAAGCTCATCGGCGCGGCGGTCCTTGGGGCCCGGGCGCGAGATGCGGCTGGTGCGCGGATGGATGCCGAGGATCATCGCTTCCTGCTGCGGCCCGGAAGCGATGAAGGTTACCCGATCCCCGACGGCGAAGTTGTGGAACTCCGCCAAATCGATGGTGGGGCTGTACTGGCAATGATGTTCGGAGCCAACGTCGGCGCGCACCGTAGCGGTGCGGCGCTGGACCTCTATCAAGGTCCCGGCGAGCTGGCCCTCGAAACGGCTATCCAAGCCGCCGTCTCCCGCGGGTCCTAGCGCCCATAGCCATCAGCCTCCAGCTTTTCCAGTTCCTGGTAAAGCGCCGCCAGGGCGGCTTGCGCATGCTGCTTCTCGCGGGAAAGCTTCTGCAAGAGCGTAGCATCCGAGTAGGTATCCGGCAGGCAGAGTTCGGCGTCCAGGGTCGCCACCTTCTGATCGAGGTCGGTGATTTCCCCTTCGATCTCGGCCCAGCGCTTTTCCGCCTTGCGACGCAGCCGTTCCGCTTCCTTCTTGGCTTCCCAATCCTGCGGCCCGCCGGCATCCTTGGCCGTGGCCGGGGACTTCCCAACGGCAAGGCCGTTGGGACCCAAAACCAGCTGGCCGTCAGGGGCCGAGGGGCTCGGGGCCGAGGGGCTCGGGGCCGAGGGGCTTTGGGCTACCGCGGCTTTCGCTGCCGGGACAGCGGCCGGGACCGCGGTGGAAGTGGACTTCGCTAGGGTGGGTTTCGCGGCGGCAGGTTTGGAGGCCGTCGAGCCGTTCGAGGCTTGCGATCCTTTGCCGGAAGTTTTGCCCGACGCGGCGTCGTTCCCGATGCCATAGCGATCGTCGCTGGCCAACTTGTCCAGGTAGTAATGGTAATCGCCGGGATAATCGGTGACCTTGCCGTTCTTCACCAGGATCACGCGCGTGGCGATATTCTCCACGAAGTAACGATCGTGGGAGACGAAGAGGACCGTGCCGCTGAAATCGTGGATGGCGCGCATCAGCAGGTTCTTGGAGTCCATGTCCAAGTGATTGGTCGGCTCATCGAGGATGAGGACGTTGCAATTCTGCAACAACAGGCGGCACATGCGTACGCGGGCCCGTTCGCCGCCCGACAGCACCCCGAATTTCTTGAACGCGTCGTCGTCGGAAAAGAGCATGGCCCCGAGGACGTTGCGCAATTGTTGATCGCCGATGCGCGGCAAGGAGTCGGCCAGGTAGGATACCAGGGTCATTTCCGCCTCGGCGGGCGTGGGCTCCTCGTACTGGGCGAAGTAGCCGATCTGGACATTGGAACCCACAGTGACCTTGCCCTCGGTAGGCGGCTCGATGCCTTGCAGGATTTTCAGCAAGGTGGTTTTGCCGGCGCCGTTGGGGCCCACCAGCACGGCATGCTCGCCGCGCTGGATGCCGAACTTGCCGCCGCGGAAAATACGATGCTCCCCGAAGGCCTTACCCACGTCCTCGGCCTCGAAAACCCATTGCCCCGAAGCCGGCGCCTCGGGAAATTTGAGGCGTATGGTGGCGGCGGAACCGGGGATCTCGATGCGTTCGATCTTGTCGAGCTGCTTCTGCTTGCTCTGCGCCTGGGTGGCCTTGCTGGCCTTGGCCTTGAAGCGTTCCACGAAGCGCTCCAGGCTGGCGATCTCATCCTGCTGCTTCTTATGCGCCTTGAGCAATTGCTCCATACGCAAAGCTTTCTCTTCCTCGTACCGGGAGTAAGGGACGGGAAAGGCGACCAGTTCGGCGCCTTGGATTTCCAGGATGCGATCGCAAGTGCGATCCACGAAGGCGCGATCATGGGAGATGAGGACCATGCATCCGGGATAATCGCGGATGTACGACTCGAGCCAGACGATCGATTCCAGATCCAGGTGATTGGTGGGTTCGTCGAGGAAAAGGCAGGAGGGTTGGGCCAACAGCACCTTGGCCAGGGCCACCCGCATGCGCCAGCCTCCGGACATGGCCGCCAGGGGCTTGTCCTGCTCCTCGGGCGAAAACCCGAGGCCGGCCAGCACCGTGCGCGTTTCGCTCTCGGCGGTGTAGTAGTTGGATCGGATCAGCTCGTCCTGCAGGAAGTCCATGCGGTTCAGCTCGGCTTCGGTCGCCTCGCGTTCGCCGAGGATGGTATGCAGCGCGTCCAGTTCCTTGGCCTTGGCCAGGGCTTCCCCGAAAGCCTGCAAGGCGGCTTCGTAGACGGTGGCGCCGCCGTCCTCGCCCAGGTGCTGCCGCAGGTAACCGATCTTCACCGAGGCGGAACGGATGATCTGGCCGCCGTCCACCTGCTGCTCGCCGCACAAGACCTTGAGCAAGGTGGTCTTGCCCGAGCCGTTGGGCCCGGCCAGGCAAATCTTATCCTTATCCCCCAATTGGAAGGACAGGCCATCGAAGAGATAACGATCGCCGAAGGTGAGGGTAAGGTTGCGGACGTCTATCATGGAAAAACCGGGCCATCAAGTTAGCTAATATTAGCGCATGGCGACCCCGTGGCATAAGGCCCGAAATAAGGTCCAAGCGACACTGGAGCTAGCGCGCCTTCCCAACACGGCCGTCGCAGCGGGCGGCGTCTGGCTCGGGCACGCCTGCCGTCCCGGCCCCGTCGATTGGCGCGCGGCCACGCTCGGCTCGTTCGCCATGGCCTGCTTGGCGGCCGCAGGCAACATGCACAACGACGTGGTCGATCTGCCGATCGATCGCATCAACCGGCCCGATCGGCCCTTGCCCTCGGGACGCATCGCCCCCGCTGCCGCCATGGCCGGGGCTTCGCTGGCATTCGCCGCCTCCCTCGTCCTCGCCTTCGCCCTCGGCCTTCCGCAAGGATACCTGGCCGCCGCCATGGGGCTTTTGCTGTACGCCTACAATCTCCACCTCAAGGGCCTGCCCTTGGCGGGCAATCTGGCCGTGGCGTTGTTGTGCGCATTGGCCATTTACCTTCCCGAGCTGCCGCATCGGCCCGATTACACCTTGATGCCCATGCTGTTCGCATTCCTCACGACGGTGGCCCGCGAGGTGGCCAAGGATGCGGAAGACGTGGTTGGCGATCGCGAACATGGCGCCATAACCCTGCCGGTTCTCTACGGGATGGGGGCAGCCAAGATCGCGGTGACGGCCGCCTGTCTGGCTACCTTGGCCCTTTTGCCTCTTCCATGGATCCGCCTGGGGTACCACATCGGTTACCCCATCGCCGCGGCGGGCCTATGCCTGCCCCTGCTGGCCCTGGTGCTGGCGGGCCTGCGCGCTCCCGCGCCGGCCTGGCATCCAATGCAAAGGCGGCTCAAGCTGCTGATGGTGGCCGGGATGATCGCGATCCTGTTCGGCGTGCGCGGCTGATTCGGATCAATACGCCAGGTCGAGGGACCAGAAATGCGCCGGCCCCAGCTCGGCATGGCTTTGGTAGGCGTATGCCAGGCGGAACATGGACCAATGCAGGCCCACCCCCGCCGAGAAGCCGCCTTCGGGTTCGCCGAAGGGGAAGCCCGCGCGCACCGTAATCATATCCCGCCAGGAGATTTCCGCGCCCGCGGGATAGGCGGCGTCCTCGTCGTTGCGCGCGCGCGCGTCCGCGGTCACCGCGGCTTTCCAATCGGCGCCGAAGCCGTGGGCATAGGCTAAGCCCACCTGCAAGGCCGCGGGCGGAAAGGGATCCGCATTACTTTGATCCTTGGCCTTCGAATCCCAGAAATCCGCGTTCAGCACGCTGGCGCCCACGACGAAGCCCAGGGGGAGAGGGTAGCGCGCGCCCGCATCGATCATGGCGGTAGCGTAATTGGCATCCGCGACGCTGTTGCCTGCGTAGTTGGCGGTGGCGCCCCATTGCAGTCCGCGCCAGAGACCTGCCAGACCGGCTTGCAGCTTAAGGGTATGGGCGCCGTAAGCGGACGTGGCCGCATCGGTTTCGCTGAACCCGTCGATCTTATCGAAGCCCAGGTAGCGCGCGTTCAAAAGGATGCGGTAGCCGCCATCGAGCGGAATGGACCAGGTTATATGGCTGCTGGTGGTCTGGAATTCGGCGAAGGGATAGCCGCGGCCGACAACCAGATGCTGGGAGTCCGCGGCGGCGGCGGCGGGATTGAGATCCAGGGAAGCGGCATCGTCGGCGAGGGCCACGCCCGCGCCGCCCAAGGCCACGATGCGCGGCGAGAGGGGCAGCTTCAGGAACTTGAAACTGGACGATCCCGGGGACTGATCGGTTTCCACCGCCCGGGACGGGATGGCCGCCAGGGCACAGAGAAGGAAGAGAGGGATCGTCCGCATGAGGCGATAAACTAAAAAGATCCGGGGCCCCAAGGCCTACCAGGAGGTCCGGAAGCCGCCGGCGAAGGGATTGAGGGTCAGGAAACCCCGCTCGGCCACGAAAGCGTAATCGAACATGAGCCGGCGGCGGCCCCAGGGCAAGACATAGCCGAAGCCGGCGGTCAGGTTCCCCTGATCCATCCCCAGGCGCGCGTTGATGCGGTCGGTAACGTGCCAATCGGCGCCCAGGCGCAGGGCTTGCACGTGGAACTGGGCGTCCACGGCGTACAAGTCCGGCTTGAGCTGGTAGTCCAACGCTTCCGCCGCCAAATCCACGGTTTTTCCGAAGGCGTGGGACGTGTAGAATACGGCGGCGACCAAGGTCTTGGGGATGTAGTCCGTCGCCGTGCGTTCGAACCCCTGGGAGGACTCATCGCCCCCCAAGGTGGTTTGATCGAACTCCGCGTTCAGATCCGAATTGATGCCTAAGTTGCGCACCACCACGGCGGTCTTCAAATCGCTACCCCAACGCTTGTACCATCCCAAGTTGAAGATTCCGATGACGTTCACGTTGCCCGTGCCGCCCCCCAGGTCAGGATTAAAGGAATACCATTGTACGGCTGCGCCGAAGCTGTTGCTCCGCGAGGTTTTGACCCCCAGCCCCAGGTAGCTTCCGATGGCCTGGGGACGCGCGGTGCCGATGGGCTTCTCGTCCGCATCGTATGCTGGCACGTCATAGTCGCCGCGGTTCAACAGGCCGATGCCGAAGCCCAGGTTGGCCGCTACGCGGCCTTGCAGGCCCGCATAACCGCCATTGCGCTGGAGGCTGCGCATGTCCGCGCCTACTCCCGCGGTCATCTCGCGGTTGAAAGGAAGAATGGCGGGATTCCAATAGGCCGCCGGCATCGCCTCTTCCGCCGCCGTTCCCGTATTGCCCATCCCCAACTCGCGGATGCCGCCGCCCATGCGATCGAGCCAGCCTTCGTGGCCGCCCAGGATTTCCGGTGACGTCGCATGCGCGGCGCCGGCCGCGAAGATGCCGGCGGAGACGCCGGCGAAGAGGATGCGGGCCGCGGCCAGATAAGCGCGCGCGCTCATGGCGACCTCCCGTGCACGGCGATGGCTTTGCCCCAGCCCTTCTCACCCTGATCCGATTCGACCAGGATGTAATAGGTCCCCACCGAAACGTAGCGGCCCGAAGCATCTTTCCCGTCCCAGCGATCTTCGTTGGGATCCTCGCTGCGATTGCCGCCGCCCGTGCGCCGCGCGTTCTTCACCAAGGTCTTCACCTTTTCCATCGCATAGTCGTATACGGTTATGGTCACCTTGCCGCTTTTCTTGAGCCGATAGCCTACCCGCACGTATTCCGGCTGCCCGTCCACGGTGGTGCCCGAAAACAGGGTGGGATAGGTGATAACCTCTTGCAGCCCGTTCTTCAGGGCCTTGAGACTGTTCACGTTCGTCCAGGCCTCGCCGGGGCGTCGTAGGAAGATGCCCTTGAAGGTGGATCCCGCCAGCAAGGTGGTGCCAGAAGCCCCGGGTATGGCTGCCAGGGTGGTAAGCCGCCCTTCCCCGCTCGTGATATCCAGGCCGTCGCCCTTGTCTAGAAGAACGTCCGCGAGTTCCCCGGTTCCCTTGTTCGCCAAGAGCGTATCCCGCTTGAAGACCACCAGGCCCGGATCGGTCAGATTGAAATTGATGAAGGTTGAATCGCCCGAGAAGGCGGCCGCCGGCTTGGTCCCGGTTTGCGTGGCACCCAGGGAGTCGGGCGCGACGGAGAGGCCGGGAATGCGCGGAGGCTTATGGAAGGTACGCCCGTGATCGGAGCTGAAGAAATACTCCGACCCGGAGAAGACCCAGAGCAGGGCATGGGCCGGATCGGCGAAGATGCTTTCGATGCGGATGGATCCGGCCTTGGAGGCGGGCAAGGAGACGGAGGGGAAGGCATTGCCTCCCAACCGGCCGCGGCGCAGGCCCTTCTGGGAACCGATCAGCAGCCAGGTGGTATCGGCCGCCGTGTCGACGGCGAGAGCGGTGACGGAATCGGGCTCGCCTATTTTGTCGTTGATGGCGGCAAGCTGCGCCACCGAACAAGCCGCATTGCGGATGCAATGGAAGGCCGTGACGCTGGTGTCCGATCCCGCCGGGAAGGCGGAGAAGTTCAAGCTATCCTTAGCCAGCACGCCCCGGTCCTCGGCGGAGGCCTTCACGAGCGCGATGCCGCCCCGGCCGGCCCCGACGATAAGGGTATCCTGCCATTGGGCCAGCGCCGAGAATTCCACTCCCGAGGTGATATTGTTGCCCGTCTGCGAGGGGCGCGTGAACACGACGCTATCCACCGCCGGCTTGCCTTCCTCGGTCAATACCAGCAATGCGCCTACCGTGGAGGAGTCGGTGGGCGGATAACCGTAGAAGAGCAGGGCGGTAGAGGACCGTCCCAGGCCGCCCCGGATTCCGCCGCCGATTTTCAATTCGCCGTTGCGGATATCGAGCGGGTTCTTGGAGGGATCGATGCGGCTGAAGCGGACGCCGTCGGCCGCGAAGACCCAAAAGCCGGACTGATCGGCGATAACGATGGGCAGGTTCTTGGAGACGAGGGGATCGCCTTGGGCAAAGCCCAGGGAGGCCGCGAGGGACAAACCCGCGATGGCCCGCAGGATGGCGGAAGGGAACTTCATGCGCTTACCGGAAATTGGTGAATTGGCAGTCGAAATCGAAATTGGCCGCGCGTACCGCGGCCATGCAGTCCTGCAAATCGTCCTTGCTCTTGCCGCTCACCCGCACTTGCTCGCCCTGGATGCTCACCTGCACCTTGAGCTTCTGATCCTTGATCAGCTTGACGATCTTCTTGGAATCCTCCGGGGCGATGCCGGACTGGAACTTCGCGGTCTGGCTCACCGTCATCTTGCCCCCGGGTTGCGGTTCGGTATACTTCACGTTCTTCGGGGAAAGCCCGCGCTTGATCAGCTTGGATTCGAAAACGTCCCGCAATTGGCCCAGCTTGAATTCGTCGTCGGCCGTCAGCGTAACCGAACTGGCCTTGGAGTCCAGCTCGATCGCGGCCTTGCTTCCCTTGAAATCGAAACGCTGCGCCAGCTCTTTCTGGGTATGCTGGACGGAATTGCGGAGCTCTTCGGGATCCGTCTTGCAAACGATGTCGAAGGAATTTTCGCTAGGCATGGGTTCTCCGGAGAAAAGCCAAAATTAATTTCATTCCCGCATGTCCACCACTTCGACGCCCTTGGGAAGCGCGAAGGCGAACTCCTTATCCTTCAAGCCCGCGTTGCGCTTGATGGAAACCACGGTATAGCGCGCCTCATCCCCGGAGACGTCGCGGCTGGAGATGCGGTGCAAGGCGCAGGTTTCCTTGTCCAATAGCACCGTCAGGCTGTCGAGGTTCTTCATGGCGCGGGAAGGATCAAGATGCAACTCTATCCACTCTTTCCCGTCCTCCCTCACCGTCGCCGCCGAGAGCGGATCGCTGTCCAGGAAGCGGAGCAGCACGGCGCCGGGCGCGACGGCGCCTTCGCCGTCCGCCGCCGCCTTGCGGATGGCCTGCTTGGTCTGGGGATGGTATTCCCAATACGTCGTTCCGTCCGAAACGAAAGTGCCGCCCGGGATCTCCAGGCGGAACTTATCCGCGCCTTTGAGCAGAAAGCGGCCTTGGTACGCGTCATGTTTATCGAGGGCGGCGTTGTAGACCTGGGCCGTGAACTTCAGCGAGAGATCCTGGGCCTCGCGATGGAAGGCGATGGCTTTGCGAAGCGCGACCTTGGCTGCTTTGGCAGCGGAGGAATCGGCCGGAACGGCTGCGGCTCCTGCGGATACGGGCGGAGCCGCCTGCGCATCGCCCGCGACCGCGGTCCGCGCGGAGGCGGCCACGCCGATGGCGATCAAAATCGCAATCGCCGGTGATAGTCCGCGCCCACTGGAATTCGCCGGTTCCACCATGGATCGTTCCTTATTCATTAACGCCACGTTAATAAACGAAAAAGCCCGCGGAAAGCCAACGATGAATGGCGGCCTCGGCCGCAAGCCCTTTTCCGGCGGGTTTGGAGGGCCTTCCGCCGGGCCCGCGCGGAGATGGCGGCGGGAATATTTCTTAGTTTTATGCGCATGGAAAACGCCTCCCCCATGGACGAGAAGCTCCAAATACTGAAGCGCATCGAAGACATCGGGAACCGGGACTTCGACGGCGTGGACGTGACCAAATTGCTTAGGGGCTATTTGCAAGCCACCGATCCGGAGATCATGCTTTCCGCCCTCCAAGCCGCCAGCAATTACGCCAGCGACGAAGGGCTCTTCCAGGACATCTTCAAGATGGCCCACGAGTATCCCGATGAGGAAGTGCGGGCCATGGCCAACAGTTGCCTGGGCGCCGTGATCCAGGAGGGACTCGAATTCGAGGAAACCTTGCCTCAGGGATTCCCTTCCGGATACGCCCAGGTGTCCCGCGACTTCTATCTGGAAGTGCGGGATTTCCTATTGGAAAAAGTCGATGCCCCCATGGAAAGCATGGAGGTGCGCCGTCGGGCGCTGGAGGCTCTCGGGTATCTCGCCTTCCAACCCGAAGTGCGCGCCATCGTAATGCGTTTCTACCATCAGGCGCCCAACCCGTACGTGCGCGTCAGCGCCCTGTATGCCATGGGCCTGGTCAAGGACGCCGTTTTCGAACGGCTCATCCTGGAAGAACTTTATTCCACCAGCGAGCCCGCGCTCCTGGAAGCTATCCATTCCGCGGCTTGCCTGGAACTCCACGCCGCCGAGGATCGTCTGCTCGCATTGACCAAGTCCCCCAGCACGGACGTGCGTTACGAAGCCATCCTGGCCCTGGGCACGGTCGCTCCCTTGTCCCGCCTCCCCGAGATCCTGAAGAACGCCGAAGCCGTCGAGCAGAACGAGGAAGTGCGCGAAGCCATCCAGGCCGCCAAGGTCTCCCTCCAGCAACGCTCGGCCATCAAGCAGGGCGAGCCCATCTGGGACGACAACCTCATCCTCAACGAGATCGAGGATCTCCTGGAAAACCGCGAAGCCGGCGGAGGGGACGATCTTCCCGGCAAGGACGGGGAGTAGGGACATCCTTACCCGCCCCTTCTTCTCCGGCATCGCCGGAACGGGCATGAGCGCCCTGGCCCAATATCTCGCCTTCCAAGGTTCGGCCGTGGCCGGATCGGATCGCAGCCTCGATCGCGGGGCCGAGGCGGACAAGCGCGCCTACTTCGAACGCATCGGCGTGCGCCTTTCCCCGCAAGACGGAACCGGGCTGGACGGTTGTACCTGCCTGGTCGTCTCCACCGCCATCGAAGAAGCCAATCCCGAGGTGCAACGCGCCCGCGCCCTGGGGATGCCCATCGTCCATCGCTCCGATCTGCTGGCCGAACTGGCGCGGCGCAAAAAAACCATCGCCATCTCGGGCACGTCCGGCAAGTCCACGGTCACGGGCATGGTCTGGCACGTGCTGCAAGCCGGCGGCCTGGAACCCTCCCTCATCACCGGCGCCAACCTCAACTCCCTGATGGCGGAGGGATGGCTGGGCAACGCCAGGGCCGGGTCCGGCGAATGGCTTTGCATCGAGGCGGACGAATCGGACGGAAGCCTGATAAAATATTCTCCCGAGATCGGGGTCATCCTCAACGTCGAGAAGGACCATAAGGAGATCGCCGAACTCATCCCGCTCTTCATCCGCTTCCGCGATCAAACCTCGCGCCGGGTGATCGTGAACGCCGACGATGCCCACTGCGAGGCGCTACGGCGCCCTGAGGACGCCGTCTTCCGGGGCGCCGGGATGGCCGACGGGCCGGCGCAACGCGTACGTTACGGGGACTGGGAAACCGCTTTCACCTTGGGCGGAACGGATTTCATCCTGAACGTGCCGGGCAAGCATAACCTGGCCAACGCCATGGCGGCCTTGGCCATCGGCCGCGAGCTGGGGATCCCCCTGGAAGCCTGCGCGCGCGGGCTGGCGGCCTATCGCGGCGTGGAGCGCCGGCACGTGCGCGTGGGCGAAGCGGGCGGCGTCACCGTGGTGGACGATTTCGCGCACAACCCCGCCAAGGTGCAAGCCTGCCTCGCCACCGTAAAAGCCGCGCCCGACGGCCGGCCCCGGAGGGTGCTGGCCATCTTCCATCCGCATGGCTTCGCGCCCATGAAACTCATGGGCGAGGATCTGATCCGCGGGGCGGCCGAGGCGCTGGATGCCGGCGATCGCCTTTTCCTGCCCGAGATTTACTACGCGGGCGGGACCGCAGACAAAAGCATTTCCTCCGCCGATCTGGCCCAGGCGGCCAACGCCCTCAAGCCCCAGGCCGGCGGGGCTTTCGCGCGCTTCTTCCCCACCAAGGACGAGGTCATCGCCGCGGTTGCCGCCGAAGCCCGGCCGGGCGATTGGGTGGTAAGCATGGGCGCGCGCGACCCATCCCTGGGCGATTTCGCCGCGCGCTTGTTCGCGGCCATCCGCGCGGCGCGCGGGCGCGCTTAGCCCGATGCCGGTTTACTTCGCGGGAACATTTTTCCCGGCCCGCCCCGTCCAATCAGGACCCCATCCCCACTCCGATGCGAAAGCGACCCATGCGGAATCTGCTGCTTTATCTGATCCTTTCCGTCTCCCTGGCACAGGCGCAGGCTTGGCACGAGCAGGCCTTTCCACAGCAAGCCTTACCCGAGGCGGCGAGCCAAGGGGGGGTTCTCTCGACGGCGCGGGAGCGGACGGCTTATACCTACCTGGTCGCGAGTACCGTCATTCCCTTCGCGGCGGGCCTGGGGCTGGCGCTCTCGAGCGATAACCGATTCCTGGCCGGAACCGGCGGGGTCTTGATGTTGGGCGGGATTCTGGTCGGTCCTTCGGCAGGCGAATTCTATGCGGGAGCTTATGGACGCGGAGCTCTGGGAATCTCGCTGCGTACCTTGGGAGGCGTGGTTTTAGTGGCCGGCGCGCTCACCGGCATCGGGAGTTGCATCGACAAGGATCCATGCACCGACGACCATAGCGGCAGGCCGGCCGTGGCCTTGGGAAGCATCCTGCTGCTTGGCGCGACGGCGTTCAGCGTAATCGGTACCCATTACGCAGCCCTGCCCAATGAAGAACACGCCTCCCGGATCGGATTAACGCCCACGCTGGCGTTGGGGGGCGGCCTACGGCCGGGCCTCGCGGCCTGGGCCCGGTTCTAGACCGCGCCCATCGAGGGCATTCGCCTGCTCCGGGGTATGGGACAGTAACAACGGTCCGCAGCCGGGATTCCGGCTCCAGGTTGACAAAGGCCGGCTCAATTACGACCTTCTAGGCCCGGTTTTTGAACGATCTCCATACGGAGAAAAGGAAGCAGATGCCTTGCGGTAAGAAGCGTAAGCGGAAGAAGATGGCGACCCACAAGCGCAAGAAGCGCCGTCGTCTGAACCGCCACAAGAAGAAGCTCGTATAATCCTGCCGCGAGCGGCAGGCTCGCGGCTGGCAACCATTTCCGTTCATCGGAAGAAAAGGGCCCCTAGGCCCTTTTCTCGTTTAAGTCGTTTTAGATGGCTTAGGCTTCCGTGGGCGCGCGCTCGGAAGCGATACGGATCGACGCCGCTTTCGGGGACAAAGGCAGATTGGCCTCGGTGATCTGCCTTCGCATATCCTCGATGATCTTGGCGTAAGCCTCCCCCACCTTATTGCAGGCCGCTTCCAGGGTCTGCAGATCGTCCCCCGGACGGAACTTCAGGCGATAACCCAGATCGCCGCTGCTCACGACCTCGGCCCATTTGCTGATGCGATAGATAGGCACCGAAATCTTCCGCGAGAAATACAGGCTCAAAGCCAGGCCGACCGCCAAGGACACGACATCGGCAATGACGAAGGCGGGCACGATCACGTCCATCAGGTTCTCTTCCACCAGGGATTCCACGGCACTCACGCTGCCGGCATCATTCGTCATGAGCGCGCCGGCGTCCTGCGAATGGTAGTGCAAGTAGAACAAGGCGCAAATGGCGGTTGCCATCACCACTCCGGCCAGGTTCACCACCGCCAGCAGACGGATGATGTAAGGCCATTGGACTTCCGGCAGGATGATGAAGTTGCGGATCGGGTGCCGCGGGTTACGGGCCGGATTCTTTTCGGGCATGCCCAATTATAGGGGCCCGGCGCACTAATCCTGCAAGCGCGGCCGGGCCGGCATCCGGCCCGGAAAACCTCAAGGATCGCAAAACGGGGTGTCGCAGAGCCTGAAGGCCTGGATCGGGGGGGCCTTAGGGCAGAACCGCGCCCAGGAACTTCTTCTGCAGCGTAACCAACTCGTTACAGCCCTTCTCGGCGAGGTCGAGCATGGCGTTCAGCTGCTCCCGCGAATAGGTCGACTCCTCCCCGGTGCCCTGTACCTCCACGAAGTGGCCCTTGTCCGTGCGCACCACATTCATGTCCACCTCGGCCTCCGAATCCTCCACGTAACACAAATCCAGCATCGGCTCGCCATTGACGATGCCGACGGAAACGGCCGAAACGAAATGCCTGAGGATGGGCCCGGCGGGCGGTAGGGCCGTCGCGGAAGGCGCCTGAACCGCCTTGATCCGCTGCAAGGCCTTCGCCAATGCCATGAAGCCGCCCACGATGGATGCCGTGCGCGTGCCGCCGTCGGCCTCGATCACGTCGCAGTCGACCACGAAGCTCCGCTCGCCCAAGGCCTCCAGGTCCACCACGCCGCGCAGGGCCCGGCCGATCAGGCGTTGGATCTCCTGGGTGCGTCCCGAGGCGCCGGCCCGCTCGCGCTTCACGCGCGTGGTCGTGCTGCGCGGCAAGAGGCTGTATTCGGCCGTGACCCAACCCTTGTTCTTGCCCTTCAGCCAACGCGGCAATTCCTCTTCCAGGCTGGCGCAGCACAGGATGCGGGTCTTGCCCACCTCGATGAGGTAAGACGCTTCGGCGGTGGAAACGAAATCCTCGGTGATTTTGATAGGCCGCAGTTCGTCGCGCTTGCGACCGTCGATTCTAGACATGCTTGCTCCGGATGGCGGGTACAGGACGGGATCCGGCGCGCGGCGCGCGCGGATATCCGCCCAGGATCTTGAGACGGGAAACCAAGGGTTCGAGTTCGCCTAGGGCTTGGGCCACGGCCGGGGCGCCGGGGCCGCCGGCCAGATCTGCATAGAACCAATATTCGAAGGGCGAGAGCGGATTGGGCCGGGACTCGATCTTCAGCAAGTCGATGCCGCGCCCGGCGAATACGCCGAGGATGGCATGCAAGCTTCCGACCGCGTTGCGCTTGGGCATGAAGGCCAGGCTGGTCTTGAAGGGCAGTCCCGCCCGGGAAGATTTCGGAGGCAAGGGCCGTTTGGCCACGGCCAGGAAGCGGGTGAAATTATCCGCATGATTCTGCAAGTTACGCTTCAGCACCTTGAGCCCGTAGAGCTCGGCGGCATACGCGCTGGCGATGGCGCCGATATGGGCGGGCGCTTCCCGCGCCAGGGATTCGGCCGCGCCGGCGGTGTCGAAATAGGGCGAGGGCTTGATGCTTTTATTCTTGGCGAAGAATCCGCTGCATTGGGCCAGGGCCTGGGGATGCGAGCGCACCTCGGTGATGGCCCTTAAGGACGTACCGGGGTGGCACAACAGCGCATGCTCTACCTTCAAGTACGCTTCTCCAACGATATGCAGGTCCCGATCCAGAAGCAGATCGTAGTTCTGATGGATGCTTCCGGCCAGGGAGTTCTCGATGGGGAGGATGCCCCGCTCGGCCGCGCTTCCGTCAACCGCATCGAACACGTCGGCGAAGGTCTCGCAGGGGAGGGTACGCACGCGGGGGCCCAGCAACTGTTTGCTGGCCAACTCGCTGTAGGCGCCATGTACGCCCTGGAACGCGGCTTTCATGGGCCAAAGATAGGTGCACTCCCGCGCGGATTCAATCGGATGCGGCGTCCGAATGGGATGCGGCGATCAAACGACGCGCGCCCGCGTAATGATCGACGAAGTAGGGCGCCTCCAAGGCCGAATACGCCACGCCGACGCTGGTGGCCGAATGGATGAAGTAGCCTTTGCCCATATAGATGCCCGCATGATCGATAAAGCCCAGGTTCTCGAAGAACACCAAATCGCCCGGCGCCAGGGAAGCCCGCTCCACCGGCGCGCCGCGGTGATACAGGGCGGAGGAATTGTGGGGCAGATCCATTCCGTACACCTCGGAGAACACTTGCCGGATGAAACCGGAACAGTCCATCCCCGAACGGCTCTGGCCCCCGAAGCTGTAGGGCACGCCCAGATAGGCCTCCGCTGCCTTACGCAAGGCGTCCGCCCCGGTGGGCGCATGCTTCAAAGCGGCCGGCACGACCGGCGTGGGCGTCAGGGAGGGATCGGGCATGATATAACCGCCCGCGTTCCGGTTATAGTAGGGCCGCACCAAAGGGCCGCAAGCGGAGAGAAATAAAAGGGGGACGAGGGCGACTAGGACCAGGCCAACCAGGCCGAAGCGCTCACGGGCCATCTTCGGAATCTAGCCAATTCCGAGGTCGCGCGCCGCTTAGGCCGTCGCGGATTCGGTGGCGGCCGCCACCTGGAGCAATTCTTCTTCGCCGAAAGGCTTGCCGATGAATTGCAGGCCCACCGGGAACCGGCCGACCTTGGCCACCGGCTGGGAAGAAGCCGGCAGACCGGCCAGGTTCACGGCCACCGTATAGATATCGCCCAGATACTGCGCCATGGGATCGGAGTATATGGCGCCGACCTTCGGCGGCAAGGTGGGCATGGTGGGCGTAGCCACCACGTCGCAGGTCGCGAAGGCGCGGTTGAAGTCGTCGGTGATCAGGCGGCGCACCTTCTGCGCCTGCATGTAATAGGCATCGTAGAAGCCCGAGCTCAGGACGTAGGTCCCGAGCAGGATCCGCTTCTTCACTTCTTCGCCGAAGCCCTGGGAACGGGTCTTCGCGTAGAGGCTGAACAAATCCGTTACGTCCTTGGCGCGCACGGTATAGCGTACGCCATCGTAGCGCGACAGGTTGGCCGAGGCTTCGGCGGTGGCGATCACGTAATAGGCGGAGACCGCGTATTTGAAACTGGGGATGGACACCTCGCGCAGGGTCGCGCCGGCCTTCTCCAAGGCCTCCAGCGCTTTCATCACCGCATCGCGGACTTCGGGCTGCAGGCCCTCGCCGAAGCATTCCTTGGGGATGCCGATGGTTTTCCCCTTCGCCCCTTTGCTTAAGGAAGCGGTGAAATCCGGGACCGGTTGTTGGGCCGAGGTGCTATCGCGCTCATCCCGGCCGCAAATGGCATTGAGGACCAGGGCCGCATCGGCCACGGTGTTTCCGAAGCTGCCGATTTGATCGAGGGACGAAGCGTAGGCCACCAGGCCATAGCGCGATACTCGACCATAGGTGGGCTTCACGCCGACCAGACCGCAACAGGCCGCCGGCTGGCGGATGGATCCGCCCGTATCCGAGCCGAGGGACGCGAGCACCGTGCCCGAGGCCACCGCCACCGCCGATCCGCCCGAGGATCCGCCGGCGATGACGCTTTCATCGAGAGGGTTCTTGGGGGCCCCGAAGGCGCTGGTCTCCGAAGTGGAGCCCATCGCGAATTCGTCCAGATTGGTCTTCCCCACGATCACGGCTCCCGCCGCTTCCAGTCGCGCCACCGCGGTGGCATCGTAGGGGGATTCGAATTCGGCGAGGATCTTCGAGCCGCAGGTGGTGCGGCCATGGGCGGTAACGATATTGTCCTTCACCGCCACGGGGATGCCCGCCAAGAGGCCCAGCTTTTCCCCGGCCGCGCGCCGCTTGTCCAACGCCCGCGCCCGCTCCAAGGCCGAATCGGCCAACACCGAGATATAGGCGTTCAGGCTTTTCTTAGCCTCGATCCGGGACAGCGCATCGGTGGCCAGGGATTCGGCGGTGATCTCCCCGGCTTGGACTTTCCGGGCGGTTTCGGCGAGGGTTGGCATAAGCATTTGGCCTTGATTGGAAAAGGCTAAATGTAGAAAAGGGCCTTGAGGGTCCGGTCGGCGGAAAACCCGCGGCAGAATCAACCGCGGTTGGACCACTTCATGAAATAGAGGGAAAGGGCGACGCCGAGGATGCTGCACGCGTTGAACTTGAGGCCCAGCCCCAAACGCAGCTTGACCGTATACAGATCGATGGCCCAGCCGTCGCGGTAGCCCAGGTCGAGCTCGAAGGCTTTCACGAAGAAATTGCGGATCGGGTTGTTCATATCGCCGCCGGAAAGGACGCCGATCTGCCCGAGCACTACGCCCAGCACCTCGCCCAAAATGCCGCCTAGCACCAGGCCCAACAGGATGAAAACAACCAATCGGCCCACGCCGGCATTCCTATTCATGCTTCCCATCTCCTTCCCTCAGAAGATCTTCGTTTTGTGCGGCTTTTCCTCGAGCAGGATCGAGGTTTTCCGTTTCTCGTTCCCACGCTGGAACTGGATCTCCACGGACTCGCCCACTTGGAACAACTTGAACACATCCTGGATATCCTGCAAGGTGGCGATGCGTTTGCCGGCCACTTCGTAGATCAGGTCGCCTACCTTTAGTCCCGATTTCTCGCCGGGTGAACCGCGATCCACACCGGCGACGGCCACGCCCGGGCGGTTCTCGTCGATGTTCGGATCGGCATAGATGCCGGTGGTGAACTCGCGGATGCGCCCGTACTTGATCAGTTCGTCCATCACCAGCTTGGCCTTCTGGATCGGGATGGCGAAGCCCAGGCCGATGGAGCCCTGCGATTGCCCCCCGCCCGTGAATATAAAGGTGTTGATGCCGATGACCTTGCCGTCGGCGTTGACCAGGGCGCCGCCCGAGTTGCCGGGATTGATGGACGCATCCGTCTGGATCATATTGTGGTAATGGATGTCGCTGTTGCTGCTGAAGGAACGGTTCACGGCGCTGATGACCCCGACGGTAACGGTTGGCTTGGTGTCACCGATCAGATAGCCATACGGGTTCCCGATGGCCACGACCCATTCACCAATTAGATTGTCCGGTTTTTCCTGCAAGGATGCCACTGGAAGATCGGGGGCCTTGATTTTGACCACGGCCAGATCGTTGGCGCCGTCGGCGCCGATGAGCTTGGCCTGCAGTTGCCGCCCGTCGGGCAAGGTCACGGTGATGCCTTCCAGCTCGCCGCCTTCCTCGCCTCCCCCGACCACGTGGCTGTTGGTCAGGATATACCCCTCTTTGGACACGATGACGCCCGATCCCAGGCTGCTCATCTCCTTGCGGCGGTATTGGGGGCCGAACAGGTCGAAAAAGGGATCCTGGAAGAACGGGTTGCCGTACGCGACCACGGCGGACCGGCGCACGGTGATGGAAACGACCGAAGGCGCCGCCTTCTCGGTCGCCACCACGATGGCGGTGCGGCGCGCGTCGGAAGGGTTGCTGCCCTGGGGATTGATGGGGAGCGCGTTGTCGGCGGCCCGGGCGGATAGGGCCAGCAGGCAGGCCAGGGCAAGGGGCTTAGACGTAGTCATAGTCGGCGTAGGCGACCCTTTCCAGGCACAGGCCATGGGCCGGAGCCCAAATGCGTTCGCCCCGGAAAGTCCCCTCCAGGATCAGACGCATGGTTCCTCCGGGGAGGGCGCTACGCCCTATCTCGAAGGCAGCGCCCACGATGGAGCGTACCATTTTGTGCAGGAACCGGTTCGCTTCCAACGTCACCTCAAGGAAAGCCGCATCGGCCGTGGCTTCGGCCCGGAGGACCTCGCACTCGGTCCCTTTTCCATCATCCCGGGGCACGCAGAAGTTAGCAAAATCGTGCCTGCCGACCACTTCGGAGAGCGCGCCCCGGAAGCGATCGAGATCGATGCGGAAACCGGGATACCATGCGAGCGCTCCGAACAATGCGGTGGGACGCAAGGCGATGCGGTAACGGTAACGTCGCGAGAGCGCCGAATAGCGCGCGTGGAAATCCGGCGGGCACCTTTCCAAGCTGCGGATATAAACGGAGTCGGAGGTAAGCGCGTTGATCGAACGCTGCACGCGGCGGACCTCGAGTTCGACTTCGCTATCGAAGTGGGCCACTTGCCCGGAAGCATGCACGCCGGCATCGGTGCGGCCCGCTCCTGTAACGGCGATGGGCGCGCGCAGGCAAATGCCGAAGGCGCGCTCCAACTCCCCCTGAACGGTGGATTGACCGGGCTGGACCTGCCATCCGGCGAAGGCGGAGCCGAGGTACTCGACGGCGAAGCGGTAGCGCGGCATGGGCGGGAAAACTAGGAAAAGCGGGGAGCCGCTGCCCCGAGGTGGGTCTGGGGCGGGTGTGCGTGGGTCGCGGCTCAGACAGGGCCTTACTATGGGTTTGGTCCACTCGCAGCGCGCGGGGCGCGACGTCCGCGTATGGAAGGGGTGGGTCGTGTATCGTTAACGCGGACTGCCGATGGGTGGCATCGGTTGCGCCTCGCGCGCTGCGACGGCCCTGATTCGCCGCGCCCCCGCCCCCGCTCCGCTGGGCGCGGATCCCCGCTTCCCTCTTGCGCGGTGGACCTGAGACGCGGCCCTTATAGGACCACTCGCGACCCACAAGCCCTGCGACTGACGGGCGATAGAGAATGAATTGAAAGCACACGGCCCAGGGCTATTGACCGAGTAAAGAACGCGGGCTGTTGCCCATGCCTGTTATTGCCTGCCCGCGACGCCGGATCGAAGGGGTGGGTCGCGCGGCGGAGGACGGGCCGGGACGGTGCGGGGGGCGGCGAATCGAGGCGGAACGGGGTGAGGGAATGGGAATCGACCCAGGGAATCGATAGCCCGCGCTCTTCAAATGCGCGGGCAACCCCATTCCCTCACCCCGTAACGACTCACTGCGGCGACGAGCCTCGTCTGAGCCGCCCCACGCACCGGCACGGCCCGGGACCCACAGCGAAGACTCACCCCTTCAGATCAAGCAACCCCGCGGGCCGCGCCGCACCAGGCATAGGCAACGCAGGCGCGTCGGCAGGAAGCATTTCGTAGGTCCAGGACGAAACCTTGAAATCGAGCAGGGCCAGGGATTTCTCGAGCTCGGGCAAGGAGCGCGACAGGAGGTCGCGCACGTCCGTGAATTGGTTCTTGAAGTCCAGGCGTGCGCCTTGGGGTTCCCAGGATACGCCCACGTTCACGCGGCCCATATGCTTGGCCTGGGTTTCCACCTTCACTTGCAACGGCCCTTGGGGACCCTTGCGGCCCCGGCCGTCGTTGCCGCCGTCTTCGCGGCGCCAGGTCACTTGCAAGTTACGCCATTCCTGGCCTTGGTAATAGAAGAATTGGGTGGGTTGGCCTTCCGGGATGGGAGTCTCTTGCGGCAGCGATGAGGCCACCGCCTGGAGCAGGAATTTGGCGGCTTCGTGTTCCTTACCCGACGCCGGCGCGGGGTCCTTGGCCAGGGACAACAGATCCCCCGAGCGAAAGGCTTCGGGCAAAAGCTTGCGGAGCCAAGCGACCGAAGCTTCCGGGCTCTCGCCCGCTTCCTTGGCCGCAGCCAGAAGGTTGCCGACAGTTTCCGCAACGCTTGCGGCTGCAGCGGGATCCGTCTCTCCACGGAGGCGCAGGAGGGTTTCGGGACGAAGCAACGCGCTGGCTTCGTCCGGCTTCACGTCCTTCATCAGCTTCAGGAAGGCGCGAGGGTCGCGCACGGCATCCCCCCAGGCTTTTGCTTGTCCGACCGGATCTTGCTTGTCGCGGGGAAAGGAAACGAAAAGCTTGAGCAGATCATCCATCTGCCCTTGCTTGGGAATGGCGGCCGGTTGCCCGGACGCGGGGGAAGCCAGCAGGCCGCTCTGCGACAATACCTCGCCGAAATCCTGCACAAGCTTGCCGTAGTAGGGCTCCTGCTTGAATTCCTGCAAGTACCGGGAGGCCAGCAGCATCCCCTGGCGCAATCCGGGATCGGCGGCCTTCAGGGTCTCGCGCAAATCGGCCGGCAAGGCTTGCGCCGGATCCGTAAAGCGCGCCTGCAAGCGCCCGGCCTGCCGCTCCAAAGTGAAGTCGGAGAATTCGCCCGGCTCCAGCGCTTGCGGTGAGAAGGCCTCCAGGGTATTCCCACCCATGTCGAGCGCGTAACGAAACATCGGCTGACGAACGCCTGGCGCTCCAGGTGGGCTGGATGTTCCCGCTCCGGGCGTTCCGGCTGCTGCGGATGTTCCTGCTGCTGAGGATGTTCCGGACGATGCGCTGGATGCATAACTTCCGCGGTCGGCGGCCAGGAGAATGCCGTCGGCGGGCCGGCGCTCGGCGATGCGCCCGAACCAAGGCGCATGGCCGTCGCCGGCTTCGGCGGGTAAGAAGGTATCGGTTCTCCGGGCCGCAGGCGCTTGGGTTTGAGCTTGGGCCTGGGCTGGCTCCTCGCCCGAAGGCCGTATCAGGGTCCGGAGCAATTCGGACATGGCCGTCTTGGACGCGGGATCTCCCGGCGAAGTCTCGAGGGAGTCGAGCAAGGCCGAGGCCATTTGTGGATCGATCCCGGCCAGGGATTGGGCCAGAAATTCCTTGCCGCCGTCCTGCTCCATGGCTTGCAGCATAAGTTGGGTCAAGGTGAGTCCGGCATTGGCGCCGGGGGCAGGAGCTGCAGGGGATCCGGTCGCGGCCGTGGACCGGTTCCTTCCGGCCATCCAACTCACCAACTGCTCTTCGAAGGCCCGCAAATCTTTCAGGGCATCCAGGTTGAGGGGTAACGTGTAGCTTACCCCCTCCAAATCCCCCTGCCCTGCGGCCGCTGCTTGGCCCTTCGCGATCAGCACCTCTCCGTTGCCCGGAAATGAAAGGCGGACCTTGTCCCCGACCTGGAAGTCCCCATCGGCCTTCAAGCGCATGCGGCCTTGAGGGTATTGGATCTCGACGGTCTGGGCGCCCTCCTCACGCTTTACCCCCACCACGGTTCCCGCGAAAACCGGAGTCCCTCCGGAGCCCCGATCCGATCCGGAAGGGCCTTTAAGCGGGGGGGATAGGGATGCGCCGGAAGTATCCATAAGGGGGCATTGTATTATACGGTTGCGTGAAGGCAAACCTTGAACGCGCGAGGAGGCGCGAAGGGGGATGGATTGGGTTCTTTTAGGCGGGAATGAGGATTGGGGCCGGTGCGTCGGGGTGGGGGTGCGGGTGAGGCTCAGAGAAGGCCTTTCGCTGGATTGGGTCCAAACGGCATCCGCGCCGCGCGACGGCCGCGAATCCAGGGGTTGATCATTCAGCGGAATCGCGACCTATCGATAGCGGGATCCAAGTGCGCGGCGCGGATGCCGACGGCCTTCATTCGCCGCCCCCGTACCCCCACTTCGCCGCCCCGTCGCCACCGCTACGCTTAATCGCAGAAACCCTTCTCATCCTTCGGTTCGCAAGAGCAGCTTGGATCCCGCGCCGGGAGGGCGTGCGCGGGGCGGCGAGTCAACGCGGGCGGCCCGGCTTCCCGGCGCATCGCCAACGCCATCGATGCCCGCGAGACACGCCGGTGGAATCGAAGACTTTCGCGGGCAAGCGCCGGAAAGCCGGGCTGGTTGATACGGTAGGTCGACCAGCGTTGTCCGCAGCCGCACCGCGCACACCCTCCCGGAGCGGGACCCCTGCTGATCAGCCCTTCTCGCGCCGCATCCGGATAATCACCTCCACCTGGTCCTGCGAAATCCGCAGACGGCGGGATATTTCCGAAGAGGTCATCCCCTTGCGCGCCAGCTTCAGCACTTCCTCCTTGCGGCGCTCCACCCGTTCCACCTCGGTGGTGGGCGGCATCACGCCTAGGGTAGCGTCCGTGTTACCTGGGGCGTCCTCGTCTTCCATGGATAGCCCCGGCGGAGCGGTATCGGGAGATTCGCCCCAGCCCGGACCGACCTGGAAGAGGTGGGTCTCCCGGCCGTCGCCTTGAACGGGCGGCTGTTCCCTGGGGATCAAGGGAAGGGCCTGGGTTTCCGGCTCCTTGGAGCGTACGCCGGCCTCCTTGCTTGGCTTTCCGGGAAGAGGAAGGAGATCGGTTGGCGGTGGCTCGGAAATCGGTCCCGGTTCCGGTCGGGAAATCCGCGCCACCTTCTTCACGGCGTCTTGGAAATCGGAGAGGGCGCGCGCATGGGCCTCGGAAGGCGCCGGGGCGGCGCGCGGGGACTTGCCGGCCCTTTTGCGGGTCGGCCGATAACGGTTGCGCGCGCTCAGGAAACCGGCCAAGGCGCAGAGGAGGATCGCCGCCGCCGCCCCGGGCGCGTCCCAGTATCGCAGAGAATACGTCCAATTCAGGAAACCGGGTCCGCTGGGCTGCGCGTGGACGCGCGCCATCTCACCGACGCGCGTGCGCCAGGCTTTGTAGTCCCGCCAGACGCGCGCCTGCTCGGCGCGCAGGGAATCGGCTTCCGGACCCTGGAGAGCGATACGGGCATCCGCTTGATTCAGCCATTCCTGATAGGTTTCCAGGCGGGAGCGAGCATCCGCCAGGGCCGGATCGGCGGAGAAATAAAGCTCCTGCCGCAGCGGCGATGCATACAATCCCGCCAACGTGGCCAAGACCAGGCCTAAGCCGGCCAGCGCGCCGAAGAAGATGGGCTTGACGCTCTGCATACGGGAACGGGCTAATACTAACAATAATCCCCTCCCCGGCTCCAGCTTGCACATTCCCCCAGCCAGGGCTATCTTCAGGGCCATCCATGGCCAAAATCGTCATCCGCTTCCAGAATCAGATCCTGGGCGAGACCCATTTGCGTCCCGGATTCAACACCATCGGCCGCCTGCCCGCCCACCCCATCTGCATCGAGAACCTTGGCATTTCCCGCAATCATGCCTTCATCCTGGGCGACATCGAAGAGAAAATCTTCATCCTTGAGGATTTGCGCAGCCTCAATGGCACCTACCTCAACAAGAAGCGCGTCCACAAGTGCCTGCTCAAGCCCAACGACGTCATCACCATCGGGCAGCACGCGCTGGAATTCATCGCTGAGGCGCAAAAGCCGCAAGAACCGCCGGCGGCCTACGCCGAATCCAAGTCGCCGGAACCCTGGCTCGAAGCCCAAGGAACCGGGGATGTCATTCCCCTGGTCAAGGAGACCACCTACTTCGGCAACAGCAGCAGCGATGACATCCATATCCCCGGTCTGATGATCGGAAAGCAATTCGCGAGCATCGATCGCAAGGGCACGGTCTGGGTCATCAACCTGTTGGTGAAGCGCTTTTCCCACATCAAAGTGAACGGCGAAGAGGTGACCTCGGCGCGACTCAAGGACGGGGACGTTATCGAGGTGGGCGGGGTGACCTTCACCTTCCGCATGCCAGCGTAGCTGGCCGCCGGCATAGCCTACCGCACGCCTAAGCGGTCCGCCAGCCTAAGCCTCCGCGCGCATCGCGGTCACGCAAGCGAAAGCCTGGATCCCCAATCCCTTCCCGAAATCGGTAAGACCTTCCCCGGAAGTCGCCGTGATCCCCACGTCTTCCGGGGCCAGCCCCAGCAAGTCGGCCACCTTGGCCGTCATGGACGAAAGCACGGGCAGGATCTTGGGCCTACGACACTCCAAGGTTACCGAAACATGCGCGAGACGGTAGGCGATGCCCGCGAGATCCTCCAGGGCGCGCTCCAGGTAAACGGCGCTATCGGTAATCCCCGCCCGGCACAGCTTGTCCGCCACCGGCCCCAGGATGGGCTTGCCGGTGATCCCCGAGATGGCGTTGGTGATCGCGTGCAGCACCACGTCCGAATCGCTATTGCCTTCCAGCGCGAAATCTTCCTTCAGGGTCACGCCGCCCAGCACCAGGGCTTTTCCCGCGGCGGGTTCTTGGATGCGATGGCTGTCCTGCCCGATGCCGACCTTGAACATACTGCCCTCCCCGCTCTCCCGTACTATCCCTGCCCGTTCAGCCGCCGCATCAGTCCGGCAAAACTTCCCCGGCCCTCAAGCGGGACGCCATCCAACGGGCCCAATCCAAATCAGCGGCTCCCGTGATCTTGCGATTGACGTCCGACCCGGCCACCCAGCGGACCGGGTAACCCGCCTGTTCCGCCATCATGGCCTCGTCGGTCGGGATATCGCCCGACCAGATACGCCCATACACCGTCTCCAGCACCTGGCGCGGGAACACCTGGGGAGTCTGCACCAGGACCAGGCCGCGTCGATCCAAGGTACGCGTCACCCGATCCTCATCGACCTGTTTCACGGTATCCGGCGATGGCATCGCGGCGATCGCGCATATCCCCGGTCCCACGCCCTCCAGGCAGCGGCGAATGACCGCCGCCGAGACGAAGGGCCGGGCCACGTCGTGGATCAAGGCGTAGGGAAGTTTCGGATCGATTACCTGGAAAGCGTTGCGCACGGAGACCCAACGCTCCGGGCCGCCCTCCACCAAGCGCAGCTTGGGATAAGTGGCCGACAAGGTCGCGAACTCGGCCAGCTTCTCCTTCGGGAGCGCGAGCACGATGGATTTCACGCACACCAGCGCGTGGAAGGCTTCCAGCGCATAGACCAGCATGGGCTTGCCCGCCGCCAAGGGCAGGAACTGCTTGGGCTCGGACGCGCCGGCCCGCAAACCCTTGCCGCCCGCCGGCAGAATCACCCCGACCGGCGGCAGATCGATGCCGAGATCGGCGTCCGCGCTTGCTACCAAGGCCGGCATTCCCTCAAATCTTCACCGGGCTCTTCTTGCCCAACAGCAGGGCGCGCATCTTCATGGGTAGCCCTAAGCATTTGATGAAGCCGGTCGCGTCCTGTTGGTTGTAGGTATCCACGTCGGAGAAGCCGCCCAGGCCCGGATCGTACAGCGAGAAGGGGCTATCCATCTTGGCCAACATGGCATTGCCCTTGTATAGCTTCAGGGTCACTTTGCCCGTCACGACTTCCTGCGTCTTATCGATGAAGTTGTCCAGCGCTTGGCGCAAAGGCGTGAACCACAATCCGTCATATACCATCTGCGCGTACTTCTGCCCGACGATCTGTTTGTACGCCAAGGTATCGCGATCAAGGGTCAGCTGTTCCAGGAACTCGTGGGCGCGATACAACAACGCGCCGCCGGGGGTTTCGTACACGCCGCGCGACTTCATGCCCACCAGGCGGTTCTCCACCATGTCCACCAGTCCGCAGCCATGCTCGGCGCCCAAGGCGTTCAGCTTCTCCAGCAATTCCACCGCGCCCAGCCTCTTCCCGTCCAAGCCGACCGGAATGCCCTTGTTGAATTCGATCTCGATATAGCCCGGCTTGTTAGGCGCCTTCTCCGGCGTCTTCGTCCAGCGCAGCATGTCCCATCCATGCTCCTGATCGGGATGCTCCAGCAAGCCGCCTTCATGGGACAAGTGCCACAGGTTGCCGTCCTCGGAATAGATTTTCTTCTTCGAGACCGTGAGCGGGATGTTGCGCGCTTCGGCGTATTCGATGGCATCCTCGCGCGAGCGGATCTTCCATTTGGGATCCTTCCACGGCGCGATGATCTTGAGGCGCGGATTCATGGCCATGTAGGTGAGTTCGAAGCGCACCTGATCATTGCCCTTGCCGGTGGCCCCATGCGAAACCGCGTAGGCGCCTTCCTTCTCGGCGATCAAAACCTGATGCTTGGCGATCAGCGGCCGGGCCATGGAGGTCCCCAGCAAATACTGGCCCTCGTAGCGCGCTCCCGCCTTCAGCACCGGCCACGCATACTCTTCCAGGAATTCCTTCTTCAGATCAAGCACATAGCACTTGGACGCGCCCGTCTTGATCGCCTTCTCCTTCAACGGATCGGTTTCGATCTTCCCTTGCCCGATATCCGCCGCGTACGCGATGACTTCGACATCGTAATTCTCGATCAGCCAGGGGATGATCACCGACGTGTCGAGGCCGCCGGAATACGCCAATACAACCTTCTGTTTGCCGCCGCTTTTGGCGGAACCCTTTTTTGCCATGGTCCCTTTCGCCGCGGCCCATTTGGCCGCTGAATTTCAGGGGTCCTAATGTAGTAATGGGCGCGTTGGGCCGGGGGCGGGGCGTTCTTCCCGCGCGTTGCATTGGGTCGCCGCTTGTTCACATGGCGCGGGTCCGTGTCGCGAGCGCGGCTCTCTTAGTCTCGGTCGGTGCGGGGGTCTGGGGCGGCTCAGGCGAGGCTCGCCGATTGTTTCGGTCGAGGCGCATTCTGGAAATCGGGACGCCCGCGCATTTGAAGGGCGCGGGCTTTCGATTTCATCCGGTCGATTCCGATTCCGCGAATGCGCTTCGCCTCGATTCGCCGCCCCAGACCCCCGCCCCGCCCGGCCCTGCGGACGGCCGCGATCGCGACCCGGTCCCGCGCTTGCGGTCTTGCGGGGTCCCCGCTCGGGGCCTGGGAAAGCCCCGCCCACGGCATCGCGTTGGATTCGGAGGCAACATTGTTGGAACAATGATGCGACAACCCTTTTTGGAGGATGGGTAACATTACTGTTACCCCTGGATCGGTAGGGCGTGAATCAGGCCGCGGGCGGGGAGCCAGGGGCCGGCCTCTCCGCCGTCGAGGGGGCCGGTTTGTCTTCATCGAGCTTCAGCCCGTTGGCTTCCAGCATATGCATGGCGGCGGCCAGGCGATCGTTGGTGTTCCGCAGGCGGTTGATCAGGATCTTCACGAAATTCACCACCCAGGGCGCCAGCGCGGACATTTGGCTCTCGAACATATCGTTGGTGATGATGAGGACTTCGGTGAAATCCAGGGCGCGAACGGAGGCGTCGCGCTGGGTTTGGCCCAGCATGGCCATCTCTCCGAACATGCTCCCCGGGCCCAAGGTGGCGAGTTCGATTTCCCGGAGGCCACTGGGGCCGGGCATGGATTTGAAAACCGAGACCCGGCCGCTCTGGACGCTATAGATGCCGTCGGCGTCGGAACCTTGCGTAAAGATGATTTCGTTGGCCGCGTAGGCGCGCACGACTTTTTTGAAAAGCTTGGCCACGGCGGGGCTCCGGGGTGGTGGATTGCCCTATTCTACCATGGCCTTCCCGAGGCGTTCAATCAGCTCCCCGATTTCCTCGCGGGCGATGTTGAGGGCCGGAAGCAAACGAATCACGTCCTGCCCCGCGCGGTGGACCAGCAGGCCTTGCTCGCGGCAGGCCCGTTGGAACGCGCCCAAATCGCCGCCATAGCGGAATCCGATCAAGAAACCCTTCCCCACCACCGGCCCCCAGGGCCCGCCCTTCGCGGCCTTGGCCGCCACCAGGGATTCCAGATCGGCCCGCAATTGCGCCATGCGCGCGCGCGCGTCGGCCAGGAATCCTTCCCGGCGTAACTCGGCAAGCACGGCCAGGCCCGCGGCGCAGGCCACCGGATTGCCTCCGAAGGTGGAACCGTGATCGCCGGCATGAATGGAAGCGGCCACCGGTTTCTTCAACAGCACCGCGCCCAACGGCAAACCCCCGCCCAGCGGCTTGGCCAAGGTGATCAGATCGGGATCCAGCCCCAGCGCGCGCGAAGCCAGGAACTCGCCCGTGCGGCCGCAACCGGTTTGCACCTCATCGGCGATCAGCAGCGCGCCGCGCGCTTGGGCTTCCTTTAAGGCCTGGGCCATGGCCGGTTCCATGGGAATGATGCCGCCTTCGGCTTCTATGGGCTCGAAGAGGATCGCGGCGATATCGTCGTTCAAGGCCGCACGCAAGGCTCCGGCGTCGTTCACGGGAAGGGCGCGGAAGCCTTCGGGCAACGGCCCGAAACCTTTGCGGATCTTTTCCTGGCCCGTGGCCGCCATGGAAGCGTAGGTCCGGCCGTGGAAGGAATGGGTGAATGAGAGGATGCCGATCTTGCCCGGCTTGCCTTGTTCCAACCAATGCCGGCGCGCGAATTTGATCGCGCCTTCGTTGGCCTCGGTCCCGCTGTTGCAGAAAAAGGCGGCGTCCATGCCGGCCAACGCGCAAAGCTCGTCCGCCAACTTGGCCTGCGGCTCCAGCAGGTAAAGGTTGCTGGCATGCACGAGTTTGCCCAACTGCTCCTGGATGGCCGCCACCACGGGCGGATGCAAATGCCCGAAGGCGTTCACGGCCACGCCTTGCACGCAGTCGAGGTAACGGTTGCCCTTATCGTCCCAAACCCAAGACCCGCGTCCACGTACGATAGCCAGGTCTCGGGGCCCGTAGTTTTGCAAGAGGTGCGATTGATCCATAAGCTTGCCCGCCTTCTAACGGAGGATGGTTCCGGAACCTAACGGATAATATTCAGCGGATACCGTTCAACGAATGATGGTTCCGGTATTCGCGCGTCCTTCGACCTGCTCGGCGAAGGCCTGCCGGTTCGTCCATTTGCAGATCTCCACCTGCCCTATCCCCTGCCTCAACGCCGCCAAGCACGAGCGCAACTTGGGGATCATGCCTCCGCTGGCCACGCCGTCGCGGATGAGGGCTTCGATGGCCGGCCCGTCCAGGGAGGGCAGCCTCGCGCCATCGGCCCCCCGCACGCCTTCCACGTCGGATACGAAAATCAGCTTGGACGCCCCGAGGCCTGCGGCCAGCGCCGAGGCCGCATCGTCCGCATTCACGTTGTAATGGGCTTGCGCACGGTCCACCGAAATCGGCGAGACCACGGGCAAGAAGCCGCCCGCCAACAAGGTGGAGACCAAGCCGGTATCCACCTGGGTGATGCGCCCCACTTGTCCGAGCTCGGGAGAGATGGGTTCGCAGAAGAAGGTCGGGCCGTCCACGCCCGAAAGACCCGCCGCCGCCGCCCCGCCCGCGTTCAGCAGTCCCACCAGCTTTTTATTCACATAGCCGCTCAAGGTCATTTCCACCACCTTGAGGGCCGCCGCGCCCGTCACCCGCATGCCGTCCTTGAAGACCGGCTCTTCGCCCAGCCAGGCCAGGTGGCGGTTGATGTCCTTCCCCCCGCCGTGCACGAGCACCAGGGGCTCCGGAGCCGGGCCGGCCGAGCCGCGATGCAGCCCGGCAAGGGCGGCGCATAACCCGGCCAGGGCTTCTTCATCGTCCATCATGGACCCGCCGATCTTGACGACGACGGGCCTGGAAAGCAGGGGGGTCACGCGCCGGTTACCTGTCTCAGGCGAGGCCGAGCGAGGCCGGCAGACCCAGGGCCAGGTTCATGTTCTGCAGGGCCTGGCCCGATGCGCCCTTCACCATATTGTCGATCACCGATACGATGATCAACTTGCGGCCGCCCGCGGGCTGATAGGCCTTCATGTGGCACAGGTTGGTGTGTTTCACGTCCGCCGTGCGCGGGAAATCCTCGCGCACCTGCACGAATCCGGCGCCGGCGTAAGCCTCCTTCAGGCACGCGGTCGCCGCGGATTCGTCCTTACCCGGCATCAGATCGCAATAGATGGTAGACAGGATCCCGCGCTCCATGGGGATCAAATGCGCCGTGAAAAGCAGTTCCACCTTGCGCCCGGCCGCCAGCGATAGCTGCTCCATGATCTCCACGCGATGCCGATGCTTATCGCCCACGCCATAAGCGCCCACGCTTTCATTGGCGTAGATGTAATGCGTGGTTTCCGTGGGTTTCTTGCCCGCGCCCGACACGCCCGACTTGGCATCGATGATGATGCCGTCCGGCGAAACGATGCCGGCTTTGACCAGCGGGAACAAAGGCAAGAGGGCCGAGGTAGGGTAGCAGCCCGGATTCGCGATCAAGCGGGTCCGCTTGATTTCCTCCGCATGTACCTCGGATAAACCGTAACATGCGCGCTTCAGGACATCGGGCATGGGATGCGCGTGGGCATAGGCTTTCTGGTAGGCATCGAGGTCCTGCAAGCGGAAATCGGCGGAAAGATCGATGACCAAAGTCTTGCCATTGGCGATAAATGGG
>Ga0265324_10000218_pt1 | contig 44125 bp, 29 predicted proteins | sample 41419metaG_FD_198634 | JGI IMG/M metagenome (GOLD analysis project Ga0265324, IMG submission 198634) | Rhizosphere microbial communities from Carex aquatilis grown in University of Washington, Seatle, WA, United States - 4-14-19 metaG | ecosystem: Host-associated > Plants > Roots > Rhizosphere...
GCGAGACGCTGGAGGAATATTGGGAACTCACGCTCAAGGCGATTTTGTTCCCCGGCGACAAAGGTCCGCAGCTCGTCGTGGACGACGGCGGTGACGTGACACTGCTCATCCACAAAGGCTACGAACTCGAAAACGGTTCCAAGTGGGCCTACGAATCCAAGGGCGACAGCCATGAAGTTTCCGTCGTGAAAGCGCTCCTGCGCCGCCTCGCGACCGAGAAGCCCGGCCTCTGGACGAAGATTGTCAAGGACTGGAAAGGCGTTTCCGAAGAGACGACCACCGGTGTGCACCGCCTCTATCAGATGAAGGAAGCCGGCAAATTGCTCGTGCCCGCCATCAACGTGAACGACTCCGTCACCAAGTCGAAGTTCGACAATCTCTATGGCTGCCGCGAATCGCTCGCGGACGGCATCAAGCGCGCCACTGACGTCATGCTTGCCGGCAAGGTCGCCGTCGTTTGTGGTTACGGCGATGTCGGCAAAGGCTGCGCCCATTCGCTCCGCGCCTACGGTTCGCGCGTGGTCGTCACCGAGATTGATCCTATCAACGCCTTGCAGGCCGCGATGGAAGGATTCGAAGTCAACACCGTTGAAAGCACGCTCGGCGTCGGCGACATCTACGTCACCACCACCGGCAACTGCGACATCATCACCGCCAAGCACATGCTCGCGATGAAGGACCAGGCCATCGTCTGCAACATTGGCCACTTCGACAACGAAATCCAGGTGGACGCGCTGAAGAAGGTCAAGGGCCTGCGCATCGAGAACATCAAGCCGCAATACGACCGCTACTGGCTGCCCGGCGGCAAGAAGAGCATCTACATGCTCGCCGAAGGCCGGCTCGTGAACCTCGGCTGCGCCACCGGCCATCCGAGCTTCGTGATGAGCAACTCGTTTACGAACCAGACGCTCGCGCAGCTCGACCTCTGGGCGAACAAGGATAAATACGAGCCGACCGTCTATCGCCTCTCGAAGAAGCTGGACGAGGAAGTCGCCCGCCTGCATCTGGAAAAAATCGGCGTGGTGCTGACCAAGCTGACCCCGGCGCAGGCCGAATACCTCGGCGTGCCGCAGGACGGCCCCTACAAGCCGGAACACTACCGGTATTGATTTTGTAGCGGCGGTCTATGACCGTCGCACAATTTCCCGGCGCTCACAGAGCGCCGCTACAACGAAAGGCGAACGGAAATTTCCGTTCGCCTTTTTGCTTGGGCCGTTGGCGTATTGACGGACGGCGCCGGTGTTAAGAGAAACGCGGTTTGCGCATTGAAGTTTTGCGACCGTGCATTGACGGACGGCGTTTGTGCATCAACAAACTTGGTTTGCGTTAAGACAAACCGCGTCCGCGCATTGACGAACGGCGTTTGTGTATTGAAGTTTTGCGTTTGAGCATTGAAGAACGCCGTTCGAGCATTGAAGATTTACGTTTGAGTATTGAAGTGCGCGCACTTCAATGCCCCTTTGGTGGGCGTTTTTATGAAGAACCGGCTGATTATCAACGAATTATCCGAAAATGGTCAAAAAACGACAGTTGGGCGGGGTGGGGTGGACGAAATGGGGTGGTTTGGGGGCAAACCTAGGTTTCTGGCCAGCAGGTATGCGCACGGACAGGGTGGTTGGGATGGCGCGCCGGGCTCTGATTCTGATTGAAAACTAATTGGCTTCCCACATGATTTGTTATGATTCGCTTCGAAGCAAAGAGCGGAAGACTCATGGTGGTGCAGGAGCTAACATCTCCAAGTGTATATCTTGACCATTGGGCTTTCCGTGAAATATCTGACTCAAAGACGCTATCCAAACGATTTTCTGAGGCACTGCTTTGCCGTGGCGGAACTTTGGTACTTTCGTGGTTGAATATTGTGGAATTCTGCAAAGTCACAATAGACAACCAACGGCAAAATGCTTCGTCGTTCCTAGATAAAATTGGTCCAAATGTGTTTTGGATAAATCCTGACTTTTTTGCGGTTGCAAAATATGAGTCTGGACGCAGCGGAAACTGCAACTGCCCGCTTCCCGATAGAGAAATCGCAACAGTCCATCTTAAAGTGCTTCACAGTAAAACACAAAACCAGTCAACAGCCAGCCTTGGCGGAGGGTTTGATGTTGTTTTTAATTCAACGAATATAAGACAGCAATTTGACGAACTAGGCAGTTTGATTAGTTCTCAATTTGAGTGGATGCGAGGCGACCAAGAAATTAACAAGTCTCTCCGAAAACCGCTTCAACCACTAAAGCTAGAACAACCAGACTTACATGCAACAAGGCTGATTGCTCGCGAGCTGATCGGCCCACTGGTTAAGCAGCGCGACCTTAAAATAACTCACAACGATGCCATTGATTTAACTCACACCGTAGTTCCCGTTTCTTACTGCGATTACGTTCTTCTCGACAACGGATGGACTGCGAGAGTCAACCAGTTACGAGCTCGTTTTAAGAAGGCTAACGTTTACATACCTATGGCAAAGGTTTTCTCAAAAAAGAATGATGGGATGGAATCATTCTTCAAGGAACTCGAAGGCTACCCAAGCGCCGGAGGCGCGGCAGATAGTAGCCCACGGTGAAACCGTGGGTTTGGCCCTCAACACCATCCAAGCCCCGGATGGGGCGACCGAAAACCAGCCGACGTAAACTTCTTTCGCCTCCTCCGGGGCTTTATTCATTTTGTTCTTTTAACCCACGGCTAGCGCCGTGGGCTATTATCTGCCGTCGCTACGCGACTCCGCGCCATTTCTCGCCACCGTTAGCTTCGTTAATTTTTCCTATCTTGGTGAGGTTATTACAGAAATTGCCATTTGGCGAAAAACGGTTGACGCCCCATGGTCAGCGGGTGTCTAGTCGGCAACGTAACCAAAAAAAACCAATTGCTGACGCATGGCCACCCGTTGGAATGAACCAAACGCAAAATGGAATGATGGTTCTACTTGGGCGTCCGCTTCGGCGGAATCGAAAATTAAACGTATGACAAAACTCATCAAACTCGGACTCTCCCGTTTCAACATCGTGGGTCTCATCGCCTATCTGCAACCCATCATCACCAAGATGACCGGGAACACCACGTTCACCACCCTTGCCACCAAGACCACGGCGCTGGGCACGGCGGTGACGGCGCTCGAAACCGCCAATACCAATTACAACGCCGCGCTGGCCACGGCGAACCAGTTGATGATCGTGCGCGACAACGCGGTCATCACGGCGGAAAACGCGGCGCAAGACCTGGCCGCCGGTGCCGAGGGCGTCACCAAAGACCCCGCCTTGCTCAAAAGCGGCGGCTGGGATTTGGTGTCCGGCACCACCACGCCGGTCGGCCCAATGTCCGCGCCTGCCAACTTCCACGTCACCGCCGGCGACAATCCCGGCGAGGTGGATGCGATGTGCGACCCGCAGAAGGGTGTGCAGACGCATATCGGCGAATGGGCGACGACCCCGGACGGGCCGTGGACGCAGTTTTATGTGGGCAAGAAATCCAGTTGCGCGGCGACGGGCCTGACGAGCGGCGCGCTGGGCTGGTTCCGCATGGCCGCCGTGGGCGCGGCGGGTCGCGGTCCATGGGCCGGCCCCATCAGCAAGCGCGTGCCGTAATTCATCGCTTAAAGCACGAAAGGCGAACGGAAATTTCCGTTCGCCTTTTTGTTTTGCATTGGCCTTCACTGGCCTGCCGTTCGGGCGGGTTCGTCCCACGCTTGGTCGAGCCGCCTTCCGACCGGATTCGTCTCCAGTCCATTCGGTGAGGCGCTGGGTTCTGGCAACCTGATCGAAAAAATCCACGACTGTCCACCTGCCGGGTGACTTCACCCGATCTGAAACCATCACTGCTTCACAGTTGTCTGTCTGTGCACGGCGAATTCATAATGACCGGAGCCGAGGAACAATGTGACCATGTCATCTTTGAAGGCTGCCCCGCTCACGCCGGGTGCGGAAACGGCGGCGACATTTCCCTCGCGCACCGCCTCTGTGCTGGCAGCGGGGATGACGACTTCGGCGCTGGTGTTGGCAGGAACCGTGACCGTGAGCGTCAAATTACCGTTGGTAAGTTTCCATTCCGAGGCAAGCAAGCCATATGGAGTTTTGATGGCGCACCTGGCGTTGTTCAGGCCACCTTGACCGATGAGTGGCGCGATGCGCGATTTCTTGTAGCCGGGTTCGAGGGCTTGCAGTCCGCCGAGCTGCTGGAACATCCAGTCGCCCACCGCGCCATAGGCGTAATGGTTGAACGAATTCATGTCCACCGGCCCGAACTCGCCGTTGGCGCGGATGGTGTTCCAGCGCTCCCACACCGTGGTCGCGCCCATGCGGACCTCAAAGCCCCACGACGGATAATCGTCGTTAAGCATTAGCCGCATCGCCAGATCATCACGGCCGATTTTGACCAACGCTGGCAACAGCCACGGCGCGCCGAGAAAGCCGGTTTTCAGGTGAAAATTATCGGCGGCAAGTTTTTCGACGAATTTGCCGGCGGTCTGCTCGCGCTGAACCGGATCGGCAATCATATCCATACCGAGCGCCATCGCGTAAGCGGTCTGCGTGCCAGTGTAAATCGCGCCGTCCGGCTGGCGATATGCGGTGATAAACGCTTCGCGAATTTTCGGGACCAGCGCCGCCCATTCCGCCGCTTGATTCGTCTCGCCCAACGCCGCCGCCATCTCCGCCATCATGCGGGTGTTCTCGGCAAAATACGCCGTGGCGATGACCTTGTGTTCGTCGAGGCGCTGGTATTTGCCGTTCTCCAAAGACAGCCAGTCGCCGGAGAACCAGGAGTTGCGGCCTTCTTCGAGCAGGTTACCGTCTTTGGTCGCGCTATCATGGACGAATCCGTAAAAGCGCTTTATCGCGTCCCAGTTGCGGCGGACGATGCGCGTGTCGCTGGTGGAATGCCAGACGGCATAGGGCACGGTGATGAAGGCATCAGACCAACCCACGCCGGTCTGGTCGAATTCCCAGCGCGGCTGCGGCACGATGGCGGGAATGTTGCCATCAGGTTTCTGCGCGTCCCGCATATCATCCATCCACTTGGAAAGAAAGGCGCGGGTATCGCGATAACGGCACGCCGTCGGCGAAAACAAGCTGATGTCGCCCGTCCACCCCAACCGCTCATCGCGCGCCGGTGTGTCGGTGGGAATGGAAAGAAAATTACCGCGCTGGCCCCAGCGGATGTTGCTCACGAGTTGATCCAGCATCGGGTTGGAAAGGCGCAAGTCGCCGATGTCCGGCAAATCCGAGCCGAACACGACGCCTTGCACGTCATTCGTCGCCGGCGGAGTGTCCATGCTGCTGATTTCGATGTAGCGAAAACCGTGCTGCGTGAAGGTGGGCTGATAGGTGACGGTTCCATTGTGCGCGAAAGTGTAGGTGTCAGTGGCTTTGGCCTTGCGAAGATTATCCGTGTAAATCTGTCCCTTTCGCTCACCCAAGCGATAGAGTTCCTCCGCATAGCGAATGCGAATCGTCTGACCTTTTTTGCCAGTCAACTTGACCCGCGCGACGCCGACCATGTTTTGCCCAAGATCAAAAACATATGCGCCCGGCTTGGGCTCGGTGCGCGTGCGAGCTGGAAGCATTTCCGTCGCGCGCACCGGTTCATCGGGCTGCGGAACGAGTTTGGTCAAATCGTCCGACACCACGGTGACCGGTTTCCACGACGAGGCGTCAAAGCCGACGCCATCCCAGCCGGGTTGTTCCAGACGCGCATCGTAGTTTTCGCCGTCCTGCAAGTCGGCATGGACAAATGGCCCGTCCGCTGAGCGCCAGTGTTCATCGGTGACAAAATTTTCGGTGGAACCGTCGGTGTAGGTCACTTGCAGTTTCATCACCAACGCGAGCGTGTTGCCATAAACGTCGCGCCAACTCATGCCGACATTGCCGCGATACCAACCATCGCCCAGCGCCGCGCCGATGATATTGTCGCCCTTTTGCAGCAGCGGCGTCACATCGTAGGTCTGCGCCTGAATGCGTTTGTTATAATCGGTCCAGCCGGGGGCGAGAAATGAGTCGCCGATTTTTTGGCCGTTGATCGAGAGTTGGTAAAGGCCGTGGGCCGAGGCATAGAGGCGTGCACTCTTCACCTTCTTCGTGAGTTTGACCACGTCGCGCAACAGCGGACGAGGTGCCGCCGCATTGGTCGTCGAGGCGGCAATCCACTTCGCGCCCGACCAGTCGGCAGGCGAGAGCAGTCCGGTCTCGAACCACGCGGGCGCGCTCCATTTGCTTTCGCCGCCGGTGCCATCCCAGACTTTCACCTGCCAAAAATAGCGCGTCGCCGGTTGCAGATGCCGATTGCCGGGCAACGTCACATCCACCTGCCGGTCCGAAGCGACGCGACCGGAATTCCACGCATCATCACCGTTCGTCGTCGTGCCGACACGAATTTGATAAGCGCCCTGCACCGTGCCGCGTTCTTCCGCCGCGATGCTCCAAGCCAGGGAAATGTCGTCGGCAGCGATGCCCAGGGGATTGGCGCGGCCATCAACCGTCATTTGTGCGACGGACAAAGCCCGTGCGTCTTGCACCTGGCCGGCAACGAGTAAAACGACGGTCATCCCCAGCGCCAAGGAAAACCAACTCCTGACGGTGGCAACCAGCGGAAAGCTTGGATGGCGAAACCGGGAATCGAATGATTTCATCTTCAAATACACAGACGGGATGACACTAGAATTGAATCCATCTGGCAAATGTTTATTCTCATGGAGGTTAGTCAAAATCTGTGGCCGACGGTTTCATGTTGTTTATCTGGGCGGCCGTCAAATTGCCCCAATCTTCCTGATAGGCGTAAATATGAGCCCCCGCCGGATCCCACGAGGTTGTGAAATACATGTTCGCAAACTTGATCCACCGAGCCGAACCGTCCGTGAACAAAACATTGCCGCAGTCAGGATGTTTGCCCGCAGCGGCTTGATGTGGCACCCTAATCGGCTGGCCGGGCACAAAACCATCCGCACCCCAACCGATGGGTTGGCCTGCCGTATACGAGACCAAATATTTGCAGTTCGCTTCCGCCGCCAGACACCAATTCGGTTTGGCCTGCCCCAATTTGACGGGACTGGGAGGATTGAGAATGGGGGTTGGATTGGGATTGTTCCATTGCGTAAGTCCACCATAGTAGGCATAGCCGATGGCAATGGGGTGTTGCACATTGTTCGGATCTACTCGCGGAAGATAATTACGCTTCGGACAACTCCAGATATTGTTTTGCTCCGAAGCATTGGTCTTGAGAACCATCCCATAGGAGCTTAGCGTCGGCAGGAGCGCTGCATCCAGCCCCACAACAACATTCCCCTGATACGGGGGAAACAATTTGTCGCTAAAATCTCCGGCATACATCGTCACCCCGATGCCCACCTGGCGGATGTTGTTCAGACATTGCGTTCGGATTCCCCGCTCCTTGGCCTTGGCCAATGCCGGCAAAAGCATGGCCGCCAAAATGGCGATGATGGCGATGACCACCAGCAGTTCAATCAGGGTGAAGCCCCTCCTTGAACCATCTGCTGAACAATTCTTTATTAGTATTTTATTACTGTAATTCATAACCACAATCTTTCGTTTAAAATGTCGGCATCCTGCGGTCTGGAACTCAATTCCAACGAATCCGACCTGCCGCCGGTGACCCATAGCCCGGCGATATCCAATTCACAATAGCCGGCAGACTCAACCTCTGCCGTTCCGGCTACTTGTTTGTGCGAAAGCAAGGGTGAAAACACCAACGGAACTTCCCTCCCGGCATGCTTGATGATCATATATTTCGATCTGACACGTTTTCTTGCAAACGCAGTCTCTGTCTTTGGTGCCTCAGTGTTCATTTTGAAATTGGACTGCTATTCATTTTGAATTCTAAAAGTTTCAAAACCCGCCGCATAAATAAAGCGGGATGCCGGAACCCAAACCGGCACCCCGCACTGGTTTGCCATGTCCCCATGAACCACGGCAAATTTTCATATCACCAGCAGCCGCCAACATCGCAGCGCGATGTCCCTACCATCATTCGATTGTAGGAGACGAGGTGACGAGTCTCATTTTAAATCCGGTTTGCATCCTGGCCGGGAACCTGGTTTGCCCCCGCCCCGCCGGCATGGCCTTGCGCCTCCTTTGCGGGCAGATGCGATGGAAGATGCAAAACGTCTCCGTCAGAAGACGTGCCACATCATTTTCTTGAAAGAACTTGTCCGCCGCAGGCTGCACGGCCAGCCACCTGTCCACCTCCAGACGAAAATCCGCATCTCCCCGACACGCGCGGTCCAAAAAAACTTTACGCTCATCGAGCGACTTTATTTCGAGTGCGGAACAATAAATGTCCTCCGCTCTTTCTGTCTGGTCATTGCTCATGTTTGATGCTGAAATCTCTGTCGCTTATGATAGTGATACCGCTTTCATTTTTGGAATCGCCCGGCTTGTTCCAAGGACTCATAACGAAGTAAATTTGCGCTGCGCAAGGTTTCTCCTTTGCGGAGTCCGCCTTGCGCAGCGCGTGCCAGAACATTACGGCGTGACCAGCCGGAAGAAGCCCGCCGCGTTCGTCAGGAATGATTGCGTGTAGCTGTAACTACCATCCGGTGCGAACACGTTGGTCGCGACGGGCGTCCAGTTTGCCAGCGGCAAGGCCACGTTTGTGGCGGTCAGGATGCGGTATTGCGCATCGGGAATTCCGCCCGTGCCGCTGAACGTCAGATCGCCTCCCGACAGCACCGGGCTGCCCAGGGTGAGCCCCGCATACACCGTCACCGCGCCAACCATGTTGGTCGTGTTGGAACCGCCCGGCCCCTTGGCCGTCAGGCTCACGGTGAAAGTGCCGGCGGCGGCATACGCATGGGTCGCGCTGCCGGAACTGTTGGTGACCGAACTGCCGTCGCCAAAGTTCCAGACCCAATTGGTGATGCTGCCGGAGGAAGTGTCTGTGAACGCGACCGATTGGGTGGCGAAGACATTGGTCGGCGTTGCCGTGAAGCTGGCCACGGGCGGCAGAACCGTCGCTCCGGGGCCGCTCAATTGCACGCCGTTCAAGTTGCCCCGGCCATTGGCTGTGCCGGTAAAACTGATGGTCAACAGACCGTTTGCAGTCACCGTCGGTGTCAGGTGGACATAATTCGTTTCAAGAGTCAGGACGTTGTTCATGTCGTTTGGCCCGCTGGTGTCATAAGAATCATTGGCCGAAAATCGGGTGACTGCCTGCTGCAGGCTGCTTGAGTCGCAGGAATACAGATACAGGTCATAAACCCCGGCTGGAATGCCCTGCATCGTAACGCTCGCCGTGTTTGAATTAAGGGTCACAAGACTGGCTTGCATCAGGTTTGCCGCCGGCGAACCGGAACCATTGAACGGCGTATTGTTTCCATTGTTGTAATCTTGACTTGCCCCCGTGTAGGTCAATGACATCGGTGTTCCGTAGTCATTCACGTCCGAAAGCACCAGGCTGCCGGAAATGCGATTTGTGTCCCCGACAAGCGGGTTGGGATTGCTCACCGGGTTCCAAAAGTCGCTGCCGCCGCCAATTTCTGCGCCGCCGACTTGAGTCGCGGCATGCGACCCGGTATAGGTCGTGCCATCGAATTGCACATTGATCGCCAAAGGCGAGGGCAATGCCTGAACGGTGAGTGTCAACGGCGTGCTGTTAAGAACACCGGCAGCGCTGGTCGCAAACAATGCGTAATTACCAGAATTGGTTGTCTGCAAATTGGTGAGGAGCAACGTTGAATTGGTCGCACCAGAAATCAGCACATAACCACTGCCATTATCCACCTCCCATTGGAGCGCCGGTGCCGGGGAACCGGCAAACGCCGCCGAGAATGTCACCGTGCGCCCGACATAATCGTTGAGCGGCGAGTCGCAGCTCGTATCCGATGAGATAGTAAGTGAAATATTTGTGTCCGGACCATTCAGTTGGAAACCGTTCAACAATCCTTGTCCGGCATCGGCAGTCCCATAATAACTGATATTCAATACGCCGTTGGTTGTCACCGTGGGCGTGAGGTGAACATAATTCACACCGGAAATCAGACTGTTGTTGCCGCTATTCGGCCCACAGACAACGCCGTTTTGGTTGTTCGCAGAAAAAACGTCCACCCGCCCCTGACCGTCACTGCGACCACATACATAAAAATAGAGGTCGTATATACCCGGCACCAAATGCCGCAGAGTGATGGTGTTGGTATCAGCCGTGCTGCCCTGGCTGACCGACCCCATGTAACCGGTCATCAGCGGAGCCACCGGTGAACCGGCGGCTATGAACGGATTGACGCCGGGATCATACGTTCCACTGAAGATGTAGTCGGCAGCATAATCCATGGTGATCGGGGTGGCGATGCTGCCCGTGTCAAACAAGACCAAATTGGTTCCTGTTGCCAAACCCGCCGGGGAAGTCCCACCGGTCGGATTGCTGACCGCGTTCCACACATCGGCACCGCTGCCAATCACTGCCGCACCGGTATACGTGGGGCAGTTGCCGCCGCCAGCCCAACTGCCGGTGAACTGAACATTGATTCCAAGACTATTGGTTGGCAAGGCGAGCACACTCAATGTGACCGGCGTGCTGTTGGAAGAGCCGGCCAAGTTGGAGGCAAACAGCGCATAAGAAGCTCCCGAATTGGTCAACTGAAGGTTGGTCAACGTCAAGGTCGTATTGGTGGCGCCGGTGATCGGCACATAACCGCTGCCGGTGTTCACTTCCCATTGGTTGGTGATGGGCTGTGTGCCGACAAAGGACGCCGAAAACGTGACAGCGCCACCAACGTAAAAATTGGTTGACGGGCTGGCAGTCGTATCGGTGGCCAAAGAAAGAGTCGGTGCCGCCCCCGGGCCGCTCAATTGGAAGCCGTTCAACTGCGCGTCGCCAGAAGCTGCGCCGGTGAAGGTGATGGTCAACACGCCATTGCTTGTCACCGTCGGCGCCAAGTGGACGTAATTGGCTGGAGACGCAAGAGTGTTCACACTGCTGTTCGGACCGCACACGGCGGAAACTCCATTGGCGATAAAGGTGGATGAACGGGTCTGGACTCCGGAATTTTGACCATACAAATAAAGGTCGTAGCCGCCCGCAGCCAGATTGCTCACGGTGAGCGTCCCGGTGCGGCTGCTTTGCACACCCGCCAGACCTGACATCAATCCGGCAACTGAAGTTGACGCGAACGGGCCGGTGCCGGCGTTATACAAATAGTCCACGACATATTTGAGCGAAATGGTGGTGCCGATGTTGCCGGCGTTCTTCAGGTAAATCGGGGTTGCATTCGAGGCCGTCAGCCCCGTGCCAGCGGTGAAACTTCCGCCGGTGCTGAACACCGTGTTCCAAACATCGCCCGTATTGCCAATCACTGCCGCGTCAGTTTGCGTAGCCGCCGCCGTGCCGCCGCCGGTGAAGCCGGTGAACTGCAAGTTCACGAGTTGATTAGTGTTAGGAGTGGGCGCGGCGAGAAAGGTTAGCGTCAACGGCGACGTGTTGGTGCTGCCGGCGGAATTGGTGGCAACTAATTCATAGATTCCCGAATCCGAAACCTGCGCGTTCGTCAGGATCAGCGTCGAATTGGTGGCGTTGGCGATGCTCACGAAACCACTGCCTTTGTTCACCGTCCACTGGTTGGTGATCGGTGCGGTGCCGGTAATCGCGGCGGAAAACGTCACCGTGCGGCCAACGTAATTGGTGGCGGGCGCATCCGCCGAGATGTCCGTCGTCAGGGAGATATACGACGCCGGCGTGGTGTCCACAATTTGAACACTCGAAATGCCACCACCAGACCCGACATTGCAGGTGATGGTTTTGCTGGTGCTGACTTCATTGGTGAAAACTGCATAGTTCGCGCTTGGATTACCGCTGGTGGCAGCGGTTTGGGTCAGAGTTGCATTTCCGCCGCTGATGCTGTTTGGCCCGATGGTAGTGAAAGTGTAAGTGGTCGTTCCGTCTGAAATGGTGCCCGTTCGACCGGCAGTGTCCGCTGAAAAATAGACGTAAATGCTATAGCGTGTGTAGGGAATTCCCGATATCGCCGTGCTCGTAGCACCGCCATTATTCAAGTAAGGATTGATCATCCGCTTGTTGTAGGAGCCGTCGGTATCCTGCCCAGGAGTAGTGCCTGACATCCTCCAAGCGCCATACGCCGAACTTGCCACAATACTTGCCGTCGTAGTGGCATTAGAATTGTTCTTCAAGCTGCTCGCCGTTCCATTGCCGGCCACAACGGTCCAGTTGGAAACCAGATTCACGCCTGCAAAATTGGCAGCGGCGAGAGGACCGTTGCCGTTATCCACGTGCCAACTGATCGTGGCGGCGGAGGCGCTTCCCGCCAGGGCGGCCAGCAAGATGGCAAATGCGCCCGTGACGAAAGCACGGGCCAGTTTTGTTTTGAAGTAACGGTGGATTATTTGAGGGTTCATAGGATAGGCTGTTTATTGGTTGGTTGAGGTTGGAATGGATTGGCGAGCGGCGCGTTTGTTGAGTTGTTGCATACGCTTTTCGAGTTGTTGGATACGGGTTAAATTAAGCTGCCAATGCGCTGCGGTAAATTCCCCAAAACCAGTGAAGTGAATACCCAAAACTTGGTGTGCCTAGTCCGCGCTGTCCGCAGGGAGAATTTTAAGGATAGACCAGACGGAAAAATGCGCTGGCGTTGGTCATGGGCAGCAGCAGCCCGTTGACATAATCAGCGTTCAGCACGTCAATCCAGTTGGTGCCCAAACCATTGGTCTGCATTTGCAAGCGCCAGCCGGTGTGATCCGCCGGCCAGGAGAGTTGAAGTTGGTTGCCGGACGGAAGGTTCGTAAGCTGCAAACCGAGCCGCACCGCTGTCAGTGACGGCGCTGGCGCGATGCGCACGTTGTCCAGAAACACCGTGTTGTCGCCGCCCACCAAATCCGTGCCGGCAAAGGAAAGCGTGTGCGTGGCGGCGGTCGCGGTAAAGTTCGTGGTGTAATCCACATAGCTCGTGGCCGTCGCGGGCGGGGCGTAACTGGCAAGGACCGTGTTGTCCACCTTGAGATCCCACGTTTGCCGGCTTTGCTGGAATTGGCCGGCGCGCTGGGCGGCGGAGAAGGTCACGGCGTATTTTGCGCCGGGCACAAAGCCGGAAATCGCCTGCGAAATCATGGAAGTGCTTTGCAGAAACGCCACCTGAACTCCCTCCGACGTGCTCGGATTGTTGCTGTTGAACAGTGTGCCGTTCGGCGTGATGCCGGAGCCGTTGTTGCCCGACGATGGCGTGAACGTCCATGAAGCGCCGGAAGGATTGTATTGATAGGTGCCGACCTGTGGCGTCTCGAAGCCGAAGTTGAAAACGAACTGCGGCATGGCGCTGACTTCAGCCGAGTCATCACCTTCCCCGGCGGGATTCCGCGCGGAGACGACGTAATAATAAGTCACACCGTTGGCCGCCGTCGTGTCGGTGTAGCTGGTCGTAGCGACGTTTCCGGCAATCGTGATGTAGGAACCGCCCGCCGTGGTTGACCGCTTGATGTCGTAGCCTGCCGCCGCTGCCGCCGGAAACCAGCTCAACGCCACCTGGCTCATGCCGGCGGCGGCCGTCAGGAGAATCGGCGTTCCCGGTTCAGGGGTCGAAGTGAAAACGTAGCTGCCCGAACCCACCTGATACATTGCCGCGCCATTGGTCATTCCCAAATACTGCACGCCCGGCGCCGTTTCGGCGGGAACCGCGCCTTCATATACGGTTGTGCCGGTTTTCGCAGGCACCAGCACGGTCGCCGTCGTGTTGACCGGGATTTCGATGGTGAGAACGTTTGTTCCGTTGGAGATGTTCCACGCGGTCGCAAGCCGGCCGAACGGGGTTTGTTGCGAGCAACTGGCGTTGGTCAACCCGCCATAACCGACGAGCGGGTCGATGCGCGATTGCTTGTAGCCGGCTTCCAAAATCTGGATGCCGCCGATATTTCCAAACATCCAATCGCCGACCGCGCCATAGGCGTAGTGATTAAACGAGTTCATGTCCACCGGACCGAAGTTGAGGTCAGGCCCGATCGAATTCCACCGCTCCCACATGGTCGTGGCCCCGATTGTGATCGGGAATCCCCAGGATGGATAATCGTCGTTGAGCAGCAGTCGCATCGCCAGATCGTCGCGACCGATTTTAGAAAGCGCCGGCAGAAGCCACGGCGTGCCGAGAAAGCCGGTCTGCAAATGGTTGTTATCCGCTGCCAGCTTGCTGACATATTGGGCGGCAGTCTGCACTCGTTGAGTCGGGTCGGCAATCATGTCCATGCCCAGCGTCAGGGCATAGGCACACTGGGTGCCTTGGTAGATAGAGCCGTCGGAATTGCGATACGCCGCAACGAACGCCGCGCGAATCTGCGGCACCAACGCCGCCCATTGCGTCGCCAGGCTGGTCTCGCCCATGGCCGTCGCCAGCTCGGACATCATGCGGGTGTCCTCGGCAAAATAGGCGGTCGCAATGACTTTATGTTCCTCGAGGCGGTTCCAGTTCTGCTCGAGCGACAGCCAATCACCGGAGAACCATGAACTGCGACCCTGCTCCAGCAGGTCGCCGTCGGCGGTGGCGCTGTTGGAAACGAAACCGTAGAAGGCTTTCATCGCGGCCCAGTTGGCGCGCAGGATTTGCCGGTCGCCGGTCGCCCGCCAGACCGAGTAAGGCACCGTGATGACGGCATCTTCCCAACCCACGCCGCTAGCATCAAACTGGCCCAAGGGCTGGGGGACGACGGCGGGAATGTTCCCGTTGCCTTTCTGCGCGTCGCGCACGTCGGTCATCCACTTCGTCAGAAACGCGCGGGTATCCTTGTAGCGCGCGGCGGCGGGCGCAAAGACGTTGATGTCGCCGGTCCAGCCGAGCCGTTCGTCGCGCGCCGGCGTGTCCGTGGGAATCGAGAGAAAGTTGCCGCGCTGGCCCCAGCGGATGTTGCTCACGAGTTGGTTGAGCAACGGACTGGAGGTTTGGAGATCGCCGATGTCGCGCAGATCGGAGGAAAGCACCACGCCCTGCACGTCGCTCGTCGCCGGCGGCGTGGCGACTCCCGAGATTTCAATGTAACGGAAGCCGTGCTGGGTGAATTTGGGCTGATAAGTGACGGTGCCGTTGGTCGCGAAGGCGTAGGTGTCGGTCGCCTTCGCGGTGCGGAGGTTATCGGTGTAGAGCTGGCCGGTTTGCGCGCCGGTGCGGTAAAGATCCTCGCCGTGGCGGATCGTAACGATTTGTCCGTTGGTCCCGGTCAACCGAATCCGCCCCACGCCGACCATGTTCTGGCCGAGATCGTAAGTCCATTTCCCGGCCAAGGGCTGCGTGCGGGCGGTCGCCGTCAGCACGGTGATGTTGCGAATGGGTTCGTCGGGTTGCGGCACCAGGAGCGAGGAGACGTTCGCGACGGTGCCCACGTTCATCCATGGCGAGTCATTGAAAGTCGCCGTGTCCCAACCGGGTTGTTCCAAGTTTGCGTTGTAGGTTTCGCCGTCTTGCAGATCGCCTTTTACGAACGGACCATCGCTAACCTTCCAGCCCGCGTCGCTCGCAAACCACTGCGACGTGCCATTGGAGTAGGTGACTTTGATCTTCGCGATGAAGGCAAGCTGACTTCCGTAGGCCTGAGTCCAGCCAATCCCGACCTTGCCGCGATACCAGCCATCGGCCAAAGCCGCGCCGATGACGTTGGTTCCCGTTTGAACGAGTGAGGTGACATCATAGGTCTGCGCTTGAATCCGGTGGTCGTAAGCCGTCCAGCCCGGCGCGAGGAATTGATCGCCCGCTTTCTGGCCGTTGATCGTGACCTCGTAAAGCCCCTGCGCCGACGCATAAACGCGCGCGGAGACGATGGTGTTGGTGGTCACAAACTTGCCCCGCAACAGCGGCAGCGACGACGGCAGGTTGGCGAAGACGGCGTCGGTATTCCCGGAAACCACCAGCACGCCATTCGCTAGCGATCCACCGCTGAATCCGTTTTCGCCCAGCGAAAAGTTCGGGGCAATCAAGGTTCCGCCGCCCGCTTTCACCACTTGAACCTGATTAACGTAGCCGGCTTCCGTGTTATACGTGCGGAAGCCCACCACGCCGCGCGCGAAGGTGGTATCGGAACGACTGTCAACCGTGATGCCGTTCAGCTTCGTGGTGATGTTGGCGCCGGAAACGACAACCTGGAGGGTGTTCGTGGTTCCGGTCAGCCCCGCGTTGGAGAAGCCGAACGACGCGAGATTGATCGTGGAAAGAACCGTGTAGGTGCCGTTGACCCGCTTGTGCGCTTTCAAGGCGGGATTTGATCCCGTCACATTGATCTGCCACATGTAGGCGTTCTGCCCGTCCATCGAACTGCGCAGGAAAACACCGAAGGCCTGGCTTTGCAAAGTGAACACGACCGTCGCGGTGTAGTTGCTCCATTGGGTGAGGTCGGGGCTTTGGACAGGCCGGGTAATCCAATCCGCTCCCGCCCAGTCCGCCGGCGTGAGCAATCCGGTCTCAAACCAAGCCGCCGCGCTCCAGTCGCTCTGGACGGCGCTTCCGTCCCGAACTCTCACCTGCCAATAATAGCGTTTCGAGGGCGTCAGCAGGATGCCTGCGGGCAAAGTGATGTCGGTCTGCCGATTCGAGGACACCAGCCCCGAATCCCACACGTCCGCGCCGCCCGCCGTCGTGCCGACGCGAATCTGGTAAGCGCTCTGCACCACGCCGCGCGCGTTCGTCACACTGGTCCAGCCGAACGAGATGTCGTTGGTGGCAATGCCCAGCGGATTGGCGCGGCCGTTGCAGGCAAGATTGGTGACGGTGATGGCCTGGCTTTCTGAAAGTCCAAAAACAAACAGGGCAAAAAACAATGGGAAAAGACAATTCAAGCGGTTCATGTATTTCAGCAAATTAACACACGCAGCGCAGCCTCCCCATACCCATAAACAAATGAGATGGCTACACCAAAATTGGGGGTGCTTTTGGCGGTGATCAAAGCAGAAAACTGTTTAGACCCACACCCCAATTTTGGGGTAATGATTATCATGTTTTTGGGTATATTCGCGCCAGAATCTTACTGGCAGACTCATAGCCGTCCCGATTCAGAGGCATTGCCATGCAAATGAACAACAAAATCGTGGGCAAAACTCAAATACCAGTCACCAAAAAAAACTATGAGAAAAACAACCCTCTTGATATTTGCCGCCGCTGCGCTCACCGTCCATGCGCAGAGCGTCGTTAGTTGGGCATACGCTAACGGCCAGGCCATCCCAGTCAACGGCAGCTCCTTTGCCGGTGTTGTGCTTGCCCCCTATTGGAATAATTCCCAGGAAGCGGGCGTGGCAAACCTGCTTGCCAACGATGGCAGTTCGTCCGGTGTCTCGTTGGGGTATTCCGACCCATGGGGCGCTTGGGGTATCGGTGGCGTGGGTTCGCCTGATGGCGACGGAACGTATAACAAAGCGATTTTTGATGGATATGGTAACGGAGGATCGGATACGTTGAGCCTCAGTGGTATTTCATTCTCACAATACAACATAATTGTTTATTTCAGTTCCGACGCTAATGGCCGCACGGGAACCATCTCCGACGGTGCCACGACGTATGATTTCAGCACAATGGGTTTGACCGCCACTTCGGGAGCCAATGCGATTTTTACCCAGACGCTCTCTACGGGCGGATCTAATCCCAGTGCCGACTACGCCGTGTTTTCAGGTCTTACTGGGGCTTCCCAAACGCTGACGATGATCAACACGGGTGTGGCAGGCATGGGTATTGCAGGAATGCAAATCGTCGCGGTGCCGGAACCTGGCACGATGACACTGGCCGCCTTGGGTGGTGCCAGCCTGCTGCTCTGGCGGCGGCGGTCAATGTAAGCGCGGTTCTAACCAACCTGTTACGGTTTCAAACAGCGCCGGCGGCAACCTTGTTGCGGCCGGCGTTTTTGCTTTAGTAGTTAAACTCGACATTGGCACATGGTTGGTAGGGCGGGCAGTCCTTGCCCGCTGCTGTTGCCAACCAACGCTTGCTGATTCGCCTCGCCGGCGCGCACGGAGTGGCGCGCACCACCTGTCCCAAAGTTGATTGAAACTGCCATAGTGTTGCCCAAATCAAGGCCGCCGCGTCCTCACACTTTGCCATGCGTGGCCAGATAACGGATCACCGCTTCGGTGCGGGAATGGACGTGCATCTTTTCATAGACCCGCTTCAAATAGCTGTAAATCGTTTCAACACTCAAATTCATTTGGTCGGCAATCGCCTTGTTCGAATATCCCTTCGACAAAAGCACCAGGATTTCCTCCTCGCGCGCCGATAGCCCCACCGTCTTCTCCTTGGCCTCGGCCTTGCGATGGAATGATTCCACCACCCGGCGGGCGATTTCACTGCTCATCGGCGAACCACCGGCAATGACATCCAGCAGCGCGTTCCGCAAATCGGTGGGTTTGGTGCGCTTCAGCAAATAGCCGTCGGCTCCGGCTTGGAGCGCCAGGAAAATCAACTCCTTGTCGTTCATTGCCGTGAGGATGATGATCCGCGTCTCCGGCAACAATTCCTTGATCTGTGCGGTGCATTCGATGCCGGACATGCGCGGCAGAAAAATGTCCATCAGCACCACATCCGGACGATGTTTGGGAATTTCGCGGAGCGCCTCCTCGCCGGAAACACAGGCGCACACACATTCAAAGTCGGGAAATGAATTGATCAGCTTGCTCCAGTTCTCGCGGACTTCCGGCTGGTCTTCCACGATGGCAATTTTGACCTTTTGCGGGGTGGTCTTGGCGGCTGTTCCAGTCTTTGGCGGCTTCATGTTTCAATAATTTATTTGTCGGCAGTTTCAGGATTGGGCGGCCCGGCGGATTTATCTTCACCCTCCCGCCGAGTGTGCCATCGGCGCGTCAACCAGCCAAAGCGCGAATGTTGGCGTGTAAGCGGGATGCTGAATTCCACACGACAGCCTTTGCCCGGCTCACTGACCACGGCACATCGGCCACCCACTACGTTCATGCGTTGAATCATGTTTCCGATGCCGTTGCGTTTGCCGCTGGATTGCGCGAGATCAAACCCTTTGCCGTCATCCTCCACGATGACATTCAGCCCGAAGTCCTGCCGTTGAATTTTCAGCAGTAATTGGGTCGCGCCGGAATGTTTGGCGGCGTTGGTGATCGCTTCTTTAACGGCCAGCAGCAGGCTGCGGCGCAAAGGCAGATCAAAATCGAGCGATGGCATGTCCGGCTCGACTTCCAGCAGGCACTGAATGCCCGCCGGCTGCAGATATTCCTGCGCGTATTCACAAATGTAGGTCACAAAGTCGCGCACCGTGTCGCGTTGCGGATTCACCGCCCAAAGCACTTCGTCCATCGCCCCCAACGCCTCGCGCAGACCGTCGCCGATGCGCGAGAACTGATGGCGCGCCACGGCTTGTTCCGGCAGTTCATTCTGGGCCACTTCACTTTCGAGGACCAGGCGGGTCAGCCGCGTGCCGAAGTCATCGTGAATGTCGCGCGCAATCCGGGCGCGTTCCTGATTGAGCAGGCGCTGCTCCTTCTTGTGAAAGGCGACCTGGAAAACGAGGACGATGCAGGCCAGAAAAAACAACATGAAAACCACCGATAGCAGCAGATAAAACCAACCGGCCTGCCAGAATGGAATCTCCAACGGCTGAAAACGCGGCACCCTGACATAATCCTCCGGCCAACTGGCAGCGGTCCATAACGGATGCGGCGTGATGATGGTGGCCGGGCGCCACCCTGACTGTGCCTGTTTTAACTTCTCCCAATTGCGCACGTCTTCAGGAACGACCTTCCAGCTTTCGTCTGATTTGATGTCTACGACGCGTCCGTCGGCCAGCACGACCCGAAAATCCAGAAGCAGACCGGCGGCGAAATAGTCGTTGAATGCGTTGATCGCCAGCACATGGCGTCCGGGCGTCATCAGGAGCGTGAAATCGTATTCCGTAATCGAGCGCCAATTTGCCCCCTGCGACAATTCACGGCCATCCAGATACATCTGGTAGCCATCGTCCACCGTGATCCGCATCCGTGCTTCAACCACTTTTGCATCTTTAGGAATATCAAAGTCCTTCCACAAACGGCAGGCTTGATGGTCAAACGTTTTGTCCGTCCAAATCCAGGAATCGAGTCCCTGCTTGGCGTCCGGCGGAATAGTTTGGAGCCGATAGGTTGAGGATTGGTCCCGGCTTGCCGACGCGGGCGCGTCAGCGGCGCGGGCGGAATCCGTGAGAAAAAAAACGAGGGGCAACGCCAGAACAACCAGCCAGACCGGCCGCAGAAAACGATCCCGCCACCACGGTCCGCAGAAAAATGGCAAAGCCAACCCGCAACGGATTTTCAAATGGACGGTCATGCCAGAAATAATTTGCAATTTTTTACCCGCATTTGCAAAAGCAAAACAGACCCGACCTGCGAACCTCCCTCAGCGTTATTGCGCTCGAACCGTTATGGCATTTGATTCAAGCCCATCCGCCTTGGTCCGCACGTGCTGTTCTCCGCGCTGCCGCTGGGCCGAAAAATGGCCAGACATCCAAATCAATCTTGCGGATGCCCAAATGCGTGAAGACCATGTCACGCACTTTACTGGCGACACAATGCAGGCCAACCCTGCCGCCGAGCCAGTCAGATACGCTGAAAATAAATATAACCCCTTTGGGATTGAGCCGCGCGAAATCCGATGGAGCGCGGGCTTCAGCCCGCTTCAGCGCACGAATGGGCGGAGACGCAGGGAAATCTTCTGCGCGTGGTATGCGTGAGTTGAAGCGGCGTGAACGCCGCGCGCCGCCGCCGGACTGCGCCACACGAACTATTTCATCTTTTCGACCACGAGCATTTCGATGGGCATATTGGTTTCAACAAGATCCAATCCTAATTTGTTGTGAAGAGCCTGGAGCATCTCTTTGCCTCAACCAGCCTTGGGATTCATGCTCGTTCTCATCCTCAATTCGGCGGGCAGGTTTTGAGCCGGAGGATGACGGTGAGGAAAGGAATCATTGAAGACAAATCGCCGTTGGCTTTTGCGCCGTCGCCTGTTAATAATTTCCGCGCTCATGTCCGAACCAACTGCCGCCGCGCCCGCTCTCTCCAAGGCTCAGGTCTTCCTGCGCCGGCTGTTGTCCACCGTCGTGCTGTGGACGGTGATTCTCGCCGCGATGTTTTCCGGCAACCGTTTCATCTCCGACGGCGTGTTTCTGCTGCTCGTTGCGTTTCTCGCCCTGACGGGATTGGTGGAATTTTACGGCATCGCGGAGAAGCGCGGGCTGGCGAGCTTCAAAATTTCCGGCGTCATTGGTGGCCTGCTGCTGATGGTCGGGACTTTTCTGAACGTCACCGGACACCTCGGCTCGAATGGTTCGCCGGCGCGCGTGAACGATTTTGAAACCAGCTTCCTCATCGTCTTCGTGCTCGGCCTGTGTGTGCGCCAGTTCGTTTCCAAGTCCAACACCGCCGGCCTGGTCGCGATTTCCACGACGCTGTTCGGCCTGATGTATGTGCCGTGGCTGCTGAACTTCATCCAGAAAATCAATTTTTACCCGTTCGCACCCGGCAGCCCGGCGGATGCGGGAAAATATTTTCTGCTCTACTTCATTCTCATCACCAAGTTCAGTGACATGGGCGCGTATGCCGTCGGCTCTCTGATTGGCCGGCACAAAATGATTCCGCGCATCAGCCCCGGCAAGACTTGGGAAGGCTTCGGCGGCGCGATTCTGGTCTCGACCGGCGCGAGCGTGGCGTTCGTTTATTTTTTCGGCGAGAAAATGGTCGGGATGAATTATCTCCATGCCGTCATCCTCGGCGTGGTGCTGAGCGTCACCGCCGTCGTCGGCGATTTGATCGAATCGCTTTTCAAGCGCGAGGCGGGCGTGAAGGATTCCGGCGCGTTGTTTCCCGGCATCGGCGGCATCCTGGATCTGCTCGACAGCCTTTTGTTCAATGCGCCCATCATGTATCTCTATCTGCGGCACGTTCTCGCCAACTGATTTACGATTTGTGATCTACGATTTACGCGCGCCGGCGGCATGGGGCATTTTTTTATGAAACAAAATGGAATGAAATTCGGAATCCTGGCCTCGGCCAAAACCGCGCGCTCGTCAAACCGCTCGTAAATCGTATATCGTGTATCGCAAATGAAGAACGTCGTTCTCCTTGGCAGCACCGGCAGCATTGGCACCAGCACCGTCAAGGTGGCGGAAGATTTGCCGGAACAAATCCGTCTCATCGGCCTCGCGGCGGGCGGGAATTCAGATTTGCTGCTCGAACAAACCCGCAAGCACCGGCCGGCCGTCATTTCCATCACCGACCCGGCGAAGGCGAAGGAATTGCAAAACACGCTGGGCACCTCAACGCAGGTTTATTGCGGCGACGAAGGCTTGCTCAAGCTCGCCACGCTGCCGGCGGCGGACATAGTGCTCATCGCCATCGTCGGCACGGCGGGCTTGCAGCCGGCACTCGCGGCCATCCGCGCGGGCAAGGACATCGCCGTGGCGTCGAAGGAAATCTTGGTGATGGCCGGCGAAATCGTGATGAAGGAAGCGCGCAAGCACGGCGTGAAAGTCCTCGCCGTGGACAGCGAACATTCCGCGATTTTCCAATGTCTCGACGGCAAGCCGACGAATTCTGTTCGCCGACTTTTGCTTACCGCGAGCGGTGGACCGTTCCGCGACAAATCTCTTTGGCCGAAGGAAAAATTTTCCGAGATCACCGTCGAACGCGCTCTCAAACATCCCTCGTGGGTGATGGGGCGTAAAATTACGATTGATTCCGCGACCTTGTTTAACAAGGGGTTGGAAATGATTGAGGCGCGCTGGCTGTTCGACATTGAGATGGCGCGCGTCGGCGTGGTCGTGCATCCGCAGAGCATCGTGCATTCGATGGTGGAGTTTGTGGACGGCTCGCTCATCGCGCAGCTTTCCACGCCGGACATGTGCCTGCCGATCCAATACGCGCTGACGTATCCCGACCGGGCTGCGAGCGACCGCGTGCAGACGAATTTCCCGAAGATTGGCACGCTCACGTTTGAGGAGCCGGACACCGACCGTTTTCCCGCCATCGAACTTGCGCGGCGGGCAGGGGACACTTGCGGGACCATGCCGGCGGTGTTCAATGCCGCGAATGAAGTCGCCGTGGACGCGTTCGTGAACCGTAAAATTAATTTTCCGCAAATCACCGAAACCGTCCGCCGTGTGATGGACGCGCATCAGGTGGTGCCGCAGCCGACGTTGGAAAAGATTTTGGAAGCAGACGCGTGGGCGCGGCGCGCGGCGGCGAAATAAAATTGAATGGCCGGCGGGGTTTGCCGTCAAAGACCACATGAAGCCGGTGAAATTCTTTGCCGCATCGTGTGTGCTGCTCTTGGCCGCGCTGGCGGCGCTGGCGGAAATCGCCAAGGCCCCGCCGGGTTCCTTCAAGCTGGTGCCGCCGCCGCTGTTCACCAATTCCATCCTGCCCCAAAAAAGCGAGCTGCCGTCCTTGCCGGTCAAGAAACTGGACGAATTTTCGTCGCTGCCGCCGGGCGTCTATGTCACGGAGCCTTACGCCTGCATGGTGAAAATTCCCGGCGCGACGGGCGACGACATCGCACGGCTGAACCGTCTGTTGCCGACGAATGCGATGCCCATCTTCCGTCCGGAATTGCGGCCCAAACTTCCGTCTGCCCCGCCGAAGTGAGGCCTCTAAAATCGTTCAGCCCGCCGCGCCGCCGGCGATATATTGTTCCATCTGCTCGATGTGCGCGTTCTGCGTGGAGATGATCCAGTTCACGAGGTCACCGATGGAGACGATGCCGACCATGTTCACGCCTTCGATGACCGGCAGATGGCGCACGCGTTTCTCCGTCATCAGCCGCATGCAGTCCTCCACTGAATCATCCGTCGTCACCGTGGTGAGTTCGCTCGCGATGACGTCGCGGACGCGCGTCTCCTTCGAGGTTTTGCCGAGCAGCGCGACTTTGCGCGTGTAATCGCGCTCGGTGAAGATGCCCGCGAGGCGGCCGGCGGCCAGCACGGGCAGCGCGCCGATGTTTTTTTCGGCCATCAGCTTGATGGCGTCGAACACGGTGGTCTCCGGCGCGACCGTCCAGAGGGCCGAGGCTTTTTGGTGGAGCAGGGAGCTGATGGGATACGCGGTTGTCATAGGCTTAAATCTCTTATCCGCCCGTTCCGGCATTTATTCAAGTAAATAATGCCGCTCATTAATACAATTTTGCTTTCCCGCCGCGCTTTCGGCTGCGAAGCTGATGATATGTCTACAATCATTGATACGCTGCCCGCCGTCACCCTCAAGCCGGGCGAAGCCGACCGCATCCTCGCCGGTCATCCGTGGGTTTATCAGAACGAAGTCCTCCGCACGACCGACAACCTGAAGGATGGCGAGCTCGCACAGGTGCGCGACCACCGCACCCGGCTGCTCGGCGCGGGTTTTTACAATTCCAAATCCAAGATCTCCGTCCGCATCCTCGCCCCGGACCGCATCCGCCCGAACGAGGCGTTCTTCGAGGAACGCATCCGCGCCGCGCTCGCCGTCCGGCAACGCCATCTGCCGCACGCCACGTCCTTCCGCGTGGTGAACGCCGAGAGCGATTTCTTGAGCGGCCTCATCGTGGACAAATACGAGGACGTGCTGGTGGTGCAAATCTCCGCGCTGGGCATGGATCAGCGCAAGGAGCACATCGTCGCCGCCCTGCAAAAAATCTTTTCGCCGCGCGCCATCATGGAACGCAGCGACGTGGCCTCCCGGAAGTTCGAGGGGCTGGAAGCGGCGAACGGAATTCTCGCCGGCGAATGCGATGGAAAAATTGCGGTGAACTTGAACGGCTTGAAATTCGAGACCGACCTCATTGGCGGCCACAAGACGGGCATGTATCTCGACCAGCAGGCGAATTATCAGGCCGTGTCGGAACTCGGCAAAGGCGGACAGGTGCTGGATTGCTTCAGCTTCCTCGGCGGGTTTGGATTGCACGCGGCTCGCGCCGGCGCGGCGCACGTCCACATGCTCGACCAGAGCGAGGACGCCATCGAAGCTTCCAAACGCAACGCCGCCACCAACGGCCTCACGGAGAAATGTTCCTTCGACACCATCAACGTCTTCGACTGGCTCAAGAACAACACCGCGGTGAACCCGCACGAACGCGTCATCCCGCGTTTCGACCTCATCATCCTCGATCCGCCGTCGTTCACGCGCAACCGCGCCTCGGTGCCGGACGCGCTGCGCGGCTACAAGGAGATTCATCTGCGCGCGCTCAAGCTGCTCAAACCGGGCGGCACGGTGGCGACGTTCTGCTGCTCGCACCACGTCAGCCCGGAACTCTTCCAAGACTCGCTGCTTTCGGCGGCGTATGACACGCGGCACATCCTGCGCCGCGTGGCCACCTACGCGCAATCGCCCGACCATCCGATCATCCCGATGATTCCGGAGACGGAATACCTCAAGGGCTTTGCGTTTGAGAAGGTCAGGTGAACGGAAACGGTTGAACCGCGAACCACGAAAGAATCCCAACGGGATTCCGTCCTCCCGCCCAGGGTTGCGAGCCACGAGCTACCCTGGGTAAATCGGCCCCAACATTTTTCAACCCTTTCAGAAATTTCTACAAAAGTATTTGAACGGGCGTGTGTGCAAATGAATCGGAAAGCCATGCAACCCAAACGTGCGAACCAGCGCTAACTGGAATCGCATTTTCTGTCGCCGTCCGCTAGAATGGAGCTTATGAAGGCCTTTTTACCGCTGTGCGTGTTTTGCTGGTCGCTCCTTGTTGCCGGCGGGGCAATGGCGGGGGATTATCAGATTTTTGTTTCCAACGAAAAATCCGGCGATCTCACGGTCATCAGCGGCACGGATTATCGGGTCGTGACCAACATCCCGGTGGGCAAACGACCGCGCGGCATCCGGGTCAGTCCGGATGGACAGACTGTTTACGTGGCCTTGAGCGGCACCCCGATTGAACCGCCGCCGCAACTGGATGCGCATGGCAATCCCCTCCTCCAAAAAAATTCCGCCACCGATGAGGAGAAGGCCGAGGCCGACAAAAGCGCCGACGGCATTGGCCTGGTGGACGTGGCCCAGAAAAAATTGCTCCGCAAGATTGCCGCCGGATCCGATCCGGAGAATTTCACCCTGAACGCCGATGGCTCGCGCATTTACATCGCCAATGAAGACGTCGGCGCGGCGACCGTCCTGAACGCCACTAATGGCCAGGCCATCACGTTCATCCCCGTCAGCCGCGAACCTGAGGGCGTCGGGCTGAGTCCGGACGAGAAATTCTTCTACGTCACCTGCGAAACCGCCGGTGACGTTTATGCGATTGACGCGAAATCCTACAAAGTCTTTGCGCACATTTCGGTGCATCCGCGTCCGCGCAGCGTGGCCTTTTTGCCGGACGGTTCGCACGCGTTCATTCCGTCGGAATCCGTGGGCGAATTGAACGTCGTGGACACGGCCAGCCAGAGCGTGGTGAAGATCATCACGCTGCCCAAAGGCTCGCGGCCGATGACGGTGAAGGTCTCGCCGAATGGCAAAAAAATCTATGCCACCACCGGCCGCGCCGGCACCGTCGTGGTGCTGGATGCCAACACGTATGAGTTGCTGAACGTGATTCCGGTGGGCAAGCGCCCTTGGGGGATGACGTTTTCGCCGGACGGAAAATTTCTGTTCACCGCCAACGGCCCGTCGGATGACGTATCGGTTGTGGACCTGGCCACGGAAAAGGAAGTCGCGCGCGTGAAATCGCCCGGAAGTCCATGGGGAGTCGTGGCTGTGCCGGGGGCGAAGTGAGACCTGTTAATGATGGTTGAACAGGAAGAACTCCTTCGCCGTGATGCTCCTGGTGGAGCCTTCCTTGAATGCCTTCGCGCGGACAATCGTCGGATTTTTCACGGTGAAAGGTTGCTGGTAAAGAGCATCATCCGTGGTCGGGACGGTTCCATCCAGCGTGTAATAAATCTTGGCGCCGGGTTCGTTTTTCAGGCGGACGGCGACCGGTTTGGAGAAATCTCCTCCGGGCGGCGAAATCTCCGGCGGCGGCAACACGTGCTGCCCGGGCAGACTTTCAATCCAATCGCGCAACAATTCCACGCCGGCCGCGTCAATCGTGTTGCGCGCCAGCGGCGGCATCTTGTAACCGTCGGACGTGTTCACGCGCATCAGCAGAATCGAGCGCCAGACGTCGTTGGGCGCAACAACGCGCGCGCCGTCAATGCGCTGATCAATGAGCACGTGGCCACCGAGAATGTTTTGCTCGGCAAGCGGCGTGTCGTAGCGCGCGTCGAAACCGGCCACGGTGCCTTCTGGCCGGTGACAATTCGCGCAGTTCGCGTCCAAATACGAGCGCGCGCGGTCCACCAGACTGCGTGACGGGTCGTCGGAGCGCGCGAGGCTCGGAAATTGTTTGACGTCGGCGCGGGAAACTTCCGTATCCAGCAGGCCCAACTTGTCCCAGGCGACGATCTCATTTTCGACGTGGCCATCCGGGTATTGGAAATCGCGATTCAACTGCCGGGTCTTCACGCCTAGGACGAACCCGGCATTCGGCGTATGGCAGGTCTGGCAATCGGCGCGGCTCGGAAAATACCACGGCTGCATTCTCGCGCCGGTTGCGGTTTTGATGCCGATCTCTTCGGTTAGGTTGGTTTCCAGCAGGTCGGCATCGCTGTGGTCGGCGCGCCATTTGTAAGTGACGCCATAGACACCGCCCAAGTCGTCGCACACGAGCAGCCGGGTTTCGAGGCGGCGTCTGGCGGAGGGATTGGTTTCGTTGGTGGCGATTTCAAAATGCTTCACGAAGATGGTGCCGGGCGGAAAAATCCATTCGCCGGTGGGCGAAAAATGAACCACTTCGCCCGGCGGCACGCACGCCCAGCGCATCTTTTCCGCGCCGTCGGACCAGAAGGAAACATTCAAATCGTAGGGCACCAGAAACCGTGACGGTGTGAGATGGGCGACATCAAGAAACGCGCCAGTTTGTGAAAGCAGCTTCGGGATTGAGCCGGTCGCCTCGGGCGGCATTCGCAATGGCACGGCCGTCCAGCGGGTTTGGGCAATCTTGAACCTGACTGCGGTCGCGAGCGTGCCGGTAAAACGGCGGGCGCTCTTTTGCAGCGTGCCGACGGAGGTGTAAGTCGTTTCACCGGCCGGATACGCCAGCAAAATGACATAATCGAACGGCTTCGGCTTTTTGCCGCGCATTTTTGGCAGGTCGGTCAGAAAAACGGTGCCAACACAAACCGATCCGGGTTCCCGACTCTCGACGAGGTTTGGCGTGAGCTTGGCGGTGACCGTGCCGGACACGAGCCATGAATCGGTCAGCGGCGGCCGTAGCAAATCGGAGTAGCCGCTCTCGACGACGAGTCCGTCCGGCAACACGCGCAGGATTATTCCGCAGATCATCCGGCGGCCGTCCAGACATTCGGCGCGGACTTGTTCGGTGCTTTGGGACCTCGCGGCGGGAGAATTGGTGGCGGAAAAGTCGTTCGCGCGAGCCGGGAATTCCAAGGCCACAAACAGGATCGCGAGACAAAATTTAAGAGTCTTCTGCATGGTTCCGGTCTTAAGGCAGCGGCGTGCGCGCATCCTTGATGAACTGCGTGTGGCCGTCGAGGAAAACGCGGCAGCGTCCGCCGGCGTGGATGGTGCGGCCTTTGAGATTCGCGTCCACGGCGGCAACCGTGTTCGGAAAATAGGGGTCCACGGCCAGCTCCACATCCACCGGGCCGTTGACCGGGCCGATGGTGGCATCCACCACGGGAGTATTGTGCGCGATCAAATCGGCGACGGCCGATTGTTCCGACTTCAACCAAAAATCCGTCTGCATGGTGGCTGCGTCCAGCGGATCCACGCGGTCAAAACGCCAAAGCCAGTAACGCACGATTGGCGTGGCAGCGCTGGCGTTGGTGGTGCCAAGCTGGTTGGCTTGGAAAACATTGGTGTTGCCAAGTGATGAGTTGTTGGCGGCGGGGCAAGACCACACGCCGTCGCTGGCGCCGTAATCTTTCCAGACGATGGCCGCCCAGCCGCCGCGCGGATCGGACGCGGGCCAGGTGGTCCAGGGTTTGTAGCCGAGGGTGTTTTTCAAATTCCGCGCGTCGGGGAAATGGTCGTTGTTGTCGCCGAGATACATCACGGAGGCGAGACCGATTTGCTTGAGGTTGGAGAGGCAGACGGCGCGCTGGCCTTTCTGCTTGGCCGCCGAGAGCGCCGGCAGCAACATGGCGGCCAGAATCGCGATGATGGCGATGACCACCAACAGCTCGATCAACGTAAAGGCCCGGACAATCTTCCGGCGATGCTTATTGCTGTAACACACGATAAAAACGCTGGGGGAAATTGGTCGCTTTCGGATCGAACAGATAGAAGGCGTTCGTCGTCGCGGTGTTTGTGCTGATCGCCGTCCAATTCGCCAAGTTTGTGCTGGCTTGCAGCACGTAATTGCTTCCGGTGACGCCTAGGAAGCCCAATTGGAACTGGCGGTTCGTGGCAAAGTTCGCGGCGGTGAATTGCACCGGCGTGATAAAGAACAACGCGGTTGCGGCCACGCTGTTATTGTAGTTGGTCCGGAACGCGCTGGCGGCGAGGGTGGCATTGCCGATCACATTGAAGGGACCGGCATACCGCAGCGAGTTCGTCGTCGGCGCGGTGCCGTCGAGCGTGTAATAGATCGTGGCGTTGGTGTCCGGGGCCGCCAGGACGACGGCAACGGAATTGAAGTAATTGCCACCATAGGGAGCGATGTTGGGCGGCGCTTCGGCGGGCGTGCCGTCCAGACTGTTGATCCAATTGAGCATCACTTGGACGGCGTTGGTATCAATGACATTGCGGGCGAGCGGCGGCATGCGGACAGCGGGAGTGTTGGTATTCATGCGCGGCGGAATTTCGGAGCGCCAGACATCCTTCGGCACGATCATGGCGAAACCGTTTTCATCCAACCCGCCATAAACGAGATTCTGGCTGGCCAGCGGCGTGGTGTAGCGTGCGTCGAACGTGATGCCGGTGCCGCCCGGCTGGTGGCATTGCGAGCAGTTTGCGTCGAGATACGAACGCGCGCGCTGCTCAAACGAGGCGGCGAGATTGGTGAGCGCCGCAAGCTGCTGGAAGCTGGCAATCGCCGATTCATCAAACGCCGGATTGAAGAAGCCGAGGCGGTTCAACGCGCGCAATTGATTGTCGGTGACGCCGGTGGCGGCATAGGTTTGGTTAAGGTTCAACTGCCGTGTCTTCACGCCGAGAACGTAGCCGCTGACGGGAGTGTGGCAGGTCTGGCAGTCGGCGGGGCTTGGATAATACCATGACTGGATGCTTGTGCCGCCGGTGTTCGTAATCGTGATGGCCTCGGTCAGGCTGCCCGGCAGCAGGTCGGCATCGCTGTTGTCGGCGCGCCATTTGTAGGTGACACCGTAAACACCGCCGTTGATGTCACGAACGAGGAGTCGGGTTTCGAGCCGGCGCTTGACGTTGGAATTCGTGGTGTCGGTATTCAACTCAAAGGTCTTCACAAACACGCTGCCGGCGGGAAACGTCCACGGATTATTTGCATCGAACCCGATTTGCTGGTCGGGCGTCAACGTGCCGCCATTGTTCGGGATGGCTAGGTAACGCGTTTTGAGCGCGCCATCGGACCAAAGCGGCGTGTTGACGCTGTAGGCGACAAGACCGTTGGTCGGAATCATTGCGGGCGTGTTGCTGAAAACACCGGTGAGCGACAATTGCGCGGGGATCGAACCGCCGGCGTAGGTCGTGGGCATGTTCAAGAACGCCTTGACCGGCGCGTTGTTTGAAAGTCCGTAGGTCAGGCCGCTGCCGGCGTTCACAGTGACGTTGACCACCGCGGAAGTGCTGCTCAAACCGCTGTCATCCATGGCGACGGCGGTCAAAGCGTAACTGCCGGCTGCCAATCCGGTGGCCGTGAGCGTGTAAGGCGCGGCGCTCACGCTGCCCAGGAAAATATTGTTGGCATAGAAACTCACGCCGTTGATCGGATTGTTCGGCGCATCGGCGTCGGCGCTGATGGTGACGCTGGCGGCTGCGGTGCAAGTGGCACCGGCCAGCGGCGCGGTGATGGCGACCGTCGGCGGCGGATTGGTGAACGGATATAACTGCGTTTGCGGCACAATATTCAAGAGTGTGGAAAGGCTGCTCCAGGCGAGCGCCACGCTGGCGTTGTTGGTCACTTGATAATAATCCAGCTCGATGGTGTAGAACTGCTGGGCGGCCAGGGAAATGGAATTGGTCCGGGACGTCGCGTTGGTCTTGTTCACCCAGTCATTGATCAACAATTGCCCATTGATGAACAATCGCACGCCGTCGTCGGCGGTGGTGATGAAGTTGTAAGTCTCACTGAATTGCGGTTGCGCGGAGCCGGTCCAGCGCACGGCAAAATGATTACTGCCGACGAGCGCGCCCGGCCAGTTTGTGGCCGACGAGAAATTCACGATCGCGTTGGTTGTCACCAACACCGGTGAACCCGCAAACGGACTGCCGCTGGACGCGTTTGTAAAATATTCCGCGCGCAGGCCGGTGCCGGTGCCGGCGGCCGCCGTATTCACGAACGACGAACTCGCGATGGCGCTGTTGACCGCGCCATTGGCCACCGCCATGGCCTGAACCACCGCGCTGTTCGTCAACGCAAACGGGCCGGAGTAAAGCGTCGAGGCGGTGGAGGGCGTGGTGCCGTTCAATGTGTAATAGATTGAAACGCCGGCCGTCGCATCGGACAGCGTAACGGTGATTGCGTTGGTGAAATTTCCACCAGCCGGGCTGATGACCGGCGTGGCCAGGAAAATCGCCGTGCCAAAAACGGAGACGGCATATTGCGCGCCGACATACACCTTGCCGCCGGCGATGACCGGCGGGACCATTTTGACCGCCGGACCGGGATTGTCGCGCGAAAGGTTCTGGCTGGAGTTGTATAATTCGAGGGCGACATTCGTGGCGTTGTAAGCATGCAACACCGCCGGGCCGCTGCTCAAATAAGGCGTCGGATCAATGTCCCACACAATGCCGTCGTTCGTGCCGTTGGCGGAAACCGTCGGCGTCGCGCCGGGGAAGCCGAAGCTGGTGGCAGACCTCGATGTCGGCGTGGAAACCAAGGCTCCATTGGTGATCGTGAATGCCTTCAGCACGTCGCCGTTGCCGTGGTAATAAATCTGGTTGTTGAAATAGGCCGGCGAACTCCAAGTGCCGCCGACCGCTCCGGGCAATTGCTGCAGATTGGTGTCGCTGCCCGAATTGAACCGGCCCATGTTGTCCCGGTCCACGAGATAAATTTTTCCTTCCTTGCCGCAGCCGACCAGCAGATGCGGATGGGCCACACTGCCGACGGAATCCGGTAATAGAATCGGGCCGCCTGAGCCAAGATCGGCATCGCTCGATTGCAGCGAGGCTTGATTGTAGGGCGTGAAGTAATCCGCGACGGCGAGTTTGTTGGAAATGGTCGAGAGTTTCACGAAGCTGTCCGCGTAATCGCCGCCGTTGGTGTTGGCGCTGAACGAGCCGTTGCCGGTTTCAAAATAGAGATTGGTATTCGCATCCACCAGCAGTCCGTTGCCGCCCTGCCAGATGCCGCCTTCACCCGCATTGGAACCAAACGGAGAAAGCCGCGCGTTGGGCGTGGTGCAGTAAATGGACGTCTGCGAAAGATTGGTGACATTGAAGCCGAACACCCAGCCGTGATAAGGATCGGTATCATCGTGACTGCAAAAGGCGGCGTATAATATGCCGCCCGCCAGTGTCAGCGCCGGCCGTGCGCACGATTGGATGGCCGAGAATGTCACTGTCGAACCGCCGTCGGTGATTGTCGCTCCGGTGCCGGCGCCGGCCACGCCGCCGCTGCCGTTGACGCCCGTGCCGGTCACGGATCCGGCCACCACCACCGGACTGTAGGAGCGTTTATTGCCGGTCGTGATATCGAGGGCGTGGAGGCGGTGATAATAATTCGTGGAGACTCCGGCCAACACTTCGCGGGTGATAGCGTCCACATAAATCGTGCCGCTGGCCGGGTCAATCACCGGCGTGCCCACCATGCCTTCCTCCGGAACGACGTCGAGGTTGCCCTCGCCGTGGTAGCGCTTGCCATACTCGGGCGTCGGTGAATTCACGGAAATGCCCAGGTTGGTTTTCCAAAGCAGTCCGCCGTTGGCATCGTCGTTGGCGTCCGCGTCAAACGCATAGACGGTGTCGTGCATGGTGGAGACGAAGAGAACATTGCGCACGCCTTTACCGGGAATGGCCAGGTTCGTCACGATGAGCGGCTGCGCATAAACGTAGCCATCCACCGCGTAGCTGAACAATTTGCCGAAGCTGGCCGCGTTGACGTTTGCGGGCGTGAGCAGCGTTTCATTGGAATTCAAGCCCTGGCGCGTGTTGTTGTAATGATAGGTCAACACGGAGATTTTTTGCGGGCCGGCCAGGGTGGTGAAGGATCGCGACGGCCCGCCCCACGCGGCGCCCGCCGAGTTGGAGACGGAAATCGTAAAATAATAAGCCGTGCTGGCGGTCAAACCGCCGACTTGAACCGCGATGGCGCCGGTTTGCGGGCCGGCAGAAAACTGGCTTGTCCAAGCGGACGGGTTGGTGCCGCCGTCGGTCGTGCCGTAATAAATCCGGGCGGTCGGATATTCGTTGCCCGTGTTCAGCACCAGTCCGTTGACCGTGGCGAAGGTGGCGGAAAGGCCGGTCGCCGGCTGGTTCGTGACCGACGGCAGAGCGGGCGTGGGCGTGGCAAAACTCAGGGACGGCTGCGCCCATGCGATGCCAACGGCGTTCGACGCCTGTGCCGCGAAGTAATACGTTGTGTTCGGCTTGAGTCCCGTGACGTTCGTGGAAAAACTTCCGGTTTGTGTGCCGAGTGTTACGTTGTTGGACCATGCCAGGACGTTTGTGAAACCATCGTTGGTTCCATAAAAAACCGTGACGTAAGGCAGGTTGCCGCCATTGGAAACGATTATCCCGTTGAGCGCCGCGCCGACGGCCTGAATTGCAGACGCGGGCAGATTGGTGACGACTGGCGCCGCTGGCGGCCCGCTGGAAACCAGCCCGATGTCAAAGGCCGCGTCGTAGTTGTGACTTGAGCTAAAGTTGATGGCTCCGCCCGCCACGGGAAACATTCCGATCTCGCCGCCGGAATAGGGATTGCCCGACGCATTGGCCAGACCATCCCAACCGGAAACGGCCGTGGACATTTTGCCAAACGAATATGCATAAAGTGAATTGGCGGCCAACGAAACGCTGAGATTGCTCCACCGCAACCAATCACCGTCGTTGAAAGCAATATTGGTCGCGGCGTAATTTGTGATCAAAGTCGCAATGCCGCTGCTCACCGAATAGATGTGCAACACATAATTCTGCGGCGTGGTGGTTCCGGAAGTGGAGCCGCCGCCGGTTCTGATGGTGAGCGACGTCATCGTAAACCCCGCTGAACCGCCCAGGGTTAAGAAACTTTGGCCAGGCTCGCCGCTGCCGTAGGAAACCTGGTTGTCCGTATAATAATTCAAGCCGTCGGGCTTATTAGCCTCGCCAGCGATGCTTAACTGCGATACGTCGTTCAACCCCGGCGTCGGTGCGGTCGAACCCAGGGTCGCCAGCGTGACGGCCGCTGGGACGGCAGTGGATCCAAGGACAATACTGAGCAGGGCAAACGCCATCCAGATGCGATATACATTCCTTGTGGTCATTTTGATGTTAAATAAAATTAATGGGGGCTGGGAAGATTAGTCCAGACATCGGCCTGAGTCCAGCGGCGCGCAAGAAAAAGTATGGACGTTTGCCTCGATCGCCCACGGCTACGTGGCATACCCATCACATTGGATGGTGCCGGTTATTGGCCTGGTGAGTCTCGTTTATTGATCAGGTGGCCGAGGTGGCGTCACCAATCCAAATTCACTTCAACAATTCCCGCTGCCAGCTCATCAGGCCGGGCGCGAATTTATCCCAGTCGCGTGCAAGGTCGCCCAAAACGGATTTCGGCGCGATGAGCGTGGGGTCGAGCTGCAGGCTGTGCGCGTGGTGGTCGCGGATTTTTTCCAGCTCGCGGAACCGGCGGAACTCCGCCTCGGTCGGCCGCTTGGAAAAATGGCGGATTTTTTCGGGGAATTGTTCCGGCGGCACGCTCTGCGCGGCACGGATGGCGGCCAGCAGGGTCTCCCGGCGGCGCGGGTGCATCCGCGCGGGAATCAACTGCTCGAACGGCTGATGCAGGCTGACCGCCATGGCGATGGCCACCATCGTCTCGTGCGAAAGGACGAAGAACGGCGGACGGCTCGCGGCGATGGCCTGGGCCTCGCGCCAGTGCCAGAGTTCGCGCAGGACGGCGAGCGCGGGGCGTTCGAGGAAGGTGCTGCCCTTGATGCGCCACACGTCGTCGGGATCAATCACTTGCGGAACGGAGCTTTCCGCGATGAGCTGCGCGCAGGATTCCTGATGCCACGTAATCCGGCCCTTGGCGGTGAGTTCGCCGCGCAGTTTTTCCTCCAGCGTCTTGAGGTAACGCGTGTCGTTCCGCGCGTAATCCTCCATGCGCTGCGTGAGCGGGCGCTGCGCCCAGTCGGCTTTCTGCGGGCCTTTGTCGAGCTTGATGCCAAGAAATTTTTCCACCAGCGCGCCGAGGCCGAACTGCCGTTCGCCCAGCAGGCGCGCGGCGAGCATGGTGTCGAAAATCTCCGTGGGCGTGAAATCGTGGTGCTTCTTCAGCAGGCGCAAATCGTAGTCGGCGGCGTGAAAAATCAGTTCGCGGCCGACGAGCGCGTCGAGGAAGGGGTTGATGTCCATCGCCGCGAGCGGATCCACCAGGCGGTGGCCGGCGGCGGTGCTGATCTGGATGAGGCAGACCTTCTCCGGGTAGGCGTGGAGGCTGTCGGCCTCGGTGTCAATCGCGAGCCATTCAGCGGCGCGCACGATGGGGAGAAAGGCGGAGAGCTTTTCCTGTGTGTCAATCACGGTGGCCGGATTATGCCGGAACGGCGGCGGTTTGAAAAGGATTCCTGCACGGCCACCGGTGCTTAATCGTAATCCTAATCTTAATCGCAACCTATCTGGCCGAGGACGATTAAGATTAGGATCACGATTTGGATTAAGATGGAATTAAGATTGAACGCCCGTCCGCTTGTCAAATCCAACGCTGTGGTCTATCGTCGCCCCATGTCGTTGAAGAATACTTTCGCGTTGTTGACGCTGCTCGGTGGCGGCGCGCAACTGCTTTCCGCCGACACCATTCAGCTCAAGGATGCCGCCGCCGTCACGGGGAAAATTCTCGCCGAGAAATCCGACGCGCTGGTCGTGGATCTGGGCTACACCGTGCTGGTGATTCCGCGCGCCGCCGTCACCGGCGTTGCGAAGGCCACGACGACCGGCGCACCCGCCAGTGCCGTCGTCGCGCCCGCCACGGGGCAGTTTTATGCGGCCACGACCAAGGCGGCGACGGCCCGAGACGTGAGTTCGCTCGTCAAACAAATCGGCGAGGCCGTCGTGCAGGTGAAGACGCCGGGCGGACTGGGTTCGGGATTTTTCCTGAACGAGGATGGTTATCTGCTGACGAATTTCCACGTCATCGAGGGCGAGACGGAAATTTCCGTGGAGGTTTATCAGCAGAAGAACGAACAATTGAGCCGCGAGACTTACAAGCAGGTGAAGATCATCGCCATCAATAAATTTCAGGACCTCGCGCTGCTGCACATCGAGGACAAGAACGCGCCGAAGTTCAAGTCCGTGACGCTTGGCAGCTCCGACGCGCTGAACGTGGGCGACGGCGTGTTTGCCATCGGCAGCCCGCTCGGGCTCGAGCGCACCGTGACGCAAGGCATCCTGAGCACCAAGACGCGGCAGATGGAAGGGCAGCTTTATCTCCAGACCAGTACGCAGATCAATCCCGGCAACAGCGGCGGCCCGCTCTTCAACCTCGCCGGCGAAGTCGTGGGCGTGACGAACATGAAAATCACTTTTGGCGAAGGTCTTGGTTTTGCGATTCCGGTTGAACTCGTGAAAGCCTTTCTCGATCACCGCGACGCGTTTGCGTACTCCACCGACAATCCGAACAATCCGTTCCGCTACCTCGAACCGCCGAGCCGCACGAAGGCGCCGCCGGTGGAGTTAAAGTGATTTTTGCCCGCATAATTTTCCCCGGCTGATTTTTATCGAAAATGAAGACTAATTTTTTGCGTCCCGTTGCCGTATTGTTGCTGACGATTTTCGGCCTGGCCATTTCGGCCAGAGCCGCCGCGCCAGCTTCCGCCGAAGCCTTGCGCGCGAGTGCCGAGGCGGCGTTGACTGCGAAGGACACGAATGCCTTCACGGCGCTGTTCAATCATCAGGGCGTTGCCAATTTGACCAACGGATTTGAGGAGCGCGTCATCGGGAAGCTGAACCGTTTCTTCCGCGATTTTCCGACCAACACGCTGCGCACCGCCGTCCGGCTCGAACCGATGCCCGAAGACATGGAGACGGAAAACACCATCAACGGCGTGCGGTTCCGCCCGAACATGACGCCGCTCGGCATCATGAGCTGCCGGATCACGACCCGCAGCGACGGGACGAATGTCAGTTGGGGTGTGACGATGCCTTACGGCGAAATGGGCGGGCAGTTCGGTTTCATCGGCACCATCACGGAAAAAGTTTATGTGCCGAAGCACAAGGAAAACATTTATTCCGTCGCCGTCACGGCGGGCATGGCGTTCGCGCCGGTGGGCTACACCGGCACCTGCGTCTATGTGCAGAATGGCGCTACCATCACCAACAGCTTTCGCGGCCATCATCAGACCCATAAAATTTATTCCGGCGACGCATTGAAAGCCTGCACCGTGCAAGCCGACGTTTCTGATCTGACCAACAGCGCGCCCGTCACGCTTCAGGTTTACCAGGCGGCCTATGATGGCGCGGCCTATACCAACATCCTTGTTTTCAGCGGCCACACCAGAGCCACCGATTCGACCATCAGCTTTATTCCAACGCCATGAAACTAAATTCCCTCCGCCTGTTCGCCGCCGCCGTGTTGCTGGCCGGCGTCACCGCCGTCCGCGCCTCGATTCCGCCCGCCGAGAACCTGCTGCCTGCCGATACACTGGCGTTTTTCACCGTGCCAGACTACGCGGCGTTCCGCGCGAATATGCAGCGCGCGCCGATGACGCTGCTCTGGAACGACCCGGCGATGAAGGCGTTCCACGACAAGTTCATGGCCAAGTGGAACGAGACTTACGTCGCGCCGCTGGAAAAGGATCTCGGCCTCAAGGTCGCGGATTTTCTGGCGCTGCCGCAGGGGCAGCTCACGTTCGCCGTCACCGTGAACGGCTCGAACGGCCACGATGACATTCCGGCGGGCATCCTTGTGCTGCTCGATGCGCGCGGCAAAAGCGATTTGCTCAAGACGAACCTCGCCGTGCTCACGAAGAAGTGGACGGACGCCGGCCGCAAATTGCGCACGGAGAAAATTCACGGCCTCGCCTTCACCGTGGTGCCGGTGGATGAGGGTGATTTTGCGGGCTTGTTTTCCAAGCGCACGGCGACCGATACCGACAAGGACAAGCCGGCGAAGGCAAAGCAAATTTATTTTACGCAGTTTGAATCGCTCCTCATCGCGGGCAATGTTCCCGCCGCCGTCGAGACCGCCGCCGCGCGGCTGACCGGCGGCAGCGCGCCGGCCATCGGCGACGACGCGGTGTTCGCGGGCGACCGGCTGTCGCAGTTCCGCGACGTGCCGACGTGCTACGGCTGGTTCAACGGCGTGCGCTTCGTGAACCTCATCATCGGCGGCGACACCGTGAATGCGGACGAAAATCCCGCGACGCTGCTGCCCAAGTTGAGCGCGGCGAAAGTCGTCGGCGCGCTCGGCCTGGGCGGATTGAAGTCCGCGAGTTTTGCCGTGCGGCAGTCGCCGGATGGTCTCGGCGTGACGCTGCACCTCACCGCGCCCGCCGCGACGCGCGCCGGTTTGGTGAAGATGCTGGCGCTGTCGCCGAAGGACGCCAGCGTGCCGGCGTTCGTGCCGGCGGACGTGATGAAGTTTTCCCGCTTTCGTTTGGACGGTCGGCAGACGTGGGATGACTTGCAGAAGCTCGTTGCGGGTGTTTCCCCGCAGGCGTTGGTGGGGCTGAACTCCATCATTGAGACCGCCAACGTCGTGGCGCGCGGCAAGGACCCCGGCTTCGATTTGCGCACCGCGCTGTTTGGCAACCTCGGCGACGACCTCATCATTTACGGCAAGCCGCCAACGGGTGATTCGCTGGCGAAGCTGGTGGACGCACCGGCATTGTATCTCGTGGCCGTGTCCAATCCCGACCAGGTCATCAATGCAGTGAAGAGCCTCATCAGCATCACCTCGCCGCAGGAAGGCGCGCCCGCGCCGCGCGATTTTCTGGGGCGCAAGATATATTCGCTCGCGCAGGCCGGCGGGCAGACGGCGGCTGGCCGGGCGGTGCCGCCGACCTACACTTATCTTTCCGCGAGCGGCGGCTATCTGGCGGTTAGCCGGGATGTATCCATGCTGGAGGAATTTCTCCGCAGTGCGGACGGCAAGTTGAAGCCGCTGGCCGAGACGCCCGGCCTGACGGAACTCGCCGCGCACGTCGGCGGCACGGGCGGCGGGCTGTTCACCTACGAGAACCAGCGCGAGGCGATGCGCGTGAGTTTCAAGTTCCTCAAGGCCGCCGCCGAGCGCGGGGCGACGTTGCAGGTGCTGCCGCCGACTTACAAGGACTGGGCGGATTTCATGTTGCTGCCGGATTTTGACCTCGTATCGAAATACTTTTCCCGCTCGGTGGTCGGTGGCCGGGCGGATGCCGAAGGCCTGACGCTGAAAATGTTCACCGCGCGGCCGCCGCAGTTGAACTGACGGGGCTACCGCTGGCTTGATTTGTCCCGAAGAGGTTGAGCTGTACAAGCCCGGTGTTGGCAGCGCTGCCGTTCATTGGATTGCGCCGACAATTGCGTGACACCTCCACCGTGAACGGCTAAATTGCCGAACGCTGAAATCGTCAATCGTAAATCATCAATCGTAAATTTCATCATGCGTTCCGACATCATCAAGAAAGGTTTTGAACGCGCGCCGCACCGTTCGTTGCTGCGCGCCACCGGCGTCATCGAATCCGAGGCGGATTTTGACAAGCCGTTCATCGCCATCTGCAACAGCTACATTGACTGCATTCCCGGCCATGCGCACCTGAACGAAGTCGGCGCGCTGGTCAAACGCCTCGTCCGCGAGGCCGGCGGCGTGCCCTTCATCTTCAACACCATCGGCGTGGACGACGGCATTGCGATGGGCCACGGCGGCATGTTGTATTCGCTGCCGTCGCGCGAGCTGATCGCCGACTGCGTGGAAACGGTCATCAACGCGCATTGCTTCGACGGCATGGTGTGCATCCCGAATTGCGACAAAATCGTGCCGGGAATGTTGATGGGCGCGATGCGCTGCAACATCCCGACGGTGTTCGTCAGCGGCGGGCCGATGGCGGCGGGCATCGCCGAACAGCAGGCGACGCATGACGATTTGGCGCAATATCTCCAGCCGGCGACGGGTAAATCGGATTTGATTTCCGTGTTCAAAGGCGTCGGCGAATTGCAGGCCGGCAAAATCACCGAGGCGCAATTGACAAAACTGGAACAGACCGCGTGTCCGACCTGCGGTTCCTGCTCTGGCATGTTCACGGCGAATTCCATGAACTGTCTTTGTGAAGCGCTCGGCATGGCGCTGCCCGGCAACGGCACCATCCTCGCCGTATCGAAGGAACGTGAGGCGCTCTACCAGCGCGCCGCCGAGGCCATCATCCAGCTCGTCAAAAAAGATTTGAAGCCGCGCGACATCGCCACGCTGGCGGCGTTCGACAACGCGCTCATGCTCGACGTGGCGATGGGCGGCTCGACGAACACCGTGTTGCACACGCTCGCGGTGGCGCGCGAGGCGGGCATTCCCTACGACATCGCGCGCATTGACGAGATTTCGCGGCGCATTCCGTGCATCTGCAAAGTATCGCCGTCGTCGGATTATCACATCCAAGACATCCACCGCGCCGGCGGCATCCACACGATTCTCGGTGAATTGAAACGCCAGGGCGTGCTGAATGTGAATTGCCAAACCGTCTCCGGCAAAACGCTCGGCGAAAACATTGACGAATGGGACGTGCGCTCGGAGAAATGCTCGACGCTGGCGAAAACCGTACGCGTTTCCGGCGCGTCGGCCATTGTCGTGGACCCGAATGACAAAATGGGCGTGGCGGCGCGCACCGCGAGCGGCAATCTCGCGCCCAAGCCGATGTTGTTTTATCCCGGCGACCCATTGGCCATCGCGTTCTGGCGCGATGCCGCCGCGTGGAATGCCGGCGACGTCGAGGCGCAGCTCGCGATTTACGACGCCAAAATCAAAGTGAAAATGCCCGACGGCAGCGAGTTGGCCGGCCACGACCAACTACGCGCCGCCATCGAAAAACAAATGGCCGATGCCAAGGGACTCGTTCGCGCCGAACTCGGTGAGTTTCGCAAATTGCCGGCGCTACTGCTGTGGCAATACGGCAAGGGCGGCACGAAGACGAAGTTCGCGATGGTGCGTGCGAAGAATTTGAAAAAGGGACTCATCGCCCGTGCAGAATATATCGCCGAACCGAAGCATCTTGCCAAGGTTCAGCCGAGTGGCCTGATGCCTTACGATCCGGCGTTCCGCTTCGATGCTAATGACTGCATCCGCACACAAGAAACGGCTTATACGCCGGACGGCGGACTGGCGATTCTTTACGGCCAGCTCGCGCCGGCAGGCAGCGTGGTCAAAACCGCCGGCATCAGCAAGGCGTTCAAGGAAAACTGCGGGCCGGGCTTTGTCTTTGAAGGCCCGTGCGTGATTTTTGAAAACCAGGACGACGCCTGCGCCGGCATTCTCGCCGGCAAGGTGAAGGCGGGCGACGTGGTGGTCATTCGCAACGAAGGGCCGCGCGGCGGTCCAGGGATGCAGGAAATGCTTTCGCCCACGAGCTACATCGTCGGCATGGGGCTGGGCGACAAAGTCGCGCTCATCACCGACGGGCGTTTCAGCGGCGGCACGGCGGGCGCGTGCATCGGGCATGTTTCGCCGGAAGCGGCGGAAGGCGGGCCGATTGGCCTGCTCAAACAAGGCGATCGCCTGCGCATTGATTTTCCGAACCGGAAAATGGACATTCTTGTCCCCGAAACCGAACTGGCCGAGCGGAAGCAGCATTGGCAGCCGACGACGCGGCATCCCGGCGGCTGGCTGGCGCGCTACCAAAAGCTCGTCACCAACGCGAGCCAGGGCGGCATTTTGAGTGTTTAGGCGGTATTTTGAGTAAAAAATGTTGGCGCGACTGTTGCTTTAAGTTCGGTATATGTTGCAGCATTATACCGAACGAAACCGCAGCCCGTTGTGCTACCTGATTACCGACTTTCGCTCGCCGCTGGAGAAGCGGGTGGCGCGCTTTGACCTGTGGGGCGTGCTGACGTCTGTGGCGCTTGCCAGCCTGATGGTGGGCGTGGTCCGCCTGTTTGTGGCGCGCTGAACACGCCGGCAGTTTTCACGCGAAAGCCGCGCAGAGAAACCGAAGGGGCAATTATCCCCGGTTTTTCTGCGCGGCTTTGTCGTGTAAAGCGTGGTCGTAAAAAATAGGCCATGTGCGTGAGGTCGCGGCTGGAAAGAGTGTGGAATCAGGGTGCCGCTTACTCGGCGTTGACGCGCGGCGTGAAGGTGAGGTCAAGGTCGCCCACGGCCACTTCCATGGGTTTGCCCGCTTGGGCGACGATTTGCGTGACGGCAAAATGGCTGGTCTCGCCGAAGTCATTCTTCGATTCCAACGCGAGGGTGAGCTGGACATTGCGCTTGTCGAGCAGGCGCGGCGTGAAGGTGCAGGTCTCGCCGGTGGACAGGATCAGGCAGGTCTCGTTGTGGTTGGTGAGGGAGATTTCGCCAAGATTGCGTTCGGCGGCGTTGCCGACGCTGTTGGTCCCGGCGCTGGCGGCGACGGGCGGCGGCGTGGATTTCTGCTGCGGCGCAGCTTTGTGGCAACTGGCCGGCAGCAATCCGGTCAGGAAAATCATGACGGCTGAGGTGGTTTGGGCGATTCCCATGCCGCTGAAAAAGCAGGAATCAGGCCGAGTCAAAACCGCTGGAAATGCGGGGAATTCCGCCGGAAAAAGTGTCTCAAATTGTGAACCGCCGCCCCAAATCAGTCCGCGCGGTCGAAAATCAGGAGGTTCTTGCCGTCCTTGATGGACAGGCGCAAATCCTCCGCCGTGCCGGTCAGGAATTTTTCATCGCTGTTGAGTGTGATGTGCAGGTCGTAGTTCGCGCCGTTCGCGCTCCAGTCGCCCTTCCAGTCCTCCGGCGTGGAGATGGGCTGGCCGGGCTGCGGCTGCGTGACAAATTTTGGCAGCGCCTTCACGAAAACCTGATTGTCGCCGGTCACGATCACCCGCGTGTCGGCGTAGGCTTGCGACCACATCGCGCGGATGGCGCGCATTTCGCTGGCGGACATTTTCGGGCGGCCCTGACGCAGCCACGCGACGGTGACGGCGGGGTTGAACTCCCAGCGGCCGATGATTTTCTGCCCGTCATATTTCGCGGACTTGCCGGTCTTCAGATATTCCGTAAGATCGTCCAAGTTGGTTTGGATGATGCCGGTGACGAGCTTGACCTGGTCTTTGTTCGCGAGGAACGCCTGCACGGACGGATTCTTCATCAGTTCGCCCAGCGACGTGCCGGCGGCGAGGGCGTTGGTGATGGCCGGGTCGTTTACCAGCGGCCGTATATCGGGATTTTCCCACAGCGAGGTGAGGCCGGGATATTCCGCGAAGCGCGGGCCAACCTGCGGATTCTGCATCAGGAAACCGGCGAGGTCGGAATATTGATAGAACGTCGGTGCCAGCGTGCCGACCGCCGTGGCCGTGCGCGCGAGGTGCGCCGCCTCAAGATCCTCGCCGAGCCGGTTCACCAGCCGGACAACCGCGCCCGGCTGCGCCCCGGCGGAAACCTGCGTCGTGACGTAGGTGAGGTTGAACACGAGGAACGTGACCAGCACGAAATACAGGACGCCGTTCAGCAGGCCGAGGCAGATGCCCACGCGGTTGTTCAGCCGCTGCCACAAAGCCAGCCGCAGGTCGCCGGCGTTGTATTTGTAAAAATGTTCCACCCGTTTATGCACCGGCTGCGCGATCGCCGCGAACACGAGGCTGACCAGAATAAAGCCGATGACGGGCGCCAGTGCCCAGGCCAGGATGGGGTTATCCGCGCCGACGTGCGGCAGGATGGGGTGGACGATTTTGCCGGCCAGCCCAGCGAGCAGCCACG
>Ga0265324_10000221_pt1 | contig 43723 bp, 33 predicted proteins | sample 41419metaG_FD_198634 | JGI IMG/M metagenome (GOLD analysis project Ga0265324, IMG submission 198634) | Rhizosphere microbial communities from Carex aquatilis grown in University of Washington, Seatle, WA, United States - 4-14-19 metaG | ecosystem: Host-associated > Plants > Roots > Rhizosphere...
CGACCAGGAATGGGTCGCGATACTTCAGATGGATTTCGAAATTGGTGCCGCCCAAGGGCCGCGCTGAAACGTTCTTCTTCAAGTCCTGAAAAGCGGCGTCGAAGGCGATGAAATCCAGATCCACGCGATTGCCATGCTGGCCGGAAAGGAATTCCGGAGTGAACTGCACGTCCAGGCCCGGGAAGGAGAGGCGGCCATCTTCCAACACGGGCCCTTCGTGCACCTTGTATTCGGTGGTGGCCCCGACCGGCTTATAGCTCACGGTGGCTTGGCTTCCGCGGCCGGATATTAAGATGGCGTAGCGTCCCAGCCCCAGGTTATCGGTGTATTTCACGTCCTTGAACACCCACTTTTGGAACTGTTCCTTGGTGACGATGCGCAGACGCAATCCCAGCTTGGTGATCGTCCCTTCCAGAACCTGATGGCTGGAAAGGATGCTCAGGATTGACTGGCCCGAGGTGATGGCCACGTCGCGCATGACATTGGTCTGGGCGCCCACGACGTCGGGGAAACGCATAACCGTGCTGGCGGTATACGATTTGGGCAAATCGAAGAGGGACAAGGCCACGCCCACGGGCGCGGCGACGACGAACCATGCGACGAGCGCGACCCACTTCCGCATCCAAAGGACGTGGAAAAGGGTGGTGAGGGAGGGAAGCTTGCGCGGGCCGGAGGGGACATCCTCCGTCTCCCCCGCTGGGTAGGTTTCGGGAGGCGGGGTTCGGGGGCTCATTTACGGGACCGAAAGATAGATATTAATTTTTTCGGGTCGGATTCCGTGACCGGGCCGGATCCTTCGTCGTAAACTTACAACCGAACCGAAGCGGACGGCCATGAAAAAAATTTTCCTTATCGCGCCTTTACCCATTATTGCGATCGGCGCATTGGTGGTCTGGCAAAACCTGCCGCAAAAACGCTTCGCCAAGCACGTGACCAAGGCGCGGCTTTACGCGAAGGAAGGCAACCTGACCGCGGCGAGAATCGAGTACGAGAAGGGTTACGCGGCCCAAGGGGAGTTCACGCCTTACGTTTCCCTAGAAGTCCTCAACCTCACCAATCGCCTCAGCATCCAGGATAGGAAACCGCAAGAGGCCCTGGAAAATACCCGGAAGTTCGTGGCCGCGCACAAGACCAATAGGGAAGGCCGGGTGCTGCTGGCGGAGCTCGCCTTTGAAATGGGCGAAACGGAGACGGGATTCGACGCCCTGAACGAACTGCTCGCCCAGGATCCCATGAATTACCAAGGACGTCTGTTACTGACCCAGGTGCGGGCGGGGCAGGGCCGCTTGGATCTGGCGGAACAACAATTGCGGTATATCTACGGCAAATACCCGGATTCCGTGCAAGCCTTGCTGCCGATGGCTGAAGTGCTTTTGCGCGAACGGCGATCGCCCGAGGGCCGCGAGTTCCTCCGCCGCGCCCTGGAAAAGCAACCCAAGAACGCTCGCGCGAGACTGCTGCTGGTGGACAGCTACCTGATGGAGAAGCAGCTCGATTCGGCCCATCTCATGCTCGATCAATGGCAGGAATCGGACCCGGACCAGAAGCAGCAGATACAGATCCGCAAAGCCCGGCTCTACTCCCTCGCCGGGCGCCTGGACGAAGCCGAGGCCGCCCTTGCTCCTTACCTCAAACCCACGGAGGGCAACCTCCAGGCCCTCTCGGAACTGGCCATCCTCCACGCCAAAAGCGGCCGCTACGACTCCGCCCTCGCCTTGTACCGCACCATCGGCGAAACCTCACCCAAGGCCATGGCCGGCGCGGAGATGATGTCCTACTACCTGGACTTGAAGGCCCAGAATCCCGCCCGCGCCTTGGAGGCGCTCAAGACCCTGCAGATAAGCGATAAGCGCCCGGCATTGCTCCCGCCTCTCATCGCCGCCTACCTCGCTATCGGCCAGGACAATAAGGCCCAGGACCTGATCGCCCTGCAACCGGACAGCCTGAAAGGATCCCTGACCGCCTTCATGAACGGCCTCCTGCCCGACAAGGAATTCATCGGACAATGGGCGCTTATCAACTACTTCAGCGCCAACCACCAGAATCCCGCGATTTTCCAGGCGGTGGAAGATTTGTTTAAACGATGGCCCAAGCAAGCCATCGCCATCGAAATGTGGTCCGACCAGTTGTCCGCCGTGGGGAGGTTCCCGGAAGCGGCCAAGGTGCTTGCCTCCCTGGAAAAACCCAATCTCGGCCAGCGCGTGGCTTATCTCCAGCTGATGTCCAAAGCCGGCCAGGGCGACAAGATGCGGGATGCCGCGCTGAAGTTGACGGCCGATTACCCTGACCTGAAAGGAGTCAATCTCCTCCTGGCGGAGTATTGGGTAAAGAAGGATAAGGCCAAGGCCATGGACTACTACCAGAAGGAGCTGGCCCTCAATCCCAACAACCTGGTGGCGTTGAACAACCTGGCATGGGAATATGGCGTGGTGCAAGGGAACCTGGCCAAGGCCCGGCCCTACCTGGAGATGCTTAAGGGCGGGAAGAACCTCGATCCGCGCATCCTCGATACGATAGGCTGGATCCTGGCGGTGAACGGCGAGGCAGCCGAAAGCGAGCGCTATCTGCGCAACGCCATCGACTTGGTCCCCGATTTCCCCGTCTTCCAATACCACTTGGCCGTCATCCTCGCTAAAACGGGAAAGAAGGCCGAGGCCCGGGCCCTCCTGCAGCAGGCCCTATCGGCCACCCAAGCTTTCGAGGAACGCAAGGACGCCGAGAAGCTCATGTCGGAGCTGGGATGAGAGGTGTGGCCTGGGCGGCATTCTCCTTACTTCTCCTGGCCAATTACTACCCCACTTTCCGATGGATGTTGGCGCGCTGGGACGAGCCGGCCTCTTACATGTCCCACGGGTGGCTAATCCTCCCGATTTCCGCCTACCTCCTCTGGCAGCGCCGGCAGGAGTTGGCCGCTCTCCCCCGCGGTCCCGCCCAGTCCAGCGCCTGGGGTTTTTCCGTGATCCTCGTATCAATCATCCTGAACATCATTGCCGGCCTGGCCGACGTCTCTTCCATATCCGGTTTGACCTTGGTAGGCGTCTTGTTCGGATTCGTGCTATTGCTGGAAGGCAAGCCGACGGCGCGGGCCGCATGGTTCCCGATCCTGTTCCTGGCCTTTATGGTTCCCCCGCCCGAGTTTGTCATCGACAAACTCAATTTTTCCCTGAAGCTGATGGCCGCCGATATCGCGACCGGGCTCCTCGATCTGATTGGCCTGCCGGCCATCCGCCAAGGCTCGTTCATGATTTTCGGGGACGATAAGCTGGCCGTGGGAAACGTGTGCTCGGGCTTGCGCAGCCTGCTCGCCTTGCTCGACTTGAGCGTACTCTACGCCTACCTGGTACGTGACCGAGGCCGCGCACCGGTGGCGGCCGCCCTCGCGATGGCCGTGCCCGCCGCCATAATCGGTAACGGGCTGCGCATTTTCCTGGTTGCCTGCCTGGTCATGGCGTTCGGGCAGAAGACGGTATTCAAACCGCTCATTGGCGCCTGGGACTTGCATCTGTTCACCGGCGCCTTCATCTTCATCGCCGCTTTCGCCTGCCTCTATCTCGCGGTATGGGCGGCGGATCGCCTGGTTCCCGCGAGCCCCGCGCGGGAACGCGCCCTGGCGAAAGGGAAGGGCCCATGAAGCCAGCCCGGCAACGGATATGGCTGGCAGCCGCCTTCCTCGTCCTGGCGTCTTCAGGCGTGCTATCGGAATCGGTGCTGTTCCGGCAGGTGGTGCAAGGGCAAACCGATCTCACCCGCAATCTTCCGCGCCAGCTGGGGGTGTGGCGGGTCGTCGACGAGGAGGCGGCCACGTCTTCGGAAGTGCAAGGCCTGGAAACGCGCGACATCATCAAGCGCTCGTATACCGACGGGCAGGCATACGTGGAGCTGGTGGTAGCCTACATCGCCCATAGCAGCCGCAAATCCGCGCATGCGCAAGAGGCCTGCCTGCGGGGAGCGGGTGCCCTGGTAGGGACCATCGGAAAGGTAAGGTGGGAAAACGGCCGCGTGGACGGGAAGCTCATTTCCATCGACATCAGGGACCGTCGCGAATGGGTATGCTATTGGTATAAGATCGGGAACACCTACACCGCCGACTACCTGGCCTCGAGCCTGCGCATGTTCCTGGGCGGACTGATCGGCGAAACGAATCAGGGATCCTCTTTGGTCCGCATCCTCACGCCCGAAGCCCCGGGAGAAAGCCAATCGCGCATCGAATCCCGCATGCAGGACTTCACCCATGCGCTGTTGCCGGAATTGGAAAAGACCTTGCCTTAGCAGGAGGTTACTTGGATCTGTTTGCGATTTCCCCGGAATTTGCGTCTGTAAAACGAAATCGCGGCACGCCGGTTTTTTTTACGCATTCCGTCATAACGTGGAAGCCGGGGTTCCGATATCCCGGTTTACCGCCCTTTCCCGCCAACGTAAGCCAATGAATTTCTTGGCATTGAATTAGCTTATCTATCCGTGTAGAGCGCATGACTAAGAAGAGGATTTCCATGCAGAAGTTACTGATGATTTTGGCACTTTCGGCGGGCTTGTCCCAGGCCACCGTGATTCACTGGAGCGCTTCCAACGATTCGAAGTCCCTAGCCGATGCCGTAGGCAACGACAGCATTTACACCGGCTACGTCGACTTGATCGAGTTCAACGACGGTTCGGTCAGCAGCATCTGGTCCACGCCCGATCCGCTCTTAGGGAAATACGTGGTCATGAATACCAAGACGGACATGTTCTACATCTCCACCAGCAACATCCCCTCTTCGATCGCCAGCAACGCGTTGCTCACCGCGAGCTTCGACTTCGACGTGAACTCGTCCAATCTGTCGACTGCGGATGGCTACCTGTTTAAGAACGTCTCCGTCAACAATACCATCGGCTCCGCCGGTCTCACGGAATTCGGGCAGACCGTGGCGATTTATCCGGGCGCGACCTACACCTTCTCCTCCCAGGGTTCCTATGGAAACGGCCAGTTGGGCACGGTACCCGAACCCACCTCCCTCGGCCTGATGGGCCTCGGACTGGTTGGCTTCGGGCTCTTTATCCGCCGCAAGAAGACCACCTGATTCCTACCCGCTTGGTTTGGCAAAAGCGGAGGGGAAACCCTCCGCTTTTCTTTTTGCCCTCGTTCGAGTCCGCTCGCCGGAGGGACCGTCGAGGCCTCGCTTCATAGCGTGATTTTCCGCCCGTAAAAGGCTTCCGCATGGCGGCTTTGGGCCTGGCATTCCATCCCACGGATGCGCATCAGACCCAGGAAGGTATCTTCGCTGAACCAGTTCTTGCCCCATTGCGTGGGATAGCATTCGCGGATCAGCTCCACTTTCCGTCGGTACACGGCTTCGGGCAATTCCATGAAAACGTTGGGCGCGCCCAGGTCGCCGTCGTACTTGGGGATTTCGTATTCCCAGATCAGATGATTCCGCCACGTGTTCCAGGTGAGTTCGGAGACGATGCGATGGTCCTGATGCAGATCCTGGCGGTGATGCGTGAAGATAAGATCGGGATTCACGGCGGCTTTCAGGGCCTCGAAGGACTCCTTCACCTCTATCCCGTGATAGGGCAGGAATCCATCGCGAAAGGCATGCACGCGAACATCGGCCTTGGCCGCCCCGGCCAGGAACAGGCCGGCCGCTTTCTCCGCCTCGAGCTTCCGGGCCGGGCTGGACGCGAACACGACCCAATACACGACCAGGCCGGAGTTCTCCTTCAGGAGACGGAGCAAGGCGCCCCCGCAGCCGATTTCGATATCGTCGCAATGCGCCCCCAAGGCGAGCACCGTCTTCAGACCCGGCAGTTGGGCCGTCAGCATGGGCCTATAGCCCTTTCTTCTTCCAGACTTCCCATGGGGCGTCGCCTTTCGCGTACAAATCGTCCAGAAGCTGCTTATCCTTGAAGGTATCCATGCAGCCCCAGAAACCGTTGTGGTGGTAGGCGGTCAGCTCGCCCTTGGCGATCAGCCGCTGGAAAGGCTCATGCACCAGCTCCTCGCCGGGCTTGAGGTAGTCGAAGATCTCCCGTTTGAAGCAGAAGAATCCGCCGTTGATGGTCAGGCCGGCCTGCGCCATGTCCTGGATGCTTTCCACCATGCCGTCCTTGCGCAAGGTGACCGTATGGAAGCTCTGGCCCGTATGCACGCTCATGAAGCTGGCGATCTTATCCTTCTCCCGGAAGAAGGAGATGAGCTTATCCAGCGGCAGGTCGGTGAGCCCGTCGCTGTAATTCGCGAGGAAGGCATCTTCCCCTTCGAGGTACTTTTCCACCGCCTTGAGGCGCATACCGATGTTCGAATTCACCCCGGTGTCGGCGAAGGTGATTTTCCAATCGTGGATGTCGGTATGCAACAGATCGGGCCGGCCCGAGCTTCCGTCCAGGGTGAAATCGTTGGACAACCATTCCTGGTAGTTCAGGAAATAGCTCTTGAAGGTGTCGGCCCTATGGCCCAAGGCAAGGATGAAATCCTTATGCCCGTAATGGGCGTAGTACTTCATCAGATGCCAAATGATGGGTCGATATCCGATCGGGACCATTGGCTTGGGGATGCTCTCGGAGACTTCGCGCAAGCGCATCCCCAGTCCCCCGCAAAATAAAACGACCTTCATCATTCCCTCCGGTTATCGATTTCCGATCGTTTAAGCAAGCCGCAGCCTTCGAGAAGATCGGCGGCTTTACGGATGTCTCCGAAGGCGATACCGGCGCGTTCCGCGATCTCCGAAAGACCATGTTTCCCATCACTGTAATTGAGCACCCACAGCAAGGCCAGCTCGGTGTCGCCGAGGTTGGGCTTGCCTTTCAGTCCGTCATAGATGCCGCGCTTTCCCAACCGGGGTTCGCATTTGGGATTCTGGTTCACGTAAATGCCGTCGCCTTCCAACACGCTCAGGGCTTGCGCGCAGATCCGCAGCGAATCCGCCAGGGATGCGGGCTTGAGGAACTCCAGATTGTCCCCGGAATTGTGGTACTCGGGAAAGGTTCCATTGGCCGAGCGCATGAGGCAACCCACGGGCAAATCGAATCCCGGCGAGCAGAATTGGCGCTCGTCGTACCCATAAGGGCTGAAGTCCTTGACGACATGGGGCCCGCCGCGCCGCGCCAGGACATGGGCCATGGCCCGATCGATGGGGGCGTTGCCGCGGCGGCTCCGCTTGTAGGTGGGATGTCCCGCATCGCCCAGAAGGGCGAGCACCAGTCCGTGGCGGATGCGGCCGGTCTTGGCCTCGTTGCGGGCCAGCCAGGTGATGGGCCCGATTACCGTGGGAGCGAAGACGAAGCGATAGGTATAGATCCGCTCGCAACGCCGCAACATCGCCGCCAGCTCGGAAGCCACGCCCAATCCCGACAGGTTGTCGTTGGCCAGGGAAGGGTGGCAGGCATGCGCGAAGATGAGAACCTCTTCTTCGCGGGCCCCCGGAAGCAGCCATTCGCCGTAGGTGAGGCTTCCGTCCTTCAACTCGGAATCGATCCGCACCTCGTATTCGCCTTCGGGCAAGGACCGCAAACGGGCATCGGAAAGGCAGAATCCCCAGTTCTCCTTGTAATACGAGCTGCGATACGGGATGCGATCGGGTTGATCGGGAAGGGAGTGCAGATTCGGGCGGAGCTCGGACAGCGGCATGCGCGCCTTGACCGGCGTGCTATACCCCATCACGTGCAGGTTGCTCTCGCTGAAGTCCACCACCTTGGATCCGTCCGGGCCCTTGATCCATGCCTCGCGGATGATCCACTCCTTGGGGACGACCCAATCGAAGACGGCGGTGCCCGAAGGCACTTCGGTCAATTCCAAGGGGGCGGCCTCGCCCAGGATGCGTAGGGTTTCCCGCAATCCCGGTCCGGTGATGCTCCGGCAGATGGGAAACAGACGCGTCGCCAGGGCGTGCATGCGGGCGCCCGCCTCGGCGAAATCGAATCCATCCACCACGCCATCGATCCGCATGGCCTTTTCCGGGATCACTTCCAGAAAACCTGAGCCTTCACGCTGTCTGCCTTTCCTTACTTCTCAATCGATGACGAAAGTCTTGGGGATGGGAACCACCCATTTTCCGCCCCACTCGCGGATGTAGGCGGTTTGGGAGACGATCTCCTCCTTCAGGTTCCAAACGCCTATGAAAAGATAGTCGGGCTTGGTCTCGCGGATCTTCTCGGGCGGAAAGACAGGGATGCGCGATCCGGGCAGGTAATTGCCTTGCTTATAAGGGTTGCGGTCCACAGCGTAGTCTATGAAATCGGTACGGATACCGCAATAGTTAAGCAAGGTGTTCGATTTCCCCGCGGCCCCGTAATGCACGATCCGCTTCCCTTCCCGCTTCGCCTGGATGAGGAACTCCAGCACCTGGCGCTTGGTCTCCTTGACCTTTTCGCCGAAAGCCCGGTAACCCTCGGGCTTGAACAGGCCCGCCTTTTCCTCCTTGGCCTTGAGCGCGGCCACCCGGGGCCCGACGGGCTTCGATGCGTCCTCCGAGTGGCGGCCGTAGATGCGCAAAGAACCCCCGTGGGTGGGGAGTTCTTCCACGTCGAAGAGGGTGATGCCGTGATGGGCGAAGACCTTCTCGACCACGAAGAAGGAGAAATAGGAGAAATGCTCATGATAGATGGTGTCGAACTGGTTCTGGTCCATAAGCTGGAGCAGATGGGGGAATTCCATGGTAATGACGCCGCTGGGCTTGAGCAGGATTTTCATCCCTCCCACGAAATCAATCAGGTCGGGAACGTGGGCGAGTACGTTGTTGCCTAAAAGCAGATCGGCCTGGCCATGTTCCTGAGCCACCTCTTGGGCGGTCTTGCGCCCGAAGAACTTGACCACGGTGGGGATGCCTTTCTTGATAGCGCTCTGGGCCACGTTGGCGGCGGGCTCAACCCCCAAAACGGGAATCCCTTTCTCCTTGAACCATTGCAACAAATACCCGTCGTTGCTGGCCAGCTCGATCACTTGGCTCTTGGACCCGAAGCCGAACCGTTCCACCATCTGATCGGAATAGGATTTCACGTGCTTGAGCCAGGAGTCCGAGAAGGAGGAGAAATAGGCGTATTCGGTGAAGATATCCTTGGGGCTCACGTATTCGGGGATCTGCACCAGCAGGCATTTGCCGCAGACGAAGGCGTGCAAAGGGTAGAAGGCCTCGGCCCGGTTCTCATTCTGGGGCGAGACCTGGCTTTGGCAGGGCGGGGCCATGCCCAGATCGGAAAAGGTTTCGTCCAGGGGGGCGCCGCAAAAGCGGCAGGGCGAAGGGATGCGGGCGAAGGCGTGAGACATGGAAGGTTCCTTTGCAGCGGCGGTCACTTGCGGCGTCGTCCGGTTTCCCGACCGCTTTTAATTTAATTTTGCCGGAAGGGCCCGGTTGCAAAAACTGGCGTATTCCCCGTCTACAACCCGATTCCTTCGTACTTCGGCGCCGAATCCTTCGGGAGCATCCGACGCCCGTCCACCAGCACCGTCGATTTGGGCATGGCTTGCAGAAGGCCGGGGACTTTTTCGAATTCCTTCCAGCGCGTCACCAGGATTACCGCGTCGGCATCCCTCAGGCTGGCTTCCAGCGATTCGGCCAGGATAAGCGTTTCCCCGAAAATGTGCTTGGCCTCCTCCCGCGCGGCCGGATCATAGCCCGATACGATGGCCTTTTCGGCCACCAGTCGCCGCACGATGGGAATGGCCGGCGATTCGCGCATGTCGTTGGTGTCGGGCCGGAAGGAGAGGCCCAGCACCGCGATGCGCCTGCCCGCCAGGGTCGGAAAGTGCTTGCCGAGCAGGCGGAAAATCTGCTCGGGTTGCCTGGCATTGATATCGAGCACCGAGGCCAGCAGGTTCATGGGTTGCCCCAAGGCGCGCCCATGGGCCACCAAGGCGCTTACGTCCTTGGGCAGGCAGGAGCCGCCGAAGCCGCAACCGGCCATGAGGAATGAGTTGATGGCCGGCGAAATACGGGTGCCGTCGGGAAGTGCCGGATTGAGGTACCGCCCCATGTGGAGGCCTTGCATCACCTCGGCCGAATCGATCCCGCCGATGGCCGAGCCCAGGTTGGCCAGCTCGTTGGAGAAAGAGATGGCGGTCGCCAGCAAGGCGTTGGAAGCGTATTTGATCATTTCGGCGGTGCCGTTGTTGCAACGCAGGCGCGGAGCCGCTTCGAAAGCGGAGTATAGTTCGTCCTGGGCGTCCTGGGAACGTCTATCGATGCCGCCCAATACGATGCGATCCGGATCCATGAAATCGGAAATGGCTTCGCCTTCGGTGAGGAATTCCGGATTCATGCCTACGCCGAAATCGCGCCCGGCCTTTTTGCCCGAGGCTTCTTCCAGGATGGGCAACACCACCTTATCGGTCGTGCCGGGGACCACCGTGCTCTTCACGACCACCACGTGGTAGCCGGGCTTTTCCTTGAGGGCGGCGCCGATAACGCGGGCCGCCTCTTTCACGTACTTGAGATCGATCACCTTGCCGTCAAAGGGCGTACCCACGGCGATGAGGGTCAGGTCCGAATCCAGCACGGCCTGGCGCGCGTCCAAGGTGGCCTTGAGGCGGGTCCCGATGTTGCGCTTCAGCAAATCCTCGAGGCCGTTCTCGAAGATGGGCGGCTCGCCGCGGTTGATGCGGTCCACCTTGTCCTTAACCACGTCGATGCAGGTCACCTGGTGGCCCTTGTCCGCCAGGCAGGCCCCCGATACCAGCCCGACATATCCCGTTCCCAGCACCGATACCTTCATGCTTAAGCCTCCGAGCCTTCGCGGTTGCCGGAATACCAGATCAGGGAGCGGCGCAGGCCCTCGTCCACCAGGATGGTAGGGTTGAAGCCCAATTGCTCGCGCGCCTTCGTGACGATGGGGCAGCGGCGCTCCGGATTGTCGATCAGGTATTCCGCGTCCAGTTTCTTGACCACTCTTCCCTTGTATCCGAAGAGGTCGCGGCCCAGGGCGGTGACCTTTTCCGCCAACTCCAATACGGAGATCTCCGGGGTTTCCACGCCTACGTTATACGCTTCTCCGGGCTTGCCCTTCACCAGCACCTTGTAATATCCCGTGACAGCGTCGGCCACGTAGCAGAAGGTGCGCTTGGGGCTGCCATCGGATTTCATGAGGATGTCGCGCCCATTGAGCACATCGCGGGCGAAATCCGGAAGCACGCGGGTATCGGTGATCTTGAGGCCGGGACCGTAGTTGTTGAACGGGCGCGCCACCTTGATGGGGATGCCGTGCTGCTGCGAGAAGTTTACGCACAAGGTCTCGCCGTACCGCTTGGATTCGTCGTAGCAAGCGCGCGGGCCGGTGCAGGAAACGTTGCCGCGGTAAGTTTCCGGAGTGGGAATGAAGTCGGGAGTCGGATCGCCGTAGATTTCGCTCGAAGAATAGAAGAGGAATCCTTCCACCTTGCCCGGCTTGTCCTTGCGCGCCCGGGCGTACTCCAGCAGGGATCGCAGGCCGTTGACGTTGGCGTCCATGGTCTCGATGGGGTACTTCTTATAATAGATGGGCGAAGCGATCGACCCCGCATGCACGATGAATTGGAAGTCCGGGATGTTCGCCGGCAGGGGCTGGGAGATGTCGTGCTTGACCAACTCGAAGTCGGCCGTCCCTTCCAGGGAAGAGAGCCAAGCCGGCACCCCGCGGATGTAATTGTCGTATACCGTGAGGCGGATGGGTTTCGCCGCCGACTTGTTGAAGTGCAACACCGACTGCACCAGGTAATATCCCAGGAAGCCGGCCCCGCCCACGATCAGCAGGCGCTTGCCCGCCATGGCCCCGAATTCCTCCTTCAGGTTTCCGCAGATGTACGCCAGGTCCTTGTTTACGATGTCCGCCGCCGTCTCAGCCACTGTTTGCCTTTCCGCCGCCGCCGTTACGCGATGATCTTGGGTCTGGTATGGGGACGATCCGCTTACCGCCCCCCAGACGCGGAGGTAAGCAGTTCACCCGATCGGTTCCTTATTTATGACCCGGACGCCGATGAACAGGTAATCCGGCTTCGTCTCCTTGATGTGCTAAGTAAAGTAAATCGGGAGATGCCCCGGAAGTAATTTTCCTTGCTTATTGGGGTTCTTTTCCACGGTCACGCGCGCTTACGGAAAGCGATGAGTCTTTCATGCACGCGATTCAGTACGATCGTCTCCGCCGATGATGCCGGCCGACCGCTCAGCCACCACAACGCTGCGATGAACGCAACATAGGAGGCGATCCCCAGACCCGCGGCAATCCCCATTCTCGCCATCAGCCGCGCGCTTCCCAAGTCGCTACTGGGAGTATGCGAAAAAGCTTGCACCAGCGCGAACATGAGCCCCGACGCGCACAGCGGACGCCATACCTCTTTCGCGAAGCGCAGTACGCTTAGCCGCAATTGATGCAGTATAACGCCGATGCCCAGCGGCAAGGTGATCAAGGCTGCGGCAAGGTAGGAGTAGGCGCCGCCTTTCGCGCCGAAGTGCGGCACGAAGCTCAGCAGCGCCGCGATCAATAAAACAACGTAGGCGCCATTGATCCTCGCGAAAATATCCCCACGGCCCAGCGCCAAGAACAGCGCATACGCATTGCTTTGCATAACCTGCGAAATCCCGAAAAACGCGAGGATTTGCAGAATAGGCACCGCGGCCAACCATTTCCCGCCCAGAACCAAAGGCACGACGATGCTCGCCGTAGCGGCGACCCCGGACACGGCCGGAATCGCCAATAAACAGATCATCGACATGACCGACAAATACTCGCGTTGCATCGCTTCCAGATCGTGGACGATCTTCACGTAGGCCGGATAAACCGCGCGGTTGATCGGCGCCACCAGCTCCGTGCCAGGCATATTGGCCAATTCATACGAGACGCTGAACAAACCCAGCGCTCCGGGACCTGCGAAGCGGCCGAGCACGAAGTCGGAGGAGCGATCCCGTAGAAACTGCAAGAAGTTGAGGAGCAAAAGCCATTTGGAAAAATGCAGCAGATCTCCGGCAGCGGCCAAACTGAACTTGGGCCGGTAGGGATGGAACCGATAGCTCAAGATCAGATCCACCGCGCGGGAGGTCGTCATTCCGATCACCAGCGCCCAATAGTTGTGGAGCACAAAAGCCAAGGTAATCGTAAGGGGAAAGGTCACGAGCCTTTTCGTGGCCAAGAACCGGAATTCCTTTCCGAACTCCATTTCCTTGCGAAACGCGATCACGCCGACGTTTTGGAAGCCCTGCAGAAAGGAACCGGTCGCCAAGGTGGCGATAACGGCGACCAATCCCGGCTGTTTGTAAAAATGGGCCATGGGCGCCGCAAGCGCCACCATCAGCAACGCCAGTACGGTGCCGAAGAGGACGCTGAAAGTCCAGGCCGTATCGTAATGCGCGCGCGTTGCGTCCTTGCGTTGGATCAAGGCCATGTCGAATCCGAATGCCCCGATCATTTCGAGCACGGACGTGAACGATGTCGCCATGGCGACGACGCCGAAGTTATCGGGCGTCAGCAAGCGCGCCAGGATCAGCGTGCTTACGAATCCGATACTGCGATCGAATAGCTTAAAGCCCACCATCCACACCGCGCCACGCGCCATCTTGCTACGGATATCCTGCATCTCTTTCCTTGGAAAAAAATCCGCCTATCGTCCGCATCGCGCGGGCTCGACATCCAACCAGGCGTTTACCGGTCGAATAATCAAGCCATCTCATTTAACCGGCACGGTTGTTTTTTTCTTCCACTGACTCAGCAAGTCGTGACGCAGCTCCAGCGCCAGCCACTTTCGATCCCAATAGAGATCCTTGGCAAGGCTGTACAACAATCGAACCTTGCCCGCAAAGGTCAGGGGGCTCCCGAGGACCCCTTGGCAGAACGCCCAGTGAAACCGCCAGGTGTTGAATAACGGCCGCCTGGAATTGGTCGCGAAAAACCGGCGCGCTTGGTGATCTTCGCTACCACGCAGCCAGCTCGAAGAGTCTGGATGAAAACGCCTGAATAGTTGATACTTGGGCAGTTTGTAGAATTTGCCGTACAAACTCAGTTCAGCGACGAAACCGACATCGGCGCCGAAGTGCTTGCCGAACAGATGCGTGCGGCGAATAGCGTCGGTGCGCATCACTCCCAAATGGTGGTTGACCAGATGCAGATTTTCCAATACGGCGAGAAACCGTGCCACCGGATCGGCCTGCATCAAATGCAGGTTATCCTCGTAGCGGCTCTGTTCCACGCCATCGGAATCCACCAGAACCGCACGCGGATAGCACAGGACGACATCGGCGTCCGCCTCCAAAACGGCAAGCGCATCCGCCAATAATTCCGAATCCCAAAAGTCGTCCGCCGTCGCCCACTTGAAGTACTTGGTTTGGGCCAAGGCGAATACGCTATTGAAATTGCCGCTCATGCCGATATTCTCCGGGTTGCGGACGTAGCGCACGCGCGCATCGGTGGCCGCATAGCGCCGGCAGATTTCCGCCGTACCGTCAGTAGAGGCGTTATCGGAAAGTATCAGGATGAAGTTCCTGTACGTTTGGTTGAGCAGCGATTCGATTGATTGCGCGAGATATTTTTCGGAGTTATAACAGGGCAGCCCAATTGTAATCATGGGCTCGGCTGCCGGGTTAGTGGCGTTGGGCGGGCTGGAAGCGGAGGTATTCATGGTCAATTCGGCGTGTAGTCCGGGTCGTCGCGGCAAATCAACAGTTTATGCGACATTTCCGCCGATAATTTCGGACAGGGGGGTCAGCCAAATTTCCCGCCAAAAAAGATACTCCTGTTGGCCCAAGAACCGCTGAAACTCTCCCGATGCGACGACTTCCTCGAGCAAGATGCATGGGGTTTTCATCGGCACCATGCGGCCGTTCGCATCGTCGATAATCCTTTCAACCCTTTTCAGCACCCGATACGGTTGCCCGCAGTGCTTGACCATTTCACGATCGAACCACAAACCGCGATTTCGATTGCCGACGTCCAGGGTCGCTCCGATGGAGCCCATTCCCAGTACGCTGACTTTGCGGCCAGCCACGATGTTCTTGTTCACCACGGGCGTTTTGGCGAGACCGGAGTTTTTCACCTCGGGAAAGGCGATACCGCCTCGGAGACCCTGGGCCCAATTGAATAGCCACGTCAACAAAGCTACGCAAAAGGCAGCGAGCGATACGTTGCCGCTTAATAGCGGCCGCAGGTCTTGCCGGATGTCCCAAGTTCGCATGGGGGCAGAAGCCGCGGCGACCTCGGTATATTGGCAAACATAAGGTTCCGGCACATAAGATGACCCGTTCGTCACATCAGCCGGTTTCAAGTCAAACACGGATTCCAGCGCGGTGGCTTTTGACGCCGGCTTCGCCGATGGATTCACGGGCCGCAACCAAGACGTTTTCCAGAAAATACCGCATCTCGCCTGACATCCGCCATGCGCGGCGCCGTCGCAGCGGACTCCCGCCAACAGAACGCAATCCCGCAAACGCCGCAAAGTTTTGCTGCGGCCATAGTCGTACACTTTGTCCACGCAGCGCAGTATCCGGGCTTTTTGGCCGCAGAAAGGAATCATCTCCGGCATGAACGGGACGCCCTCAAGGTTTCCGTTTCCATCAAGCGTGCGGCGGATGCTCTCCAACGGGAGGATTTCAACAAGATCCCCGACTACGAATCTGTCTCGTGCGAACACTTGCAAAACGGATTTTGGGAATCGTCCGTCCGGGCCAAGGCGCGCCAGGGCGGACTCCGATCGATCGCTGTTTAATGCGAGGAACAAATCCGGACGTCCGCTAAGCGCACGTTTCTCGCGGTGGAGAACGACCAGTCCGCCCGCGGCAATTCCCAGGCACGCGATACAAACGGCCCAGACAATGACCAACAATGGCTTCGCCAACGCGCCGGCAATCGCATGCGCGATAATCGTCGCAGCGACCACGGATATCACGGCGGCGCCAAAAGCAGAAAAAGTTGTTTTCAGAAAGCTCCGACGCCCGTCAGTCATCGTTACGTTCTCACCTATTTGCTTTTCGATCTAAATTGTCAACGGCTTTAGTCGCAGCCTCTTCCCCGCTCTTGAAACTCTCGTCGGTCCACATATAGCCCCAGGCGCCATAACGCCCGCAATATCGGATGGCCACGTCGTCGAGATAACCATGCACCGTACTCAGCGCCGCCGTACGGTCATGATCGAAAATAACATTGGCGTACTCGCACAGTTTGGCATCCTTGAACAGGATTTGGTCCGTCTCGCGCAACAAGCCGCAGCGCTTGAGATCGCGAATCGCGGGCTCGATGTAGTCGGCGGGCCGGCCCGCCAACGGCTTGTATTTCGGCGAAAAGTAAATCTCGCATTGGATGCTACCGCAACCTGGCGGCGCATTATTCGGTGACATCAGGTGCGGGCTGCTCGTGCGCGAAAATACGATGTCTTCATCGTAGTAGTAACTGATATGGGCGCTGGTGGTATCCGGGCGGTTGACCCCGATGTTAACCAGCACGCAGCCCGAACACGCGAGCTTGCCGGTCGCCGCAACCACATCTTCCGGGACGCCCGCAATCAACGGGATCAAATCGGGCAACGCCATGGAGGAGACTAGGGCATCGTAGGTTTCGCGTTGTCCGTTGGCGAACGTCAACACCCGATTCTTCGGATCGATGCTCACTACTTTGTGGTCCAATTTGAGATTCGCCGCCTGGGCCCACTTTTCCACATAGCTCATGAAGCCGCCATTGGTGGGATAGCGGAAACCGGTGATGTAGTGCACGTTCTTGGTCTGCGGAGCCAATGCTCCGCGCAACACTTCTTCCAACGATGGGCGATACATCCGCGGGCCGATCCAATCGGTCGTGAGATGGCGCGGCGCGGCCGTGTGGTATTTTTGGGTGTAGCGGGATGGAAACTCTTCGGCAAAGGTCCTGCCGTATGCCGAAATCAACCAATCTTCGTAGTTGCGAATCTCGATCTCGGTGGCCGACTGCTTGACGAAATCGGCGACTACCTTGGTGATAATATCAGGCGGTAGGCCGAATAGGTTGGTTTGCGCCGGATGCAGCACGCGATGCCCGCGCCAATAATTATCCAGATGATACTGAACCGTTTCGTATTTGCCGTCGACGTTCGCCGCGAACAGCTCTTGGATTCGCGTGTCCTTGGTGAAGGACACATGCGGTCCCTTGTCGAAGATGAACCCGCTGCGATCACGAAATGAAACGGTTTGCCCGCCGAAGAAACTATTCTTCTCGTACAGCGTAACATCGACGGGCTCGCCCGCTAGTCGATTTGCCGCTCCGTACGCCGCCATGCCGGAACCTATGATTGCGACTTTAGTCATTTCCTAAGTACTCCGACAATTCTTCCGAGTGTCGATACGATTCGATCGTCCGGCGCAATCCTTCCTCTAAGCTTACTTGTGGCGCCCATTGGATCAGCCTCAGGCTATCCGCGATGCGCGCGGTGCTGCTGGGCTCCCTTGGCCGGTCCGGTATCGCGCCGATTACCGGCTGCAAGCCGCTGCCCTCCAACCGGCAGATCATGCTCACCAGATCCACCGTCGTGATCAGCGAACCTGACCCGATATCGACCGTCAATCCATCGGCATCAGGCGCTAGCGCTAGTCGCAAAAAGCCCGCCGCCACGTCTTCGACATAAACCCAGTCTACCAGACGGCGGCCACTGGTAATCCGCGGCCGTTCACCCTTCAGCAGGCAATGAATCGAATACGGCACCAACTTAGTGGTGTCCTGTTGGCCCGGGCCATACACCATATACACGCGCGCAGTCGCAATCGGCACATGGTAAAGCGTACGAAACAATCGGCAATACGCATTGCTGGACCACTTCGCGGCCGCATAAGGCGAGGTTGGAGCCGAGTCGCCCGCATCGCCTACCGGCTCCATAAACGAACCCGTGGTAATAAAGCGCCGACAACCATGTTGAGCCACGGCGGTCAATAGATTCACCGTAGTCTGTAAATTGCCTTGGAACGTCGGCAGCACATGCTTGATGTCGGGCGAGCCCATCACGTGGCTCGCCAAATGGAATATGTAATCGGGCTTAATCGATTTAAGCAGCCCATCGACGGCGGCGAAGTCGCTTAAATCCGCTTGCCAGTGGCGCACGTGCGCCTCGCCCGGATGCGCGCGGCGACTTGTCGAATGCACGGTAAGACCGGCCTCCGCTAATGTTTTGCAAAGATGGCTGCCTTTGAACCCGACGCCGCCCGTCACCAACGCTACACCATTCAGCGACGTCATTTTTTTCAAATCGCCCAAGGACACTCCCCACGCGTTTCCGTACTATCAGATTAGATTTTGGCTTTGAAAGTAACCATCGCCTTCCAAAAACCATTGTGGTGCAGAGGTAAACCGAAGCCCTTTTTGAGGAGGATAGGTAAACCAAACCCCTTTTTCAACCCTTCCGCTCCGCCTCCTGGGCACCAGGTATCCCGCGATTCCGCACCTATCATACTCCTCTCACGGCGCCGAAGGCCAGCCGCCATGGGGCGCGCAGCGCATCAGCGAGCGGGCCGCGAAGTACAGCGTCCCAGTTACCAGGAGGTTGGGAAGGATGGCATGGCGCAGGTAGGCACCAATTCCCGCCAAGGCCATGCTTATAACGCTTGGCGAGAGTCAGCAAGACAAGCACGGTTTTCCAGAGGCAGGTCGGTGAGGCCGTCGCTGTAGTTCGCCAGGAAGGCGTCTTCGCCGGCGAGGTACTTCTCCACGGCTTTGAGCCGCATGCCGATGTTCGAATTCACCCCCGTGTCCACGAAGGTGATTTTCCAATCGTGGATGTCGGGATGCAAAGTATGGTTATATCCGGTTTCCCAACGCTGAAAAGGTGGAAAATCAACAATTACCGAGTCCAGAAAGGGGTTCAGTAGGCCGCAGGCGTCCCGAAGCCCGCCCGGCTTATGACTATTTCCCCGAAGCTACGGTAACCCTCGGGCTTTCGATCGGGGAGCGGAAGGGGCTTTGTTATCTTTCCCCGGAGTTTCGCATGATGGTACAGAAATCCACAATTCACCGGGGTAACTACCAAGGGAGCGCCCCGGCTTGGCGGAGGTCGCGTCATTCGGTAGGAGAAATCGAAGGCGGTCTACGGCCCGCACCGGGGCGGATACAATGTGCGGACTGACGGGACTGGTTTCCTCCAATGCGATTCCGGAAGCGGATGCGTTGATCCGCGCCATGAACAATACCCTGCACCATCGGGGACCGGATCAGGACGGGGTCTTCCTGGATCCGGCGGGCAAGGCGGCGTTGGCGCATAAGCGCCTCAGCATCATCGACGTGACCCACGGGCGCCAGCCCATGACCGATGCCGACGGCATTTTCACCCTGGTTTTCAACGGGGAAATCTACAATCATGCCGGTCTCAAGGCGGAGCTGATCGCCAAAGGCCATCCCATCCGCACGCGGAGCGATACGGAAGTCCTGCTGTATGCCTATAAGGAATGGGGCGCCGGCTGCCTGGAAAGGCTGCGGGGCATGTTCGCCTTCGCGGTCCATGATGCCCGCGACGGCTCGGTTTTCCTGGCTCGCGATCGCCTGGGGATAAAGCCTTTATATTACGGATATCACAACGGCATATTCGGCTTCGCCTCGGAATGCAAGGCCATCCTGGAAATCCCGGGATTCCCCCGCGCGATGGATCTGGAAGCTCTCTCCGACTACTTCTCCCTGATGTACGTGCCGGCCCCCAAGTCCATCTATAAAGCCATCCGCAAATTGCCGGCGGGCCATTGGCTGCGGAAGCGTCCCGGCTCCCCGCCGGAAATCGGGCAGTATTGGGATCTGCGCTTCGACGGGGCCGAGTCGGAGGAGCGTTCCGAAACGGACTACGCCCGGGCGGCGGAGGATCTGCTGGCCTGCCTGGACGAGGCGGTCACCAGCCATATGGAAAGCGACGTGCCCCTGGGCGCCTTCCTCTCCGGAGGCGTGGATTCGGCCGCGGTGGCCGCCCTGATGGCGCGCCATTCCAGGCGGCCCATTCTGACCAATACTATCGGTTTTTCGGACAAGGCCTTCGACGAAACGGAACCTGCGGCCCGCACGGCCGCCTTCCTCAAGACCGATCATCGCGCCTTCGAGGTTCGTCCCGACGCGGTGGAAGTCATGGGGCAATTGGCGTGGTACTACGACGAGCCCTTCGCCGATTCGTCCATGATTCCGACCTATTACGTGTGCGGCATGGCCCGCCAACGGGTCACGGTGGCCCTTTCCGGCGACGGCGGGGACGAGAACTTCGCCGGTTACCGCCGCTACTATTTCGATGCCCTGGAAAATCGCATGCGCGCGGCGCTGCCCGCGGCTCTGCGCCGTCCGTTGTTCGGGGCCCTGGGGGCGCTCTATCCCAAGGCGGATTGGCTGCCGCAACGGCTACGGGCCAAGACCTTGTTGACCAATCTTTCCTTCGATCCCTTGCTCGGATATTTCACCAGCCTATCCCATTTCCATCCGGCCATGAAGCGGGCGTTGTTCACCGGGGACCTTCGCAAGTCCCTGGCGGGCTATGATTCCCTCTCCGTATTCGAGGCCCATTGGAATCGCTGCCGTAGCCGCGACCCCCTTTCCCGCGTGCAGTACCTTGACTTTAAGACCTACCTTGCCGACGACATCCTGGTGAAGGTGGATCGGGCCAGCATGGCCCACGCGCTGGAGGTGCGCGTGCCCGTGCTCGATCATCTGGTGGTGGAGAAGGCCGCCTCCCTGCCATCCGCCTGGAAACTCCAGGGGAGGAACGGGAAGCGTATCTTCAAGGATGCGGTGCGGCCGCTGCTTCCGGCGGAGGTTTTTTCCCGGCCCAAAACCGGCTTTTCCATTCCCCTGGCCGCCTGGCTGCGCAAGGAGCTGCGCGACTACGCCCATTCCCATCTGTTGGGCGCGAAGGGGCTGCCTGCGACCGGCCTTTTCGAGCAGGCCTATCTGGAGCGGCTGTGGAAGGAACATCAAAGCGGTATGCGGGATCATGCCTATCCGCTGTTCGCCTTGCTCTCCTTCGCCCAATGGCACGCGCTCTACCAGGGCGCCGCCCTCCCGCCCGCGCCCGCGCGGAAGGCTTTCGTTACGGCGCCATGAAAATCCTCTATACCCATCGCACCCAAGGGGTGGGAGCGGAAGGGGCCCATATCCGCGGCATGTATGAAGCCTTCCGCGGCCTGGGCCATTCGGTTTCCATGCAATGCCTGCCGGGCTGCAACCCCTCCGAACTTGCCGCCGGCGGCGCGGGCCACCGGGGCGCCCAGTTGGTTTTGGGGCCCAAGGGCGAAGCCCTTGGGAAGGCTGCGGATACCGGCAAGGCCGACGCCACCGGATTGCGCCGGTTCTACCGCGTCATCGCGGACGGCGCCCCCCAGATCCTGTTCGAGGCCCTCGAGATCGGCTACAACGCCATCCTCTTTACCCAGCTGCTGGCGCGCTGCCTAAAGCACAAGCCCGATCTGATCTATGAGCGGTACGCCCTCAATACCTTCGCGCCAACCCTGGTGGCCCGCCTGCTCGGCATCAAGCACGCCCTGGAGGTGAACGACAGCGTGGTCATCGAGCGTAGCCGGCCCCTGGAGCTGCGGGGGCTTTCCGCGGGCATCGAGGGCTTTTGCCTGCGCCGGGCGGACGTGAACATCACCATTACCTCTAGCTTCGCCGCGGGCCTGCGCGAGCGCTTCGGGGCGGAATTCCCGCTGGAGGTCATGACCAACGGCGTGGCCCGCGAGCGATTCGAAAAGGTTCCGGACCGGGAGGGAACCCGGGCCCGCTACGGATTGGGCCGATCCACGGTGCTGGGCGGAGCGGGGCAGTTCCTGCCCTGGCACGGATTGAAGGACCTGGTGGACATCATGGGTCCGACGGCGGACGCATCGGACCTCCGGTTTCTTTTCATCGGCGACGGCCCCGCGCGCGCCGAGGTGGAAGCGGCCGCGGCGCGGCTGGGGATTTCCGAACGGGTACGCTTTACCGGCATGCTGCCCATGGACGCCGTTCCCGACGGCTTGGCGGCCCTGGACGTAGCGGTGATTCCGAAGGCTGCGCCCCACGCCTCGCCGATGAAGCTTATCGAATACATGGCGGCCGGCCTGCCCATCGTGGCGCCGGATCTTTCGTCCATCCGCGCGGCCCTGGCGGAGGGAGACATGGGCTCCCTCTTCCCGGCCGGGGACATGACGGCCATGGGAAATGCCATCCGCGCCATGCTGGCCGATCCCAGCGCTGCCCGAGCCAAGGGAGCCAAGGCCCGGGAGCACGTTTTTGCCCATCTTACCTGGGATCGCCACGCCCAGCACACCCTTTCCCTCCTGGGACTGAGCTGACATGCATATCCTCACCGTAACCACCCTGTTTCCCAGCGCCCTCCAGCCCGTGCACGGCCTTTTCATCCGCGCGCGCATGGAAGATTTCACGAGGCGCTACGGCCACCGCTGGACGGTGATCGCCCCCGTGCCGTGGTACCCCAGGCTCCCCTTCAAGACTTCGGCGACCTATGATCGATTCGCCCGCGTCCCCGCCTTCGAGGAGGAACGCGGCTACCCGGTCCATCATCCTCGTTACCTCGTAATCCCCAAGCTGGGAATGCGGCTGCAAGGCCCCGCCCTGGCGCGCTCGGTACGGGAACGGGTCCGGCGGATCCATGCCCGAGATCCGATTGACCTGGTGGACGGCCATTACATCTACCCCGACGCCGAAGCCGCACTAGAGGCGGGCCGGCTCACCGGAGCGCCGGTGGTGCTGTCGGCACGCGGTACCGATCTCAACCTCTATCCGGGCTTCCCCGCCATTCGCGAGCGGATTCGCGCCAATCTCGCAGCCTGCTCCCATCTCATCTGCGTCTGCTCGGAGCTGAAACGGGTGGCCCTTGAGTTGGGGATGCCGGAATCCCGCGTCTCCGTGGTCGGCAACGGAGTGGATACCTCCGTGTTCCGGCCGCTGGACCGCGACGCCTGCCGGCGTAAGCTCGGGCTGCCGGCGGACGAACGGCTCATCCTGTCGGTGGGCCATCTGGTGGAACGGAAGGGGTTCCACATACTGCTGCGCGCTTTCGCGCGGTTAAAGGAACGCGCCCGACTGCGCGTAATCATCGCCGGCGACGGTGAAATGCGCCAGGCGCTGGGCAAACTGGCGGACGAACTCGGGATCTCGGACCGCGTTACCTTCGCCGGAGCGGTGCGCAATGACGCCTTGCCGGAATGGTATTCCGCGGCGGACTGCTTCGTGATGGCCAGCTCCAGGGAAGGCTGGCCCAACGCCGTGTGCGAGGCCCTGGCCTGCGGCCTTCCGGTTGTCGCCACGCGGGTGTGGGGGACTCCTGAAATCGTGACAGACGATACTTTGGGAATCCTTATCGACGAGCGTACCCCCGAGGCATTGGCGAATGGGTTGGAGCGGGCCATGGCGCAAAAATGGGATCGCACCGCCATCGCCGACCGAGGCAGGCGGCGGACCTGGGAGGACGTTTCCAAGCAGGTGGCGGGAATTTTCGAAGCCGTCCGATCAGCGTCCTGATATTTAGAGCGGGGATTCTTAACGTCTTTGGGCGAGTAACCGTCCGTACAGTCCCATATAAGCGGCGAGGAAGCCGCGATTGTCGAATTCTTCCTCCACCCGCTTTCGGTTGCGCACCGCCATGATAGCGGCGGCCTCCCCGTCCTCTCGAAGCGACAGGATGGTTGCGGCCAAGCTCTCCCGGTCCCCGGGGGAGAAAAAGCGCGCGTTTTCGCCCTCGCGTAGCCAGGCGGTATTACCGGGCACGCGCGAAGCGATGAGCGGAAGGCCGGCGGCCATGGCTTCCAGCAGAGTATTGCTCATGCCTTCGTATACCGAAGTATTAAGGTACAGGTCGAAACGGGGATACCAGTTTTCCACATCCGCGCGCGGCCCCGCGAACTCGACCTGTCGCGAAAGCCCCAATCGCTCCGCTTCCGCGCGCAAATCCGCCTCCATGGGGCCGCTCCCGACCAGGATCAGGCGCAAACCCTCTCCCTGGCCGCCATCGGAGAGCAACCTTAGGGCGCGCAACGCGCAGCCGATGTCCTTGACGTCGTCCAGGCGGCCCACCATGCCCAAGGTGAAAGCCTTACCCTCGATCGTCCCGGAACCCGATTCCTGTTTCGGAGCGTTTCGGAAACGGGCGAGATCCACGCCGTTGGGAATGACCGTCATGCGACGGCCATCGAGTTTCCATGCCTTACGCACGTGGGCGGCGATTACGTCATTGACCGGGACGATATGATGCGCCATGCGCGCGAGGACCCGCTGGGCCCAAAGGCGCTTGGCGGGGATGCCATCCAGATCTTGGCGGTTGAGGCCATGTTCGCCGTGAATCACCAAGGGAACCCCGGCCAAGCGCGCGGCGGCGATTCCGTAGAACATGCTCGACCAGTTGTGGGTATGGACGATGTCGAATGCCCCGGCGCGGACCGTGGCCGCCAACCCCAGCAGTCGGCGCGGATGCAAGCCAGGCGGCATGGCATACAGCCGATGTTCGACGTCGGCGGGCAGCTCAAGCGTCGCCCCGGAGGCGGGCTTGAGGCTAACTACGGAAACGCGGAAGCGATCCCGCGGCAGGCCATAGGCAAGGCGGGCAATGCGGCTTTCCATTCCCCCCATGCCGAGGGCATGGACGATATGGAGGACTTTGACCGGCGCCTCGCCCATTCGCCCTAAGCCGCCTTCCCGTCGATACCCATCATGCTCGCGCCTCGGCCCTCAAACGGAACGGAGGCGTCACCTCCCCGGTACCGGAATCCAAACGGGCAGCCGGGTGACTACGCGGGACAAGACCTGCCTCTCGGCGCCTTGGGGCTTGCCCATCAGAAACCACAAGGCGAGCAGGATGAAAACGAAGGCAAAAGCCCCCACCCCGACCCCGGATGCAAGCAGGAGCCCCGCGCGCGAGGAGGACATCCCCAAGGCATACGGAGGGAGGGCGAGGCGAACCGCCGCGATCATCCCGAAGGAAGCGAGCGAAGGCCTCAGCACGACCTGGAAGAATTTCCGCAGCGGTACGCCGGCGTATTTGCGCAATTGCAGCAGATAGATGGGCGTCGATACGACGCTGGCGAGCAACACCGCCAAAGCCGCCCCCAACGGGCCGAATTTATGCGGTAAGGTGAACATTCCCGCAAGCATCACCGCCACGGAAATCATACTGACCCGGGTGGCCGCGAACGGCCGGCCGCTGGCCACCAGCACGGTCACGATGGTCCCGTGGAAAACGAAAATGGCGCTGTTCAGGCCGAGAACCTCCATGACCGGAACGCCGGCCAACCATTTCGTTCCCAGTACCACGGGAACCAGGAAATGGGAGACCGCGAAAATTCCGGCGCCCGCGGGAATGGCGATCAACGCCAGCATTCCGATGGCATTGCTGAAAGCGTCGGTGATCATCTGGCGATCCCCGACCATCTTCGCGAAGCCCGGCAACAAGGCCCGGTTGATGGGGGCCCCGATTTCATTGGCGGGAATGCTGGCGAATTCGCCGCTCACGTTATAGATCCCCAACGAGGTCGGCCCGAAAATGCGTCCGAGAACGAAATCGGAAGAGCGTTCCTTGAGAAAGACCACGAAATTGTTCAGCAAGAGCCAACGCGAAAAGCGCAACAAGGAACCCAATTCCCGGATGGAAAGGCGGGGACGGAAGGGTTGCACCCAATAACTCAGCCCCGTGCTGGCCAGCTTGGAAGCCAGGATCCCCGCCACCAAGGCCCAATACGAGCGTAGCGAGAACGCCAACGGAACGGTCACGCAGAACGCGATGATCTTCCGGCTCACCTGGAAGATGAATTCCTTGCGGAAATCCATATTCTTACGGAAGGCCACGATGCCGATATTCTCCAGGGAACTCAGCAAAGGGCCGAACGCCAGCGCGCAAATGACCGGCATCACGGCGGGCTGCTTGTAGAAATGGGAGATGGGAACCGCGAGGCAGAACATGACCAAGGAAATGCAGCTGCCGAGCAGGATGTTGGCCGTCCATGCCGAATGATAATGCTCATCCGTGGCGTTTTGGTTCTGGATGAGGGCTACGTCGAAACTGAAGGCCGAGAGCAATTCGCCCATGAAGATGAAGGAAAGGGCCATCGAAACCATGCCGAAATCGGTCGGCGACAGCAAACGCACCAGCACAAGGGTGCTTAAGAGACCGAGCCCGCGCTCGACCCATTTGAACAAAAGCATCCAGACGGCCCCGCGGACCATTTTGCCTTGAACATTTGCTGACATAGAAGGCCGGTAAAGTTAACTCTTTTTCCGGAAGCTATTCGTGTTATGATCCGATATGGGCCTTGTATTATCTATGCTCTAGGAGGCATCCCTTGCGCATCAAATCCATCTCTCCCGGACGGGCCGGCAAATCCGCCCTTCATCTGGGTCTTCTGCTTTTCGCCGCCTTAACTTACCATCCAGCCATCGCCAAGACCTATCACGCCACCAACGCCAGCAACCTGGTAAGCTTAACCGGCCAACTGGCGCCGGGAGATACCCTTTTCGTCGCGCCGGGGAACTACGATGTCGAAACCTGGAACCTTTCCGGCTTAACGGGCACGTCCGAGAAATGGTTCCATTTCATCGCCGAGCCGGGCGCCGTGATCCGAAGTACCTCCGGCTGCTGCAATCTCGTCCAGATCCGGGAATCGTCCTACCTGCATCTTAAGGGGTTCGAGATCACGATGGCCAAAGCCAATCCCGGAATCGACGGAATCAACGTTTCTGGATCGTACTCGCACCATCTTCTTTTCGAAGACCTGTACATCCATGAGATGACGGCGAACGGCATAAGCGTCTTCTCCAACAAAGCGGATCATTTGGAGTTACACAATTCGGAGCTCGCGCGCATGGAGGGCAGCGGAATGTACTGGGGATATCCCAATCGTGATATCGTGAGCGACATCGTGGTGGAAGGCAACTATATCCACCATTGCCCTGTCGATCCGAACCAGGAAACCGATTATGGCTTCCAGTTCAAAGGCTGGGGCCACAGGGCGCGGATCATCAACAATGTCTTCCATGATGTGGGCGGGACCACGCGCGCCGGCCTAATCGTATATTATGGCAAAAAGCCGCTGGCAGGCGACGACCCCAAGGATGTCAACGTGGTGGCCGGTAACGTGCTCTGGAATTGCCGCAATGAGGGTATTACCGTCATGTCGGACGCCATCGTGGAAAACAATATCGTCTGGTCAGCCGTTACGGGGATCAACATCCAAACCTACAACGACACGTCCTTCAGCGGCCCGAATTACGTGGAAAACCTGCAGATCCGCAACAACACGGTTTTCCGTTGCCAAAGCGCCTGTATCAGCATATCGGGATGGTCGAATGCGGCCCCCACGGTGTCTTTCACCGGCAACGCCGCTTACCAAGCCACCGCCGGCGCCACGGCTATTTCCGGATCGATCGGCAATGCGTTGAGTGCCGGAAACGTCGCTTATGGCGCGGCCTCAATCCCCGGGGTCGCCAAAGGCAACGGCCTCGGGGATTTTCTGCTGGCAACGGCCTCCGGTTTACCCCCGGCTCTGGATTTCTTCCCAGCGGTAGGTTCCCCGCTTCGGGACGCCGTTGATGCCCAAACATGCCCGGAGACGGATTTTAATGGGACTATGCGGCCCCAAGGCCCGAAATGCGACGCTGGGGCCTATGAAGCCGGAACCGCCGCCAATCCGGGTTGGAAAATCAAGGAGGGTTTTAAACTCGTAGACCCGAATACCTCCATCCGTATTCGCAAGCCCGCATCCCCCCGTCATGGCCGGATATCGGGGGAATCGGAGACCCGGCGCGCCGACGGACGGACGATTGGGAACAAGGGTTTCGGGCTCGCCTTGTTCCCGCCGCCCGCGAAGATGGGGAAAGATCGGCTGTGAAAGCGACGGAATCCGGAGTTTTTGCGTTGCGATCCGCGAGTAATTCAAATTACTCCCATCGAAGCCCTTCAGGCCCAATGCCGTCATGGCCAATGACTCCTGGTTTTGATAGAATATGGCAGCCGTCAACCGAACCGAATGACGAGACCGAGTGAGGAAATCATGACTCTCGAATTACCTATTTTTTTGGTCAATTCCGGCCGCCGATTGTTAATCGGCGGGTGCGCGGCATTTTCCATGGTGGGAGCCGCCTTCGCCGCTCCCCTCACCTATGTCGATTTGACCGCCAGCGCCAGCGGCGAGCAGCCTTTCACCGTCGGGTTGGCGATCAAGAAAGGAGACGTGCCCTCGGGGACGCCCTCACTCGGCGGAAGCCTGGTCGGCTCCCAGGTGGTGGTGAAGAGGCGGTGGAACGACGGCAGCGTCAAGCACGCCGTGGCTTCCGGAAGGGCCGTCATGACCGCCGGCGTCCCGTTCCGCGTCACCGTGCTTTCCGATCCGCCCGGGTCGGCGGGAACAAGCCTCGCGCCCGCGGACATCCAAACCGCTAGCCCATCCGCCTCCGTCAAGCTGGGAAGCCTCGGAACCGTTCAGCTCTCCGACCTCCTCGCGAGCCCCTTCCGCACGTGGCTTAGCGGTCCCGAGATGGTGGAATGCCATTACCGGGGAGACGTGGGGAACGACTCTTCCATGTCGGTGTGGTTCCAAGTGCGACTGTATAAAGGCGGCAGGGTTTGGGTGCGCGCCATCGTGGAAAACGGTTCCGTGAACGCCACCTCGACCGATAAAAGCTATGCACCCGTCGTGACCATCGGCGGGACGGTCGTCTACGACCACGGCGGAACCGCCCTGACCCATTACAGGAATACCCGTTGGATGGCGGAAGGATGGATTGGCGGGGATCCCGGCATTACCGTAAAACATGAATCCGCCTATCTGATAGACACCAAGTTGGTCCCGAATTATTGGAAGCGGAACCCGGATACGTCCGCATTTTCGGGATTAAACCAAACCTATGTGCCGATGGCCAGGGGAAACCTGGAGGAAGACATGGGTGTTTCCGGTTATCAGCCGTCCCTGGGCCTCTTGCCCCTCTGGGACGCGTTGTACGTGACCAGCGGGGACGCCCGGGCCTGGCGGACCGTGCTGGCCAGCAGTTCCTCGTTGAACGGCTACTCTATCGTTTGGCGCGACGCCCGCAGCCATCTCGTCGCCAAGCCGTCCGAGTTCCCGGACTTCGAGATCGATGGGGGGACGTATAAGATCCAGCGCGGCGGCAACACCTGGGAAATGAACCACTCCCCCTCGGAAGGCTATCTGGCCTACCTGGTGACCGGCGATTACTGGCATTATGAGACCGCCTTGATGCACGCCTCGCTGGACTATCTCGCCTTGAACGGAGACTTCGGACTCGGCCTGAAAAGGATTCTGAGGGGCGAAACGCGGGGCACGGCATGGAATCTCCGGAACCTGACCCAGGTGACCGCGATCTCGCCCGAAGGCGATGCGGTAGCGGAGGAATACCGTACGCTGCTGGCCAACAACATGGCCCATTGGAAAACCGTCAAGGACGGACTTACTCTCCCCGCTCTCGGGTACCTCTATGAATACGACGTGAATATGGATGGCCAAGGGGTCATCCGTCCCTGGCAACAGCATTTCTTCATCCAGTCGGTAGGCATGGGCTCAGACCTGGAGCCTCTGGCGGATATGTCGACATACAATGAAGTGCGGGACCGCCTCTACCTTGGCGCGGTGGGAATATTGGGGGACGACAACGGCTTTTGCTACAACCAGGCCAACATATACAACCTCAAGATCCATGACGGGACCGGGACCACCGATCCAAAAACCTGGTTCAAGACCTGGAGGGAGGTGTACGTCAAAACCGTTGATGGAGCCCCCGCCTGCAGCAACACCTTGCAGGGAACTTCGGGCAGCGCGCCTACGCTTCCCAATGGCTACTGGGGGAACCTGTTGCCCGCCATCGCCTACGCGGTGGACCATGGGGCGCCGGGAGCCGCCGCGGCCTGGGCGCGGCTGAGCGGCACCACGAACTGGGCCACCCTGGAGAACAGCGGCTTCAATAACCTTCCCATCTGGGGCGTGGTGCCCCGGAAAACGGATGGCTCCAAGATTAGGCCGGTAATCAAACGAGGGAACTCGAAAACCGGAGCGAAGGGCGGATATGATCTGAAGGGAAAATGGATGTCCTCCGCCGCCGGGAAACCCTGGCTCCGCCTATTCTTCTGGAGTTCTGAAAGCGGAGGAAAGTGAGAATTCACCCTCGGAGGGCTTAGGGGGCAGCCCTTCCCCGTTCAAACCTCTTGGAGTTCGGCAGGGGCTTCGCGCAGGTCGCGATTCCGGAAAAAGCGGACTGCCAAACCCCAAGAGATGAGCCGGCCCAAGGCATCTTCATGGTTGGCCTTTCCCGCGTAGTGTTCGTCGGCCAATGCTTCGATACCCGCGGGATCGAAAACGGAATCCTGGAATACGCCTTCGCGCAGCAGGGGAACCAAAACCTTGTCCCGCAAATCCGGTTCGGCACGGAAGGCGGATGCCAAATCCCGCGGCGCGCGACCCAGGTCGGGCTTGATTCCTAAGGCTCTCGCAATCGGACCCATGGCCTTCCTGCCTAGGTAGGCGCCCGCCATCTTTGCGTATTCGCGCCCGAAACTTGGGTCGATGGGTTTTCCGCTGTTGGTGCACGGCACGTCGCGGACGGAAGGAAAGCCATACGCAATCGCCTTCTTGTAGATCCTCTGCTCGATGCGCGCCGGGGCCGGGATGGTGAGCAGGAAGTCCACCAGATCGCGATCCATGTGCGGAGCCCGCATTTCCAGGATATGCCGGTCTACGCTGCTGGACTGACCGGTCAACCTAGGCTGAAGGAACCGCAAGTTGAAGGAATCGGCTAGATCCATGGGATGCTCGTTCGGAAGGGAGTCGTAGGCCTTGTCGAACCGTTCGCGTACCGCGGGCACGGCGGATTCCAGCACGCTTTTGCGGAAAATGCGGGACACCGGGAGAAGCCTGGACTGCGTCATGCGCGCGTGGATGGCGGCACGCGCGCTTTCCCTGCCCCGCGCCAGCAACAGCGCGGGCCAGGTATGGGAACCGCTGAACTCCCCCAGGAATCCGGTGAGGATGATGTCCATGCGCGCCTTGATGAAGGCGTGGTTCTGGATGGACGTCGTATGGGAGAACAAGGACATCCCTTCGGTCCGCCAGATGATACGATGGCAATTGCGGTACAGATACTCTTTCGCATCGGGAACGGCCTCATGGGCCAGGCCCAGGCGGGCGGACAAGAGGGACGCGAAGCGCATGTCGCGGGAATCCGGATGCCCGAAAGTGAGGGCCGGAATGGGAAGATGCTCCGGGCGTATCGCGGCCGCCACGGAGCGGCTATCGTAGCCCCCGCTCAGGAAAAGGCCGATGCGATGGGATTGCGAGCGCATGCTCCGTTCCACCGCGCGGTCCAGCAGCACCGAAAAACGCGTGAAACAAGTTTCCTGGTCTAGTTTAACGCCGCCGCCATAACGGTACGTCCAGTATTGCTCTTGCCTGACCCCGTCCGCGTCAGCCGTGAGAATGGTGGCCGGCTCCAGTCGCACGCACCCGTCCAGCCAAGTCAGTTCCCGGAAATGCGATCCGTAAAGGAAGAACTCCAGCGTCCCCAACGGATCGGGATTGCGAGCGTCCATCAGGGCGGCGACGGCTTTCAGTTCAGTACCGAAGGCGAGGCAGCCATTCTCCCGCGCCAGGAACAGGGGACGGTAGCCGTACCGGTCGGTGATCAAGGTGAGGCGTGAATTCTCACCGTTCCAATAGGCGATGCAGAACAGTCCCGCGAACTCAAGCGCGGCTGCGGACGGCCCCAATGCCTCCAACAGGGTGAGGCAGAGATCCGGTGGTGAGGGCTTCCCCCGCGGAAACAAGGACTTGTGCTTCGTGTACAACTCTTCCTGGTTGGAAATTTCCCCGTCCAGGAAAAGGGCGGAACCGCCGGCACGTGCGGGCTGCGGGCCATTCTCGAAGATGCCGTTGTCGAGATGGGCGGACGCGAATCCCGCGCCGACGTAACGGTACTCCGTGAACGCCTCTCCGGGCATCCGGATCCATTTCAATTGCTCGGAAAGCAGGGATGCAACCAGATCGGGCGCGGCGCCCGGCTTCCAAATACCGGCTAGATTGGGCATACGGGTGGTCTTCTCGTTTCGGAAACAAAATATAGCCTATGTGGCGAATGCGACCGGTTTAGGCCGATAAGCGTTCGATCAGCATCCGCAGGAAAAAGGCATTGCCGGTCCGGTCCCAGGGCTGCCGGCGCATCCATTCATAGCGCGAGGTACCGGGGTCGTTCACCCCTGGGAGTGTGGTCACGGCGCTGGCGAATCCCAGCTTGCGAACGATGGCGATGCAACGATCGTCAAAATCCCCCGGTTGCCCATTCGGATAGGCGAAGTGCCGGACCGGAATCCGTAATTGCGCCTCGATGGCATCCCGGGACCCAGCGATTTCCGCCTCCATTTCCTCCGTCGAGAGCTTCGAAAGGATCGGGTGGTTGACGGTGTGCGCACCGATCGTGAATCCGCCCGTCGTAAGCGCGCGCGCCTCGTCCCAGTTGAGCATCAGGCGCTCTTGCGGTTCCGTCGCGGCCCCGCAGGCCTGAACGATATCGGCGATGAGGGCGTCGCGTTCGCGGGGGCCATGGCGTTTGAGCCAAGACAGAACCCGCATCGCGACCGCCGCCCGGCCGGCGGGGTCCTCCATCTTTTCATTCGCGATGCCGGCAGCCGGAAAGTCGAACCGATCCAGCCGCGACCCCTTGAACGCCTGCAATACCACGTCATGCCAAGGAGCGCGCCGGGTGCCTATGAAGGCGGTCGATATGAAGCAGGTGGCGCTGAGCCCGTACTGCCGTAGCAAGGGCATAGCGTGATCGTGGTTGTCCCGGTACCCGTCGTCGAAGGTGATGCAAACGGTCCCCGGGGCGGGCCCGCCCGCATCCAATTCTTCCACCAGACGATCCAGGGAAACCACCCGGAAGCAGGAACGCAGCACGCTCAACTGGGCGGCGAATTCCGCCCGGGTCACCGCCCCGATGGCGAACGGATCCGCCTCGGGCAGCACGCGATGGTAAGCGAGGATCTGGAATTTGCGGCCGGCGCGGCCTCCCGCCGAAGCGAGGAGCCTTCCCAGGGGCGGGATGCGGAGGACGGCGCCGGTCGCTTCCAGGACTCCTTCTTTAAAGCCTCCGGGAATCTTCATACCGGTCCTTTCCCTTCCTGATGACCATCCCCATTCACATCGTTCTTCGCGGGGCCCTGGCGCGGTCCGACCATGCCTTTGCGGCCGGATATCGGGGCGACCCGAGGTCCGCCGGAGGCGCGATTGCGGCGGGAATCCATCCGCACATCCCGACGGTAAATCTCCGCCCATGCGTGAGCGAGGCAAATCCAAGCCCAAAGGTATTCGTTGAAAGGCGCGTTCAGGAAGGTCAAGGCGGAGTAATACCCGAGTATACCGGTGATGAGGCAAGAGGAGAGCAGCATAGCCTGCCGATCCCGCATCCGCTTGGCGAGATTGTAGAGGAGCATCATCCGGAAATAGGTGAATGCGATGATCCCCAGGTAAATGGCCAACCCCACGAGACCGGTTTCGGAACTGATTTTGAGCCAGATGCTATGCGGATTGGCGACGATGGTGGAGTAGAGGCTCGCTACCATCAGCCAACCGTCCGGGCCCCATCCCGTGATGGGCCTGTCGAGGGTGGCATGGAAGGCGCCGGTCATCGCAGCCACGCGCTCCAACGCCGAAGCCTCCTTTTGCGTAGAGCCGATCTCGATGGTTTGCATCCGTTGGTACCAGGATTCCGGCACCATGGTGGCGGCCACCGCCAAGACCACCACGCCCAGCAAACCGTCCCGGATTTTCTTGCGGGAGATCAGGACGACATAGAACGCGGCCATGGCGATGAGGGCGAGGGAAGAGCCCCGCGAGAGGGAAAGCAATACCGCCGACGCCATCAGGAAGGCGGCGCCGAGGGCGCAGAAACGCAGGACTTTGCGGTAACGGCCTAGCCATCCGAACGCGAAGAAGAGCGTCATGGGGATGGAGCCTACGATGGCGGCGGTATAATCGTTGCGCTCGTCCATCTGCCCGCCCGGGATGCTGATACGGATATCCGGTCCCCGGATGAGGGTATAGGCCCCGGATTGGCACGCCCATAAAGCCACCGACGCCGCGAGCACGGCCGCGAAGACGATGACGTCCCGTCGAGTCCCGAGCGAAGAGTAGATCAGGAGCAGGGGGAGGAAATATTTGCTATAGCGGATCACCCCTTCCCAGGCCTCCGTTTGGAAGGGGGAAGCGGCCGCGCAAACGAGGATCCAGCCCATCAAGAGGCAGAAGGCCCAGAAAAACTTCCCCAACCTGGGCTTGAAGGTACCTCGGATCAGATGCCATATGAAGGCGGCCACCAGGACGGCGAAAACGAAATAGGCGACGGGGAGGAAACCGGGCGCTTTGGCGAATTCCAAGGGCTGGAAAACGTCGCTCCAGAGGAAAAGGCAACTGGCGGCCACCATCCAACGGGCGGAGGCCAGGGTCCCCATTCCGTAAATGGCCAGAACGATGAGAAGGCGCAATCAGTCCCCGGACCTTGGATGCGAGACTCGCGACGGTCCCTCTTCGTGGAACCGCACGGCAGCGGGCCGCGCAGCCTCAGGGATTATTTCACCGTTCCGCATTGCGCGCGGGAGCCGCCTGCAATGGCAAGAGTACGCGCGCATGCGTCCGGGCTTGCGCCTTGCGGCCCAGCGCATCGACGCCGCGGATCTTCTTCAGGGCGCTTCGCGGCAAAAGGGCCGGATGATTGAGCCCGACAAACTGGATCGGCTTCTCCTGGTAATCGGGGATCCCATTGTGATTCTCGTCCTTGGGCTCCACGGAGCTGGCGATGGACAGATGGAGTACGTGCTTTCCGTCTTCGTAATAGGTGACGGCGGGCAGCCCTTCGGGCGTCGGCACCATGTCGGCGTATAGGCCGGTGATCCCGACGGTATCCATGACCTGGTATTGCCAGGTCGAATCCTTGCGCCAATGGATGGTGAGGTAGGCGGAGTCGGCGTTGAATTCGTCCTTCCGCTTCACTTTGGGGATGATCACGATCGGCTCCCCATCTTTGCCTAAAATCATGGGGGTCTGGGTGGAATACTGCGTCCACTCGATCAGGGTATCGATGCGTTCGACCGTCCATGCCGAATCGCCGGGAACACCCGTGAGCAGGTCTATCGCCCTCACCCCATTGGCGTGCCCCTCGGCGTTACGGTTATGGGCGACGATGAGGTATTTGTCGCCGGACCGCTTCATGTTCGCATAGAATCCTTCGTGCGGATAATCCGCCTTCGGGGGGATGACCCCGCATTTCCAGGCCCCGTCGGGACTACGCGAACCCACCACCAAAGCGCTGGCCGCGTAGATGAAATAGGCGACCACGGGATTTTCATCCTTGTCAAACACCATCGAATTCCATTTGCCGCCGGAACCCAGATCCGGGAAAACGAATTTGTCGAGGCGGTTTTCATCGGCGTCGAGGGAAGAATAGGTCATGCCGTTAAAGTTGCCTACGCTGGTCGTGTAGATCATATGCTTGACGTCCTTGGAGTCTATCAGGAGGCTGATCTGGTAGAAGTCCGTGGTGGGATGATGCAGGGTATCGGCGACGAAGCGGATCCACTTCGTCCCGTCATGATAGGCGTACATCAAGTGTTGGTAAGTAGCGTCGTGATGGATGATATGGGGATTCCCCTTGGAATCCAGTGCCATGTCGATCTTCGCATAGGAATCAAGCCCGGTATCGGCCTGCTCGACCCGGAAGGTGGCCGCCGCCTCGTCAAAGACGCCATACATCAGGTTGTGACCCGAACGATAGGCGATCTTGAGCTTCCCGTCCTTGTCGTAGCGAAGCTTGGAGTACCCGGCCGCGTTTCCGGTGCTGTCCAGGGTGTAGTTATACCAATACCAGGGCGGCGTTGCCGACCAGGCGGCACCGAGCGTGAGCAGGGTTGCGATGAGGAAGCGTGCGAACATGGGGACTCCTATAGCAAAGGCATCATGCATCAAGGGTTAAATATTCATATTTCGGGAAAAGCGCGCCAAGATCAGGCATGCATCCCGGCCTGGCGAGGAAAAAGCTGCGCGCCGTCCGGAAGGTCTTTGTGAATTCGCTTTTGTATTCATCGCCGCCGTATCCGAAATCGTAGGTTCGGAACCCTTTCGAAATCGCATCGATGACCGTGTGGTGGACGAGCAATTTCCCTGCGCGCAGCTCTTCGAGTTCCGGATCGCGTCCCGAGAAGAAATACTCGCGCCGGTCCCCGACGTCGAAGCAGGCGTGCGCGGCGATGCGCCTGTCCCCCAGGCGGGCGAAGAAAAGCCGGAACACCCCCAGGCGCGCGATATCACGGTGGAAATCGAGGGTGGTATCGTTCACGGCCACGGAATCGCCGCCCCAGCGGTCGCGGTGCAGGGCCAGGTAATCTTCCACGTCGCGCTCGGTCAATTTCTCCGGGGGCAACTCCTCGATGGTCCCGCCCGCCTTCTCGAACTTGCCCTGGTAACGCCGGAAGTAGTAACGCCGGCTGGAGCTCAGGCCCGCGAGATACTCTTCAACGGTAGGCGGCAAGGTCAGGTACGGATAGCGGATCACTCCCGGTTCGATGGCGGCGCGCGCCGCGCCGCAGAGCGCCGTAAGCTCCGGCCCGATCGGGCATTTTTGCAGGAGCGTCTCCAGTTCCCGCTCCAAGGCGATGCCGGTGGCCCGGAAGTTGAGCAAGGTGGGGCCCTGCTTCCCGAGCTTCTCGCGCAAGGCGCCTACCTCGGCCCGGGTCTCCTCGGCATTTCCCAAACCCGCTTCCAAGGCCTCCAGGGCTTTGTCCAAACGCGATAGGGTCCACGGATAGATGCCGCCGCGGAAGCGGTTCACGGCCATGCCGCCTTGCCAACCTTGGGCCGTTTTGCCGTTCACATTCGCCGTCAAGGCGGCGATATTCGGTGAGTCTTCGGGAATATGCCCCAGGAAGATCAGGAGGCCCCGCGCTTCCGCGTATTCGCTCAAGGCATCCAGCATGGCTTTCACGATTTCTTCGCGCCTCGAGGGATGCACCAGCAAATCCTGATAGAAGACGACCACGGAATCGGCGCTGAAACCGATCAGTTTTACCGATCCGCCCCCTTTGATCGAGGCTTCGGTGATCGCCATCGGGGCCGCGCCCATCAGCTTATTCCCGTCCTCGGCAATCAGAAGCACGCGCTCCGCGACCCGGCTGCGGAGCCCGAGGAAGTTACGCCCGCGCCTCGCGCCGAAATCCACCCCGTCCAATCCCTGGAAGTGTTTCCACCAAGCCCAAGGAAACGGCACTTGATGAAAGGAGAGGTTGCTACCGGCTTCATAGGCCAGGGCCAAAACCTCCTCCGTACGGGCATCGATCCGCCCTTCGGATGTATCCTCCAGGACTTGGGCTTTTATCATGGGAAATGGATTCTTCGGGAAAATACGGGCATAAAGGTAACGGCCTGGCAGCGCAAGCCTTTAAATCTAATCAATCCGGCTTTAGCGCGAACTTGAACAAAGCCGGCGTTGCCGGTACAATGCTACTGGATCCCGCAGATATGGGGTTAAAACCGGGGGGGATGAACCAGAGACTCCATTCCCCGACCCTGCGAACCTCGTTCCGGTGGTATTATATCAGGAGCAGATTATGACAAAGCAATTCATCCTCTTAACCTTCGGGTCCGCCCTGGGGTTGGCTGCCCTGGTCTTCGTTTCCCCGAGCATTTCCACCGCGGGCCCCCTCGAAGATCTCAAGCCGGGCCAGTGGGTGCAGCTTCCCTGCAAAAACACGATCCGGAGCGTCTTGCCGACCCCCATTCCCGACGGGAACGGCCCCGAGAAGATTATCGATGCCTGGAATAGCGGCGCCTATGACACCAAGCGGGATCGTTTGCTGGTCTGGGGCGGCGGCCATCACGATTACCAGGGGAATGAAATCTACGCTTTCGATATCGCCACCTTCACCTGGGCGCGCATCACCGATCCTTCCGACGCCCCCATCGCGAGGCATACCTATGACGGGGTTGAGTACCTGCCGCGTTACGATAGGCTGTTCAGCCAGGGCGGCTCGGTCTGGCCCACGGGCTATGCGACCACCACGACCAACACCTTCAACATGGCTTCCATGGCATGGGAAAACCGGGCGAGCACCTCTTTAGGCGGGATGCTTGGAGTGGTGACTGCGTATAATCCCACGGATGGAACCGTCATCTGGGACGGGAGCGGCGACAGCTTCGGCCGCCTGTCCATCTATGATCCCGCGAAAGATACCTGGACCATCCGTGGGAGTGATGCCTTCGGAAACTACCACCAGACCGGAACCTTCGATCCGAAACGAAACATATTCCTGCGCCTGGGGGGCGGCCTGTCCCTTTACTACGACCTGTCGCAAACGGGCAAGGTCGCGGCGAAACCGGTCAACGCCAGCGGGCCGGCGGACTTGGTAAGCGTCAATTATCCGGGCGTCGATTACGATCCGGTCGCCGAGGAGTTCGTGGCCTGGAACGGCGGCAGCAACGTGTATTCCCTCAACATGGACACCAAAACCTGGTCCAGCGTCACGGGGACCGGCGCCACCCCTGGGGCCGCGGATGATAATGGAACCTTCAATCGCTGGCGTTACGTTCCTTCCCGGAACGTCTTCCTGGTCGTGAACAGCATCGATGGGAATGTCTTCGCCTATCGGAACAAGGCCGGTACTTCGGCCCCCAAGACCTACATGGATATGCTGACTAGCCAAGCCGTGGGCCTTCTCGACCGCGCCCCGGGAGTAATGCCGGGGCTTTCGGCGCTGCCCGGAGCGCGAGGGCTTGCCCGCTTCCGGCTCGTCGGCGCGACAGGCCCGGAATGCCCGACCCTCAACATCGTGGACGGCCGCGGCCGCACGGAAATGGTTCTGGCCGGCGTCTCGCTGGGTTCCGGATTGGTGGAGTACACCTGGAGGAACTCGGGCTTGAATGCCGGCGTCCTCTTTGCGGAAACCCGTGTCGGGGGGAAAAAGGTGCAGGCCCGCCTCCCGGCCCAGCCCTGACAGGATAGGGCTTAGAGGAGGATTTCCTTGGGCGCCGGATGGCCCAGGAATGCCAGAGGGCTCATGCTGGGCCCATAAGCTCCTGAATTGGGAATCACGACAACGCCGCCTTCCTCCACCCTGGGAAGCTCGATATTGAGCCCGAAGGTGTCCAATGGCGTGCAAAGAGGCCCCACTACATTCACCTTTTCGGGCTCGCCTTGGAGATTATCGGCCGCCAATACGATCATGTTCCTTCGGATCGGGCTCTGGCTGATATTCCCCGATGCGGCCAAGTGCTGGTGCATGCCGCCGTCCAGGATCAGGAAAGTCGCCCCGCGTGACGTCTTGCGGTAGCGCACCCGCGAAATGTACAAGCCGGCTTCCCCGACCAGGTAACGCCCCAATTCGATTTTGAAGCGCGTCCCCGCCAGAGGCGCCCGGAAGCGATCGAGCAACTCGACCACGCCGGCACCGACGCGGGAAAGATCCAACGGGAGATCTCCCTTGAAATAAGGGATGCCGAAACCTCCTCCGAGATTGAGGACTTCGATGGGGCGGCCGGTCCCTTCCCTCAGGGCCGCGGCGTATTCCAGGATTTTTTGGAAAGCTTCGACCACGGAATCGGCATTCAGGTTCTGCGTGCCGGAGAAGATATGGATGCCCTTATAACGCACCCGCGGAGAGGCGGAAAGCCTTTCGATAAGGGCCGGCACCCGTTCGCTATCCACGCCGAACTGCTTGGAGCCGCCTCCCATCTTGAGCCCGGAACGGGAAAACTCGAATTCAGGATTGACCCGGATCAGGACCGCTGTATCTTTGCCTGCTTCGGAGCAAATGGTTTCGATATGATCCAGTTCCCGTTCGCTTTCGAGGCTGATGGTACCCACGCCAGCCCGGATGGCGAATCGCAGCTCCTCAATCGATTTTCCCGGGCCTGCGAAGCTCATTCGCTCCGCCGGAACGCCGGCGGCCAATCCGGTTTCGATTTCCCCTTGGGAAGCCACATCGATTCCGTCGTAGGCCGAGCCCATGAAGCGTAGTATGTCGCGGTTGGGATTGGCTTTGACGGCATAGGTGATAAGCAGATCGGAAGGCAAGTTGGCCTTGATGGCATCGCGGCGGGCCCGCAACGCGGCCCGATCGTACAAGTAGAGAGGGGTTCCGTATTCGCGGGCAATCTCGGATACGGGCCTTCCGGCGGCCAGGAGCGTGTTTCCGGAGCGACGGAAAAGGGCGAGATAGGGGTCAAGCGCATCCATGGGCATCCTCGGCTATTTTCCGGCGATCCCGAGCTTCTCGAAGATTTGCTTTTTTATCAGGGAGCGATCCAACTTGCCGTTCACGTTTCGGGGGAAGTCGGGCCAAACCTCTATCTTCTGGGGAACCATATAAGCCGGCATGGTTTTCTTGCAGTAGGCCAGGATTTCCGCTTCGCCCAGGTTCCTGCCTTCGACGGGCGCGACCGCCAGAAGCACGGCCTGGCCGTAAACTTCATGCGGGATACCGAACGCGGCGGCGGAATGCACCCACCCGGTCGCGTAAAGGACTTCCTCCACTTCGGTCGGGCTTATCCGGTTCCCGGCGCACTTGATCATCTCGTCGTTGCGTCCCACGAAATACATGAAGCCTTGCGCATCGATGCGCACGCGATCGCCGGAGTAGACCACCATCTCGGGGATGGGGACTTCCGGCGGCTGCATGGGATTGCGGCGGTACCGCAAAGCGGTCAGGTCCGGGGCGTTCCAATAACCCTGCGCGACGAATACGCCGCGATGCACCAGCTCGCCGATCTCGCCGGGCTTGACGGGCCGGTTCTGATCGTCCAAGACCAGGATTTCCTCACCGGGGACGGCCTTGCCTATGGAGGTCGGGCGTTCGTCCACCAGGGAAGGATCGAGATAGGTGGATCGGAACGCCTCGGTAAGCCCGTACATCAGGTAAACCTCGGCATTGGGGAGCTTGCGGCGCAAGGAGCGGACATTGGCTTCGGCGATGGCGCCGCCGGAATTGGTGATATAGCGAAGGGAAGAGACGTCGATGTCGGCGTTATCCTTCCCCTTCCAATCTTCCGCGGCCAATTGGTTCCAGGTGGCCGCCACGGCCGCGAGCCCGGTGATGCGATACTTGGGAATCGCCAGGATGATATCCTTCTGGAAGAGGAATTCCAGAAGGACTATCTGGGCCCGTTTGAGGAAGGCCGTGGTAAGCTGGTTCAAGCCGTAATCGAAACCGAAGGTGAGGATGCTGAGCAAGCGATCCTCCGCGGTGATTTTCAGGAACTCGGAGACGCTGCGGGCCCCCGCCATGACATTGAGATGGCTCAGGACCACGCCCTTGGGCTTGCCGGTGGAACCGGAAGTATAGAGGATGGCCGCCAGGTCGGTTTCCACGATGCGCGCGGCATTTGCCGAGGGAACGGGGTGCCCGGCGAGGGTCTCGCGCCAATCCAGGATGCGAATCGGGCCTATGTCGGCTTCGGGGAGCCCTGGGCCCAAAGCGAGGATCCATTCGAGATCGGGCAAATCCTTCGCCACTTCCGCGATCTTGGGCAGGCGGCTATAGGTCGTGATGAGGACGCGCGCGCCGCTATCTCGAATGACATGGGCGGCCTGGGGGGAGGTGGCGATCTTGTTGACCGGCACGAACACGGCCCCGGCCATGGAGATCCCGAAGATGGAGACCACCTTTTCGCAGCACTTCTCCATGTACACGGCGATGCGATCCCCCTTCGCGATTCCGCCCGCCCGCAGGGTATTGTCGAGCCGGCGGCTTTCGAGACACACGGCCGCGTAGCTCATCGAGCTGGATTTGTGGAAGATGGCTTCCTTGTCGGGAACCGCCGCCGCGGCTTCCTCTAGGATTTCGTGCAACACCCTGCTCATGCATGCTCCAGGCCGGGAAGGAATGCTAAAGGATACGAATTCCTGCCTGCCTTTGCATTTCCTAGGCCAACTTGCGCCAAGCCTCCTCCGTAAGTTCGCAGACCTTCAGCTTCCATGCGGAGGTGGAAAAGGTGTGATCCGCGCCCTCCACCCGATGGATTTCGGCCTCCGGAAACTTTCCGGACGCGGAAGAGCGATAGAGATCAAGGAACTCTCCGGCCATCAAATCGTCTGTGCTCAGCAGCAGCACGAGCCGGCCCCGGAAGGCCCGCAAACCTTCCACAATCTTTTCGGGAAGCCGGGGCGGGTCCACGCTCGGAGCGCCGCCCGTGGGCAGGCCCGCGGCGGTCGGTCCGGGGAGGCGGGCGCGTACGGAGCCGCCGGTCGCGGACGATAGTGCCCGGCTTACGAGAAGGAACAAGGACCACACCGCAGCGAAAGGATTCAGCCGGAAGGACAGCAACTTGCCCCAGAAGGCGCGGTCGGTCAGGCGGCGCAGGTAGTAATGCTTGATGAAGGCCTTGGCCTGGCCCTGCTGGGAATGCGCGTAGGGGTTGCAGAGAATCATCCCCTGCACCCTTTGTCCCAACGCCGGCACGTTGAGAATGCAGGCCGTGGCGCCATCGCACAAGGACCAGGGGATGACCTTGCGAAGCGTGGGGAACCTTCCATAAAGCCACTCCACCGCGGCCGCGATAGAGGGGCCCGACTCCGAGAATCCCACGTAGCGCCCCTCGCTATCGCCGATCCCCGCGTAATCGAAGCGTAAGACCGGTATGCCCCGCCGGCACAACTCCCTGGCGATGAAAGCGTAGGAACGATGGCTTCCGACGCGCGTCTGCGGGCCGCCCACTACCATCAGCAAGCAAGCGGTGGGCGGGGGGGCGTTCTCGGGAAGGTGTAGGATACCGAACAACGCCAGCCCGGACGCTTCGAACCGGATCGCTTCCTCCATCAAGTCAATGTCCCTCGCTGATCCAATTCACCGTCATATCCTCAACCGAAGTTGCCTCCCAGCGCCAGTACCTGTCCCAAAACGGCATCTCGCGTACATGCTTCAGGACCCGGGAATGGGAATCGCCCATACCCGCCACCAAGCGCGACAAGGGTTCGGAAACCTCCTCCCCTTCGGAAATGGATACCAGGCACGCACGGCAATCCAGATCCGCGGCGGCCGGGCCGATCGATCCCAGGGCGGCCATGGTCCCGTGCAAACGCGCGCTTACCGGATACCCCATGACTTCGACGATCGCGCCACCGCGCATGCTCTCGATAAGGGTGGATACCGTTTGTTTGGGACCCTCCCCGGCAGTCAGGCCCGAAGCGATTTTCTGGCGCAGGAACTGGGTCATGTACATTTTGAAATCCGTAACGGGCTGCCAGAGGACTGCGAAATCAAGGTCGGTACGACCGCGGCCCCACAGCGTCGCGAGACCGGCGCCCGCTCGCAGGCCCCAAAGGCCGAGGCGATCCGCTCCCGAGCGGGCCTTAAGCAGGTCGGCGGCTGCGCCGATCTCCTCCAGCCAAGCCGCGGCGTCCGCCTCTTCGAGAAGTCCTTCGCTATCGCCACACCCGCTGAAATCGAAGCGCAAGACGGTGTAACCCGCGGCGGCCAGTTTGCGGGCCGTACGGACGGCCACTCCCTGGCTCAGGTTCCTTTCCTCGGCAAAGGGATGGCAATAGAGAACGGCCCCGGCGGGTTTTCCGGGACGAAGGGACGTATGCAGAAATCCCAGCAGGCGGACGCCGCGCGGCCCTGCGAAGAAGAACATCTCCTCGGAGAGCCCCGGCACGCGGTCAGACTTTCTTCTTGATCAGATCGGCAAGCGAGGACACGGTCTCGAAAGCTTCGGCGGAAAGATCCTCGTCTTCGAAGACGATTCCGAAGCTTTCCTCAAGCGCGACAATCAGATTGTTCACGGCCATGGAATCGAGCACATTCCCAATCAAGCGCATATCCTCGGGGATGGGTTTATACTTGTATTCC
>Ga0265324_10000225_pt1 | contig 42814 bp, 26 predicted proteins | sample 41419metaG_FD_198634 | JGI IMG/M metagenome (GOLD analysis project Ga0265324, IMG submission 198634) | Rhizosphere microbial communities from Carex aquatilis grown in University of Washington, Seatle, WA, United States - 4-14-19 metaG | ecosystem: Host-associated > Plants > Roots > Rhizosphere...
GGGAGGGATTGAAAAACCTTACTACACAGGGAGGAAGGGCACTTTTCTTATTATTATGAATAAGTGCCCAACGCACATTTGTGCTTTCATACATAACATGCCTTAGCGCATACTGGGGGGTGGCAATGATTTTCTATCTATACACAAAAAGGCAGAGCACTCTATTCTCACTCCAACCTAGTAGTCCGCGATCTCGTACCTGTAACCTGACACTGGAATAAGCGATAGGTACTTAAGTAAGCGGTGCGGACCGCCTTCACGTGCAAAAGAAGGAAGTATTTGAAGGTGGTTCTCTTTCTGTGGGTAACGTTCTAAGAAACCATAGTTTATTATGCATTGTGCTTTCAGTACGGGCTTAGCTTACGTTGAAAGGAAGGGACCACAAGCTTTGATTGAAGTTCAACATGTATTGGATGTTCTTTTGCAGGCGTAGGATCAGAGTTTTAGCAAGACCTTACCTTTCATCTTTAAGAAGAGTAAAGTGCTTGATCTGAATCATCAACAACTACTAAAGTAGCGTTTTTGGAATGAAAACTTGGGCCCATCTCTGCTGAACAGGTTGCTTGGCCTAAGCGGACCCTTTTTTATTAAACCATCGCTTGCTTTAGGCGGCAGTTTCACATAGGCTGAAAAGAATGCTCCGCGGGATCGATTTCACCTGCTTGGACGCAGGGGAATAGAGGAAGTAGGTTTTCGAATAATACTACCACCAGAAGTAGGCTTTGATGCAAGATATCTAACAAACGGGCATATGAGCTTTCAACAAAAAAGTTCTATTCTTCAACATAGATCCTCTACTATCAGTGCACAGCTCGCTTTCAAATACCGAATGGTTGGCAAGTAGATCGTTTTTGAGAACAACAACGTTCTTTAGTTCACCACTCTTGAATCAAGGACATGTTGAAGGTTCAAGCTAGCTATAGTAGTTATCTCAGGTTCGCGAGGCTTATTCGTTAGCGGTCAGAGCGTATAGTGGTAATGGAATCGGTAGCCCGCTTCAAAACTAGAGTAGAGTGGAATCATACATAAACCTTATTTATTGTCAAACCATCTGCTGGAAGCTTGATTCAGTAGGCAAACCATGCAATTTATAGATGTGATTTCAGAATACCTGTGCCACGATTGGAGCTGAAATGGGGTGTGCCAATGCCATGAAATTTGCTAATTTGGTAAATCGATCCACTACCACCATTATGATCTCTTTATTGGTTGATTTGGGCTGTGATATTCTATCATTTAATAGTTCCGCGAAGCGTATTTCAACGTGCCATAGGGCTAATTAATTTGATTGCATATTCTCTGCATGGGGTGGGCCCCATCCCATACTCTCCAAGCGTGCGCGCGTGAGTGGCTGAAAAATGTGATCATAGCAACCGCCTTACATCACATTACATGAGTCATTAATCCTTAATCATCAATTGCAATATCACAATTGATCCTCTGTTTGCAGTCTTGCACGTTTGAATTTCCGTCTTAACACATCAGTGCATCACATCAAAAATCATTCTCATAAAATGAAGTTGTTGGCATTAATTAACTAAGAGGTGACGCTGGATGTATAGTGTGGGCCCCACGAGGAGACAATCTCTGCATCCTAGTCCCTGCCTCGCCTACGCTCAACAGCTGCAGCGACCGGCCGAAACAACGCTACCCGCCAAAAATTTCCCTCCTCTGATCTCCGCTTGCGCCCTTAGTTTTCTATCACAAAACATTTAGTGCGCGTGATATCCCCACCCTTCTTCTACCAATGTGAAAGTCAAGTTTTTCAAGGGGCAACCTGGGAAACTTCAATTCGGGTTAAGACAGTCTTCTATCTCCTGTTGTACTCCAGTTCGAGTGTTCTCTTTCTCTCTCTCTCCGAAAACCTTCCTATCGGTGCGTGCAAGAGACCTATCGGTGCGTGCAAGAGAACTCTCTCTCAGCTTTTTTATGTTGCTTATTCTTTTTCACTCAGATCTGATTTGTGTTTGTGATTTTAATTTTGAAAAAAAAAGTATTTTTTGATCAACTTACAACTCCAAATGCATAGTTTAAAGACAGTACCACTGGTAAAAGTGCTCGGTTCCTAAGCCTCCATATGTTCTGGTATTATATTATATAAACTTAGAGGCGACCTCGTTCGTACACTACTGTTTGTGTATGCTTCTGGCTTTGAATCAGCTGGCTCAATAACTAGAGGATTTTGAAGTGGTACAACCACTAATCGGTGAAGCCTTGCATCTTTTGTTACCATGCCCATACCACAGCGGGCTGGTAGGATATGGAACTTTCCAAAAGGAATCACCATAAAAAAACCAGCATGGTACTGAACTTGACCAGTGACGTACCTGTACCAGCAAGAGGTATACATATCTAAGTCTGACCGACTGCTGACTACTTTATCCTCTTTTATCTTGTACTCACAGAAGCACAAGAATCCTAACAATGCACCAGATGCCTTTAATGTTTTTTCTATTTTTTTGGTTCAATTTGTGTTTATTTTATTTTTTGAAGGCTATAACATGTACAAGTACAACACTGGTATGTGCCAACCATATTTCCTAATAACACACCGTGCTATTGCGAGGCCAAGCTTGGTAAGATATGTGATCATTTCTTTAAATAAATAAAGAATCTTCCTTTGTCGAACAACCTTTCTTTTCTTTGGAACTACGAGTAAGTCTTGCCTATGAAAAGAAAAAAGTAACCTTGATACCGTTAAACACTTTTCTCTGATAGGACTCTCTCTTTATAGAAAGCGGTATTTTACCCAGCGAGTGAAACTTAAGTGGAACGAGCGAGCGGAAGCATCTCACTCATTCACTTGAAGACAGACCGTTTTTGGACATTAGCAGCGCGTAGTCCTTCACCAACTCCCTCAGCTTACTTGCTTCTTGAAGTTATGCTCAGAGTCCTAATATAAAAAAAAAGAAAAGAGTATCTTTTTCTTTCTCGCTATCTCATAATCAGAACAGAAGTAAAGTCAACGATTCTGTTGCATGGGCTTGTGGGTACGAAAGTAGGCTATGAAAAGGCATCTTTAAAATCTTTTCTTCATCGTTACCGAAGCGATCCTCCACCAGTTCCAGTTCAGGCATCATCCTAATAATCAGATAGGGATCCTCTACTTCATTCCCGGAAGTGAAAGAACTGAAGTGAGAGTCAAAAAATGATATGAAAAATGTGGCGCTAAGAAAATGAAAATGCATGCTGTTGCTAGCAAGAAATAGAAATCTCAGTAGCGGGTATCAAGATTTATGCATAAAAAGTTCTTCCAAACTGACTTTTCTTTCTGTATACGAACGAGTATCTCATGTTATTTACATGTTTTCCGGGTTAACTCTTTCGTTTTTATACACAGACTCTATCCCTAGTTGCTGTGCGATGTGCCTTACTAGTAACTTTTCATCAACTGAGATGCCGTTGGTTATCTATGGTTACTTTGGCCATGGAAAAAGTCTGTATGATGTGTTCACTTGAGCAGTTAGTTATTAAAGATGGACGTAGTTAAGTCGGCAGTGTGGAGCAGCTTCCTGGCAGGCAAGAAGTTATTCATGCATCTCCAAAGAAATCATTGGTTTTTTCCGACTCAAAAACTTCTTCCAAAAGATTTGTATAGCTTCTGCATGTTCTTTATCCCAAGCCTATTTATAAATAATCAAAGTTGTTCGAATCTTCTTCAAAGCGCAAATTTGGAAGGAATTCCATGAAACTAGTTTAATGACCGGGAATGAAGGCATTCAGCTTGAAAGCATGAAATCCCATTCAGTTGCTAGCTGGACTTACTTTCTTTCGCCTTCCCTCTCTTTCGGTTGCTCTTAGAAATTGAAAAAACTTTACTTCCTAATATGTTATCAACAGAGAGAACAAGCCAACGAACCAGAGGGAGAGTGATCTGATGGGCTATTTCAGTCCGTCCCTACTATCCTTCTACTACCTCTCACTGGCAAGCTTTCAACCGATTCTTCCCCCCGTATTGCTATAGACGCCAACTCAAGTCGGTTCTTTTTCTATTTCGGGAAGTTCCGCATTTGCGCCATGTGTTTCATTTGGTGGCCTCGGTATGCTCAACGCGGAAGGGCTACCTTTGCATTGGACTGCGTCGCCTCGCACCACGTTGTATTAAGGAAAAATCTTATTCCAAATAGGAATTCCTTGCGGACTGGCTGACTGGTCCGAGATGTTGCGAACAGGCGTAGGTTGAGCTACCGGATAAGGGAAAGGAGCACCCTCTTCCTGGACCAGTTGATCGGTCACCCAGTATGTGGGTGCGGGTCCTTGTCAGTGATGGGGTATTTATCTTTAGAAAGAGCCATGGGGATGACATTGGTTGGTATATAGGCCAAGACCACCCTCTTTTTGAAGCAACCAAGTACCAACCTATGCATGTGAAATGTGAACCCGCTTTCTTACTCATGCAAACTAGCTTTCAAAGTAAGTGTGTGTTATAGACTGATTTGTTTATGGTTAATTTTATCAAGATTAATGCTGACTCGAGGATGGTAACCATGAGCCAGTGTGATTCGTAGTTGATAACTAAAAGAGCGTATGGTTGCACCACATTTCAGCGAAAATGCCAGAAATGAGGTATCTAAAAATGAGATATATCCGGGATAGAATCTTGCTTTGAATTACAAAGTGCTATATCAATTCCACGACTCAAAAATGCATAATAGACAAGGCCAGAAAGAAAGGGATATTTGGTGGAAGTACATTTTCCAATTTGCAATTTGGTACAGAACTCTGTTCACTACTTCCAAAGACTGAGCAATCAACAATCAATTATGCCCGAGAGTTCCTATGAGAGCCCCACCACTCCAAGCCTTCTAAGGGTTTATCTTTTAGTTTGGCTCCAACTGCCGAAGACTTAGAGTCAACCTTGCATTCATTCTCCCTACGCTCTTGACTGAGATGATATTGAATCCGTTGAGTTCTTATCCCACTATCAGGACTGTTGACAGGGTAAGGGTAATGTGACTCGGATAGGAAGGAATGGACGGGCAGCTTAGACTCTTCCCCGCCTCGAGGGCGGCTCTTCTTACTTCGGTTGGAGGTCAAGATTCTTTTTGAATGGAAGATAGGGTTTACTTCTTTTCTTTGTCTTTTACTTGCTGAGTTGAGTAGATTAGTTGATTAGTTCAAGACTGGACAGTACTTTCCTTCCGACAACCAAGTAAAGTGTTAAGCAGACTTCATCATCTCATCTCTGCGCACTGTCTCGTCTGCTCGCTTTTATCCTTTCAGTCGAGTGGCTTTTCGCTCCGTCGCATTATCAAAAGAAGTAGAACTTTATAGAAAGTGGAATCTAGGCCATCCCTTGACTTTGATCCGAAAAAGGAAAAGAGGTTACAAGAGGAAAAGAAAAGAAAGTAAAAGCTCCGCTTAATTAGGACACCCAAAGAGACGAAAGGCAAGGCTGCTATTCCTCCTGAAGGCTCAATAGTTGGATCGTGGTTCACAAGTTAAAAGGAGCTGGGAAGGGTATGGGCCCAGTTCTCTTTTCTTAAAGAGTGGGTGGGGGACTTGTCGCATTCCCGGAGAAAAGGCTGTAGGTGCTGTGATCCCGGGCTCAAGAAAGGTGGTCTGATCGGGAGGCTCGGCATGGTGGTCATCCGAAGACTCGGTACAAGGGGATACAAAGGAAGGACCTAGAGTCAATGCTCGAAGCGCCAGAGAAGAGACCTGGCCCAAGAGGATCTATAGCCACTTGTACCCAAGACGAAAGTGAAAGTGAGTCCAAGACCAAGAGCCCGTGGCAGACAGGAGTAAAGGAAATAACCGAAGCAGCTATTTCATCTGGAGATTTTTACCTAACTGAATTCTTTAAGTATAATGGTATGGCTATTTCGATAGGAAATATTAATAGAATAGCCTATGTTGTCACCGTACTTCTCCTATTCTTTCTCACGAAGCCCATATTCATAAATTTCGAATAGAAAATTCTCGTTCAAAATAATAAAGCAGGTCAGGTGTGAACTATTTGTACCGGCAAACATATTGAACTTGGTATCTTTTTCAGGTTCATTTTGGAGTTTTTACTAATTTTTTTTTGCCTTTTCAGTTGCTGGTTCGGTTTTATGAGAAGGGACTAGATGAGGGGCATTTTCGTCCAGAATAATAAAGTAGTGTTATTTGTGGGTTCTTTTCATTGGCTTCGCTAGGTGGTCAAGCAAGAGATTTGTAATCTGGTGTGTTGAACTCTTTCTATATTTTCGCTTAATCAAGAGTTGGTTCAAAGTGAGCGGGTAATTTTATGTTTTGGGGGAGGGGCTGGATGGTCAATTTTTATTTGGGTTAACAAGTCTGGATAGGTTGATGTTTTGCACTATGGTGATCTTGAATGTTTGGAAATGGTGAAAGTATCATGGTATTTTTGCAAATGTAGACAATTATTTTTTACTTGAAGACGGCAGTACTTGAATACTTTGTCGCTTGAATATTTTGTATGCAATTACTTATACCAAATAAATTCTTCACATTGTTTTAGTGCCAAAGAACCAAGACTTAGGGGCGTCCTTGTTGAACCAGTACTGGTACACTTTACACTTGTAATTGTAGATCTTGCACGAGGTTAAACACCGTTTGTTTTCTTGACTGGTTTTGAACCTACTGGTACAATAGGAAGTCTGGATGGGTCGATTAAGAAAATATAGACCATGAACAATGAATCGTGCTGTCCTTCTTGATGTACAGTTTATATGGTTCCCCTTTGCATTCAAAATGTAGCTGTCAAGGTGCAATTTCTTCAAAATACATGACGGTTTGGGCTGATTGAGGTTTTATGAATTGGCCTTTTGCAGGTACTTTTGGACAATGTCTGCATGTGAACGTAAATAAATAAGTTCTGAAGGGACGTAAAGATTACTTTTTGTAATTTTACTTTCGTTGGTTCCCTTTTATTTCTTGTTTGACTTGCCGTGCTTTTCGTTTTTTAGCTCGACCCGACGAAAGAATCCCCTGCTCTTGTTTGAGAATCCGCTTCATTTTTGATGTTAAATTTGAAGTGTGTACCTCACATGTAATAAGGTAACAGATCTAAAAAATATGTTTTCTATCATTTCAATCGCCAAATTTGACACAATTTGGAAATTCTTTGGTTGCCCGTCAAAAGATGACAAAGCAGCATTATTAAATTTGGCAAATCAGCAAGCAGCTGTTGATGCATTAGTAAATGTAGCCGATTGATCGTGCTTTTTGTACTGTAATAGAAATTCATGTAAATGAACTGCAGCTTGGTCGAGTGGTAACTAAGTCGTTGGTGTTTGTCATATCAGGCTAGGAACTTTATCATCAATCATTGTTCTAAGTTACAATAGATAAGAAAGTTTGTTAAACATATTTGGAATAAACTACTATATTGCCCCTAATACCCTGAATTAATAATTTTTTTCTACAAACCATGTTGCTGTCGAGTATAGCTGATACTGCAAGTGTACAGTACCAGTGGGTACCATGCAACAAGGTCAGACAACAAAAGGAATTGAGCGTGCTTTGATTACTGACTAATCAAGTCATGACTAATCAGCAAATAAGACTGGTGAAAGACCAGTTAGATCGTATTTTTCCTCATCCTAAATCATGTTGTTATCCCTCAATTAGACTTAGTTTAACATCAACATGACCCAATTAAGCCAATTTTGCAATTACAAATAGGAGGAATCCTTGAAACACAAATGGACAATGCAATGCTGGTATATACTGGGTACTGCAAGTGAGGAGTAACTTGCCATGAAAAAATCTAATGAGCTTAATTAGAAGAAAAGACGAAAAATTGGTAATGATTTTCTACAAGTAAAGAAATTTGACTAAACTAAGAATCACAAAACTATTCAGCATATTTGTAAAATGAAACCAAAAAGAAGTTGTGGCGAAAAATTAGAAAGTCATCAGCGTCTTTCATTGTTCTTTCACTCTTGATTGCATGCTATCTCACTCCTTTCTGTTGCTCTCTCTCACAGCCCCCTGCACCCATGCTGCTGCTCTTGGCCGCTGCCGGCAGCCCATGCCACCGCTTTTGTGTTGATCTTAACGTACTCAAGTCACCCACTATACATACAAAAGATGTATATGTAAAACGATCTTTCTCAGCGCCCCATTCAATCAAGTCGCAACCCTGAATCATCATACTCTTATGATTTGAAACCCCTTGAATTTCATTCCAGCCAAAAGGAACATAAGAAGATAGATACTATACTTTTTATTAGGAAACACTATCTCAACACCCTCTCTATACTGAAGCACTATCTCACACCCCAAAAACCCAACATAACCTTTGCTATCTCTCTGACCAAACCCATTAAAGAAAGTTTACAGTAACCTCAACATTAACCAAAAAATAACAATGCTTGAACCAGGACACTGCGATCTTTTATTCCTTCCTCCAGGAGCTCTTCGGTATTGGTGTCCTCCTGATCCCCTTTTTTGCGAATCTACATACTTGTGTCTTCTCCTCCTCGAATTCCATCCCTAATACCGGTTCTCTAATGTGATCCACATCATCATCCATGTGCTCATTCATAACCCTCATCTCGAAATTCATCAAATTCCTCTGTATACTCCTCGTTCAATTCCAATCTGGATGTGTCCGTCTGAAATCCTGAATAAGATGTTGGAATGTAAGAAAAAGTTTCAGTAGAAAGACGTGCTAGTGGCTGTTTAGCAATTCTTAGTTCCTGTGGTTTTATGAAAGTTTAACGAGGTGTATATTGATTCCATAAAAGGTGATTATGTTTTTGCTATTTTTGTGTTTATGCATAGTTTGAAGGGTACTTCTAGTGCGTGCAACAAAAAGTTAATTATGCTACCCCGGGATTTGGAGCTTGGTGTATATGAAAACTGGGGTACTTATGGTTGACTGAATTGGTGTTTATGGGTGTGTATGCGTATAGTAATTCGTACTTGTGGCATAAAGATGTGTATATGTGTTTATGATTTGACAAGTTGTTTGACAAAGGTGATCTTATTCAGATTATAACTTTTAGACAAGGTGATTTTTACATTAACATTGCTTTTCAATATGCTTTTCAAAAACATTTCAAATAGATTATATACTCAATTGATAGATAGAATCATATACTCAATTGAACATATATCATCAACACATTGATAGAATCACTAGCAGTTATCAATTTCAATTTGACAGACACTCTGACAGCAGACCATAACAGAGTGAGCGAACTCTACAAAAGAATCTATTACTCCATTCCTATCCTACCTAGTAGTTAATAAGTCATTAAATTTACTAACTATAAAAAAACCTTCCTCTTTGTAAGAAAACAATAACACAAATGAACAAAACACTAGAATAATTACGCTCCACAAAAGAATTATTAAAAACTCAATCAATTTCTATCTGAAATGGAAATGAAACGAGTACAAAAGAGCGAGCGAGTTAAACGTAAGTGGAACGAGCAAAAAGAGCAGAGTGGTTTGGTAAAACCACGAGCCCCAAGAGCAACTATGAGGTAGTCGTTGAATCGGAACCATAATAAAAATAGTGAGTCTGAACCACCGTCACTTAAATCAGTAACTATATTCGTAGCTTGGTCTCGTTCCACACCTCCGGTTTCTAAACAAAGTCTTCTTCATACATAGGCCAAAGAAGAATCGAAAGCCAAAGACCAATTGATTGCTGACAGGCTAGTCTTTATCGTGGACTCGGGATTCGTCATCTTAAGAGTATGAACGTTGAAGGGATAGTGAACCTTCTTTGAAGAGTGGTTACCTCAGAGACAGAGAGAGGTATAATCCCGCGGCGAAGAGTGAGAAGAAAACCTTGATTCGCTTACTGACCATTCATTACTTGCTTTGGCCTGCTCCAGGAAAAGAAGTTCACGACCCGGGATTCTATCTCGTCTCATCGGTCGTCTGGGTCAATCTATTTAGCAGGGTACGAAGCGAAGGTTATTTTCTATGGGTTCTTCTTACTCGATTTTCAACAATTAGACTCCACTCTTTCAAATATTCTTTTTATGTTGTCACTACCTCCCCAAGAGTTGTAGACCGGTAACATACGGGGTGCACGCCTACGAGCAACTTATCTTGCATTCTAGTGAGTTCCCTTCACTTTCCATTTCCCTGGATTTAGCGAGCAGTTTTTTGATCACAGCTTCCTATCCGACTGCTAGTGAAGTTGATAGTTCTCCTTAGTAGGGGTCCCGTAAAGCTCATTTCGGGCCATACACACCTCAAACTTTATAAGACAGATCGAGTAGGCAGATAGCTTGCTATGATAATTCCTTTCAAACATACATAGGAAGAAACCATGCATGGGTAGAGCTCTGTGACAAAGCTAATGTAAAGAAGGGACCCTGGTCGCCCGAAGAGCATGCAAAGCTCAAGTCGTACATCGAGCAATACGGTACGGGCGGTAACTGGATCGCCCGAGGTACATGCCATTTCTCTTCCATTTTTCAAACTAGAGGGACTTGTACATGTTACATGAGCTGAATGTGTAGGTCTCAAGAGATGTGGCAAGAGCTGCAGGCTGAGGTGGTTGAATTACCTCCGCCCAAATATAAAGCATGGTGCTTTCTCAGAAGAAGAGGATAGGATCATATTGAGCCTTTATGTTAGCATAGGAAGCAGGTACTATTATCGGCAAAAGTGATCAATTAGAGACGAATCATGAGATTTTAATTTCACAATTGTTTCCTAATTAAGTGATTCCTTTGTTATGTCTAGGTGGTCTATTATAGCGGCACAGTTGCCCGGAAGAACAGATAATGATATCGAGAACTACTGGAATACAAGACTAAAGAAGAAGCTCTTTGGTAAACAGCGCAAACTGGGGGCACAAAAACAAGATCCAAACAAGAAGGAGGAGAACCAAACCCTAGTCATGCCTGGTAAGCATCGGCACATATTGGCCTGAGCCAGCAGTTCCAGTGCAACATTTAGCCGACCAAGCTGAGCAGATGGATCCGATAAAGAGACTACTATTCAAGCTAGGTGGAACACACTAGAAGACCATTAATCCCTTATTAGATCGCGTCCCTGTTCCATGCAACCTCCCCAAATTTTCGACGAACCTCCTACCTTGATTTTTCCGCAGGTAGAGATGGCATCACTAGGTGAAGGAGTAATGCATGGATTTTATACATATTACAAGGAGATTGCAGAGAGCTTTTGTTTCAATCAGATTAAGTTAGAAGGATTGGAGGGCTTGATAGGAAACAACAACATTGGCATGGATACAAGTGAGTATATGAGGTGGGGTTGTGAACAAATAAGTTCCACTATGAACCCGGGGATTCAAGGTTTTGATGAGCAATTTAACTTAAGTGGTATGTAGTAATCACAAGGCTTTAATTGGTGTGTACATGATGGTGATGTATATTTTCTTTATTTAGAAGTGGTGCGCAGTAAGCACCGTAGATAGATATAGTGTAAGCAAGCAAGGGGGCGAAGGAAGCGGTAAGCAAAAATTGAGAATATAAGGATAGGTTGTAAGCTACGAATCACGAGTTATGGGTTCAGCTATTTATTCTACGTACAGGATTCTATCCCTTCAAACCTGCCTGTGCTCCAGTAAAGTAGAAATAGGGTGGTTAGGGAGGGTCGATCCATCAACGGATCCAACAACAGATCAATCCTCAAGTAATCCACGGAGAAATAAAATAGTATATGACTAAGATCTGTCTTTTGATGCGGGAAAATGAGGCAAAGAAGTCAGTGCAGGCTCTTATGATTAGTAAGAGGAAGGTAAGTTTACGCTCTTATGATTAGTAAGAGGAAGGTAAGTTTACGCTCTTACGACCGGAAGCGAAAAATGACTTGACCTTTAGACTTTATCAGAGGAAGGAAAACGAAAGCTCCGAGGAAGACAGAGTAATTCGATCTTTCCTTTGGGAATGGGGGAGTGAATTCAGGTAAGAGTTCATTCCGGCATAACTTGGCGCAAGGAATTTGCTCGTTCCGGGGTTCGACGTTAGTTGAAGTTGACATTGAGTCGCGCACTTCCTGGAGTGGGGAGTGAATTCATGCGTACCTCAACGCAAGGATTGAATTAGCTCATCTCGAGTTACGTGAGTGAACTTTCGCTTCTTGGTCGAAATCTTGCATATTCCGGGCGATCAGTAAACCTTAAGCTTTCTTTGGGCAGCTCCAACTGCAAGATCTGGACTTGGACCATAGCTTTCGAATTGTGATTGGATTGACGCTCGGCTCGAACCCTTTTACTGTAGAATTGGAAGATCAGCCCCTTGCCTTTTTCCTTTCTCTATCTCTAGGCTCAAAGCCCAATCCTTTCATTCATTTAACGGAACACATTCCATTGCTGTTACCATTCCATCCCTGTTTAGGTTGAATACCGTACCAATCCATTCAGGTTACGGAAAAGAAGACTTCCACCTATTACCAAGAAAGAGAATCATGCCTTTTTGATGACATGACAAGAAATCCTTAAATGAAAGAAAAATCGTGTATCCACAAATCCGTTATCTCCTCGTGCATTAACCGCTTCTGGGCGAAAATCCAATCTTTTAAGTGATAAAGTCGTTATCAATACAATTATGCCGCCGAATACAATCACTTTGAAGAAGTCGCAAGTGCGGGTTCAGTTCAAATGGGAAGTAAGAAACACTCAATGGAGAATAGGGATCGCTATGCCGAAGAAAAGAGAGAGGTTGCACCAGGAGAAGATAAGGTCATACCAAGGGAAATTCTTTCTATAAGCCCTTGAAATCAATGATTTTATCACTGAAATGTATCCAGCCGCAAAGACGGGCCTATAGGCAGAAGCTGTTAACCTATCCGACTAGTAGAAAGCGTGAGGAGGAAGACTTCGACCCTTCTTTCTAAATGCCCCCCTTTACTAATAAGATTTGACTTCTTTTCTTTCTTTTCTGAGCCCGCCCTCCCTATTAAATTAAATAAATAAGGAACTGGATTTCTCCGATGAAGTGGATCCAATGAGATGAAGATGTTCCCATCCTGGTGGTTGCAAATAAAATTCCAAACGAAATCTTAAATAGCGAGCCTTATTAGTATTAGTACCGGTGTTGTCGATGAACTTCTTTTTCAGTTCGACTTGAGAGAGGTGGGGAATGCGACGTTTATCCTCCCTACTACAGGAGAGGCTGATACTTGACTAAATAGATATGGATACAAGAGGGACTTTAGGTAACGTATATAAGAGTTGGGCTTTCAGAGAGCCTCAACCTCAAACAAAGGAATCGTCCACATGGCTACAATCACACTTGTGCTAAACAAGATGGTACTGGTGACGTTTATATAAGACGTGAGTTGGCGGTCATAGTTGCTCTTTCTTTGAGATTGGTTTGGTGTCATTCTGGATCTACATGGATTCGTGGTACAGGAAAAGCTTTTTGATGCAGTTTCGTCGAGATTGGGTTGGTCTTCAGTGTACCGCCCCCTTACTCTCTCTCTATAAAAGTGGGTACAAGATCGAAAAGAATGCATTGGAATTTTAGAAGAGCATGCAGTGATGTTTTGCGAGGACTCTCAGGGACCTACTTAAGTTCAGTCTGCGATCACTCTAAAAGCAGATAGGACCAAACCTTTTCTTCCCCTAGCAGCGGTTATGTCTCAAACCACCGGCAAAAGGTTGAGCTCCTACCATCACACCTTCTCTTGCAAACATAGCACTGGATGAAAGGTATGCTGATTCCATTCATCTGCACCCGAAAACAGCACGGAATTCAATAGCAAAGGGAAATGAGCTAGCTGAGAACTCCTACCATTCTTCTTCTTTACCGCATTAGTGATATATGTCCATCAAAGAGAATCCAAGACAAAGCGTTTCCTGCTCGTGGTATCAAAAAAGCTAATAGCAAGTTCCTCTTCGTTCTTCTCGAATCCTCCCACTCTCGATCCTCTCACTTGCCCTTTTGACTTGATGGCGGCAAGATTACTAAGCCACCAGTTCTTTGCCTTGCTCTACGTAAAGACCCCAACAAATGATAATTTATTTTTTAACTATGTATGAGAGCTTTTTGTATAATTGTGTAAGAGGCTTTTTCCCTGATTCCAGGGATTCGGGTTATTTCTTTCATATCTTTTTGGGCTGGTCATATAGCCTTTTTATTTATGCATAAGATAAGCTGGGGGTCTTCTGCGCCCCACTATTTGAGTTTGTGCTTCTTACTTTGAAAGCTTCTTTTTTTTATTTCAAAGATCGCTGGCTAGCTGTATGATAATAGCTGGTTCTCTTCCCCCACCTTTCTCTATATATTGGGGATACCTCTCTCTCTGTACTCCGTATCAGACTCCATGTTAACAGTAGTGTGCATACTCTGTGTTCCAAGACCGGATAGATAAGAGTTAAGCGTAGAGTTATCCTTACTTAGACGACCCCTTAGTGTGTGTTACCACAGCTACTTTTTCCATATTAGTAAGGACCAGGCCCCCCATGCTATCCATCACTTTGTAAACTGGCTTCTATGATTGCCTTCACATAACTTGAGTAGACGACAGCGTCCGTCCCGCTTTATTTTTTCAAAACTATGAAGCAGAATGACTTTCTTATTTAGAACTTCAGAAATTTCTTTGTCACTGCTTCGATCTCTGGACGTGGACCGGCAGTTCCCTTTCCATGGATAGTCCTCCTTTGTGGGCTTTACCTGAAACTTAGAAATAAGGTATGGCGAGACCTACTGAGATAGATTAAGGAGCTACTATATCCCCACAAAGAATCCATTACTTCGTTCTCATCGATTGGGATTTACTGTCTTCTTTACTTCGACAGATGTGGTCAACCCAGCTTGCTTATCTACGGCTGCCTTACCCCCTTAATAATAATAATATACGAATTTTATCCAATCCAATAAGCCCTTAAGCACCGGTACAATACCAAATCATATCCTCTAAAGGGAAAGAGGTGGAATCCTATAGTCTTTCTTCATTTCCTTCGGAATCTGATGCTTACGAATCGTTAATTAGAAGGGTGATCACTCTGAGTGAACTGGCCTAGGGAAGAGATAGATAAAAAAGAAGAAACTCAAAGTCGCATTTTTTCCTAAAAAAAAGACCAAAGAAGCTCTGAGTCACTCCTTCTTTCTTCTTTTAGAAAATAAGCATGCCTTTATCTGTATTAGAGGCAAAAGTCAGTCAAAGCAAACTTGTCCATTCCATAAAGAAAGACAGCTAGGCTAGTTTTGAAAAGCATACTTATAACATCGTGAACCACAGAAAGCACAAATCTTTAGAAAGAATGACCTAAGGTCCTCGGTTTATATAGGGGACTGCAGCTCATCAAATGCAATAGGAAGGGCACGGTTCCGCTATAAGATAGTAGTTAGTGATGGATGAAAAGCTTTCCGTAACACAGCAGCTAATAAAGCAAGCGGGCATTTCATTCAAGTGTCAAGTCAAATTAAATAAAATCAAGCCCGGTCCTGGCCGACTGGGCCTTAAGCTGACTAATCTCTAGACTGCTGGGAAAGGACTTCTCCACTTATCACTTCTAGGCTCGATTACTCGCTAGGCACATTGACGTAGCCTTAATATGTTATATATTATTAAAGGGGGCTCTAAACCAAGGGAAGTGCTCGAACCAAAAAAGTGGAAGTATCTACTTGACGGATAGATAGCGTTCTGCCAGCACCCTTCAAGCTATGAAAGGTAGGGAAGTTTTCTCCACCAAGAGTTTTCGGCCTAAGGCTTAGTAGAAAGAATGGAATGGAGCCCGGGAGTATCTGGGTTTCATAAATTCCAAAGAAGGAGTAAAGAGAGACGCGTTGAGTCTGGTCAGAAGCATGTTGGTTATTGAAGTGTCCTGCTTGGCCTTCTTCTCTATTTCGGTCAGGAACGGGTAAATCCAGTGGTTCGTGATTTTCCCCAGGATTCGGATCTTTTCTTGTGCATTCAAGGGTGGCCGGCATTGGACCGGCTTAATCAAAGCCGATGTGGTCAAGTGCTTCGACCGAATGGACCATGAGCTACTACTTTCTTTTCTGAGGGAACAGTTGGCACCAAGGAGCGACGGAATAGTGAAGTTGATCGAGGTCTTTCTTAAAACGCCTATCTACGAGGTTTGGACTACTTATATAATATATAAGACTGGAAGGCTGCAACTGGAGGCATTTGGACGAAAGTTTTCAAATCAATTCCATGCCTCCTACTCCCGCGATAAGTCAGAGTGGGTACTTTTGGTATAAGATAATAGGAATAGATTTGACCCACATAGGTTTTTTGTCAAGCAAGTGTAGCCATACCTGAGGAGAGTCATTAAATAGTAGCTGCCGCTAGCGATGCATTCTTTTCAAAAGTTACTGTCTTCGAAACCAAGGAAGAAACAGAATAGAGTAGGGGTCTACTACCACTATATATAGAATAAGAAAGAGAAGAATAAGGAAGATGGAAAAAAGTATGTGTATGCGCGGCTTTCATATTATCATAGATAAAAAAAAATTCACTACATAATATTTGCATAATCAATTTATTAGTTAAAATCTTATATATAAACGAAAAAAAATGAATCACTAATTCTCATTATATAGTTAGTAAAAATGTAGCAAGAAATTCGAAATCTTAATAAAAGATGAAACATGAGTAGATATAGTTGAGTAATTAGATCTAAAATTCATTCTATTTGTAAGAAAATTTTCTATTCCACTTGGCCTGCAACTCAAGAAAAACAAATCAAAAGGAACAATGTTGAGGAAAAAGAAAAGGGAAGAGAGGTGCGTACAATTATGCCAAATGTTGGAGGCGCGTTCTTCAGCCCTCTTTGTCCAAGTGTTAAAATAGTATAAAATGTGCTCCATTGGGCTTGCATTCGGCTTTGAATTCTGTTGCAATGGTTCTCTCAGTACATAAGGCGGGAGCTCCTCGTCAGACTCTCTCGCCTTCCACTGTGCCCCCTCCTGTTTTTTATGTGTTCAAAGGAAGACCTTTGAGTTACTAATAATAAGTCACTTTCGTAATTTGCGATTTGACAAGGAAAGACCGCATGTTGTGTGGTATTTTTCAATCACCCATTAGAATTTCTTTTGTGTTGATCACTTGCTTACTTTATTTGGAGTTAAATTCATTCAAGTATATAGACCTGATTAACGTAATCTTATCACTCATAAGTTGTATTCTTTATCTTTCAATTCTGATCGGCACCACGTCTGTGAGACTGTGACTTTCAATTAAGTTCAAATCTCATCTAATTCAATTCAATATCCATGGCCAAACCCTCTTAGGACCTTAAAAGAATTGACAACTCCACGAATTTCTCTCTAAAATAACCAACCAAATTATTCAATTCATTTTGAACCAGTTACACAAGACCAAATTCCTAGATAACTCATCAGTCAGATATGCAATTATTTGAGAACGAAATCGTAGTTAACTAAAAAATAATGAAAAAAATAGTAAAAAGCAGCAGTTTATAAGCATGCCTTATTCTGCGGGTGGGCCGTCGGCGCGGCTGGTGGACCCATCAGCTTTTTGCCCCAGCGAGTGTAACTACAGTGGAACGAGCGAGCGGAAGTCTCGGTGCTCTTTGCTTCTTCTTTCTTCGTTGCGTCTTTGCTCTCCAGGAAATAAATTTGTGCTGATCTCGGAGTTTTCTTTGCTTGTTGTGATAAGTGATAATAAAAATGACTAGAAAGAATTGAGGAAGAGGGACTTGCAGTGTTGGTTCTGAGAGAGGAAAGGCGGGGAAGAATTACACGGAAGCATACTCACCAAGTCTCCAACCTCCGCGGTTTCATAATTTAGCCAACGTCTTTTCTTATTTTTTTTTATACTTCATTCAGTATAAGTAATTAATGGTCAAGATATACATTTATCATATGAATTTTTTATAAAAATACTCAGAATTTAGTATAAACACCACAACACTAACTAGAAATAAAAATAAGTTCAATTTGAAACACCGAACTATTTCAGTTTCAATATAAGACTATACAAGTTTGAACATTGGTCAATTCAATACAAACATCTTGCATCGTCAAGTGTTAATATTTAGTCTTACACTATTAAGTACTTATGTAGAATGATAGATATAAACATCTAACAGTATGGGTAGATAAATACCTAGCAATGCAATATAGATATTAGCAATTCCAAAAATGTTGATAGAAACACAAATATACAAAAATGAACCATTTGCAAAGGCGCTGCATGTGGCGAGCGCATAGATCTGGGCGTAGAGGATTGGAGCTGACGCGTTTTTTCCGTTCTTAGAGTGTGCCACAATTTTTTACTAGAAATAGTCAAATAATTAGGAAGATAGATTCGAAGGATTGGACTTAAGATAGGGTTAGCCATTCTAAAATAAAGAGGTACATCAGAAAAATTCGACATCCTCACCAAGATTTTAACATATGATTTATTCAAAGTTATCTTAATAGCTTACTACTGAAATTGGTAGTGAAATTCTTAAATAAAGTGAATATATTGCCAATTTTCATAAATTTTATTCACTTTTTATGTCACAATCGCAATGAAATTGAAAGTTTGATTCTAGTTAGAAAATGATGAATATCCATGTAGTATAAGAATACTTCCACATGAGTTGCACTAAAATGCGCTGTATAATGCTTTTGGGCTTTTGATATTTGCAACATAATCCTTGATGAAATATTGAGATGATTGCCAATTGAAAATAAAAAAAAAAAGTTATTATTTTGTACTTGTGTATAACGCGGAATAGGATCCGCATACCTGAATTGAACATAATTTTGGTATTATTATATACAGAGGGAAAGTAATTTATTATGGGTTCAGAGTTGGGTTAACAATGTCTTGTGCACCAAGTCTTGAAAGTCATGTGCCTTAGCAAGTAAGATTACGAATTTTCCTACCAAGAAAACAAAAATTACGAATTTGGCACAATCAAACAAAAAGGAGACATGAGACGTGGCGCCTGGAGACTTCGACTCGAAGATAACGTGTCCAAATAAGATTTTGGCAATTCAAAACAACCTTCCAAAATTATCAAAAATAAAGAACCTTTCCTGCTAATTCTTTTGAAAGATAGCATCTTCATAATATTCGCCCATTGTTCAAAGCAAAGCCTAAATTGCATAGTTGTCAATTATTCGGTTGTGTTACTTAATTTCAATTGAATTGAACGCCAATTAATCAATTTGGATGTATCAACCAATCAGCTATATTCCTTTTGTCGTCGGCCTGATTGAATCAATTGGGCCGAAAGGGATATTAGTTAAGAAATTGGAGGTTGGGCCTGAGATCCTATAAAAAAGGCTCTTTATTCTGTACTCTAGTATCATCCTCTCTCTGACACAAGCCCCGTTGCCCTGGCACATGTATTTTCCAGGTACCTATTCTCACAATTAGTGCAGAATACGGTTCTGACAATGTTGAATCAGGTTATTCTCTTTGTCATAACTCATTACATTTCTTTCTGCTGAATAAGAGGTATAAGACTAAGAGTAAGACCCACTGCTCTAGTTAAAGCTAACGAGTCTTGGGATAAAAAACATGCAGAAACTATACAAATCTTTTGGGTCAAAGTGTACGAGTACTGATCTATATGATTCGTGATATAGTATGAAGTATATACCAAGTTGAAGTGAAGCAAGATTCGTTATATGAAAAATTTCGGAAGCATTATTCCTTATTTAAGTTTTTTTCCCCTTTCAAGCTTAGTCCTTTTCCAAGAGGGGGATAGAAATGAGGATATCCAGTCCTAAGGTGTAAGGCAATTCTAAGGTCTTTTGTAAGCCTTTCCTTGGATTCAATGGGGAGAGAACATAGGGAAGATCGATAAGTAACTTTCTCCTCCGGTGTATGAGTGCGCCTTTTTTTTACTCTTTTTTGAAGCTATTGGGACTTTCCGTGGATTTCTTATTGGGAGTTTTTTCTTACTCCTATGCCTAATAGCTTGATTTATCCCGGCAAGAGTGTGGGGTTATGCTCGCTGTCATTCGATCCAGCCGATGTAGTTGCAGTGGCCCTAAAAGAAAACTAACTAGTAAATGGCCCAGACTCTACAGAGCAGCCAAACTATCTAATTTCATTTAATACTTTAGCCTTACCTGGATGTGATCTCTTATCTGTCCTTCTAGACCGAGTAGCAGTACCAATATTGTAGGCCCAAAATACACTATACTTTTCTAATTATAGGACATCGCAATCGCAGTGAGCTAAGAAGCAGCTTACGGTACCTTTCTTTCCTTTCTGGAGTTGTCCCGGAGAAGACAGCTTCCTTCTCTTATGTTGTGTTGAGAGCAAGGTCTTCCTCATCTTACTATAAGTAAGACTTTGTCTTTAATAGTCATCTATTTGCGCTTGTCTTTCCTTTAAAGAGTGCAGATCGGGAGCCTAGCAGCAAGCCAGCCGGCCTCGAATAGTGAAACAAGGAAGGCAGCCTATTAGATTCAAGCAAGCTACCTCAGGCTCCTTAAACCCAACAGTCATTCTCACCTCATTGAATTTGAGGTACCGGCGGGAAGCTTGTTTCAGTCCGTATATCGATATTGCTAATCCCACTGCCCTATTGTACTTTCTTTCTTCAGTAGTAGAAACTCTTCTAAGACATGAAAGAATTCACTTTCGACTATGAATTCCAGAATTGACTTTTTCCAAAATTGGTTTTAAGGTGTAGATGCCCTTTTGAAGGAGATGCAAGAGATGGGTATTGCACCGAATGAGGTTGTATATAACACATTAATTGGATGGCATTGCAGAGTAGATAATTGCAGGGCGGTTGGTCGATGAAATGTCTTCTAAGAAAATGACACCAAATGCAAATACATACAGCTCTCTTGTTAAGGGATTGTGCAAGGAAGGAGATGTGAAAGTACCATTGCAGAAAATAAGACAAGAGATCAAACCTATTCAAAGGAGGAAGAAGTCGTCATAGAGTAAAGAACGAATAGAACAGCAGTAACAACAATTACTCCTATCACTTGGTGGGAGGATTACTCTCCTCAACTCTGTGCTCTCAGCAATTCCACTGTCTATAAGCAGCCTGTTATCCGCTGATCAAATCTTCTCTACACACTCAAAGTCAAGTTCCGCTTCGCTTGGTTCATCTGATTAGCAAAATGCGCCAACATTGTAGGCCTTGCGCCAAAGGGAGAAAAAAAGAGTCAAGTTGCGAGACTTTCGACAGACCCAATTGTTTACTTTCACAAGCAGCTCAATGCTAGGAAAAATATAGCGAGATGCTTTGTTTCAGTCTTTGCATCCGGCGAAATGACTTCTCAACCCGTCTCCCAGCGCCAAAAGAGTCGTCTTTATGATTCAACTTACTTGCGCTGCAGTTTCGTTCACTAGGGCTTTGTCTTCAACTCCCTTCGCTTTCCATCTGGCTGGCTCCTTCTTTTTTGGGACTAGGTGAAAAACCATTCCCAATCGTCGCCTGTCAGCTTCGACTCCGCGATCGTAAACGGAAAGTGGCCAGATGGGCTTTTAAGTCAAAGTAAGTTACGGAGCTGCTGTCCAGAAGTCAGTGAGCGGAGACTGCGCTCTTTCCTTCTTTGAGTCGGCTTTCCGTGTAAGTGATAATGCCCTTGTTGTTAAAAGGGACAAAGACGATTCCTTTTTCATCCCACTTTATGTGGATGCCCTCCTCATAACCAGCTCTAGTGAACAGCTCACAAGTGACTATAAGACCAAGCTAGCTAAAAAATGGGAAATGTCTTATATGGGCCCGATACAGTTCTTTCTTGGTCCTTCGGTTCTGCAAGGCAATCCATTTGCTAACTATCTCTCGGGCTAGGTACGCTAGAGATCCACTCTCTGAGCTCAAAATCGCCGCCGGCCAGAAGACAATCTCCATTCCTATGGAAGTTGAACTCAAACCGACTCCGGAATCCAGGAAGAGGTTGATCCAACTCTTTATCGTCAGCTAGTAGGTAGTATCATTTATATGACTATCTATAGCCCAACTATTTCCCTGTCGCGGGTCCGGTTCCCCGTTCTATGCAAAATCCCTCATCGGCAGCAAAGAGAATCCGCTATTATTGCCAACAGGAGCCTTGCCTTGGGAGAAGCGGGTGGACTAGGATGAGCAAAAACAGATGCCTTTGGTCTTGTCTCCGAGAAAACTCCTTTCCGCTCGTGGGGTACTGTGATGCTTATTTCGCTGGAGATGCTTGTGATAGAAAAAAAACTTCTGGATTTGCCTCTCTGCAGGGCTCTGTGTTGCTTGGATCTAATACATTCTATGCTTCGCTGCTCCGGATAAGACATCGAAGAATGACACAATTGAGGAATGGGTGACTCGACCTGCCTTTTCATTCAGGCGATGACTGGTCCTTCCGTTTCATCCCCGTCTCTAACTCTACTGTCGGGGCTGGGACAAGAACAACAAACGGATTTTTTTCTTTTCTGTTCACTACATTTCTAGTTCCTATTACCTCCTCGCTATTGACAAGAACTTCCTTATTCTTCGATAAAAAAAGAAGTTTGATTTATTTCAATTCAATCTTTCAATATATTTAGGCTACTTAATTTTAAGTTTCGAACGGGAAATGAATGTCCAGCTTTGCTTGCAGTCTCCACTCCAGTTCCTGCTTCAGAGTAGTGGTCGATGGATACTTTTTTAACAAAGTGGAGTGATGGAGGGGTGACCGACACAGAGGGATATTTGATTGGGCATAAGATAAGACCGGCGGGGATCGAGACTCAAGTCAAGGAAGATCTTATCTTACTATACCTCGTTTTCCTATCGTTACTCACGATAGCCAAACCCGCTTTCCTTGCTTGTTGATCTAGTTTCTGCGGACTTCGCAGACTATCAGACGATCATTATCAGACGATGTTCTATCGTCTTCATCTCTAATAAAGAAGAAGGAAGAAGGGGGTTCCGAATGGGACAGTAAGGTCCTGTGCAGCCTAGTAGCGCGTGATAAGTTTACAACTTGGTTGTTTCAACTAAGCGCGTGGCCTAGGCAGAACTTGAGTTAAAAAAAGAACCTCCTATGATTCCGCTTTCTACTGCCCGGACGCCCCTTTTTAGAAAGTTTAGAAAGCTCCTCTTACCCGCCACTAACCCGTTAAGTATGACTTGTGAGTATCCGGGTATAAAAAGCCTTTTGATCCAGTCAGCCCATTGTGCACCCAATCCTTATTTCTGAGTTATCTTGAGCAGAAATGTCCAGCTGATCGTGTCGAAAGCCTTATGAATATCAGCTTTGAACAGTGCCAGCTTACAATTGGAATTTTGGGCGGCGGCTAAGTGTATGATGTTCTGTGCATAGAATAGAGGAATCCGTCTTCTATTTGTATCCCCTTAAAAAATAAAAATAGTGAATCGAATTACTTGTTCTGTTTGCCAATATTTTGTTTGGAGAAAACTTTTGAGATACTATACTATTGATGAGGCTTATCGGTCTGAACTCGGTGGGTTTGATTGCATTTGGGTTTGGGGTCTGCTGATTCGGTTTCACGCTCTGTAGGATTTGAACCTACCACATCGGGTTTTGGAGACCCACGTTCTACCGAGCTGAACTAAGAGCGCTTTCTTACGAAAGGAAATAAAGCAGTAAATAGATGATTTATTTTCCGCATGTATTTATATAGTCTAATCCCACTCCGACATTTTGGTTTCCATATCGCTAGTTTTTACTCCTTTTTTTTTATATAATATATATATTATTATAATATTATATAATTTATTTTCTGCTTTCGTTTTGGTCTCACTCTCTTCTTATAATTAATTGAATTTCTTTTTATAGATAAATACTCATCATCCCGATCCCCATTATCCATTCCCATCCACGTAGCGGAGTACTTTACTGCCTTCATCTCTGGATTCTTCCCACCGATCGAAAGGTGCATTCAAGAGGGCGAAGCTTTGACTTCGAAAGCCAAAACCAACCGAAAGCGCCTTACTTTCTCTATTGAAATTGGCTCGAGAAGCAAAACATTAAAGTTCTTTATTGTGACACTACTTAACAGCCAATTTATCTTCTCTGTGCGTGACAACAGCACTTGGTGTAGTTAGTTCCCTTTCCCCTCTATTGCCTGCCCGGGGCTAGGCCACCCACCCACCTTCGGTCTGGTATACCTGATCAATTGGTTGGCTTACCCAAATCTTCCTCAAGGACTGGCTGATACAAACAAAAAATAAAATAGAAAGAAATTGAAAACTTCCAAATCAAGATAAATTCCCTTTTTTCCTAGTAATTTATGCTGAATGTAGTTTCTTTAGTTTAATACAATGCCTCAACTAAAGTCCATAGAGTAACACCCACAAACTGGGCAGTTATCACATACTTTACATATATTGGACAAGTTATTATGATTATGTTCCATGTAGGTTGTGAATGCTCTCTTTTACTTTCTTCTCTGTGGGAAACGCAAGGATAACTGCGACTGGAAATATGTTACTCCGGGCATGACGGTATGTCTAACATTGTATTCAGCTCATTTGACATTGTAGGTGGTGTGGTACGTACTTATTTACTGATGTTGTCGTACATGTAGCATGTCATTCCATTTATGCCAGCAACCATTCGTGACGCACACATTAAGTGGTGTCGAGGCTCGCAAAGTTTAGATGGGTATTTGTGCCAATGAAGCTGAACATGTGTTGGTCGTTGGTCGTTTTTGATTTGACAAAAGCTTGTGTTCAATTGTTTCAGCCTTATGAAGTGAATGACACCGATGTGCAGTATACGCATAGTTTTCTGTTTGCGTGGAGAGAGTTTTTTTCGAGGCAATTGAACAGACATCCTTGATTGGAAGCTGACCGTAGCACATTCACCTCATAATCCTCTCAGAGACGAATCGGAAATTATGATTGTCAAGTATGTGGAGCTGCTCAAACTGGCGCATTATCCTTTTGAGTTTGATTCTGGAAAGGAGGCTTGTTTGGAAAGAGAAAAGAGAGAACTTGATGCCCAAAAAACTGGAAAAACCGTCTGCATACATGTCTTTTGGAAAATAGTGGAAAGGAGCTATGCATGTGTAAGATCGAGACCATTCTTTTTTAGAAAGGCTTGACTCAGGAGTATGGTGTAGACTACGAGGAAAGATTCGCCCCTGTACCTTGTTTCTCAAAGTGAGATCCGGACAATAGATGTGAGCTAGCCCCGCAATCGAAAGGGAATGCTTCACTTCAGCCTAGTAACAGTCCTACCCTTTCTATACCTGCAGATTACCTCGCTTCCTAGCCAGAGTTTTCTCTCGTGATGAACCACTCTTCTTGGCTTCCATGCCTAATTTGCATAGCCATTTCCTCTTCGGAGCGTTGAGGCAACTCTAGGCATTTCTTTTCTGAAAGATAAACCCCTAAGAAGACACCAGTTATCACTGCATACAACTATTTCTCTGCTTTCAACCGGACGAGAAATCATATCATATACATCCAACGTAGGCACTAACTATATTCCCACATTGAACGTGCAAAGCGATAGACTCACCTATACTAAAAGCTAAAAGAAAATGATTCGAATTTCAAACCATAACCAATAGATATTTAGTAAAAAACGCATAATCAGCCTTTGTATTGTTTGAACCATTCATGTTCAGTCGCTTTAGAGCCAATGACAGAACATCACCCTCTCCACCTTGTAGGTATGGTTCCAACAATCTGACTTAAGCAACTATGTTTCCCTGGCGACTTGATTTTTGGCTCATCGCTTCTCCCGATTCCCCAAACTACTATGAAATAAATGAAAATGACGTGTCCAGTATATTTTTTCGGTGAGAGGGCCAACCTCCCCGTGAGGACTTGTACATCCCTCACGGACTTTGGGGGCTGCACTTACTTATGGGAGTCTGCAAGCTTATCCCAGCTCTCAAGACAGCTAATGACTTGATAGCGCAGGCCTAGCTAGCTTATCTTTTCTTTGATTTTCTTTCTCCTTTTCTCTTAGGTTTCAGTCTCATGGTAGGAAGTATTGCTACGGGAAGAGAGATCGGAGACTACTAGATTCGGGGCACTCAGCTTTGCCATTTATTTGGATTTTGAAGCACATGCAACGGTGAACCTTTACTGGAAATGAATGAAATATGTTCACTTGGTGTTGAAGTACTCGAATCGTCAGGGGGAACTCCATCCGTAGCGGTGTCTTCGTGCGGTGGACGAGGTTGGAGAACAATATTTTTGGCACTTGTAGCAGGAGGCGGTGTTTTCTGATTGCGGGATTTCTCAAATGGATTAAAATTTAATGACGTCAATATTAAAGGTTTTTTTATTATTGTGTGCACATACCAGTACGTGGTGGAGTAACAGATTGCCTTGTCCATTATTTGATGCAGCCCCAGTGACGTTGTCATTGTTGTTCGTTCCTGGATGGAATATTAAAAAGGAGTTTGTTGGATTCCATATTTGTGTGCAGACAGTTTTAAATGTTTTGGAAAGTGATGTACCTGGCTGAGATGTATCATTATGAACACCTGTTGGAGCATCATTGGTAGCAGATTCATGTCCATGCGTATCGTTGTGAACACTCGTTTGCTCATGAAGGAACTTTCAAATTTCATGTATATTTTAGTTTGCTATGAATAGTTCCTATTTACCTTTTTTTCCGGGATAAACTCGTTTCCATCCACCTCGAACCTGGAGTTGACGATCTGATCATCTGCAGAGGCAGGAGTTCAGTTCTAAAAGCAGATCAAGTAAGTAAAATGCGATAAGTAATGAAATCCTACACTACATGAATGGGGTAAAGAGATGAAACAAAGCCACGGGAACCCGCACCTGGTTGGTGTAAAGCAAAGCAAGGAGTGCCAATAGTTGCACCGCCTTCACAGCTCGTCTCTGACCAGAAAACTTAACTATTTACGAGTTTATGCTTTGTCGCTACCCAGCGAGCGAAAGAGCGAGCATCCACAGCACAGTATTTTTAGGAGATAGATACCTCGGCCATGTTCACGGAAACATGTGAAGTAGAGGCGTTAGGAAGGCCTTCGTACCGTACTCGAGCTTTGGATCAATGTCCCACCCTCTGCCCTTAGGCTTGTAACGACAGCAACAGTTAACGATCTTTTGTGCCCCTTGTTTGGCCAGCCCGGTTGGTTGCTGTTACTGGTTCAAATCGTTCTTCTATGTGCTTGTTTGGTTCGGAGAGTACGCCACCTTGCTCCGCTTGATGCTCGTATGCTGTATTCTCTCTCCCACCCACTGAGGATCTCACACTGGATTACAGACTTATCCAACAGGCGAGACGGGTAAGAATACATTCATTTTTCTTCAATCTGCGACATTACCAACTGAGAATCTCCAAGAATAATCTCAATAGTCGAAGCCCAGTGAAGTTCCCGGAGAAAAATCTTGAAAGGTCTGTAAGTGGGCAAACTGCTGAGCAAAGTTGGTAGGGCTCTCTGGTTCGTAACGAACGTAGTTACGAGCGAGCCAGTGCAAGTCCCGGTTGCAGAAGCTGAGGCAGCGGATGCAGCTCAATCAACTCCTGAGGATGAGGCGCTTACTGCCATGGAAGTGGATAGGGGCCAATCCTTGATGAGCAACCTGTGGTCTATCAATCACCTCCCAGTGACCATCTTCCGAGGACTCAAAGTATACCCTGCGATGTCCTGGATCATCTGCCATACAAGGGTCAAGAAAGAGCCAATATTTGTTCTACCTCCGGTCAGATCCTAGATAAACGGATTGTGGTGGGTGTGGAACTTGACTATACATTTCTGTAGATCCACAACTCTTTCCAGACTCACCAGCATAAGCACTACCTCTGTTGTCACCTGATTGCCCTTGCAACGAAGCATTTAAGCTGACTGCATTTGTGGGTCCCTCTAATGATTTATCACATAATTGGTGATGCTTTCTAGTTGCTTTCTTTATTTGTAGGACAACCTGATCCATGAAACTGTGCACTGGGAATGGCAGGTAGAGCTTGTTTTGCTTCCTTCAAAACAGAAGAGAGAAGAAAAAACCGACAATGAGAAACTTCCACCTTTGCTCACTGAGTCATCAAAGGAAACCTCAATAACTTGCAACAACTCACATTTTGAATAAGGAATCGATCGTCAACGGTTCGCGCCAATCGATCTTCTGTAGGGCTCTTTTCCCCTCTTTACTTTTCTCAGTCAAGTGAGCTACTTTCTCTCGCTTCACTTACTGGAACTCCTCCTTTGATCACAAGCATTTGAGACAAGATGCCTTCCTTAAAAGCTGATTGGTGAAAAGGAGATAATTGACAGATAATTGAATTGAAACTCGTGATTTTGTAAAGGAATTTCTTTTGTCCTCTGCCAATTGTATGAAGAGAGCCGTGAATGCGCTTACCTTTGCATTTGCTTTTTACCAAACTTGACTTCTTTGATCTCAACCAAGCAACGGCTAACGCGAAAGCCGTTGTTGCAACTACACCTTACTTACTTGCTTACCGCCCCCATTCAAGCAAGGGATTACAAGCTAGGTTGCTGCTATGTCCAGAAAAGGAAAGCAGTCCTGGCGCTACGCGTTGTCCTACAAAAGAAGAGAAAAGAGAGAGCGACGTCGCTGCGCGCCTTGGTAGGCAACACGCTTGGGTTGCTCGATCAAGTAAGAGGTCTCAAACCCATACCACAGAGTTGCTCGATCAAGTAAGTGGTTTTTAACCCGATAATTTAAATCTCGATCTTTTTATTATGAGTTGTTCATCTTGGTAGTTTATCAAAACATTTTCCGCACTAGATAAACTAGAAATATCAGCTTGCCGGCTCGTCAGAGGATGGGTCTGTGCTGATTCAGAAAGGTATAATTGTCAGACCATCAAGGCGCATATTATGAGCTATCTGATCTATTGGCCGAGCTGAGACAATGGCTGATGTTTCATTTGAACAGGGAGTGTACTACATCGAATCGGTTTGTCTTTAGATGAAAGCATACTTTTCAAAGCATTCAAAGAGATTGTTTAGCAATGGGTTTCGAATCTTTTCCGGAAATAAGCCAATAGAAATCGGTTTGAAGATACCAAATTGATTTACTTGGCGACATGCCGGGAGGTATATGTTATGTTTTCTTTTCGCCTTTGAGAGGAGATTTCTTGCACTACTTAGGAACCCTATTTTTTCCATAAATGTGGAAATGTTACAGCTGAAGTCCATTTCTACCAAGATTATTTCGTTTAGTATTTGCATTTCCAAATTCCGATATTCTATTGCAACCTATAGATATGCTTGGTTTGTGCATAAACTGCAACCCTGTATATAGAAGTGAATGTGAGGTGCACATTATTCTTCATATATGTTCACTAAAGTAATAATATAGTGCTCCATTCGTCTTTTCCATACGTTCACATAGTTGATTTGAAAAAGAGCAATTCAAGACCATGACAAGGTCAATATGTAGGGGTGAAAATGGAGGCAAAGCAAGAATTCTTTTTTGAATATGACAGGTGGGCCATGAGAGCTATTAGATTGAGAAGAGAGCTAGTTTGACTCCTGTTGCTTTGGTTTGGATTTCAAGCAAGAACGAAATTCAAAGATAATAATCAACAACATAATATATTAGTATCGGTACTCTAGTTAGGATCCATGCTAAATTCAATCCATTTATTTATTGGTTATTCAGTAAACATTCTTCACGACCCAAACTTGTACCTTTTCAGAGCTATTGGCGGTTGTGAATTCTTTGTTGGTGACCTACAGGCTATGATACATACCAATTTCTTACCACAATAAATGGGGTTGAATTCAAAGCAAACTAGCGTCTTATGTATTGAGTTATATCAAACTTTGTTTATATAATTCTTCACTGGGTGTACTTTTTTGTTTGCAAGTTCCATGTTCCGCTCTATCCCCGTTTCAGGAATCCTCACTCTTCCGATGAAAAAGTCCATTCGTTGACATAAACCCATACATATGATACTCCTCATTGCGTATCTGACCTATGAACATCCAACTCTGGCCTGGGCCAGCAATAGCTACCCACCTAACTTTTCTTTCTACCCAAGCAGAGCATCAACTATGAAAAACATGCTCAGGTACAGAAGACAGAGATTGAGGGGTTTACTATACCACTGATAAGCTTTTCACATATCTGACCCGGTCAGGAGAGGAGATACAGGAAGAGGAGAGGCAAGGAGTTTATTTATTTGCAAAGAGTGGGGCTTAGGTCAAATAAAAAAGAGACCATTGCTTTTCTACTTACTATCATATGTCTTTGCTGCTTCTGTATAATATTTCTTTTCTTGTGTGTGACTAAGGAAACTAGGTAAGAGTATCGGAAAGTCAAATATCTCTGACTAGTAGTCTTTGCGGGTGTAAGCTACCCCTTAACTATACTTCAAAATAAGAGTCCTCCGCATGGGGCTAAGGCTTGTTATAAGGAAAGTAGGTCATGGGAGTAAAATACTAGGAACTCGGTAGGCTTATCTTTCATATAGCCGTCTTTTGTCTTGTCTTGTAGGATTCCTTGGGAGTAGTGCACATAGGAAAGAGTAGGCTTGGTGGAACTACTAGGTAAGAGTTTTGAATGAGTTTAATAGGGCGCTGAAGAAGAGTTGGTAAAGCAGGGAAGGAAGAGCTGATAGAATGGAATGAATGGCAGCAGGTCCCCCTGAAACACTCAGAGTCTGCTTCCTGAGATAAGAGAGAAAGCTTCCCAAGCAATAGTGAAGAGCGGTGGTGAAAGGTCGGAATGGTACGCCACACTATATTCGCTCAGATCTTAGAATTGCTTTTTCTTTTGCGCAGGCTGACTTCTGAGCGGAGCTTGCACATGAGTCACCACCCCCTATAGGTAGGGAGGGAGTGCTCTTTGAGGGTTTGAGAATAGAATAGGCGCTTGAGCAGGTGGGGTCTGCAGAGGGAAGGGGGTCAAGAGAAAAGAAGTTGAAGAAGGGGGCGCTTTGAGGAGTTACTCGCTAAAAACATTCGGCAGAAAACGAAACTGCTAATACAAGAGCAAACGGCTTTCAGTTCACAGCTCAACAAGGCACGTCTTCCTTGGTTAATGGTTGGTGGCCGAAAGGAGAGACCTTATAGGGGGGGATATTAAGGTAGTGGTTACATCGACGGAACAGAAGGAAATCTGTAAAGACAGGAGTTGCAGTGGGATTCCTAAAAAAGCGCACGCTTCTTCAGGGCTCACATCTTGATGGCACTAATCCCCGCTAAAAACACTCTTCCTTGGTAAGAGCGAAAGCAAGAGATGCGAAACTATGGAAGGAGTACCGGGAAAGAAAAAAGCCTTAATCAACAAAAGAAAAGAAGAAAAACAGGGTGGTCGTAGATCAGGAGGGACGGGGACGGAATCGGAAACATGACGCAGAAGAGCATCGGCTATATCAAGCTCGAGGTTGCTGTAGGAGGGCTGCGTGGAACTCAGCGATTTGAGGTCGTGGACTTCAGGCCATCGTACCATATGTGACTGGGAAGGCCTTGGATCCACACGAACAAAGTCGTGCCGTCTTCCTACCACCAGTGTAAAAAATATTAGCCGAGAGAAGGGGTCCAGCACTGGATAACCAAGCAGACGGCGGGGGAGGTACTACGACCAATCCCTTTACCAAACAAAAAGTGTAAGGACCACACAAATAGGGGAAATGAAACAGCGCTTGCCAGGATGGGCCTTCGCCGGGTAGATTGACTGCTCTAAGCGATCAGATAACAAGAGGAGGAAGGCGCTGTACTCTTTATTGGGCAAGTACGAGTAATAGATACTTAACTTTCTTAGGTAAAACCGAGAAGGATTCTCTTCTGCTCTGGCTTCTTTCGAGGAAGCGCAAAATCTATTGTGGTGGAAATGGCACTTTTCTTTCTTGCCTTATCTTCCACCACTCCTGTCCTGGAGCAAGCTTAGCCATCCTTGTGGCAGGAGCCCTACAGGTCACTTGAAAGCTGACTACTGGCAGTGAAATGTCATATAAAGACGGCTGACATCAAAATAACGATTGGGGACAGTGGGCCGCTATAGCAGACTTTTTTTTCTTCTCCTTCTCCTATACTATAGTATAAGTAGAACCCTGCTCTTAGAGGTTCTATTGATCAAAGCGTGACACAAAACTAAAGGATGACGTTATGTCTCGTCAATTCCAAGCAAAACTTCTTCAAGGTTTATTTTTTCACTCCATTGCCTTAAGGCTATTCCCTCACTTTCTCACTAAGAGGACCAGCTAATGAATTCCTATCTTTCCTCCGACAATGAAGGATACATCAGACTTGTAAGTCATCCAATTAGTAAAAAGCATCCCATCGGGAGACAGAGACAGATTTCGTTCCACTACTCGGTGAAATAATTCTTTTCATTTAAGTAGATCCTTCGTTGAAGCGACAGAAGTAGTCTCAGATACTGGTGAAGCAAAAGAAGTTTTCGTAGGCGATGCGGCGATACTCACCTCTCTGGCGGCATTAGTTACCAGATTTATTCAGTAACAGCCTTAGGGGAAGGAATTCAATATCGGCGACATCTTCCTCCTCAAGGCTTCCTTAGCTACAGGATCCCTATTCTAAACCTAGGTGGGTTCGGCCTTATCCTGATCGTACTCCTATTCCCATACTTGGATGATCGGATAACTATCTGAGTGCTTGCCCAAAAGGAGAGATTGGCCACGGCCCGCTGCGGGTACACTAAGTAAGCGACCCACTCTACTCTAGCATTCAATCGTGACAGCCTGCCTTTCTCATCCCCCTCGGGATAGCCTGTCGTCGGAGTTAAGTTAGCGGGGTTACCTCAATGTCGAGATAGAAGAGGCTACCTCAACTCAATGAGAGTAGACGATTTGGAACGTAGAATGCATGTGAAAAGCAGAATCCTATGATACGAGACTAGTATGACAAGAATTGGTGGACTCGGATAGGTCCCTCTTCTTTATAAGTCACTCGGAGATAGATAAATTAGTGGACCAAATACGGACTCTCAGGACTAGCATAGCTCCTCCTTCTATGACTAGGGAAGACCCTATTATTCTCTTCCTCGGGGGCTAGGAGCACGAGACCTTAGCCCTGGGTGCCTGGAACAAAGACGCTCCCTCAGGGAAAGCGAACTAACTTCCAACTTTAGATAGAAAGAGGGGGATCTCTCAATATAATAAATCGGGTAGTACGGACGCGAAAGCTAAATAACTTGGGAAGCTGGAAGACCACTAGATCCTGCTTAGTAACTTCAACAAACTAAATCCCATGGGCGGACTTTGTGGATTCAGATAGGCTGATCGGACTTCTAGTCCTATTTACCTCAGTGAACGATCCCTTGACAAATGTGACCCTATTTAGTTTAGTGAAAGAGATTTATTTTTCTTGGGGGAAGAGAACGAAAAGCAAGGGGTCGGGTCCACTCTACTTCGTCATGCTCTTTTAGTGTCAAGCGTGCAGTTGGTCCTACATTCGGGAGAGGGAATTGGGAACCCTCTAACTCTTCATCACAATCCACATCTCTCATGCGGATTTCAAAGAACATTGCCTTCATTCTTTGCTTTCGACAGTAGGCTTCACCTTGGAAACCCGCTATTTAGTTGGTGGCAAGACAGCTCTTTAGACCACGCCCCGCGCTTTCTACTCATGACGTGAGTCTGGAATAGAATTCCGTAGAAAGAAGAAGAGGAAAAAGAGAATGACATAAGCAGCCTATTCTTCTTATTTTATTGCTAACAGCCGGATTCAAGTCTAGTAAGAGTAAGCGGTAAATCACGGGCCAGCAAGGCCGCGATGAATGGCTTTCCTCAATGAGTTATTAGCAAGTCAGTAAGGAAGGTCAGAGTCGGGGAAGAAAGTCCCGTTCGTCAATTGAATAGTGGATTCCATCGGGACAAAGAAGTCCGAAAACATAGGATTAGGTCGATCAGCCCTACTCGTCTTTGTTTACCCTGGTTCAAGTCTAGCTCATACCCTTTCGTAAGCCGAATAGTAGTTCTTGGACCGGAAGCCATAGTCGAAGTGCTGCCCCCCCGTTGAGACAATAAGTTAGACACTGGTTCATTTCCTCCTGAACACTCACTCAAAGCGGTTTCAAATCAGGTGCTATTGTTCCCATCCGATGTAAGGATTCTTCACATAAGACGCTGAGTATTGGAAACAAGCTATAGCGTACCTTGAATCAATCAATGAATGAAGATCACGAGGTTGTATATAATCCAATGTTCAGTGAGATTATTTTACTACTGACTGCTTATGACTTCAACTCCATCAACTACAACAACATAGCCGAAAAGAGGCTTTCTCCGTCCATTCGCTCCTTCTCGTGCAAGCTAGTAGGTATTAAAGCCTTGTCGTTACGCCATCTTTGCTAGACATAAGATAGCACACCCCCTTCTTATGCATTAAAGGATGATACCATTCTCGAGAGAATTCTATTTTAGAGTGATTCTCAATTAATGAAAGAAGAATGAGGGATGGCTTCCCCGGGCACTCTATTCTTGTGAGAGTTCTTTATATGGAGCGACGGAAGCAGGTCAACGATAGCCTAAGATCCCGCGGAAATAGAGTAGTTATCTTTCTGATACGCTTGCGCGCAAGAAATTCTTTAGAAAAGCATCCACTCTCAACCCGCCCTTCGGTTGTTGAATTGGCTTTCTCCCCTTTCACGAATGGCATGGCCTTAATAAGGTCAGTCTAGTCTACTCCCGTCCCTTTGCTATGAACTCTTATAAAATGGGGCTAAGAAAGAGACCAGAATCTAACTTTTCTTTGTTTAATCGATACTGTGACCCCCCTCGCTTCTATGCGCGTGCTGTTCTCGCTCGAGTGTCGTGTTGCCGCTCCATCGATATAGAATAGTTAGGACTACCATGACACACCGGTTTAACAAAGACAAATCTTCTACTTTTCTGCCACGTCACCAGTCTGACACATCGGCATTAGCCCCCAGCGGGGGATTCAATGCTTACCAAAGATCCTCCAGATCAGCCTCACGCAACAGACCCAAGGAACTAAAATCAACGTCTCGGCTAAATGACGTCATTCTCGCTGTAGTTGTATAGAATATTTACAAAGTTGTGAGAGACTCGGGACCTCAGGTCTGGGACAATTTGGAGTGAGGTGCCAAACAATTCCGTAATTAGAATACTGCTACTTGGTAGGTTACCCAACTTGCTACTCTATTAGTGTGAAATTCACTCATCATTAAACAAGCATCCATAGCTTTGGTGTTGTACTTGTTTGTTACTTGTTTATTCCTTGATTTTACCTATTCAAAACCAAGTCTTCCTGAAGACTATTCTTAGAGCCATATCCTCTCCATTTTAATGGACGATGGAGACTCTTTTGCTAACTAAGATGCTATCAGGCCAGCATTTAGTTGAATCATACATATAACCAACTGAATTTATAAATTAAGGATTCATTCTTTATTATGATGTAGTCACTGTATCTTCATGATGATGTTACATCAGTCGCAGTATAACAAAAAGTATGGACAGCCCACACAGTATCTAGTTTTAATAGGTTTCTTGGGGATTTAATGGATTTAATGTGATTAAGAAAGTTAACATCATTAAGCTAGGAGAGGGGAAACCCTAGTTGCTTGGCGGGAATTTAAACTACAATTAGTTGGTGACCGAATAACAAACCTTGTTGGTGGAGCTTGGTTTGGTAGAAGGGTGCGGATATACTACTACCTCTGTAGCTACCACCGTAGCTACCAGGGGTAAATATACTTTCCATGAGGAAGAAATGAGTGGATCGGAGCCTCGCCAACAAATGAGGCACCCTTATCTCTTCTTTCGTTGGTGAGATTCAATCCCATAGCCTTGCTTTATTTCAAAGTATCACCGAAGAGAGATCTTATCTTTTGACTGACCTAGCTTCACTCCTTCGTCCACTTCATTCAGCAAAGTGGATCCTACTAAATCATCAAATATGAGGTGACGAGCCTAAGATCGTATCGTCTTTCTTTAACTAAGTCCAATTCTTTCCTTAAACCTAGTTTTCTTACAATCAATTATTCCTTCCTTGCTTTGAACCTTCTTACTTGGTAACTACTATTTTGGGAAATTAGGGAATAACTTCCTTCATTCCCTTCCCTAAAGTCAGGACGAGTCCGCGAATCGAGAATTGGGGTTCGCCCTCAGTTCTCACTGGTTTTGTAAAAGTAAGTAGTCGTTGGTCCTTCTGACTAGCCTTCCTCGGTAAGTTTCATCTTAGTCCAAGCAGTATCCTTTCATCGCATTTCTACTTTTTTCTAAGTTCCGCTCTTTCGGAATGGAATGTGCAGTTAGCAGGACTCATGCCAAAGCAAATGCAAAGAAAAAGCTCTATGGTTCCGGTATTAGCATTAGCATCCAATCCTTCCTACTCATCTTCGTGAGACTTTACCCATGAATGAAGACGCCAGGCCCTTTCTTTCAGCTGTGGCTATCGCGCCCCAAACCCATGAGTCATCGCTCTTCCCAGCGGTGCTCCCCCCTCTCGGTTTCAGACCTCATCCTTCTACCGCTTTCTCGCTCCCACTGGGATCAATATCTTTGGGAATACCACAGGAAGCTTACTTAGGCCAAGTCCATCGACTGCTCCTCATAAAGCATGGGTTCCCGAAGACAAAAGAAGGAGAATTTCATCAAATTGGATTATATATGATATGTCGTAGTTTACTTATTGATTTAATGGGCAGCTTTCTTTCTTTCCCCGGTTTCAGAGGGGCTTGGCCCGATCAGTCCTACAGATCTTTCATAACCTGTAGTAGTGTCAGCTTGCCCTGAGCACTCTATTATGGCTTTCCTCCTCTGTGTAAGATCCCCTTTTCCTTTGGGGAGTGATTTATTTAAGAGCACGGTATCCAAGTAAAGAACTCCAGGGGGGGAGCTAGATTTCACGTAAATAGCGAGATCACTCAAGTAGTTAAGTCTCCTTTCATCCAATCTCATCATCTTCGTCAAGTCTACCACGGATCAAGCAGTGGAAGAGAGCATCGGAATTGGACGACCTACCCTGGCTACGGCATCAAGTTCACCTTTCTTTCCTGGGGCACAGCATCTCGATCATGAGACATTGGTCAAGGAAAAGCATTAGCCAAGTCCCTTCTTTCATAGCGGGCAAGCCAGACTCTGATCCCAGGAATCATTCGTAGATCACTTTATCAATCCTTACTTAATGGATTTATTTTCCTATTAATGAGAAAAGCGCCAGAACAATCGATAGTGCGCGGCTCCAACCCGATTTATTTGGAAGTTCTAGCTGGGGCTCATCATGGGGCGTACGTAAGACCTTGGCTTGACGAACTAGTCTTTCTTATCCTTCTCCTCGAATTCTGTCTCAGTCCAAGCGGAAGACAAGGTCCAGTTTTTTCTCTGTGGGGAGACAGCTCATTGGTCCAATACTTGCGGGAGCGAGTGTGCTATTCAGTTAGGAGAGGACGATTCTAACTACCTAGTAGACTGACGTCTTGGGCTGTGCGGAGGCATCTCGAGGACTAGTAGGTCGGGGCAGGACAGGACCAATTCCCCTTTCTTGGGGAGGGAGTGAAGTGATTCGCAGGTGCCCTCAAAAAAATCAGACATGTTCGCTTCCCAATGCCCAGCCAGAGCGGAAGATGTCATTATTGAGAAGTTGTCCCTCAGACAAAGTGGCATCTTTATCGATCGATTCCCAGCAAGCAGATAAGTAAACAGACCTTCCATTTCTAGAGATAGAATTGTGGTATATAGAGAAAAGGAAGAAATGATGCGACCCAGCGAGCGAAAGGATGTAGCGAGCCAACCAACAGGAAGGGTCAAGGGATCTCAATCAGTAGCAGCCTAGGGTTCTTTAGGCAGGTGGTTTAAAAAAGAGTTTTTATTCAGTAACGGATGCTTCCTATGATTCCCAGTAGTGCTTCCTTCTTCATTCGTTCTAATGAAAGCATTCGTCTTTCCAGTGCGTTCGCTCGCGGAATCATTATCAAATTGGTTTCAATTCTTCTTGTTGACGACAAAAGAAAGAAAATCTGACTTACTATATGAAATAATGAGAATCGAATGTTCGAAAGAGGCATTTTGATTGGAAAGGGAATCATGATCACATTCAGGGATATTTGAACTAAACTGTTTATGCACCCCCACCTACCGCTGGAGAAGCAAGTTTGCAAGCTTAATAAATCGATGAATGATCGTGGGTCCAGAGAGAACCCGCCGAGGGATGAACAAAGGAATGAATGGAAAAGAAAGGAGATGAGAAAGAGGTGGAGCGAGGCCATTACATATGTCATTTCCAGCTTCCAACCCCTTGCAGTAGACAGAATTAAGCCTTGGCGTGGGTAGTGCCAGTATCGACTTCTTTATTTTGTGTTGAATGACCCGGCTAAGGCAAAATGATTCGATTGACTCTTCCTTTTGTTTAGGTTGCATCTCAATGCCCGGTGCGGGGTGCGGAGAAGAATAAGAAGGGGTTCTTTCGCGACTGACTTAACTTACTTGCCCATGTTATGTAGTAGCCCCGCTGGTCTTGTTTCGGGACATTATGTAACTTGGCATCTTCAATTTGACCGCATTTCATGTAGCCAGATAGCATAGAATTCCACGAAATCTGATCCAAATTCTCGCTTAAATTAAAGATTTTCTTTGCCGATTCGGCATCCTCATAACTACTGTACATGTGCATTAGTGCGTTTTTAATGTTAATATAAGCATCAAGACCAAGCCTTATAATAAACCCATGATGAATTTATCCTTGTCTAATCACCCCAATTTGTGCACATGCAGAGAGAATAGTAACCATTAACACCTCATCAACTAACCTATATTCGCTATTCATTTTAGCAAACAGCTCTAGTGCTTTAACAGACATACCATTCTGCTCATAGCAAGAAATCATGGCACTCCAGGAGACAACATCTTTGTGACCCATTTCATCGAACACCTTCTCTGCATCCTCCACCATATTACTCTTTCCAAACAAAGAAATCATAGAATTTGAGGTAAACACATCCCTTTCCTTCTCGGGCATATTGTTAAAAATCCAAACCGACTCGCTCAAATCACCCAACCACACATACGCCGCTAAAATTGAATTCCAAGAAACAGAATCCAACATGGGACTTCTATAAAACACCTGACGTGCATCTCGCAAGTTAAGTTCCCACAAGCTTAATACATATTAATCAGTGTATTAACAACAGAAACATCACACCCAAATCCCAATTTCAAAACGTGGTTATTTTTCTCCTTTCCTTCTACTTCACAACCTCTAATTGCACACGCTTGAAGCAGAATCGGGTATGTGTAATTATCCACAATCTCTAATTCCTCGCTAATCAGAGAACTGGGATGCTTCCGCTCGCTCGTTCCACTTACGTTTCACTCGCTGGGTCAATTTCTCTTGAGAGAGCCTCTCATGACGGAGTTCAAGATGAACCCGTTTCGTCATTTGCACTGTTGTCAGAGTCGGAGTCCGAGTCGGGGAGGTCGATGACTACTGGTGTAGGGTTATTGGGTTTCGAGTCTTTGTTTGGTTGCTGAGTTGGTGTTTCAAAGCAGATGTTAGGGTCTAGAGTATGGTTTCGTCTGCTAGAGTCGGGAGCATATTCCCACAGAATAGAGTAAAAGCGCTCTCTCTTTCTATATGATATTACTTTCTCTACTTTGGTGACAACCGATTGTGAACAAAAATAAGTCCTTGGCTAGCTGCTTGAAGCTTCCCCTTCTTCAGTTGCTTTCCCTCTTTTTAAATCTTTCATTCTTTTGTTCATATTATCATATATAGTGGTTTGTCTTTCTCCTTATGCATTCGACGAAGTCTCCGCCTTTGAGAATGAAATCTGCCTCACTGGGCGGGCTATCTAGGTGTCGTTCACAAAGACTCGACTGCTCAGTCCTAATTAGCAATGTCTTCATTTTATTAGTCTAAATTACTTGGGAATTCCTCTCCTCCCATAGCTGGAATTCTGAGCTTCCATATACCACAAAAAGCTGGAAAAAGAAGCACAAATCCTCGGCTCGGAGTCAAAACTCAACCAAAAAGGATTTAACTGTACTTAGCCCTCGTTAACATAGACTGAGATTACTATTATAAGAAAGATTTCCGGCAAACTGAAAGCCAGTGGCGAGCTCGCCTTTCAAAAAGAAGAAGATGTGACCGCTGAGTTCCTCCCGCACAACTACGCCCATCTAATGTACCGGAAGCTTGAAGATGGGGTTTCCGGGGGCAACCGGTATAACAGTATTTTTTGAGATTATGATAAATGATAAAGAAATTCTCAGCTCACAAAGACAAGAACCATTTCATTCTCTGATATCGTTCAAGGAAGGGGGGTGGAGGACTTTTTATCATACCTTTAAGATCTCGTCCTAAAAGCGTGGAATCTAGCTTCTTACTTAACGGTCTAAAGGAAGAAGATGATTGAGCTTGGGTAGTGGAACAATGGTAGTCTCGCAAATAAAATGGCGGTTGGCGGGCCCTATCAGAACGACGGGTTTAGCGGGACGTGTCTGTGGCATGTGGAATTTCGATAGAATTTGGAGTGGAGTTTTCCTGTGTAGATACAGGATGGATAGAGGGAGATGGTGAATCCGAGTTTTCGCGAGTGAATTCACCTGAGTCGTTATTGTCAGCAATTGGCAAGGGAAGGACAGGGTGGAACTAGGAGGTGTGCGTGCTTTTTGGAAGAGAAATGTTGTTTCAAAGAAAGTTACATCTCTGCTAGTGTCAATTTTGTGGCTGGCTAGATCATAAATCTTAAATAATTTTTGTGCATATGGATAACCAATAAAGATCCCTGGATTGGCACGACTATCAAATTTATGTTTTATATTGGAATTATGAGCATAGCATAAAAAACCAAAAATACGAAGGTGGCGGGGACTTTGTTAAAAAGGAGTTCATAGGGTGTATTTCCCGGTGCTAGGAAGCCTTTTAATCAAATGAGTTGAGGATACACTCACCCCAAAATTCTAATGGAAGGTTTGATTGAAAACGAAGAGCTCTAGCAATGTTTAGCAATTGTCGGTGCTTTCTTTCAACTACCACATTTTTTTGTGGAGTGTCAACACAACTATGTTGATGAATCACACCATGAGTTTTGCAAAATAAGTAGATTTCATGATTTCAAAATTCCTGCCCATTGTCACTACGAACAACCTTTATGCTAGTAGCAAATTGTGTTTTCACCAGCATCTTAGCTCCTCTTCTTTGAAGATTAAACCCCATGTTTGATTTTTTAGATAATTCTAAAATAGAGTTCATTAAGAAAAACACTGTTTGCCAAACATCAGCCGTCATCACATGATATAAAGGCCTTTTGGTAACAACGTTGTAATTCTAAAACATAGTTTAATAATTCCCTATCCGTTCTCTCTTCGCTTCGCTAGTTCCATCCAAACCAAAAGAGAAATGCTCATCTTAAGTGCTCATTCGTGGTCGTCTTCGTCATCCTCGCTAGATGAGTATCTACGTCGATTCAAGTCAATTTGTAACGATCTTCATGCAATTGGTAAGCCGGTACATTACCTGACAAAGGAAATCTCTCTTCTTAAAGGTTTAGGGCCGAAAGAAATAAGAATCGTTCACTACAACAATGCTAAAGCCACCAATTCCCACTTTTAGTGAGATTGTTCCTCTGAAAAAAGCCATTCACTAAGAAATAAGTGCACGTTGACCACCCACACGGTGGAAATAAAAAAGGGGGATACAGTCCAAAAAAGGGGTACCCCACTTTACCCCGGCATGGCCCCAAGTGAATTTCCAGCATAACAAGAAAGTTCATGGTCAACCAAGCGGTGCTCATCCACTTCAGCACCATTCCCACCAATCGCAGAACAAGCCCAACAGCCGGTAAAGGATGACCCGGGGCAAAAGGCAGCACTATTCCTGCACCCAGCTGTGCCATGTCTTTATTATAAACTTGTTAGCGCTTTACTGTGATTCCTGGGTCTATTCGTTGATAGAGAAATTTCTTTGGCCTGACCTTAGGAGCATGCTATAAGGAAGGATAAAAGCAATTCCATTCCCCATCTTGATTTTGTCAGCCTTTTTTTTAAGTGGTTAGTGCCGTAATATTAAGAACCTGTGATGCGGTTGGCTTTATGCAGATTCACACAGGACCGGGCAATGAGATATAATGCTAGTATGATGTGGTGATATCTACCGATGCTAAAGAAAGGCCTATTGGAATATTGGTCTCCTTACTGCCACTACGGGTTACCTGCCCTCAAAGCGGGAGTTAAGTGGGATGGACTTCTTCGTTAAGCCTACGGACATGTTAGCTTTTTCCTCTCCTTTCTTCCCAGAGGGAGGGAATCTCTATCGTATCATATCACACTTGGATCACCGGTAACAAGACTCATCGACCATAGCCGGGCCAAAAAAAGCTGTTTTCAGGGAAATTCAAAACCCAAATTTCATTAAGGTAGTCACTCAACCCAGATAGAAGGAAATCCAAGATTATCTCTTGCTTCTTAGTTCGTGCAAGGCGAGACTGGAATGAGAACTTTCTTTCTGAAGTCTTTCTTGCTTTTTTAATGAAGTTGATTGAGAAAGCTCCGCCCAACTTACTTATTTACAAAACAGTCCATCGAACACCTTTGGTATCTGTCAGTACTTTATGCAATAAGGACAAAAAAGGATAAAATTGATCCAGCGAGTAACTACTAACGTTACGAGCCAGGAAATAACAACCATTATGTGTGTAGTACCTAAGATGTGTGTACTTACAAGCCAAATAAACTTCAAACAGAATCACAAAATATAAGATTTTGAGCAAGTGTACATGACCTTTTCATATTCAAGTATTTTTTATGGTGGAACCACTGAGAATCTCGTTTCCATTAGTTGAAGTTAGTTTGAACTTTCTTTACAGTACGACGGCTCCACATTAAACCAAGCTCTGCAGCTGCATCAAGATTAGTCAATGGACAGGGTTTCCTTTTTGGCCTTTCCGTTCGTCAAATTTGTAAAAGATGTCGACTGTAGGCGCAGACAACAACCAGTGATTCGTCCCAATCTGAAACATAAAAAAAGGCAAGGGTGCTATCAATTGTTATTTTATTTGATACATTGTGACCAAGAACATTGGAGAATTCAAAGAAACGGAAAGAGAGGGATTCGAACCCTCGGTAAACAAAAGCCTACATAGCAGTTCCAATGCTACGCCTTCAACCACTCGGCCATCTCTCCT
>Ga0265324_10000227_pt1 | contig 42589 bp, 29 predicted proteins | sample 41419metaG_FD_198634 | JGI IMG/M metagenome (GOLD analysis project Ga0265324, IMG submission 198634) | Rhizosphere microbial communities from Carex aquatilis grown in University of Washington, Seatle, WA, United States - 4-14-19 metaG | ecosystem: Host-associated > Plants > Roots > Rhizosphere...
CTGGCGAGATGCTGCGCAGCCGCTGCGTGCACGGGCCGCCGACCTGATCCGGCGGATGTCCCTGGCGGAAAAAGTTTCGCAGCTCAAGAACTCGGCACCATCCATCCCGCGCCTCGGACTGCCCGCGTATGATTACTGGAACGAGGCGCTTCACGGCGTCGCCAACAATGGATTCGCCACGGTTTTTCCGGAGCCGGTTGGCGCGGCAGCGTCGTGGAATCCATCGTTGTTCCGGCGCGAGGGCAGAGTCATCGGCATCGAGGGTCGCGCGAAGTTCAACAACTACGCCAACAGCCACCAAGGCGACTCCAAGTGGTGGACGGGGCTGACCTACTGGACTCCAAACATCAACATCTTCCGCGACCCGCGGTGGGGTCGCGGCCAGGAAACCTACGGCGAGGATCCGTTTCTCACGAGCGAGATTGGCATCGAATACGTGAGGGGAATTCAGGGCGATGATCCCCGCTACATGCTGGCGATGGCTTGCGCGAAACACTACGCCGTTCACAGTGGCCCGGAGCGCTCGCGTCACTCTTTCGACGCGGTGGTTTCCGAGCGGGACTTGTACGACACCTATCTGCCGCAGTTCGAGCGCGTGATTCGCGAGGGCAAGGTGGCCGGAGTGATGAGCGCCTACAACGCGGTCGACGGTGTGCCGGCCAGCGCCGATGCCTTTCTCCTCACCGACTTGGTGCGCAACCGCTGGGGTTTCGAGGGCTACATCGTGTCCGACTGCGACGCTATACGCGACATCTACGGCGAGAAGCAGCACCACTATTTGAAGTCCGCCGAGGAAGCCGCGGCAACCGCGGTGAAGGCAGGGTGCAATCTGTGCTGCGGTGGCGACTACAACGCTCTGGTGCGCGCCGTGCAGCAGCGCTTGATCACCGAGAATGAGATCGACGGCGCCTTGTACCACACGCTCTGGACCCGCTTCCGCCTCGGGCTATTCGATCCCGCCGCGCAAGTACCATACTCAAGCTATACTCTCCAGGACAACGATCTCCCGGCGCACGATCAAGTGGCGTTGGAACTGGCCCGCCAATCGATCGTTCTGTTGAAGAACAATGGCATCCTCCCGCTCGACCGGTCGAAAGTGAAGCAAATCGCCGTCATTGGCCCCAACGGCGATTCGAAGTCGATGCTGGAGGGTAATTATCACGGTTCCTCATCGGCCCCGATTTCGATCCTCGACGGCATCCGTCGTATCGCCGGCTCGGAGATTAAGATCACATACGCCATGGGGAGCCCAATAACAACCAGGCCAGGCGCTGCTCCTTGGAGCGGGCAGGACAACACGACCACGCGGCCGGCTGCGGAACTAAAGACCGAGGCGCTCGCACTGGCCGCCCAGGCCGATCTGATCGTGTATGTCGGCGGCATCACCCCGGCTCAGGAAGGCGAGAGCTTCGACCGTGAGTCGATCGAACTGCCCCGTGAACAGCAGGAGCTGGTGCGGGCGCTGCAGGCCACCGGCAAGCAAGTAATTATGGTCAATTGCAGTGGTTCTGCGATGGCGTTGACGTGGGAAGACGAACACTTGCCGGCGGTCGTGCAGGCCTGGTACCCCGGCCAGGAAGGTGGGCGCGCGGTGGCTGAGATACTGTTCGGCGTGGTCAATCCTTCGGGACACCTGCCGGTCACCTTTTATCGTGCCACGGCGGACCTACCCGACTTCGCCGATTACTCGATGAAGAACCGCACATACCGCTACTTTAAGGGTAAGCCGCTCTATGCATTTGGCCATGGTCTTAGCTATACGAAATTCGATTACGCCAACCTTCGCGTCACACCGACCGCAGGCGGCGCGCTCGCCGTCACCGTCGATGTGACCAATACCGGCGCCTGTGACGGCGACGACGTCGTGCAGCTTTACGCTACACCGCCCGAGGCCTCGCACCCGCAAGAGATTCAAGCGCTCTGCGGCTTCGGCCGTGTGCACCTGATGGCCCACAAAAAGCAGAGCGTTACGATCACCGTACCCGCGGTTGCACTCCGCCGCTGGAATGTGGACCTAAAGGATTATGCGATCCCGGCCGGCAAGTGGACCCTCTCCGCCGGAGCCTCGTCCGCCGATCTGCGGCAGACGACCATCGTGAAACTTTAGACTGCGCCCGACCGCCCTCGTGGGGAAGATTATGACGTTCTTCCGCTAATTAGAGCCGTTCGATGGGTTCGTCCGGGCCAATTCTTCGACTTTCTTGTAATCGTCTTACCTAATATAAGGCATTGCGGATAAATGGCTGCCCAAGAAGGGATCCGAGACAAAATTTTGAGGGTCTCGATGCCCTTTAAAAGGGGGATGAGTTCGACGAGAAAATCACGGGGGGGCCTTCCTCCAAAGCGCTTGTTGCTTGGGAACGCTACAGACCCTTGGTCGGTGGTTCTCAAGGTCCGCTCGTGGGTCGCACATTTACGAGAAGGGAGGGTTCGCTCTTGTGCGGATATAGCTAGGAGGGAGGGTATTACACCTGCCCGCGTTTCTCAGCTCTGGTCGCCTAGGAAGATCACGAGGGAGCAGTTGGACTATGCCGTGACAGCAAGCAAGGCAGGGGTGGTCAGTCTTCGAAGATTGATCCAAATCGCTCGGAGTTCAGATATGAAAACAGAGGACCAAGAACTCGAGAATATGGCCTCAGGGTAACTAAATGACGGCTCTCAGAAGCCGACCAATGAGCCATATTGGCGCGGCCTATTCAGTTTCTTTTAGTTACCCTGGCGAGGACGGCCAGAAAAGATGTCGGTCTTGACATATATCGGAACTGACATACTAGTTTTCCATGTCTCAAGCCGACAAGCCAATCGTGTGGATGGAGGGAGAAATCAAGACTCCTCCATTCTCAGGTGAGTCCCGGATTGAGGCTGGTATGTTGCTACGGCGATTGCAGAAGGGCGAAAATATCGGTCTACCGCATTCCCGCCCCATGCCGGACATTGGATCGCGTTGCCACGAGCTTCGCATACGTGATGAAACCAAGAATTGGCGCATATTCTATCACAACTCGGCCGATGCCCTGGTCATCCCCGACGTGCACAGCAAAACGACACAGAAGACTCCCCAAGCCGTCCTCGAAAACTGCAAACGCCGTCTGAAAATCTACGAATCTATTCTATGAAACCTGCAAAAAAACAACGTCTCGAGGCCGCTGGCTTCAAAGTGGGCTCTGCCGATGAATTCCTGGCCCTTAGTCCGGAGGAAAGTGCCTTGGTATCGCTACGGATGTCGTTGGCCGAACAGGTGCGCAGCCGCCGCTTGCGATTACACTATTCGCAGACTGAACTCGCGCGCCTAATTGGTTCGAGCCAGTCTAGAATAGCCAAACTGGAAGCCGCTGAGTCCGATGTCTCCCTTGATCTCCTATTCAAGGCGCTGTTTGCGACAGGTGCGAATATGCGGGATGTTGGGAAGGTTGTTGCTGCTGTTTGAAGCCGGTATCTGCGGCCGGGGCTAATCCCCTCTGATCGCAATGACTGGGTCGACCTTAGAGGCGGCCCGGGCGGGCAGATAGCAGGCGGCGATCGCGACCGCTCCCAGGATGGCCATCGATGCACCGATGACTGGCAACGGGCTCGAATCGAGACCCGGCATCATCTTACCGAGCAGCTTCGTAATGGCGACGCCACCCACGAGCCCAACGGTGGAGCCCACCAGGGCCAGCCTAATGCCCGCGGTTAAGATGAGGCTCCTCACGTTGGCCAGCGAGGCGCCGAGCGCCATGCGGATGCCGATCTCGGGTGTGCGCTGGACCACAGTGCGCGCTATGACTCCGTAGATCCCGAGCGCTGCCAACAAAAGTCCGAGTAGTGCGAAGGCGCTGAGCATCTCCTTCAACAGTGTCACGTCGAACGAGGACTGCTCGACCATTGCGTCGCCCGTCATGAAGTTCTCTATCGCGAGGTCGGGGTCGATCGAGGAGATCGCCGGCCTAAGCTCGGCCAGCACCGACTTCAGGGCGCCGGTCTGCGCCCGCACCGCGAACATTGAATACTGCCACGGTTCCTGGGAGATGGGGTGGTAGACCTGGAAGACATACGGTTGCTTGTAGAATGCAGCGGTCCTCGTGTCGCCGACAATGCCGACCACCTGGGACCACTCGGGCTTTTCGGTGTCCGTCCGCCTGACTCGCTGGCCGATCGCATTGCCGTCGGGGAAAAGGGCCCTGGCCATACTTTCACTTATGATCGAGACCCGGGCGGATTGAGCCGTGTCCGCGTCGGTGAAGGCGCGGCCGGCTAGAATCCGGCCTCCGCTCACCCTGAAGTAGTCCGGGGAGACGCCATCGAAGGTGGCCGTTGGCTCCAGGCCCTTGGCCGGCGCAGGCCGACCTTCGACGAGGTACTGACGGCTTCCCATCTGCGCGTTGTAGGGAAATGCGTAGGCCAGCGAGAACGAATCCACCCCCGGGATCGCCCGGAGCTTTGCGCCAAGCTCGCGCTGGAAAGCCAGGATCTTCTCGCTGGAATCGTACCTTGCCTTGGGGAGGTCAAACTGGCCCACGGCGACATCCGTCGAATCCCATCCCAGGTGCTGCCTGACCATGCCGTTCGCCCCGCGAATGAGAAACGCGGCGCCCGCGAGCAGCGTCATCGCCATCGCGAATTGTCCGACGACGAGAAGGCTTCGCATCTTTCTGTGCCCGGTTCCGGTGGTTGCCCCGCGCATGCCGCTCTTCAGTGTATCATTTACGTTGAGCTTGGCGACGAGGAGAGCCGGAGCCGTGCCGAACACCAGCGCCGTCGCGATGGAGGAGGCCACGGCGGCACTGAGCACCCGCCAGTCGATCGGGAACTGGATCGCGGACCCCCCGCTTGCGATCGCCTGGGCGCTGAGCCAGTTCGAGCACCACGAGTCCACAAGGAGAGCGCCGAGGCCGCCCGCCAAGGAGAGCAGCAGGGCCTCCAGAGCGATTGGCCTGACAAGGTGGTAAAGTGATGCGCCGAGGGCGGAGCGCACCGAAAGCTCCTGGGAGCGCTCGAGCGTTCGAGCGAGGACGAAGTTCGCCAGGTTCGAGCAAGCGATAAGCAGCACACATGCGGAAAGGCCCAGGAGCATTCCGACGATGACTCGCCCCGTCTGGCTGCCCGTGGCGCCCATCAGGCGCTGGGCGCGAAGTCCCGCGTTACCATCGGCTTTCGCATTGTCATGCGCCAACCTCGCGCCGATGGCGGCGACAAAGGCCTTTCCCTGCTCGGGAGTGACCGCTGCCGCCCTTCTTCCGATCACGCGCATCCACGGCTCGTCGCGGGAGGTTCGCTCGGCGGGAGCGAGCCGCTGCGGGCGGAAAAGCCCGAAGTCACGGATGAACCGTCCGTCGTTGGCGGATTCAGGGAGAACGCCGACGATTACGTGGCTCTCGCCGCCGACACGGATGACGCGTCCGATGGCATCGGGCGAGCTGGCGTAGCGCCTCCTCCAAAGGTCGTGGCTAATAACGGCTACCTTTGGGCTGCCCTGCGTCTCGTCCGCCGGCGTGAGGGTCCTCCCGATCTCGGCATGCAGCCGAAGCACCTCGAAATAATTCGGCGACACACGCACCGAACGCTGAAGCTCGGTTGACCCGCCCTTCTCCGATAGCGAGACCGTTTCATCCCACGAGGATGCAAACTCGCCGAACCCGGATTCTCCCGACCGCAGGTCGAGAAAGTCGGCCGCCGAGAGGTCGCCCTCGTTGTTGCCCGGGGTTACGCGGAAGACGCGAACGAGCGAGGACGCGTCCTCGAACGGAAGCGGGCGCAGGAACATCGCGTTCATGAGGCTGAACACCGCAGTGTTGAGTCCGATGCCGAGCGCAAGCGTCACGATCGCGACGCCAGCAAATCCGGGACTCTTGATCAGGCCTCGCATGGCATACTTTAGGTCGTTCATTGGAATGCCAGTTGCGGCACGAGATTCTTTGCAGGGCCCATGCCAGCCCCATGAATTGACGAAAGACGCTCCATTACAGATGCTTGTGAACGAACCTTATTCCACGACAATCCCGCGATTGCCCGAATACGAAATTCGGCGCTCCCGAAAGTGGGACACCAAAGAAGATACCGCAAAATCTGGCCTTTGCGGGGAATTTTAATCTAGGGCCATATACAGAGCTGGATGGTGCAATAAGCAGACCATCCCTGCCCGATAACCGGCTGCAAAACCGAAAGAGAGGGGCGTCACCGTGGCCGACTCAAGTGGGAACAACCATTAGGAACTAAATGGTTCGATCCCAGCCTGGGTCTTGGACCCCCAAGCAGGGATCCGGTACAAAAAACTCTTGGAAAAAATTCTAATGCCCGATCTTAAGTTATTTTTGTATTCCGTAGTGAAATGGCTGCCCGGGCTGGGATCGAACCGGGGCCGGCGATTTGACGTTCATTGGCTAGCAGCTTTCCAATAGAGAGTTAGGAAAGTCAAGAATCGGCCACGAATCTCAAATGTGGCCTCTAGAGCGGTGAACTATTCACCAGCTATGCACCGGAAGGGCCAGTCTACGGTGCTCGTGACTCATTTCTCCGCAGCTTGACGCGGTACACCATGCATGCATGATGCATGCATGGCAACGAAGACCATCAGCGTCGATATGGAAGCATTCAGGATCTTGCGTCGTGAACGGAAGGGCCCGAGAGATTCCTATTCCCAGGTGATCCAGCGCCTCTACGCCGGGCAGCCAGCTCGCACGGTCGATGAATTTCTTAAGCTTCATGCTCCAGAACTAGAGGGGCGCGGCTTCGGAGGACCTCGAGGCGATGAAAAGCACGCTACTACTTGATACGGCATTTGTATCAGATTTGGACGCTGAGCTCACCCGCCGTGAAGCAGGCCCGGCCCGCGCATTCTTCGACCGAATGCGCCAGGCAGAGGTCTTTGTCAGCGTGGTGACGCTCGAGGAGTTTTATGAAAAGAGAGGCCCCGAGGCTTCTCGCGAGCTTGCGTCACGGTTTTCTATCTTGGGTATTCACGTAGGTGATGCAATGCGCTGCGGCTTATTGCAGACTCGGTCTGCACGGCGCCTGGGTGAGAATGACGCTTGGCTAGCGGCGCAGGCGCTTCGTGGCGGATGTTCGATCGTCACTCGTGACCGCCGCTTCGACGATGTCCCGGGGCTAGAGGTTCTTAACTATTGAAGATCCGCGCCGGAGGCTTCGGGTTTGTCTCGTCGACAATCTTCTGGCAGAGGAACCGTTCGACATAGGTTGGCAAGTCGCATCCCCATTCAAGTTTTGCCCGGGCTCATCGCCGATGAAAGAGGCGGCAGGTGCTCTCGCGGTTGACCGAGGACAAGTGCCACGAGGTGGGCAAGGCATTGGGGTATTCAGTCTGATGCAGGTGATCTTCTCTCCGATAACGGAAGGTTCGTAGCCGAGAAGCTGCGCCAAACCGCATTCCCTAAGGTGGCATGGTGGCCCAAGTCATGCATTGGTTGGCTCGTCGGGTTCTAGCAAATTCTCACTGCGTACTATCGGATCCAATCGGCGCTTTTTCTGCGGCCTCTATCTCTTCCCACGATGGGGCCTGCCAGACTTGCAGAAGACGTCTGTTACTCATGTGGGCAATGACATTGCCGTCGCCCGACATGGCGATTCCCGAGTATATGCCGCTCCCCGAGAGTCCAGATAACGTTAGAACATCCTGCCAACCTTCAGTATCCCAAAGTTTTACGGCTTCGTCACTCGAGGACCCCGTGGTGAGGAGACGCTTGCCATCGCGTGAGAACGAAGCCCCGCCTGCGGCGAGACGAAAGCCGTTGAGTGTTGCCACTTCGCGCCAATTAATAGTTTCCCAGACACGGACGTAGGCCTCGTTGCTGGCGACGGCGAAATATCGACCATCGGTCGAAAAGTTAGCGATGTTTGGTTCGAGGATTTTTAGGTCCAACCGAGTGGTGCGTTGCGCCTCCAGATCCCTTAGGAAGGCGCTTCCTTCCACACCGAGGATAATTATCGACCTTTCATCCGGCGAAACGTTGCCAGATTCGGCAATTGCCGGACTCGACCACGCCTGGACTACACTTTTCGTTGCCAGGCTCCATTCCCGGCACTGATTGTCGTCATAGGAGTAGGTGAGCAATGTATTGGAATGAGGGAAGATGCTTATCGGATACTCTTTTGGTGTCGCTGGCGTAAGGAAACTCAACGCGCGGCGTTGCCCGATGTCCCAAACCGCTAACCGTCCGTCCAAAAGCCTCATCACAAATTGTCTGTGATCACTTGAAAATGCTTCTAAGGAGCCGGGTCCGGTATCCAGCAGGAGTTCCTGCTGCTCGTAAGTCGGTCCGGTCCATTTCACCAAGTGCCCTTCCGAATCCCATACAAGAATCGACCGACCGTCGGGAGCAAAGGACCAGACTTTCACCGGCTTAGGCAAAGTGATCGATTCCTGGTGGCGATGAAGGGTGGAAATGTCCCAGAGTTTTACGGTGCCGTCCTTGCACCCACTGGCCAAGGTCCGGCCGTCGGGCAGGAGGGCGAGCCGCCACACCTCTCCACGGTGGCCACGAAGCAGGTCCAGCTCCTTTCGACTGGCGACATCCCAGATGCGGATTGTCTGGTCTGCGCTGCTCGACGCCAGCTTGCTGCCATCAGGCCAGAAGACCAGGGAACTAACCCAGGAACTGTGACCCGACAGACGCCCAATTTCAGAGCCCGTGGCCACGTTCCAAAGGCGAATCTCCGGGTCTTGGTACGCACCGCCAGTCGCGAGTGTTTTTCCGTCCCGTGTAAATGCCAGGGCCGAGATCGTTCCGTCCGTGGCAATCGCGGACCAGATAGTGTGGCCGTCATTGAGATCTACCACACCGACCCGGCCGTCCCTCAACCCGCAGGCTGCCAGCGTCCCGTCATATGAGAGGGCGAATGGCGTCCCCGGAAATACGTTGTTCGACTCAATCTTGTACTCGGCCAATTTCTCCCCGTCTGGCATCCGACGGAGAACTATTGTGCTGGCGGTCAACGTAACCAACGTTCGTCCATCCCCGGTGAAGGCGATGCCCTGGCAGATTTCTGCTAACGGCAAGTCGGCCGTGATTCGGCGCGTCGCCGTATTCCAAAGATGCAGACGGGTGATCCCATTTGCACCCGCTTTCGAAGATGAAATATCGGTGCTGGAAAAGGCCAGAAATGGTTCGGTGGGCGAAAACGCCGCTCGGACCACGCCTTCAGTGGGCTCAAGCAAGGCCACTTGCTTTCGAGTGGCCAAGTCCTTCACCACCATCCCACCGACGTGGGAAAGCCCGATGGCGAGCAATTGTCCGTCTGGTGACGCGGCCAATGACTGGATCTCTCCATTTCCGCCGTGATAGACGGTGGCTAGGGCGTCGCTTCGGGCCTGCTGCCAGAGATAACGCCATTCCCAACCGCGCAAGTCCTTCTGGCCGGGTTGCGGGCGCTGGCGATCGATAAGATCCATCGCGCGACCGAGGTTGCCATCATGGAGCGCTTGGGCAGCCAGGTTCATATCCGCGGCATAGGCGATCTGGCGCGCGGTAAGCTCGTTTGCCTGCGCCTGTTCACGCAGTTGCGACTCGCCCGCCTTTGCCTGTTCCGCCTGATGCTCGGCGGTCCTTGCCCGGCCCAAATTGATCCAGCCAAAAAGGGTGCTACCCGCGGCCAGAAGCATCAAAATAATGGCCACCGCAGCGACAGACCGCGCTCGAACCAAGGACCGGCGGGTGGCCGCCTCGCGCTCCTTTTCCAAAGCCAATAAACGCTGGGCTTCGCTCAGCGCCTCACGCTCATGCCGCGAGTCGCGGCTGGCGCTGATGACATCGGCGAGGACATCGTGGGTGAGCTCGACGCGTTGAATGCCAAGGCGATCCTCGATCCGGAGCAGCCGGCGGGACACAAGAGTGTCAACGAGAGCCCGGGTTACGCCATTCGCCTCAAGGACGGTCTCGAGGGCGAGGTTGTCGCGGAAGCCGGACTTTGTCAGAAGGTGATCCTCGACGTATTCGCGCATCGCAGGAGGAAGGTCGGCGACGCTCCGCTCATAGAAATCGTTGAGGATTTCACGCCGGTTGCCCGATACGAGGTCGGCCGTGATCGCTTCCTGACCGAGAGAGCGCCGTCGTTGGTTGAGCTCGCGGCAGATGACGCTCAACAGCGCCGGCTCGACTTCCATCTCCTCAAGCCGCTCAGCGGAGCCGCCGCGCGCACCTGCTACAAACTCTACCACGCGCACCGCCACCCCTTCAGCCAACAGTTGCGGTGCGGGTCGAGTGACAATCTCGAGTGCTTGGGTGCCCGTGAGCCGGCACACGCGCATGCGGTTGTACATAAGCGAGCGCATTTCGTTCTTCAGGCCCTCCAAATCCGGCAAGAAATCCTCCCGTAGGCTGAGGATGACCTGGCACGATGGCTTGTCGAAATTGTAGCGTCCCGTGTCCATCTCACCGGAGTCAAACTTGGCGCGGAGGCCCGATGGCGGGCGGTTTTCTACCAGGTCCGCGAGCTCGGTGAGAAAAGCCCGGCCTCGCTCCCGACGAATGTCGTCGGCCCGGCCGAGCGTGAAGATTTCTTCGAATTGGTCGAAGGCGAGGACCGGGGTCAGGAGGCGATTCTTGGCGCTCCAGATGTCGATATCCTTTCGATGAAAATACTCCCAGAGCGACTCGTCTGCGCGCGGCACGGGTGCGTCGGCGCCGACGGATTTGAAGGCTTCTACTAATGCGGCTTTGACCTGGTCGGCCAGAGGAGGCGTTGCCGGGTCGTGGTCGAGCCGCAGATAGAGCGGCAGGAAATCGGCCTCGCGCAGCAGCGGGAAAACGCCGGCCTGGAGCAGCGAACTCTTCCCCAAACCCGACTGGCCGAAAAGCACCGTGAGAGTGTTGCGGCGAATTAGGCGCACGAGTTCGTCGGATTCCTTCTCCCTGCCGAAGAAAAAGCTGCGAAGGTCCTCGGTGAACGATGACAGACCCGGCCACGGGTTGTCGTGGTCGACGGCGGACGAAGGGGCGGGGGCGGGGTCGGACATCGGAGTGTGGAGCGAGTACTACGCGGCTATCACAGGCGGGGGTTCACCCGGATTGACGCATGGTTTTGTGCTCTTCTTTGCGGTCGAGCGGGGGAGCGTCACAATAGCCCCTTCTCGCGTTTGCGGTAGTCACGGATCAGTCGGATCATCCGCTCGACAAATTCAGGCGTCGGCTCGCCGCCGGGCAGCCGGGTCCATTGCACCTGCAGGAACCGCTCGGGCACCAGCGCATCGTTCTCAGGAACCGGGTCGATCGCCACTGGCAGGATAAAGGGAATCGTCTCCGCTATAAGTTTGGCGCGCTCCACGGCGAGTTTCCATTCCAGACGGAAGTAACCCTCGTGGCGCGCCTGGGTCTGGGCAGAAATTACCGGCAGGAAGAAGGAGCAATTGCGGATGTTGCGCTTGATCTGTTGGTCAAAGTCGTCGCCACTCTCGAGATGGCGTTGGTCGAACCACACCTCGATGCCAGCGGCATCAAATGCATCGCGAAGCTTGCGCACGGCTGGGGCATCTTGGCTCGCGTAACTTAGGAACACTGAGCCGGGTTTGAGCTCCGGGACAGTGGGCGCCGGGGCGGAAACTGCAATAGGCGCGGTGGAGCCACGCGGATGACGTTCCTCGTAGCGGGTAGCCAGTTCGCGGACAAAATCAGCGGCGTTTCCCTGCTCGAACACCTGCGTGCAATAGGAAAAGTTCTTCAGGAAGAGAATGAGACTGGGTTCATTCCTAACCCTCCGGTCCGCGACAATCTCCTGCTCCTCGCGCTGGAGGGAGAGGCGGCCGCTTTTTGCGATGCGGATGAAGAAGCGCGTCAGCCAGTCGGGGAAGGTGTTGCCGATCAGCAGCAGGTGGCTCGACTTAAGTTCGTCGAACAGGACGTTCGGCCGTTTCGACTCCGCCTGCATCGACGTAAAAAACTCGAGGGTGTCCTCCTCGGTGATAACGAAATCAGGTGAGGCAGAGAGCCGGCCCAGCATATGAAACACGGTCGGCGTAGCCGCGCTCCGGGCCCCAGAAGGTAGGTCCTGGATGTGGTTGGGCGCATAGGCGAGCGAAACGGTCTTGGAGGCACCGCCGTGCCGCTCCTCATCGAGCGCCTGTTCCAGCAAGGTGTCGAAGGTCGTGGTGACAAACAGGTTGAAATGGCGGATGCGGGCGAGCTGGCGCAGGCTCTCCGGCACGGGCGGCGCCAGTTCTTTCATTAGGTTGCGAATGCGCGGGTAGATTTCCTCGCGGCGTCCGCCTCCCTGAAGGTAACGGCAGGCAACCTGGTGGAGCGCGTCGTCACCCGTGAAACCGTCCGCCGGAAGTCGCAGGCGCGCCGCTAATTTTTCCGCTAACAGGCGCTGAAGTGGAATCTCTCCGCCAGAACCATCCGGGACTCCAAGCAATTCGGCGCCGACTATCGGAATCACCTTTCCCTCGTCGATGAACTCAAGAATGTCATCCCAGAAGAATTCTTGGAGAGCAGGGGGCGAGGTAAGCACGCACCCAAGCGTTACTTGGGTATGAACGGGGAGTCCAGTCGACATTGCTAACTCCCGGAAAGAGACTACGGCCGGAATTGATCAAAGGGCCGCCGAGGAGGGGCGAGATTAACGGACCGCATAAACAGGGGTAACTACGCCAAAGCGAATCAAGAAAATGGGGTTTACCCTTGAGAAGCTCGGGAAGAAGCAGGATCCAAAGGGCCGGATAAAAACCGGACAGGCGTTTTTTTGGCACACAACCATTTATCCGTAACCCTTTTGGGGGTAAATGGCTGCCCGGGCTGGGATCGAACCAGCGACCAAGTGATTAACAGTCACCTGCTCTGCCACTGAGCTACCGGGCAATCTCTTTGGCGCCGTTGGGGGGCGCCGGAAGGGTTCTAGTACGGACAGGGTGCGTACCCGGGCAAGAATAAATTGGAGGGAAGCGCTTCCTAGATCTGAAGGAAACGCACGCAAAGCGGCTCCGGCACCGCGATCGATCCCGTCAGGGTTAATCTACCTGTATCGGCATCGATCCGATATACTGTAGCGGTATTTGCCGCGAGGTTTGCGCAAACAAGCCATTTACCGGACGGGTCGATGGCGAAGTTGCGGGGAACCTTGACCCCGTCGGCCATGCGCTGGACCAAGGCCAGCCTTCCCGGGGCCTGGTCAAAGGAGAGGACCACGATGCTGTCGTCGCCCCGGTTGGACCCGTAGACAAAGCGTCCCGACTTGCCCACGACGACCTCGGCGGACGTGTTGAGGCCCACGTAGTCGTCGCGCAGGATCTTGATGGTTTGGTAGGGCGACAGGACGCCCCGGTCCCCGTCCCAGGCGAGCGCGGTTACGGATCCGGCCAATTCATTGATGACAAACGCGTGCCGCCCGTCGGGGTGGAAGGCGAAGTGCCGGGGGCCTGATCCCGGCGCCACGGTAGCGTAGGCAGGGGCGTTAGAGGTCAGCAGCCCCTTCGCCGCGTCCAGCCTGTAGACGTACAGCCGGTCGAGCCCCAGGTCGGCAACAACCGCGAAGCGCCCCGAAGGATCGACATTGATGGAGTGGGGGTGGGCGGACTCCTGCCGCTCGCGATTGGGCCCTGAGCCCGAATGGTGGATTATGCACGAGCGCGGGCCCACGGTCGCGTCGGCCAGGACCGGGAATACCTCGACGTAGTGCTCGCCGTAGTTAGCCGTCAGCACGCACGTGCCCGAGGGATCGACGCTGATATGGCACGCCTCTGACCCGTCCACTACGCGCTCGCCGACTCCCTTCAGGGCGCCCGTGGCCGCATTGATCTGGTACGTCTCGATGGCTTCCCTGGGATGGCGCCCGAGTCCCGGCACCTCGGCCAGCGAATACAGGTTCCTTTTATCCGGGGAAAAGGCCACGAAGACCGAGTTGGATTTGTCGGCCGCCCGGGCCGCCGGCGAGAGCGTCCCGGAGTCCTGGTCGAGCCTCGACAGATAGAGGCCGCGGTTCGAGTCGGTCGCCGACGTGCCGAAATAGACCCAGCATGCGGGCCCTCCGGCACGGGCGGACGCGGAAAGTCCCATGAGCGCTCCGATTGCGGCTGCCGCCAACGTGGGGTTCATGGGCCCAATGACGTGGGGATCGAGGGCCGCCCTTGCGAGTCAAAACCCATAGGCCTTGCCTCGCCCGTTTGCGGGCGAATAATGGGACCCATCATGGGGCGCCGGGCCAATGTCGGACTTGCGGCGGTGTTTCTCCTCGGGGCAGCCGGGGCGCGGGCCTCCGCGGACCCCGGGGCCGCCAGTCCCTACGGGTCGCTCCAGCTCAGGGACGGGCGCGTGCTCCACCACGTGCGGACCTTATCGGATGAGGGGGCCAGCGTCGTCGTCAGCTCCGACGAGGGCATGGTGAAGTTAGATAAGGCTGACCTTCCGGATGCGGCTCCCGGCGCCCCGGCGCCGGCCAAGGCGGCATCGTCGCCGCAGCTCGTCATGGAGCCCTTCAATCCGGACCAGGCCCCGGCTGGCCCCGTGCAGGAGCCTGCCCCGAAGAAGCCGGAAGCCAAGCCGGGTGCACCTGTCCAGGCCAGGAAACCCCAGGAGGCAAACCCGGTTTTCATGGGGTGCACGATCGCCAGCTTCCAGCCCAAGGCGTTCCAGACCGCCTTGGGCAGCGCGGCGGTCGTGTTCAGGAACGGGACCGACGCCCCGGTCGTCGTTCGGCCCTGGGACCTCGTCTGCATGACCTCTTCCGGAACCCGGCACGCGGGCCGGAGCTTCGTCATCGAGGCGTTCCCCCCCATCGTCCGTCGCCGGCTGGTCCTGCCGCCACAGGGGGAGGTCGATGAGATTGTGGTGTTTACGTCCGAGGCGTTGGATATTTCCGGCGTCCAGTGGGCCCATTGAAGTTTTGGTTGATTTCCGGCCGACCGGCCTTTCTAATCTCACCTTTCAACTACGCCTGACTCCGATTCCCGGAGGCAAAGGGGGAACGAAACCATGAAAACTCCGCTCATACTCAACGTCGCGACGCGCGCCCAGACCGGCCGCAGCGCATCACGCCGCCTTCGCAAGGTAAACCGCATTCCCGCCATACTTTACGGGAAGCACTCGGCCCCGGAGAAGCTCTCCATCGAGGTGCCGGAATTCACGAAGCTCCTCAAGACGGTCGCGGGCCGCTCGCTGCTGATCGAGCTCAAGCGCGACGACAAGGCCGAGAAGGCCCTCTCCTTCCTCCAGGAGATCCAGCGCGACCCGATCACGGACCGCTACCTCCACGTCGACCTCCACGAGGTCAAGTCCGACGAGACCTTCGAGATCCGCGTCCCCGTCCGCGTCGGCGGCGAGTCCTTTGGCGTCAAGAACCAGAGCGGCGTGCTCGAGATCGCGACACACATGCTGCGCATCCGCTGCCTTCCGAGCGACCTGCCGGAGGCCATCGAGGTCGATGTCACCCCGCTTAAGGTCGGCGAGACGATCAAGGTGGGCGAGATCAAGCCCGTCAAGGGCGTCACCTTCCTTGACGACAAGGGCCAGCCCGTCGTCGCGTGCGTCGAGCCGGTCGCCGAGATTGTCGTGGAGACGGTCGCCGCCGCGGTCCCCGCGGAGGGCGCCGCAGCGGTCCCCGGCGCCGAAGGCGCCGCCGCAGCAGCGGCGGCCCCGGGCGCGGACGGCAAGCCGGCAGCCGCCGGAGACGCCAAGGCGGCTCCCGCAGGCGACAAGAAGGGCGCAGCCCCCGCCGCGGGCGACAAGAAGGCCCCCGCCCCCGCAGCGGGCGCCAAGCCCGCAGCGCCCGCCAAGAAGTAGTTTTTCACATCCGGCGACCCCGTCGCCGGCCGTTCTTTGAGTCATGTCCATTTCGCTCGTCGCCGGCCTGGGTAACCCGGGCCGGGAGTACGAGCATTCGCGCCACAATCTAGGTTGGGCCGTCATCGACGCGTATGCGTTGAAGCACGGCCTTGTCTGGAAGAACGCGCCCGATTTCGAATCGGCCGTGGCGCGCAGGGACCTGGGGCCCGGGCGAACGCAGTGGTTCGTCAAGCCCCAGACCTTCATGAACGAGAGCGGCCGAGCCGTTGCCGCACTGGCCCGGTACCACAAGATCGCCCCTGAGGCGGTCGCCGCGGTCTATGACGACCTCACGATCGACCTCGGGCTCATGAAGGTGTCGGTGACCGGCAGCGATGCCGGACACAACGGCGTCGCCAGCCTACTTGAGCACCTAGGGACCGGGTTTGCACGGTACCGGCTCGGGATTGGCCCCAGGAATCCGCCGGAAATGGACCTCAAGGACTTCGTGCTCGCTAAATTCACCCAAGAACAACTCACCTTAATCCAACAAAAGACAGACACCTACGTCAAAGGCCTGGAACTGCTTCTCGAGAGCGGCGCCGACCGGGCGATGAACCAGCTCAACCGAAGAGACATCCCATGAGTAATCCGACCAAACGCAACTACCGCGCAACCTTCATCCTCGACAACCGAGGCAAGCAGGAGACCGTCGACCAGATCGTCGACGGCGTCAAAAAGGAGATCGCTGCCGTCCAGGGCGACGTCACCGCGGTTGACAACATCGGCAAGAAGGACTTCGCCCGCGTCACCGACAAGAAGCTCACGGGAGCGGCATACGTCCACATCAACTTCAGCGCCCCCCCGCAGGGGCCCGCGCAGCTGCGCGAGCGCCTTCGCCTCAACGGCAGCGTCTACCGCACGTTTGTCCAGGAGGTCTAACTCCCATGGCAAACTTCAACAAGGTCTACCTGATGGGCAACCTCACGCGCGACCCCGAGATGCGAGTCACGCCGAAGGGGACCGCCATCTGCCAGTTCGGATTGGCCATCAGCCGGTCCTGGAAGGATGAGAGCGGCCAGACGCGCGAGGAGACCGCCTTCGTCGACATCGAGGCCTGGGGCAAGCAGGGTGAGGTGATCTCCAAGTACTGCACCAAGGGCCGCCCGCTCTTCGTCGAGGGGCGCCTCAAGTTCGACCAGTGGGAGGACAAGACCTCGGGCCAGAAGCGCAGCAAGCTGAAGGTCGTGCTCGAGAATTTTCAGTTCATCGGGAACCGGGGCGACGGCGCTCCGGGAGGCGCAGCCCAGGGCGAGCCCTCCGAAGCCTCATCGGGCGATGCCCCGTCTGCATCCAGAAGCCCCGCCAAGGGTCCTACGGCCTCGAAAGAGACCGTTGATGAGGATGTGCCGTTCTAGGGGCGCGCCTAGTAAAGCGTAAAGAAAACCTTGGCTAGACGATAGCTGAGTAGCAGGCCCGCGCGGGAAGCGCGGGCGTTTGAGTGTTGGCCCCGATCGGCCCCCTCGAGGGGCCTGTAGCGGGGGAATCCCTCACGAATCCCTAGCCCTGCCCGTCAGGGCGACGGTTTCGCCGCGACGACGTCGATGAGCGTGACATTCATGATGACCGGCATGCCTTTCTGAACGCCCTCGGGCCACGGGTTGTTGCCGAATGACAGTTGCGGCGGGATGGCGAACACGGCGTTTCCGTCAATCGTCATCATCTGGATCCCCTCCATTAGCCCGGGAAGGAGCCCAGCCATCGTCATGCGGATGCGCGTGCCGGACATCTGCGGCAGCCTGGTGACGCCGTCCGCGGCCGTGGCGGTGCAGGTGAAGACTATGGTGTCGTCGGGACGCGGCCGCGTCCCCCCGCGCCCCGTCTCGACCCGGTAGGCGAGCCCGCTCGAAGACAGCTGAAGTCCGAGGCGAAGCCGAATCCTTCCCATGTACCACTGGATCCGTCCCTCTTCGTCGAGCGAGCCCGGGGCCTCCAGCTTGCGGAGCTCGCCGATGTCGGCGATCTCGCGGCCGAGGTCGGCGAGGAGCCTTCGCGCCTGCGGGTCGAGCGCGACCGGCCTTCCCTCGAGGGCACCGCGGGCGCCGTCGAGGAAGGCGCCGGACTGCGCGGGGTTCCACCCTAGCTCCGCGAAATGGGCGGCCATGGCGATGAAAGATCCCAGGGCGGCGCAGGACGGCAGGGGAAGGCCGGCCGAGGTGGGTTGGCCCGCTTCAGGGGCTGCCTGCCCTGCGGCCCTGCGGCTCATGTCCTCCAGGAACTGCCGGGCGCCGTCGTCAAGCGGCAGGGGCCCGCCCTGGAAGACGGCGCGCATGCCGTCGACGAAGGCGCCGATCTGGGGCCCGGCCCACTTCAGTTCGGTGAAGTGCCCGGTCTGGGCGAGGGACGAGCCGATGGCGCCGTAGGCGGGAAGCGGGAAATCCGGGCCGGCCTTGACGTGGCCCGCGTGCCAGACGTTCTCCTGGACGAGCGCCGGGTCGGTCGACCAGCTGTCGGAGGACATCTGGGCGGCCACCGGCGCGGCCAGCGCGAGGGCCGCGAGAAGCCACGCAAGCGGCCTCGTCACGCCGTTGACGGGGAGGGCCATTTGAAGCTCCGGAGTTCGACGGCGACGGGCGCCTCGACGCCCTCTGTGACCCGGTAGAAGCGGTCCATCTCCAGGCCGGGCACGACCTGGCGGGTGTTGGATGCGGGCCAGAATATTTCGACCCGGGTTATCCCTCGGGCCTGGCCGAGGCCGATCTCCTGGCGAAGCGGCGAGGATCCGAAGCTTCCGCCCGTGCAGACGGTGCGGTGGATCTCCCTTTCGCCCTCCTCCGTCGCGACAACCACCCGAATGCGGGCCCCGATCGCGGCGCGGTTCGTCCTCACGCCGACAAGCTTGAGCTTGAGCCAGTGGTTCCCGTTGCCCGGGTTCGCGAAAAGCTGGTTATAGAAGCGGTCCCCCTCGACGGCACCGCCGATGACGGCGTAGATGTCCTGGTGCCCGTCGTTGTTGATGTCGCCGAACGCGACACCGTGGCCCTTCTGCAGCTGCCCGAACCCGCCCGAGGTCGTCACATCCTGGAACCGCCTGCCGCGGTCGTTGCGGAGCATGCGGTTCGGGATGAGCGTGTTCAGCTGGGGGTTGCCGGTGCCGAGGTAGAAGTCGAGCCAGCCGTCATTGTCCAAGTCCCCGAAGTTGGCCCCCATCGACACGAAGACCTGGTCCAGGCCGCACTCCTTGGTGACATCCGCGAACGTGCCGTCGCGGTTGTTTCGGTAGAGCTTCGGGCGCTGGCCCGCATGGGGGAGCCCCAGGTACTCCGCGGCCACGTCGCCCGCGTCCTGGATGCGGTACCCGCTCACGAAGATGTCGGGCCAGCCGTCGTTGTCGTAGTCCCAGAACCAGCAGGGGAAGCTGATCGGCGGGTCTGTCACGCCGGCGATTTCGGCGACGTTCGTGAAGCGCCACGGCGCCTTCGGCGACGCGTCGGCGCCGGCGGGGCCGTCGTTTCGCATCAGGACCTTCGGCCCGTCGACCCGCGAGAGGAAGAGGTCGGGCCGCCCGTCGTTGTTGTAGTCGCCTGCGACCGCCCCCTTGAAAAAGCCCACCAGGTCCATGCCGTGCTCGGCGGCGCACTCGGTGAAGGTGCCGTCCCCGTTGTTGCGGAAGAGCTCGCACGGGTTGCGGTCGTCCTTGCGGGACTCATTCGCAAGGAAGAGGTCCAGAAGGCCGTCGCCGTTGTAGTCGAACCAGACCGCCGAGTGAACGGGGCGCATGCGCAGGAGCCCCGCCTCCTCGGTTACGTCGGTGAAGGTGAAGTCTCCGTTGTTGCGCAGGAGGGAGCAGGGATAGTGCCCCTCGGTGCCGAGCCACGCGCCCCGGAGCACGAGCACGTCCGCCAGCCCGTCGTTGTTATAGTCGGCGTGGACCATGTTCAGGCCGCCCGTCAGCCCGACGAGCCCCGCCTCCTCGGTGCGCTCGGTGAACGTGCCGTCGCCGTTGTTGTGGAAGAGCCGCAGCTGGCTCTTCAGGCCCCACGCCGACACCATGATGTCCAGGAAGCCGTCGTTGTCGAAATCCTCGAGCACGACGCCGCCGGCGAGGTCGTACACATCGAGGCCGAGCTCGGGCGCGACGTCGGCGAAGCGCCCGATGTCGTACTCGGAGGCGAACAGGCCAGGCTCAATGAGCCAGGCCTTCGGCACCTTGTCGGGGTATTCGCCGAGGGTCATGTAGGCGATGTTGAGCATCCAGCGCGCGCGCAGGTCGCCCGGGTACTTGTCCAGGAGCCCGGTGAGCGTCTCGATCGCCATCCGCGATCCGCGGGGCAGCGTGTGGACACCCTGGCCCCGGATCGGGAACAGGCACGAGTCGGCGTTGTGGCGGGCGCAACAGTTCTCGTCCTCCCCGATCCTCAACTCGCAGGTGGCCTTGAACGTGAGCCAGTCCGCCTCCCTCCGCTCCTCCCGCGGGACGTTCTGGGCCTCCATCATCTGCTGGATCACGTCGTGCATCTTGAGTGCCTCGCCCGGCTGGCCGGCATCCAGGAGCTGCCAGGCGAGTCGCAAACGGACCCGAAAGACATCTCCCAGCTGGGCGGCCTGCGCCTCCTGGGCCCGCAGGAGCGCCACCTGTTCGTGGTTTCGGTAGGGATTGCGCAACGGGTCCGCGGCGAGCCGGATCTTCTCCAGGAGCGCCGCCATCCTTCGGTTGCTCTCCGGCTGCGGGCGCGCCGGGGCGCCCTTCGCCAGGCTCGATGCGGCCTGCGCCGCGACATGGATCGGGAGGGAGGCCCCGGCGGCCAGGCCGAGCGAGGTCCACATCGCGGACCGCATGAAGGCCCGGCGGTCCAGCATCCCTGTGGGGAGGGGCGGGAATGCTTTGCCGTCGCTCATAGGAGACCGCCGACGGCCGGAAAAGCGGGTGTGTGGATCAGGTCCCTGTGGCCCATGGTAGTGGGGGACGTTGCACACGGGAAAAGGGTGCTCAATTCCCTTGGGGCCAAGGGCGCGGATTCCGGGGCGACCCGACGGGAAGTGGGACCGGTCGCCGATTTTCTCGCCGCTCGGCGGTGCCGGGCTCGAAGAGCGGTCCCAACCCTTGCGCCTTCAACCGTTCCCTGTGTCGGGTCGTTTGTGACGCGAGCTGTGGGGCGAACAAAGCGCCACCTCGCACGCGTTGCGCGTCAGTCGCGACATAACCCCGCCCTTAATTGATGGTTGCGAAGATGCCTGTTTGGGATGGAACTCGATCCCTCCGTTGAAGACCTGCCCCCTGTCCCGTTTGTTCGCTTCCGGGTTTGTGGCGATGCTCGCGTTTGCCGCCTGCGTTGAGGCAGAAGCCGTGGTTTCGGCGGACAAGGTGCAGCCCCGCGTCGCCGACGTCCTGACGCCGCTCCCGAGCGGAGCGGTGAAATTGGGCGGCCACCTGGGCGAGCAGATCGACCTCTGCCTGCGCGCCCGGATCGAGGCGCAGGACGTGGGCGAACTGATCGGGCCCTTTCGGGAACGGCGCGACGTAACGGAGTGGCGCAGCGAGTTCTGGGGCAAATGGATCACGTCCGCGATCGACGGCTGGCGCTATTCGGGCGATTCGACACTCCGCGCGCTTGACGAACGCGCCGTCGCCGAGCTCATCCGGACCCAGACTCCCGACGGCTACATCGGCGCCTACGCCGACGGCGGGCACCTCCAGCGCTGGGATGTCTGGGGCCGCAAGTACGTCCTGCTTGGCCTTCTCGCATGGAATGAGGCGACGGGCGATGCCGGCGCGCTCAACGCCGCGCGGCGCGAGGCGGATTTCCTCGTCGCGGAGGTTGGTCCGGGCAGGTCCAAGCCATTCACGAACGACATGTGGAATGGCATGGCGACCAGTTCGGTCATCGAGCCGATGGTCCTGCTTTACAGGCGCACCGGCGACGCACGCTACCTCGACTTCGCCAATTACCTCGTCGGCGAGTGGCCGACCCCGGAGGGTCCCGACCTGCTTCGCAAGGCGCGCGCGAACATCCCCGTATTCCAGATGTTTCCCGGGCCGGCCGCAGTCGTTAAGGACTATGCCGACGGAGGCCACTCCAAGGCCTACGAGATGATGTCCTGCTTCGAGGGGCTCGCTGAACTCTACCGCACGACCGGGAACCGGGACTACTTTGACGCCACGGAGAAGGTCTTTGCCAACATTCGGGACAACGAGATCACCGTGATCGGATCAGGCTCCGATTGGGAGCGCTGGCACAACGGCCATACGCGCCAGACGGAGCCCTGGGTCAAGGGGATGGAGACATGCGTCACCGTCACCTGGATGAAACTTGCCGGCCAGATGCTCCGCCTCACCGGCGATCCCGCCTATGCCGATGAAATCGAGCGCTCGACCTACAACGCGCTGCTTGGCGCGCAATCCCCGGACGGCGCCTGGTGGTGCAGTCATTCCCCGCTTGCGGGTGCAAAGGAGCGCGCGCCGGAGCAATGCGACCTCCACCAGAACTGCTGCGTCGCCAACGGACCGCGCGGCCTGATGCTGATCCCGCAGCTGGCGGTCATGAAGGCCGCCGCCGGTCCGGTGGTGAACTGCTACGGATCCATGAGGGCCCTTGTTCCGCTGCCAGCCGGCGGCAACGTCCTTCTTGGGCAGTCCACGGGCTATCCGCTGGACGACACGATCCGCATCACGATAGGCCTTAGCGAACCCGGGACGTTCGATCTTCGGCTTCGGATTCCAGCGTGGAGCGAAAGGAACACCCTCGCCATAAATGGGACCCCCTTGCCGCCCCCCCTCATGGGCACCTACGCCTCGATCGATCGCCTTTGGCATGACGGCGATGTGGTGCAGCTGCGCCTTGACCTGCGGGCCCGCGCCGTGAGGGCGCCGGGCCATCCGGAATACGCGGCCATCGTCCGGGGCCCGCTTATCCTCGCGCGCGATGTCCGGCTTGGTCGTGCCTCGGACCTCAACCTTCCCATCGCCCCGAAGATGGATTCCGACGGCTGCGTGGACGTCAGGCTCGTCGAGAGTCCGCCGGGCAACGGTATCTGGCAGGCCTTTGAGCTTCGGATGGGGAAGGATGCAGCCCCGCTGCGCCTCTGCGATTTCGCGTCGGCCGGCAATACCTGGGACGAGGCCTCCGCCTACCGAATCTGGATGCCGCTCGCCCGCCCCTAACCCCCGTCACGAGGGCGGAGTGGGGGACAGGGCCAACCTGCGCGGGGTGTGGCGCATCCCGATCACGCCGCAGATGAAGTCGATCACGTTCTCACGGTAGCCGATGAACTCGAGGACGCGCGACAGGAACCGCCTCTTCGTCGCGGTATCGATGTTCATGATCGCCCAATAGTGGGAGTTCGGAATTTCGCGGGCCTGGTTGTGGCGGCACTGCTCGACGATCGCCTCCCGCGACAAGCCAAGGTAGCGGCGGCCGCTGGAGGAGGAGGTCAAGGAGTGGATGAATTCCCCGAATTCCGACCCGTGCTTGGCCGCAAGCCAGCCGAGGATCGCAAGGTACTTGTCGGCGTCGGTGAACTTTGTGCGGAACTCGGCGCCCATCAGGAATCCGATCAGGGGCTCCTCCGACGCGTTGGGAACAGCGCCGATGTTCAGGAGTGCGGCAAGGACATCGTTGGGGCTCTGATTGAAGTCGGTCGTCAGCCTCTTGAGCATGTCGTAGACGTCATCGCTCACTTCGATCTTTTGCACGTCAACAGGTTAAACCGGTTTAAAATGTTTTCGAGGTTGTTTTTTATCCTAAATGATTGATTACCAATGGCCGGTGCGGCCACTTAACCTTTTGTTGTTCAGCGCGTTTTCCGGGAGGTGCCTTCGAGGCCAAAGGTGCCTGCGAAGGCTGCGTTATGGCACTTCGTAGATTTCGACGAGCGCGATGCCGGTCGTATTGTTCAGTCCGGTGACCTGGGCCGTATAGGAGCCCGGGGGCAGGGTCGCGACGAGGGCGCAGTCGGCGGAGTTAGCGTTGATTGAGAACGCCCCGAGTTGCGAGAAGGTCGCGGCCGTGGCTGCCGTGATGGTGGCCTGGACCGTCGAGGGTCCCCTCGTGGAGGTGTTGCCCCAGCCTGTGTTGGTGGCAATCACGGTGCTCGTGCCGTTCACGGAGTCGTAGAGCGAGAGCTGCGGGGCCGCCAGGACCCCCGGCACGCCGAACGGGGTGAGACCGGGGCCGATGCCGCGGATGAGCACCGTCTCGGAGCCGCTCCCCGACACCACGAAGCCCGCGATCAGGGTCTGGGCTCCGGTGCCTGCCTGGCTGCGCGCCGACAGGTTGATGAAGCGCGCGCCCGGGGTGCCCGTGTCGGCATCATAGACCTCGACGAGCACCACCCCGCTGTCCGCGTTCGTCGATGAGATCTGGGCCGTATAGGGGCCCGTCCCTAGGTTCGTTAGGATGGCCGTGTCCTTGGAGGTTGCATTGAGCGCAAAGGCCCCCACTTGGCCAAAGGCGTTAACCAGGGCGGTCGTGCCGCCCCAGGCCGAGTTGCTCTGGAGGAGCGTCGAGCTCCCGTCAGGGTTGCTCCTGAAGAGGGAAAGCACCGGGTCGGGCAGTACCCCGGTGACGCCGAAGTTGGTAAGGGCAGGACCGTCACCTCGGACCAGGATGCTCTTGGATCCGGACCCTCCGATCACGAAACCCCCGGTCAGGGTCTGGGCCCCCGTCCCTGCCGTCGAGCGAACGGAGAGGTTCGCCAGGTGCGCGGTGGAGCTGCCTGGGGGCGGCGTCGGGGTGGGTGTTGGCGTGGGCGTCGGTGTCGGGGTGGGCCCTCCGTTCGTGGTCGGCTGACCGTACCGGATCGTGCTGTTGTTCAAGTCGAGGATGTACAGGTCGCCCGACGCCGTCACGGCCACCGAGGAGGGATAGCTGAACTGGGCCGCGCTCCCGGTGCCGTCGGCGCTGCCGAAGAACAGAGGGGTGCCGGCGAGGGTCGTCACGGCGCCGCCCGGGGTGACCATGCGGATCGTGCTGTTGTTTGAATCGGCAACATAGACGTTGCCGGCCGCGTCGAGCCCGAGCCCCGTGGGCGTGTTGAACCTTGCGGCCGTCCCGGTGCCGTCCGCGCTGCCGGAGACGCCAAGCGACCCCGCCAGCGTCGTCACAACACCGGCCGGAGTGACCTTCCGAATCGCATGGTTGCCCGAGTCGGCGACATAGATGGTTCCGGAGCCGTCGATCGCGAGTCCCATGGGAAGGTGGAACTTGGCCGCGCCTCCCGTGCCATCCGAGGGTCCAAGGTTTCCGGCCGTGCCCGCGAGAGTCGTCACGATGCCGCTCTGGGTGATCTTTCGGATCGTGCCGTTGACCGAATCGGAGACATAGAGGTTTCCGGCGCCGTCCTCGACGATGCCAACCGGCTGGTTGAACCTCGCGGCGCTCCCGGTGCCGTCGGTGCTGCCCCCCGATCCGGCGTAGCCAGCAAAAGTCGTCACGACCCCGCCCGCCGAGACCTTGCGGATTATGTCATTGGAGGTATCTGCGACGTAGATGTCGCCGACACTGTTGACGGTCAGGCCGGAGGGATGGTTGAACGTTGCCGCGAGGCCGGTCCCGTCGTTGCCGCCGGCCGTGCCCGCCGATCCTGCGATCGTGGTGACCACCGCTCCCGGTGTGACCTTGCGTATCGTGTGGTTGCCCGTGTCGGCGACGTAGGCGTTGCCGGAGCTATCGAGGGTGATGTCCTGGGGGTAGCGGAACCTGGCGGCGCTTCCGGTGCCGTCCACGGCCGCCGCGCCCGCGGCGCCCGCCAGCGTCGTCACGACGCCGCCCGAGGTGATCTTGCGGATCGTGTTGTTGCCCGTGTCGGCGACATAGATGTTGCTGCCGGAGGCGTCCGAGGCGACCCCGTACGGATAATAGAATCGGGCTGCGTTTCCTTGGCCGTCCGCGCTGCCGATCACGGAGACGCTGCCGGCAAGGGTGGTGACCACTCCCGCCGGAGTGATCTTTCGGATCTCATCATTGCCGACGTCGGCAACGACGACGTCGCCTGCGCTGTCGCAGGCGACGCCGAAGGCATAGTAGAACCTCGCTCCGCTGCCAGTGCCGTCCACGCTTCCCTCCGAACCGGCGTTGCCCGCAAACGTGGTCACCACCCCGCCGGGCGCAATCTTGCGGATGGTCAGGTTCTGGGAATCCGCGACGTAGATATTGCCGGCGCCGTCCACCGCGAGGCTTGTCGGGGTATTGAATGACGCCGCGGCGCCCGTGCCGTTCGTGTGCCCGATACTCCCCGGCGTCCCGGCGATCGTCGTCACGACCCCGGCCGGTGTTATCTTCCTGATCGTAAAATTGTTGGAATCCGCGACGTAGACATTGCCCGCGCCGTCGGTGGCGACGCCGCTGGGATTATTGAAGAGCGCCGCGCTTCCCGTCCCGTCCGCGCTCCCTATGACTCCCGGAGTTCCCGCAAAGGTCGTCACCACCCCGCCCGGCGTGATCTTTCGGATCGTGCTGTTCAGCGTGTCGGCCACGAAAACATTGTCGGAGCCATCCACGGCGATCCCCTCGACAATGTCGAAGCGAGCCGCGCTTCCCGTCCCGTCCGCGTTGCCGTAAAGTCCCGCGGTGCCCGCAAGCGTCGTGACCACTCCGGCCGGGGTGACCTTGCGGATGATATTGTTGCCAGTATCGGCGACAAATACGTTGCCGGAGCTGTCGACGGCGACGGCGTATGGATTGTAGAGACGCGCGGCGCTCCCCGTCCCATCGGAGCTGCCGATAGGCACGCCGGCGAACGTCGAAATGGCAAACGGCGTCGCATAGTTGCTCTGCGCCCAGGCGCAGCTCGCAACGAGAAGCCCGGCAACCACGCCCAGGCAGGCGCGGATTGTCGGGGCAATGGGGTTGGCTGTGGTCGGCTGGATCGGCTTCATCAGGGTATGGGTTTCTCTCAGCGATATTCCGCAAGGGTTTGTTGCCGGTGTCACCTCGGGCCTTACGGCAAAACACCGCCGCGGGCCGGATTACTTCGGGATTCTGGGGAAAACGGGGTCGGAGTTGCCCTGGCGGTTGCGTGTCCGGTGATTGGGACCATCGGCGGCCCGCCTCGTTCCGTCAATTTGCCTTCGAGCATGCGGTCACCCTCCAACGTGGATTGCGCGCGGTTCAGGGGTGGTGGTGCGGGGTTTTCGGCTGCGCCCCGATGGGGCGGTGGCAATCGTCTGTTTCCATTTCCTACAGGGTGACCCGAAAGGGGGTCCACGGGAAATGGGGACCCGGCACAAAGAATAAGCTCATGTGACTGGGTGCTCTGTATAACCCTTATGGGCCGCCTATTGTTACCAGCTGCTCTTTTGACGACGTATGCGGACGCCTCTCGGCGCCATCCCTGGAAAGGCTGGCGTGCATTCCCCGCGGTCCACAGGACCGACCTGATTCGCGGTTCGGGTGCTGCGGGAACGTGCATCCGGATTGCGAATCGGGTGGGGCCTGCCTCCGCGGTATGAGGGCCGAAAGGGTGAGAATTGAGTGCCTTTTTGGGGTTGCTCGGTCGTCCCAAACCCGGGAATTCCCGAGCGGCGGGGGCCCGATCGGCGCCCGCCCGGGAACGGGCTAAATGGGGCCCCGGGAAATACTGCGTTGACACCCCCTCCCGGCTGCGGGATTTGTTTGGGTTTCCACACAAGAATCCCCTCATCTTTCCAATCATCATGGCCCACAGCGAAGTACTCCTAGTCAAGCCCGTCGAGGGCCTCGGCGGTGAAGGCGACCAAGTCAAGGTCCGCGCCGGTTACGCCCGCAACTACCTCCTGCCGCGCAACGTGGCGGTGCCTGTCACCAAGGCCAACCGCAAGCAGGTCGAGGCGCTCAAGAGGCGCCGCGGCGAGCGCGAGGCCCTTGAGCTCAATGGGGCCCAGGACCTTGCGCGCAAGCTCGAGAAGACGGCCCTGGCATTTGCCGTCACGACGGGGGAGGGCGGCAAGATGTTTGGCGCCATCACCTCCGCCGACCTTCACGACAAGCTCGTGGCCGCGGGCTTCACGATCGACCGCAAGCGCATCCACCTGCACACCCCGGTGAAGACCCTGGGCAAGCACACCGTGAAGGTGAAGCTGCACGAGGAGGTCTCGGTCGAGCTGTCGTTCGACGTTGTTTCCGAGAACCCGATCGAGCCCTCCGCAGAGGAGAAGGCCGCCGAGGAGAAGAAGAACAGGAAGGGCGAGGCAAGGAGGTAGTCTCCCGGCCTCCCGCCAACGATCGCCGGGCTGATCCCTAGACGGGGGGCCCGGCCGCACCCTGAATGGCCGACGAGAAGAGCATCAGCCCGCAACGCTCCGGCGCTCCGGCGGCGGGCCGTGGGATGCCCCATAGCGTCGAGGCCGAGGAATACCTCCTCTCCTGCTGCCTGATCGACGGGGCGGACGTCGTGGCGCGCTGCCTTGAGGCAAGGATTACGCCGGAGTCGTTCTACGTCCCGGCGCACGGCATCGTATTTGAGAAGCTCCAGGACCTCTATGGCCGCCAGGTCCCGATTGACGTCGCGGTCCTGGGGGAGGAGCTCAAGACGGCCAAGCAGCTCGAGTCCATCGGCGGGTACGCGTTCCTGACCCGCGTCAGCGGGAGCATCCCAACAACGGCCCAGGCGGGCTACTTCATCGAGCGGGTCCGCGAGCAGCACCTGCTGCGCGAGATCATCCGCTCGGCGACCGGGGCCGTGGAGGAATGCTTCAATTTCACGGGCGGGATCGACGAGTTCGTCGACCAGGTCGAGGCCAAGATCTTTGCGGTCACCCAGAGCCGGGTGAGCGAGGGCGCAAAGCCCATGAGCGTGCCGACCAAGGAGGCGATGAACGTCGTCCACAAGATGATGATGAAGAAGGGCGAGATGACGGGCGCGCCCTCCGGCTTCCACGACCTCGACAGGCTGACATTCGGCTTCCAGCGCCAGGAAATGATCGTCCTGGCCGCCCGCCCCTCGATGGGAAAGACCTCGTTTGCGCTCAATATTGCGGAGGCCGCGACGCTCCCTAAGCGGGGCGTGCCGTTCCCGACTCTCATCTTCTCCCTTGAGATGAGCGGGGCCCAGCTCGCCCTTCGCATGCTCTGTTCGCGCGCCCGGGTCAAAATGCAGGCCCTTCGCGACGGGCTCCTGTCAAAGAATGGCAACGAGCAGCAGCTCCTGGTCGCCGCCGCCGATGAGTTCTCGAAGGCCACGCTCTTCATCGATGACTCAAGTAACCTGTCAATCATGCAGTTGCGGGCCAAGGCGAGGCGCCTGCACGCTCGGAACAAGCTCGGGCTGATCATCGTGGACTACCTCCAGCTCCTGAGTCCCGTCGACTCAAAGGTGCCCCGCGAGCAGCAGGTGGCGGAGGCCTCCCGCGGATTAAAGTCTCTTGCGAAGGAACTTGATGTCCCGGTCATTGTATTAAGTCAGCTGAACCGTTCGTCAGAGAAGGAGAACCGCGCCCCCAAACTGGCCGACCTGCGGGAATCCGGATCGATCGAACAGGACGCAGACGTAGTGCTCATGCTTGCCCGACCCAAAGACGCAGACGAAAAGTTCCAGGTGGCCGCCGACTCGGCAGAGTTAATCGTTGCCAAGCAACGAAACGGGCCAGTAGGAGAACTGCGGCTTACTTTCCTCCGCGACATCACACGATTTGAAAACTATACCCAGTAACCCTGTGATTTACAGGGTCCTACGCATTGCCGCTGTCTTTGTGATCCTCGCGGGTGCCTGCGCCTCCCGCATGCGGGCACAGGAGGCGCCGGGACAGATCGCCGAACAAGGAGCCCCTGCGCCTTCCTACAAGGTGGGTGCGATCGCGGTCAAGTTCGTGGGAACGGCCAACGTCAACGAACAGGTGGTGCGGGCCAACATCCAGGTGCGCGAGGGCGGCGACCTTGACGAGACGATGCTCGATCGCGACATCCGTGCCCTCTACAAGACGGGCCTCTTCGAGTTCATCGAGATCAAGCGCGAGGCCGTCGACGCCCGGACCTTCAACCTGGTGATCGAGGTCACCCCCAAGTACCGGGTGCTCAGCATCAAGTTCGAGGGCAACAAGCAGCTGAAGACGCGCCGGATAGAGAAGGAGATCAAGTCCGCCGCCAACACCTCGCTCGACGAGCGCCAGGTGAAGGAGGACTCCGAGAAGCTCAAGGAGTACTACCAGAAGCAGGGATTCAACCAGGTCTCCGTGACGTACTCAATCAGCCGCGACCGCAGCACCGGCCTGGGGACCGTCACCTTCAAGATCCGCGAGGGCAAGAAGGTGAAGATCCTGGCGATCAACTTCGTGGGCAACGCCCACGTCAAGACGAAGGCGCTTCGCAAGGTGATGGATACCAAGAAATGGTGGATGTTCTCCTGGCTCATGGACACCGGCAGGTTCAAGGACGACGAGTTCCAGGACGACTTGGACAAGCTGCGCGACTACTACCGCGAGCACGGCTACCTGGACGTCGAGATCCCCGAGGAGAAGATCGTCTTCAGCTACCCGAAGTCCGACGGCCTGGTGATCGCGATCACGGTCAACGAGGGCCGCCAGTACAAGATCGGCGAGATCACCATCACGGGCAACAAGCTCCACTCGACCGTGCTCCTGAAGCGCGTCGCGTCCCTCTACGCCAAGCAGGGTGCCGTCTTTGCGCCGTCGAAGATCGACAAGGCGGTCGAGCGCATCGAGGACTACTACGGCAAGGACGGGTACCTTGACACGCGCGCGCACGTGACCCGCAGGCCCAACCTCAAGACCAACGACATCGACCTCGAGTTCAAAATCGACGAGAGCGAGAAGTTCAGCGTCGAGTCGATCCAGATCGAGGGCAACACGAAGACAAAGAGCGTCGTGATCATCCGCGAGCTGATCCTCGGGCCGGGGGACGTCTTTGACACGGTCCGCATGAAGATCAGCAAGAACCGCCTCCAGAACACGCGGTTCTTCGACGAGGTGGACATCACCCCGCAGGACACCAACATCCCGGGACGGCGCGACATGCGCGTCGCGGTGAAGGAGGGCCGGACGGGCACCTTCACGTTCGGCGCGGGCTACAGCACCCTGGAGCGGGCGACGGTGTTCGCCCAGATCCAGCAGACCAATTTCGACCTCTTCAACAGGCGCTCCCTCTTCCAGGGCGACGGCGAGAAGTTCAGCATCAAGGTGTCGCTCGGCCAGCTCTCCAACGAGGCGGTCCTCAGCTTCGAGGAGCCCTACCTCTTCGAGAAGCAGCTGGCCTTCGGGTTCAGCCTCTTCCGCGAGCAGTCCACCTACGTGAGCACCTATTACCAGGAGCTGACGGAGGGCGGCAATGTGAACCTGCGCAAGCAGCTCTTCGGCCTCTTCAGCGGCACCCTCACCTACCAGTACGAGACCATCAGCATCTACGACGTCAACCCGTCGGCCTCCAACGTGATCCAGACCTTCTCGGGTCTCCACAAGGTCTCGGACGTCTCCTTCGAGCTGATCCGCGACACCCGCGACAAGCTCGTGAGCCCGACCTCCGGCAATCGTATCGACTTCATCTCGACCCTGGCGGGAGGCGTCCTTGGCGGCACCGACAACTTCTACAGCTTTGAGTTCAAGGGGTCCCAGAACTTCAAGGTGTTCGACACCCAAACTCAGGTCCTCGAGCTGGTTGCGAGGGCGGGCGTCATCAACAACTACGGCAACTTCAAGGTGCTGCCCTACTACGATGCGTTCTACCTGGGAGGGCCCTACGACCTGCGCGGCTTTGAGTACCATGAGGTTAGCCCGACGGACCCCTTCGGGGAGCCGATCGGCGGCAAGACCTACGGCATGTTCAACGTCGAGTACTCGGTCGAGATCGTGGACCCGATCCGCTTCGCCGCCTTCTACGACGTGGGCTTCGTGAACGCGGGGGCCTACGACTTCAACCCGGGCGCCTACAACGACGACTTCGGCTTCGGCCTGAGGCTGATGGTGGCCGGCTCCCCGCTGAGCCTTGACTACGGCATCCCGATCAAGGGGACCAAGCTCAACAAACATGGCGGCCAGTTCAATTTTTCGTTTGGCACCCGGTTCTAATTCCGATTCGATTTACCTCTTACACCCTGCGATAACATCCCATGAAGAAATCCATACAGTCCATAGTTGCAGTCGCCGCGATCGCCCTGTCGGCCCTGACAACGCACGCTCAAACCGCCCCCAAGATCCTCGTCGTGGATCTGGCCAAGCTTTTTGACACCCACTGGAAGACCCAGGAGCAGCAGGCTAAGCTCCAGGCCGACGAGACGAAGGCGCAGGACCAGCTGGCCGAGATCACAAAGTCCGGCAATGCCCTGGTCGAGCAGTTCAAGGAGCTCGACGAGCAGTCCAAGAACCCGACTGCGACGGCCGAGGCGAAGACCAAGGCCCAGGCCGAGGCCCAGAAGAAGTACGAGGAGATCCAGCAGAAGCGCAGCGAGCAGAACTCCTTCGTCCAGAATACGAAGAACACCCTCCAGCAGCGCTTCCAGACCTTCAAGACCCTGATGATCGAGGAGATCACGAAGGCATCGGTCGAGATCGCCAAGAAGAAGGGCGCGACGTTCCTGATCGACAAGTCGGGCCCGACCCTGGTCGGCGTCTCGAACGTCCTCTACTATGAGCCCTCGCTCGACATCACCGACGAGGTGATGGCCGAGTTGAACAAGGACCGCCCGGCCGCGACCGCCGCCCCGGCGCCCGCCTCATCGACCGCTGCCCCGGCCGCGAGCGACTCGCCGAAGATCACGGTCCCCGGCATCGCGCCGAGCAAGTAAGACCGGCCCCCTGGGGGCCATGGAATTCTGATCGAACCCCGCTTGCGTTGAGCAAGCGGGGTTCTTTTTCTATGGGGTATGAAGGTCTCGTTCACGCAGGCTGAAATCACCGCCATCGTCCAGCCGACCAAGGTTGCGGGATCCGCGTCCGGCTCGATCACGGGGATCGCTTCGCTTGGCTCGGCGGCCCCCGGGGACCTCTCGTTCCTCGGCAACCCCCGGTACAAGACCTCGGTGGCCTCGTCCCGGGCCACGGTCGTCCTCGTGCCGCCCGACTACGACGGGACGCCCGGGCCCGGGCAGGTGCACCTGTTCGTGGACAACCCCTCGGTGGCGCTGGCGCGCCTGTGCGCGCGCCTCGAGCAGCAGCTCTGGCCGAAGCCGCTCCCCGGGGTCCACCCGTCCGCCGTCGTCGCTCCCGGGGCCCGGGTCCCGGCGTCGGCCACGATCGGCCCCATGTGCGTCGTGGAGGCGGGGGCCGACCTCGGCGAGCGGGTGCACCTGCAGGCCGGGGTGTTCGTCGGCCGGGGAACGGTCATCGGCGAGGACTCGTGGCTCATGGCGGGGGCCGTGGTCTGCGCCGACTGCACGCTTGGCAGGCGGGTGCGGCTCCACCCGGGGGTTGTCATCGGGGCGGACGGCTTCGGCTACGAGCACGTCGCCGGGCGCCTGGAGAAGGTCCCGCAGGTGGGCACGGTCGTGATCGGCGACGACGTCGAGATCGGGGCGAACTCGACGGTCGACCGGTCCCGCTTCGAGAGGACGTCCGTCGGAGAGGGGACGAAGATCGATAACCTGGTCCAGCTCGGCCACAATGTCGTCGTGGGCAGGCACTGCCTGATCTGCGCCCAGGTGGGAATCGCCGGGAGCACGACACTCGGCGACTATGTCGTCGTCGGGGGCCAGTGCGGCCTTGCCGGGCACATCACCATCGGCTCCGGGGCCATGATCGCCGCGAAGTCGGGGGTCAAGGACGACATCGCGCCCAAGACGTCGGTCTGGGGCTCCCCGAGCCTGCCGCTCCTGCTCGAGCAGAAGATCGTCATCCTAAGGAACCGCCTGCCGGATTTGTTCAAGCGCGTCGACGCGCTCGAGAGGGAGCTCGGCGCCGGCTCCGGCCCCAAGCGCGCCTAGCCGAGCTCGTCCAGGCGGATGCAGGCCGCCTCGCGGGAGGCCCCGCAGGGGACGAGCGCGGGAACGGCCGCCTTGCAGCGCTCGATTGCGTGCGGGCACCGGGGGTGGAACGCGCATCCGCTCGGCGGATCGATCGGGGAGGGGGGGTCGCCCGCGAGCACGATCCTCTGGCGGTTGCGCTCGACCGCGGGGTCGGGGACCGGGATCGCGCTGACGAGCGCCCGGGTGTAGGGGTGGCGGGGGTTGTCGATCACCTGCGCTGCGGGCCCGAGCTCGACGATCTTGCCCAGGTACATGACGGCCACCCGGTCGGAGATGTGCCGCACGACCGACAGGTCGTGGGCGATGAAGATGAGGGTCAGGTTCATCTCCCGGCAGAGCTGGGAGAGGAGGTTCAATATCTGGGCCTGGATCGACACGTCCAGGGCCGACACCGGCTCGTCCGCGACGACGACCTTCGGCTTGAGGGCCAGGGCGCGCGCGATCGCGATCCTCTGGCGCTGGCCGCCGGAGAATTCGTGAGGGTACTTGCGGGCGAAGCGCGGCGCCAGGCCGACGAGCCTCATGAGCTCGTCGACGTGGCCCTGCACCTCGGCCCTGGTGCAGATCCCGTGGACGAGCAGGGGCTCGGACAGCGCGGCGTGGACCGTCATCCTCGGGTTGAGCGAGGCGTAGGGGTCCTGGAAGATCATCTGCAGGTCCCTTCGGCAGAGCAGGAGCTCGGTGCGGGACGCGGTGGCGAGGTTCAGGCCGTTCAGGGACACCGTGCCGCCGGTCGTGGGGACAAGCTGGAGAATCGTGCGCGCGAGGGTCGACTTGCCGCAGCCCGATTCCCCGACAAGGCCGAGGACCTCGCCCTGGCGCACGGAGAGGGTGACACCGTCCACCGCCTTCACCGAGCCGGTGTGCTTCTTGACGAGGAAGCCGGTGTGGATGGGGAAGTGGGTCCGCACTTCCCTTAGCTCCAGGATGTTCTCAGGCATGGGCTGCCTTGGTCCCCATGGCGTCCACATCGATCTCGCCTGCCCTTGCCCGGATGCACGAGTGGGCGTGCCCTGCGGAGACCTCCTCGAGTTCGGGGCGCCTTGCCAGGCACGCGTCCGCCACGAAGGGGCAGCGCGGGGCGAACGCGCACCCCGGGATGGCCTTCGAGACGTCGGGAGGGAGCCCGGGGATCGTGAAGAGGTCCTGGCCTTTAGGCTGAAGCGCCGGTATCGAGCGCTGGAGGGCGCGGGTGTAGGGATGGCGGGGCGCCTTGAAGAGCGTGGCCGCGTCGGCCGTCTCCATGATCCGGCCCCCGTACATGACCTGCACGTTGTCGCAAAGCCCCGCAACGACGCCCAGGTCGTGCGTGACGAAGATGACCGCCATCCCGAGCTCGCGCTGCAGCCTGCGGATAAGGTCCAGGATCTGGGCCTGCACGGTCACGTCGAGGGCCGTGGTGGGCTCGTCCGCGATCAGGAGCTCAGGGTGGGTGACCAGGGCCATCGCGATCATCACCCTCTGGCGCATGCCGCCCGAGAACTCGTGGGGGTAGAAATGAATGCGCCGCGCGGCATCGTTGATCCCCACGGCCTCCATCATCTCCAGGGCGCGGGCGAGGGCGTCCTTCCTGGAGATGTCCTGGTGGATCAGCAGGGGCTCGATCACCTGCTCGGAGACCCTCAGGTAGGGGTTGAGCGAGGTCATGGGGTCCTGGAAGATCATCGAGACCCGCTTGCCGCGTATCGAGCGGGCGACGGCCGGGCTGCACCGCAGGAGGTCGACCCCGTCGAACATCGCCGATCCGCTCTCGATCCTGCCGGGCGGCTGGGGGATCAGTCCCATGATCGAGTAGCACGTGACCGATTTGCCCGAGCCGGACTCCCCGACGATGCCGAGCGTCTCGCCGCGCTCGACCGAGAAGCTCACCCCGTCGACGGCCCGGTAGACGCCGTTGCGCGTGTGGAAGTGGGTGCGCAGGTCGGTTACGGTCAAGAGCGGCATCGGGGTCGAAAGCGTGTCGGCATCGGTCGCCCTATGGCAAGTCTCGCACCGCCCGGACGACGCGGTCGGTGGACAGGCCGGCGAGCGAGCCGCCGCCCGTCGGGGGGCAGCCCGGCGGCTGGAGAATCCTGTAGGGGGACGAGAAGGCGGGGCCCGTCCTCAGGGGGTTCGTGGGGCCGAAAAGGGCCACGACCGGCACCCCGAGGGCGTTGGCCAGGTGCATCCCCCCGGTGTCGTTTGAGACAAGAAGCCGGCATCCGGCCAGGGCGCCCGCAAACCCCTCGAGGCTCGTCGTGCCCGCCAGGTTCGAGACGCGCTCGCTGGCGAATCCCGCGGCGATCCTTGAGGTGATCGGGGCGTCCCCCTGGGTGCCGAAGAGGACGAAACGCTCGGCGGGGAGGGCCTCGATCAGGGCGCGCCAGTGGGCCTCGGGCCAGCGCTTCTGCGGGTCGTTCTCCGAGCCGGCGATCAGGCCGATCGGCCCGACTGCCCCCGGCGGCCGCGCGGGCGCGAGCGCGGGGGCCGCGAGCGGAGTGGAGTCCGCCGGCGCATCCAGCCCGAAGTGCCGCAGGAAGTTCTCCCACAGCTCGATCTGGTGGTGGCGCGCCTCGTCGAATCCCTCCGGGGGCCGGTAGGCGTGGGTCAGGAGCGGCCGCGGCCTTCCCCGCCTGGCAATGCCGAAGCGCTGCGGGCATCCCGCGAGCAGGGCCTCGAGGTCGCCCCTAAGCGAGTTCGTCAGCAGTATCCAGACGTCCGGGTACGACGAGCGCAGCGAGAGGAAGTGCGCGAAGTATCCCGGGCCCCCGGGCGGCAGCGGGCGGACCCTGTCGGCGACCCCGAGCCCCTCCAGGAGCGGGACGAAGCCCGGCTTCGCAAGGAGGGTGATCTCGGCGTCCGGGCGGGAGGAGCGGATCGCCCGGAGCAGCGGCAGCGCCATGGCGACGTCCCCCAGCCAGTTCGGCATGCGCACCCACACGCGGGTGTTGCGCGGCAGCGACCCGAGGCCCCGGGCCCGCAGGTCATCGGCAAGGAGGTCGCGCTTGGCCTCGAGGCGCAGCCTGCGCGAGGGCACGTCCTGGTTGCGCCAGCGGTCGTGGGCCCAGAGCCAGGACGCGCAGAGGTTCCCGTCCGACAGGGCTCCCTCGAGCCACCGGTTGAGCGCAAGGGTGGCGCCGGCCGGGGTGCCGTCGTAGGGCACGGCGTCGGTCTCGAACGTGACCCGCCAGAACCCGGTGCGCCTGGGGTAGAAGGTCCTCAGCTCCGCCCTGAACTTGGACGCAAGGACCCCGGGCAGCTCGGTCGAGGAGCACACCCGTCCCATCAGGAGCGTCAGGGCGCCGCGCGTGCCGGCGTTCTGGTCGAAGAGGACCCCGACGCACCCGTTGTCGCGGAGCATCCCCAGGGCCTCGGCAAAGCCCGCCTTGCGGGAGAGGAGCCGCATCCCGTGCCGTTCGCGGGTCGTCTTGACGAAGGCGTCGAGCGACGGGTTGTCGAAGGGCCTGAAGATGATGCCGAATTCCGGCATCGGGACCCCCGCGAGGTGCCTGAACCAGGTCTGGCTCTCCCAGAGCGCGAAGTGAAGGGTCGCAAGGACGATCGGCCGCGGCCTCGACGAGAGCTCGCGCGACAGGGACAGGGCGGAGGGCCCGAGGGTCGCGATCGCCCGTATCCGGCGGTCCGTGAGGTAGGGGGCCGCCAGGGAGAGCATGGCGGTCTCCACCAGCCTGCGGGAGCTCTCGCGGGCCATCGAGCGCCGCCACGAGCGGGCCCTCCCCGGGAAGGCGTGGTGCAGGTTGGACCTAAGGACCCGCCTTCGCCGCGGCGCGGCCCACAGCACGAGCTCGCCCGCCGCCGCCGAGAGGGCGCGCAGGACGGGCTCGGGCGCAATGGCGAGCAGGCGGCCCAGCAGGCTTAGGGCGAGGGGTATCACGCGGTCTTTGGCTGGATTATGGGATTTGGCGTTTGATCTTGGCCCGGAAAAGCCATGAAACGTTACGCTCGCGCGTCAATGACCGAACTCCTTGTCATCAAGCCGTCCTCCCTGGGCGACATCGTCCAGGGCCTCCAAGTGGCCACCTCGCTCAAGGCGCAGCGGCATGACCTACGCATTTCCTGGATCGTTCGCGAGATGTTTGCGCCGATCGTGCGGGCCTGCGAGGCCGTCGACCACGTGTATGTGTTCGACAGGAGGGGCGGCACGAAGGGCTTCCTCAAGCTGATGCGCGAGGTCCGGGCGACCAAGTTCGACTACGCGTTCGACATGCAGGGCCTCCTTCGCACGGGCCTGATGACCTCGCGCGCCCGCGCCAAGGTCAAGGTGGGCCGCAGCGACTCCAGGGAATGGGCCGGCGTGTTCTACGACCAGAAGGTCCCCCTTCCGCCGGACGGCAGGAGAAGCCACGCCGTCGACATCCTGCTGCAGTTCTGCCCCGTCCTGGGCGCCAAGCCCGAGCTAAGGGGGACCGTCCGCTTCCGCGAGGTGGACAGCCTCAACCTGAAGTTCGCGGACGGGCGCGGGGGGGCAAAGCCGTTCGTCATGTTCCCCGACAGCCGCCGCGCCGACAAGAAGTGGGGGGGCTTCAAGCAGCTGACCGAGATGATCCTGCGGGAGGACAAGTCGAGGAAGGTCGTCTGGGCCGGGAACAACTTCCTGCCGGACCGCGGGGCGTTCCCCGCGGAGCAGTTCATCAACCTGACGGGCAACACGAGCCTCGTGTCCCTGCCGGCCCTCGTGAAGAGGGCCGACTGGGTGATCAGCAACGACAGCGGCCCGATGCACCTGGCGGCGGCCCTCGGCGTGCGGGTGTTCGCGATCTTCGGCCCCACGGACCCGCGCCTGTACGGTCCCTATCCCCCGGGCGGGCCCTCCAACTTCGTGATCCAGGCGCCGCTCGGCAACATGAAGCTTCTGACGGTCAAGGAGGTCCAGACGCGATTCCAGCGCATCCGCGCCGCCTCGAGGACCACCCAGGGTTGATTTGCCGAGGCCGGCCAAGCATAGTCGCTTCCGATGGATACACTCACATTTCTCCAGGCAAACGGTTGGGGCGGTAGTTTTCCCCCCGAGGTCGAGGCCCGCGCGACCGGGGCTCTCGAGGACGGGTCGGTGATCGTTCTTCCCAACCTGCCGTTTCCGATGACGGACGATGAGAAGAAGCTCCTCGACCCCAGGATTTTGGCGAAGGCGAAGAACGTCAGCTACAATCCCGCAACCGGGCGGCTCGGCGGTACGAGCTGCACGGGGGCGGAGGCCGAGCTCCTGCGCCTCCTGGTCGCCCGCTATTCGGAGTCCGCGCGAACGCTCGTCCACAACCTCTTCCCCAGGTACCGGGGCGCCGTCCGCCTGGAGCGCACCAGCCTGCGCCCTGCCGAGATCGCGGGCCGGGCGAGCTCATGGCGCAAGGACGACACCCGGCTGCACGTCGACGCCTTTCCCTCGAACCCCGTCCGGGGCGACCGGATCATCAGGGTCTTCTGCAACGTCAACCCCTCGAATCGCCCGAGGGTCTGGCGCCTGGGCGAGCCCTTCGAAAAGGTGGCGGCCCGCTTCGGCCCCGCGATCGCCAGGCCGTTCCCCGGGGGGGCCGTGGTCATGCAGTGGCTCAGGATCACCAAGAGGCGCCGCTCCGAGTACGACCACATCATGATGGGGCTTCACGACGCGATGAAGTCCGACACGGCCTACCAGTCCTCGACGGGGACCGCCCCGGTCGAGTTCGGCGCGGGCACGACCTGGATCACGTTCTCGGACTCCGTCTCCCATGCCGCGCTCTCGGGGCAGCACCAGTTCGAGCAGACATTCTCCCTGCCGGTCTCCGGGATGGCCGACGAGGGCAAGTCACCCCTGCGCATCCTGGAGCGCCTGAAGGGACGCCGGCTGGCCTAATCATGCTCGACCCAAAACTGATCCGTGAGTCGCCCGACCTCGTCCGCGCGGCGATTGCAAAGAAGCACCTCGCCGTCGACCTGGACGCGGTCCTGGCCGCTGACGCCGCATGGAGGACCCACCTCCAGGAGGTGGAGCAGCTGCGCTCGGTCCAGAAGGCGGCGAACGCCGCGATGGCGACCCTTCCCAAGGGATCCCCGGAGTTCGCCGCGAAATTGGCCGAGATGAAGGCGGTGTCCGCGCATATCAAGGAGAAGGACGCGGCCCTGAAGGCGGCCGAGGAGAGGCACCGCGAGGCCATGCTCGCACTCCCCAACCTGCCGCACGCGAGCGTCCCCGAGGGGAGGACCCCCGAGGAGAACGTCGTGTTCTCGGCGTTCGGGGACGTGGCGGCCGTGGGGCCCTGCGCCGTGTCCCACTGGGACATCCCGGGATTCTCGAAGCTCTTTGACTTCGAGCGGGGCTCCAAGGTGACGGGGGCCGGATTCCCGTTCTACATCGGCGATGGCGCGCGCCTCGTGCGCGCGCTCGTCAACTTCTTCCTGGAGGAGGACGTGAAGGCGGGCTACGCCGAGGTTTCGCCGCCGATCTTCGTGAACGCGGCGAGCGCCACCGCGACCGGGCAGCTTCCCGACAAGGAGGGGCAGATGTACGAGACGACCGCGGACCGCCTGTACGCGGTGCCCACGGCCGAGGTCCCGCTCACGAACTTCTTCAGGGACGAGATCCTGGACGAGGCCTCGCTGCCGGTCAGGCGCTGCGCCTACACGCCGTGCTTCAGGCGCGAGGCGGGCAGCTACGGCAAGGACGTGCGCGGCCTCAACCGGCTCCACCAGTTCGACAAGGTCGAGCTCCTGAAGTGGGTGCACCCGTCCCGCAGCTACGAGGAATTGGACGGGCTAAGGGACGACGTCGAGGGCCTCCTGCGAAAGCTCGGGCTCCCGTACCGCGTCCTGCTCATGTGCGGCGGGGACCTTGGGTTCGCCCAGGCGAAGAAGTACGACCTCGAGGTTTGGGCGGCCGGGCAGAAGCGCTGGCTTGAGGTCTCGAGTTGCTCCAACTTCGAGGCCTTCCAGGCGCGCCGAGCCCAGATCCGCTTCCGCTCGAAGGAGTCGGGCAAGGCCGAGCTCGTCCACACGCTCAACGGCTCGGGACTCGCGGTCCCCCGGGTGCTCGCGGCGATCCTGGAGAACAACCTCGAGGCGGACGGCAGGGTGAGGATCCCTCCGGCGCTCGTTCCCCATTTCGGCAAGTCGCACCTCACGTTCGGCTGAGACGGCCGACCGGATCGAAATGAAGAAGCGCGGAAGAGCCCGGTGGCCCGCGGCGGCCGACCGGGCCGCAGCGCTCGTTCCCAAGGGGCGGCTTCATCCCGGCGTCGTCGAGTGGGCGGACGCGCGGCCGGCGAGGGAGCCCTGGGGCGTGGCGCTTTCGGGCGGGGCCGACTCGGTCGCACTTCTGCTGCTTCTCTGGGCCCACTGGCCGGCAAGGCGCCCTGACCTCGTGGCCTTCCATTTCGACCACCGGCTCAGGGGACGGGAGTCGACGGCCGATGCCCGGTTCTGCGCCCGCCTGTGCAAGGGCCTCGGCGTTCGGCTCGTCTCGGGGAGGTGGGCCGCGGCGCGGCGCGGGGCCGGCGAGGCGGGGGCGCGCGACGCCCGGTTCCGGTTCATCGAGCGTGGAATGGCCGCGCGGCGCATGCGCGTCCTTTGGCTCGGCCACCAGCAGGACGACATCGCCGAGACGATCCTCATGCGCCTGGCTCGGGGCAGCGGCGGGGCCGGGCTTGCCGCCCCCCGGCCGATCCACCCGTTCTCGCCCGCCCGGGGCGCGCGACGGGGCGGGTTCCATGTCCGGCCGCTATTGACGCTGAAAAAGAGGGAGCTCTCCGGGGTCCTCCGCGCCGCCGGGGCCCCGTGGCGCGAGGATTCAAGCAACGCCGCGGGCTCGCACTTCAGGAACCGGCTGCGCAGGGACGTGATCCCGCGGTGGGTGCGCTCCGCCGAGAGGGACGCCCTTGGAGGCGCCGCCCTTTCCCGGGAGCTTCTGGAGGAGGACGACCAGGCGCTTGAGGCGTGGGTCGACGCGCTCGACCCCCTGGGGGAGGACGGCTCGCTTCACGTGGCGCGCCTTGCGGGCCGTCCCCGGGCAGTCGTCAGGCGGTCCCTCCACCGGTGGCTCCTCCTTCAGAAGGGCGCCGGGGAATTGTCGAGGCAGGGCTTTGACTTGCTGCTTCGCGCGGCCGAGCGGGGATCACCCGCAAGGCACAGCCTTGGGAGCCATGGCTTTGCGGTGATCCGGGGGGGGCGCCTAAGGTTCGATTCCAGGCGCAGAACAGCGACGTCCCATTGACTTGTAACGCTGGAACCACAAGGTAGTTTTAACAGTCATAATATCCCCTAGATGCCCGACAACGACACCAAGAAACCACGCCGGCAGCTGAAGAACATCCCACCGGACCGCTTCCAGCCGAAGGTGCTCATCTTTTGGATCGCCTTGGCGTTTGCCGTGGTTGCGCTTCTTTTCTGGTCCCCGGGGATCACGGTGTCGCCGGCGCCCCTCACCATCTTTGAGGTCGTCACCCATGCCGAGGCCTCCGACATCAAGACGGGAATGATCCAGCCAGACCCCTCGGGCGGCCGCGACTGGGTCCTGATCACCGGCGAATTGAACAGCGCCTCCCTGGTTAACGAACGCGGGACGAAGACCTCGGCATTCCGCGCCGCGGGACGGCTGACCGACTCGAACATGGAGCGCCTGCAGAAGACGAACAAGTTCGTCGAGCGGCCCACGACCACCGTGCTGACCCAGCTCGCGCTCAGCGTCCTTCCGGTGCTGATCATCATCGGTTTCCTCTACTTCCTTTTCAGCCGCCAGCTGCGCCAGGCCGGCCGCGGCGCCCTCAATTTCGGCAAGAGCCGCGCGAAGCTCCTGACCCGCGACCGCGACAAGGTCACGTTCGGCGACGTCGCGGGCTGCGACGAGGCCAAGGAGGAGGTCTCCGAGGTCGTGGAATTCCTCAAGGACCCGAAGAAGTTCACGAAGATGGGCGGGCGCATCCCGAAGGGCATCCTCATGGTGGGACCCCCGGGAACGGGCAAGACGCTCCTGGCGAAGGCCGTGGCCGGCGAGGCGGACGTGCCCTTCTTCAGCATCTCGGGCTCGGACTTCGTCGAGATGTTCGTCGGCG
>Ga0265324_10000228_pt1 | contig 42520 bp, 34 predicted proteins | sample 41419metaG_FD_198634 | JGI IMG/M metagenome (GOLD analysis project Ga0265324, IMG submission 198634) | Rhizosphere microbial communities from Carex aquatilis grown in University of Washington, Seatle, WA, United States - 4-14-19 metaG | ecosystem: Host-associated > Plants > Roots > Rhizosphere...
ATCAAAGTGCAACTCACGGCCCATCCGAAGATGGACCTAGAATTTTTAAAGCCATACGACCTATTAGTATCGCTCGACTCCACGGATTGCTCCGCTTCCATCTGCGACCTATCGACGACGTAGTCTACATCGGGTCTTCAAGGGGATCAAGTCCCACGGGATGTCTCTTCTTAGGAGGGGCTTCACGCTTAGATGCTTTCAGCGTTTATCCTGTCCGAACTTGGCTACTCCACGTTGCTCCTGGCGGAACAATGGATACACCAGCGGTTCGTCCGACTCGGTCCTCTCGTACTAGAGTCAGCTTCCTGCAAACATCCAACGCCCGTACCGGATAGGGACCGAACTGTCTCACGACGTTCTGAACCCAGCTCGCGTGCCGCTTTAATTGGCGAACAGCCAAACCCTTGGGACCTTCTACAGCCCCAGGATGCGACGAGCCGACATCGAGGTGCCAAACCTCCCCGTCGCTGTGAACGCTTGGGGGAGATCAGCCTGTTATCCCCAGAGTACCTTTTATCCATTGAGCAACGGCAATTCCACGCTAGTCCGCGGGATCACTAAACCCTACTTTCGTATCTGCTTGACCCGTCAGTCTCGCAGTTAAGCTCCCTTATGCTTTTACACTCTTCGCCTGATTACCGACCAGGCTGAGGGAACCTTGGGATGCCTCCGTTACATTTTAGGAGGCGACCGCCCCAGTCAAACTGACCACCAGGCAGGGTCCCCAGCCCCGATTCAGGGGCCTAGGTTAGATTTCAAATTACACAAGGCTGGTATTTCAACGGCGGCTCCACGATGCCTAGCGGCACCGTCTCAAAGCCTCCCAGCTATCCTACACATGCGCAACCTAAAACCACTGCCAAGATACAGTCAAGGTTCATGGGGTCTTTCTGTCCAGGTACGGGGAATTGGCATCTTCACCAATACTGCAATTTCGTCGAGCTTATGGAGGAGACAGCGCCCAAGTCGTTACACGATTCGTGCAGGTCGGAACTTACCCGACAAGGAATTTCGCTACCTTAGGACCGTTATAGTTACGGCCGCCGTTTACTGGGGCTTCGATTCAAGGCTTTACCCTTGCGGGCTGACCTCTCCTGTTAACCTTCCAGCACCGGGCACGTGTCAGTCAACATACTTCCACTTGCGTGTTGGCGTTGACCTGTGTTTTTGGTAAACAGTCGCTTGGGCCCATTTACTGAGACCCTCCAAGGCTTTGGACTGTTACGTCCTCACCGAGTAGGGCACCCCTTCTCCCGAAGTTACGGGGCTAGTTTGCCGAGTTCCTTTTCCATAATTCTCTCGCGCACCTTAGGCTATTCGCCTTGTCTACCTGTGTCGGATTGAGATACGGTTTGAATAAAAACTCCCTTAGAGGATTTTCTTGGCAGCCCTTCGAAACAGTTCGATTGGCCCGTAAAGGCCTCCCTTCCCAATCTATCTCGGGCATGTGAGAGGCGGATTTGCCTACCTCTCTCCCTACCTAGACCGACATCCATCCATCGGGATGCTGCTCCTATCGTCTGCGTCCCCCCTTCGGTGGTAACGCGTGTATTCAAGTTGGGGAATATTAACCCCATTTCCATCGTCTACGCCGTTTGGCCTCGACTTAGGGACCGACTCACCCTGGGAAGACGAACTTTACCCAGGAAATCTTAGACTTACGGTGGGCGGGATTCTCACCCGCCTTTTCACTACTCATGCCAGCATTCTCATATCGCATACCTCCAGCCCCTCTTACAAGAGACCTTCACAGGCCTAGCGATCGCTCCCCTACCGCGGATACCTAATGGTATTCACCCACTGCTTCGGTTCATATCTTGAGTCCCATCTAATTTTCGGCGCAGAATCACTTGACCAGTGAGCTATTACGCTTTCTTTAAAGGATAGCTGCTTCTAAGCTAACCTCCTGGTTGTCTGAGTAATTCCACATCCTTTCGCACTGAGATATGAATTGGGGACCTTAGCAGATGGTCCGGGATGTTCCCCTTTTGACAATGAAACTTATCTCACACTGTCTGACTGCCGAGAAACATGGAAATGGCATTCGGAGTTTGTTTGGGTTTGGTAAGCGGGTATGCCCCCTAGTCCAATCAGTGCTCTACCTCCACTCCACTATTACCTCGACGCTATACCTAAATATATTTCGGGGAGAACAAGCTATCACCCAGTTTGATTGGCCTTTCACCCCCAGCCACAACTCATCCGATCATTTTTCAACATAAATCAGTTCGGACCTCCACGTGGTATTACCCACGCTTCATCCTGGTCATGGCTAGATCACCGGGTTTCGTGTCTACCGCCTGCAACTATGGTCGCCCTATTCAGACTCGGTTTCCCTACGGCTCCGGACCTTAGAGGCCCTTAACCTAACGCTGCAGACGAGTAACTCGCTGGCTCATTAAACAAAAGGCACGCCGTTAGAAGGCACAAGGCCCTCCTTCGACCGCTTGTAGGCACACGGTTTCAGGTTCTATTTCACTCCCCTCCCGGGGTGCTTTTCACCTTTCCCTCACGGTACTACTTCACTATCGGTCATTCGTTCGTATTTAGCCTTGGAAGGTGGTCCTCCCGACTTCAGACAGGGTTTCACGTGCCCCGCCTTACTTAGGGTACCTCTAGAGTGAGACGCCTCTTTCGACAACCGGGCTATAACCGTCTATGGCGGGTTTTTCCAAACCGCTTAGTCTAAAGTGTCTCAATCCCATATCGAGGCCCTGTAACCCCAGAAGAAACTTCTGGTTTAGGCTCTTCCCCGTTCGCTCGCCACTACTAGGGGAATCTCGGTTGATTTCTTTTCCTACACCTACATGAGATGTTTCAGTTCGGTGCGTTCGCTTCCTCTAACTTATGAATTCAGAAAGAGGATTCCTGGATAAATCCAGGAGGGTTTTCCCATTCGGAGACCTCCGGGTCAAATGGCCATGTGCGCCTAACCGGAGCTTTTCGCAGCTTGTCGCGTCCTTCTTCGCCGACGAATGCCTAGGCATCCCCCGTGTGCCCTTGAGTGCTTAAACTTTGTAAGTCTGGTAAAACGCTTAATTGACAGGCCTTTCGGCCGGTCTTTCGCGTCCTACGCGCAACACAAGGTATCGGGGATTCGCTTTGCGAATCCTTGGAGTTTGCTTTCGCAAACTCCACATTATCGCTTTCGCAAATCCCGGTGCTTGTAATTCTATTAATGAGCTTCATTAACAATTTGCAGTGCTCGCACACCCTGGAAGGTGTGTAAGCTCCTTAAACGTTTGACTTCGACTTCCCTTGCGGGAATCGAAATCGATGATGCTTGAAATTATTTGCCTGTCAAAGAGCGGCCGGCCTGCATTGAGGCCGGCGCAAAATCGCGGCGGAAAGGCGCTTGGCCTTCCTGCGTTGAAGAAGTCGCTCCTTGAGCGAAAAATGAGGAACAAGACAGTAAACGATTCCCACGCAAGCGCGGGAATACTGGCGAAAGCGAGTCGATGCCTTAAGGTATCATCGAGAGCGATTCGTGAGAACCCCTCTCGTCAACTAGACCTATGCTAGGCTCCCCTTGCGGAGGCCGAAGCGCTCTTTAACGAGCGCCGTTCGCGTTCGGTCTTGGATATTTATACTCCTTAGAAAGGAGGTGATCCAGCCGCACCTTCCGATACGGCTACCTTGTTACGACTTAGCCCCAATTAGAGATCTCGCTTTAGGCGCTTGGCTCCCTTGCGGGTTACCGAAGCGACTTAGAGCGCTCTCTCCTTTCGTGGCTTGACGGGCGGTGTGTACAAGGCCCGGGAACGTATTCACCGCGGCGTTCTGATCCGCGATTACTAGCGATTCCACCTTCATGAGGTCGAGTTGCAGACCTCAATCTGAACTGAGGGCGCTTTTGGGGATTGGCTCCAGCTTGCGCTCTTGCGACCCTTTGTAACGCCCATTGTAGCACGTGTGTAGCCCAAGACGTAAGGGCCATGATGACTTGACGTCGTCCTCACCTTCCTCCGCGTTATTCGCGGCAGTCTCTCTAGAGGGCCCAACTGAATGATGGCAACTAGAAACGAGGGTTGCGCTCGTTGCGGGACTTAACCCAACATCTCACGACACGAGCTGACGACAGCCATGCAGCACCTGTGTGGGAAGCTCTATTGCTAGAGAGGGACGATCTCTCGTCCTGTCTTCCCCATGTCAAGCCTTGGTAAGGTTCTTCGCGTTGCGTCGAATTAAACCACATGCTCCACCGCTTGTGCGGGCCCCCGTCAATTCCTTTGAGTTTCAGTCTTGCGACCGTACTCCCCAGGCGGAATACTTAACGCGTTAGCTGCGGCTCTGGACCGTTGACGGGCCCAAAACCTAGTATTCATCGTTTATGGCATGGACTACCAGGGTATCTAATCCTGTTTGCTCCCCATGCTTTCGAGCCTCAGCGTCAATATGTGTCCAGTCAGCCGCCTTCGCAACTGGTGTTCTTGGGGATCTCTACGCATTCCACCGCTACACCCCCAATTCCACTGACCTCTCCACTATTCAAGATTCCCAGTTTAAAGTGCCGGTCCGGGGTTGGGCCCCGGGATTAAACACCTTACTTAAGAACCCGCCTACGCTCCCTTTACGCCCAGTGATTCCGAACAACATTTGCCCCCCTCGTATTACCGCGGCTGCTGGCACGAAGTTAGCCGGGGCTTCCTTCGCAGGTACATTCAAATGCCTATAAGGCCTTTTATTCCCTGCTGACAGTGGTTTACACACCGAAATGCTTCATCCCACACATGGCGTTGCTGCGTCAGAGTTTCCTCCATTGCGCAAAATTCCCTACTGCTGCCTCCCGTAGGAGTCTGGGCCGTATCTCAGTCCCAATGTGTCCGTACACCCTCTCAGGCCGGATACCCATCGTCGCCTTGGTGGTCCGTTACACCGCCAACAAGCTAATGGGACGCAAAGTCATCCTGAAGTGGCCGAAGCCTTTTGAGAAGAGGTGATGCCACCTCCATCGTTATGCGGTATTAGCTATCCGTTGGGATAGTTATTCCCCGCTTCAGGGCAGATTCTTTACGTGTTACTCACCCGTCCGCCGCTGGTATTGCTACCCGCTCGACTTGCATGTATGAGGCACGCCATCAACGTTCGTTCTGAGCCAGGATCAAACTCTCCATTGATTCTTTATAATCTTTGGAGCGAAACCTTCGGCTGGCTAGCCGATGTGGTTTCTACTCTAGGCGGCTTCCCATCGCTTCTCTCCCCTTGCGAGGAACGCGTGTTGGAAAGCAGCCTTCTGATGACAGGGCATCGTCCCTAGGTGGCCAAGACAACCCGAAGGTCGTCCCTCACCCAGAGCTCCCGCTCCGCTGTGATTTACTGCTTGTTCCTGATTCTTCTCTCAAAGAGCCACCCGGTCTCAAAGGGCCGGGTCCCGCGACTTTTTTACCGTCGGGGGAGTGAGAATATAATCCAAGGCCCAATCTCCGTCAACGGTCGCGGTAGATCTTTTTTCAAAAAGCCCGATTTCCCTCAAAGCGAGGTCAAGGAATCGGAAAACCTTTCGACAGAAAACCCCTGCGGACCCCGCTGAACGGGGGCAGGAAGCCATGGCCGCGGAAGGAAAGCAATCGCGGGGAGGCAGGGTAACGTAAACGTTACCCCAGGATCAGGCGCGGGAAACGAGGTCGGCGGCGGCGTCCGCCCAGGCATCGCTACTGTTCACCGCCGGCACCAGCATGAGCCGCTCGCCGCCGGCCTCCAGGAAGGTCGCCTGGGCGCGGATGGCGATCTCTTCCAGGGTTTCCAGGCAATCGGCGGTGAACGAGGGTTCAAACACCAGCAAGCGCTTTTTGCCTTGCTTTGCGAGATCCGTCACGAGAAGATCAGTGTACGGCTTGATCCAAGGGGTGCGGCCCAGGCGCGACTGGAACCCGATCGAATAGCGCGACGGGGCGAGACCGAGAATAGCGGCCAGGCGGCGGGTGGTCTCGAAACATTGCGCGCGGTAGCAGAAATTGTTTTTCCAGGAATACGAAGCGCAACAGGCGTCGTCCGCCTGGAGGCAATGCCCGGCCAGGCTTTCGCTTTTCCGGATTTGCCGTTCGGGAAGGCCATGGTAGCTGAAGAGGATATGATCGGGCCGGAACGACTCGAGCAAGGGCCGCCCCTGGGCGGCGCAAGCTTCCAGAAAACCGGCATGGGAAAAGAAGGGCGGCACCACGCTCACCGACGGGACGTTCCAGCGTTTTCCGAGCAAGGAGAAAGCCTTCTCCAGGGTAGATCCCGTGGACGATGATGCATACTGCGGATACATCGGAAACAGGATAAGCCGCTCGGGTGACTTGGCTAAAAGGCCCTCGAGCCGGGAGGCCATGGACGGGCTGCCGTAGCGCATGGCGAAATCGACGTCCCAATCCGGAGGAAGGCGGGCCTTGAGCTTGGCGGTGAAGGTGCGCGTGTGGTCGACCAGGGGAGAACCCGCCGGGGACCAGATCTTGGCATAGGCTTCGCCCGATTTGCGCGGCCGGAAAGGCAGGATGAAGAGATTGAGCAGGGCCCAGCGCCCGGCCGCGTTGATATCGATGACGCGCGGATCGGACAGGAACTCGCGCAGATACCGGCGGACCTTTCCCGGAGCAGGAGAATCGGGAGAACCCAAATTGAGGACGAGGACGGCGGTTTTCATTTCTGGATGCACAAGGTTCCGAAACATACATTTCTTCGGCGTCGGGGTCCAATGTGATTTGTCCCGCCCGGGACGAAGGTGCCGCTTCAGCGTACCACCGCGTCCACCCCTTGCGGGAACCTGCGCTCGGGTCCGCATCCGGGCCGCATCGTTACCGGGGGTAACATCCAAGATACCTGGGCCAAGGGTTCCGGACGGTTGATCTCGGCCGGAAACCGGACCGAAAGGTAAAAGCGGGAAAAGCGGTATTTCGCCGTACGGAAAGGCTAGTGATGGAATTGATTTTTAGCGATATTTTAGTCAAATTTATTTCGTTAATCTGGTGGCCAAAGGGAACGGCATGAACGAAACCATTCGCCTGCTCCTGGTCGACGACAATCCCGATGATCGCGCCTTGGCGCTACGGGCCCTGCGGCGGGAATTCTCCCGCATCGAGGCCACGGAAATCCGGGACGAGGAATCCCTGCATGCCGCCCTGTCCCGCTTCCGTTTCGATCTGGCCATAATTGATTACCAACTTTTATGGTCTAATGGGCTGGAAATCTTCCCGCGCATCCGCGAGTTCGACCCGGATTGCCCGGTCATCATGTTCACCGGCACGGGCAACGAGGAAGTCGCGGTGGCCGCCCTCAAGGCCGGCATCGACGATTACGTCCTCAAGTCGCCCAGGCACTTCTCCCGCCTGACCGCTTCGGCGCGCCTGGCGCTGGAGCGCGCCCGCGAACGCCGGCGGGCCGAGGCCCTGGAGTTGCGTCTGGAGGAGTTGCTGACGCGCCTGAACGTGGGCGTCTGCCGGACGCGCCTGGACGGTAGCATAGTGTACGCCAATCCGGCCTTCCGGCGTATTTTCTCCTTGCCTCCCGCCCCGGCCCACCTGCCCATTCTGCCCAAGCTCATTCCCTCCCTGCGCAACCAGGAATTCGCCGATCTCCGCGACGGGCACGGGCGCCCGTGGGAGGCGCGCATCGAATCCCCGGCCGGAAAGGAAGCCTGGATCAGTATCGCCCAATCGCTGGGCTTCCCCCCGGCCTACCTGGACGAAGTGGTGGCCGAAGCGAAGCCGGAGGAGGCGGAGCCCCTGGTGGACGTGCTCGTGGAAGACATCACCGAGCGTAAGCAACGCGAGGAAATCGGCCAGCAATTGCAACGCTTGGAAGCCATCCGCCGCCTGGCGGGCGGGGTGGCCCATGATTTCAACAATATGCTCACGGCCATCAACGGCTATAGCGAAATCCTGCTCGCGGGCATGGACAAAGACAATCCGCTCCGGGAGAGCCTGGAGCAGATCAACCTGGCGGGCTCGCGCGCCGCGCGCCTCACCCGCGAACTCCTGGCCTTCGGCCGCAACCAGATGTTGGTGGCGCGGGACTTCGATTTGAACCCTTTCCTGGCTTCCTTGGCCCCCGAAATCCGCCGCATCCTGGGCCAGGCCATCCGCTTGGATCTGGAACTCGACTCCCGGCCGTTGCGGGTCAATTGCGACCCGGCCCAAATGGAAAACGTGGTCATCAACCTTGTCCAGAATGCACGCGATGCCATGCCCGAAGGAGGCATGCTAGTGATCCGCTGCCAAGTGCGCCAAGCCGGGAATGGCCAGAGCGGATTGGACCCGAATTTCCATGGCCTCACCGGGGAAGGCGCCTACGGGGTCATCACCCTGGCCGATACGGGACACGGCATGGAACCCTCCGTACTGGCCCGCATTTTCGAACCCTTCTTCACCACCAAGCCCAAAGCCAAGCGCACGGGTATGGGCCTTTCCGCCGCGTATGGCATCGTCAAGCAAAGCGGGGGGACCATCAAGGCGGAAAGCGCTCCCCGCCGCGGCTCACGCTTCGAAGTGTGGATCCCGGCGACCACCTCCGGCGAAAGCGCATCCGCCGCGGAATCCAATCACCCCGAATCGGCCCAAGGTTAGCCGCCACGGGTTCCAACCCAATATTCCCTTTGTCACGATTGTTGCGGAATTTGGTCCGAGCAATATCGGAATCCAATCGCCAGAACGGAGCATGAAGACTCCTGGTTGCCCCGATGGGAGCTCCCATCCCGGATTGAGAACCGGATTTCCGGAACCGAGGTATCCCCGCATTCAGTCAAAATGGTACCTTGGATCGGGATATCCGGCCGCGGGGGATTGGCCTATGGCGTCTTGGAAGAAATACGGAATCGGTCTGGCTTGGCTAGGTTTGGCCTGCGCGACCACGGCTTGGGCGGCTAAAAGCGAAGCCGCCCCTCCTCGCTGGCAATTCGCCGGGGAAAATCAGGGCATCCGCTTCTATTTCAAGATCGCCAATGAATGCCGCGATGCGGGCGCAAGCCTGGAGCTGAAACTCGAGAGCACCCTGGACCATGCGGTTACGGTTTCCTTCCGCCTCGTGGACCCCGATTGGAGTCAATCCTTCGAACGCGATTTGGAGCCGAACGCGAAGGCTGCCGCCATCCAATACACCCCGGACGGGGGCACGGCATGCCATCCTTACGTGGATGAAGTCTACGTGGAACCCCGCGGGACCCAAGTGTCGCATTCGGGCGCCACGGACGAATAAGGGCCCGCTAGGGCGTCGAGGGCGGATCGAACCCGTTTATCCGATCCAGCAGCATGCGCAGCTTGCTGTAATGCTTGCGATCGAATTCCATGGTCAGGCGCGGCAGTTCCTGCCAATCGTCCTCGCCCGGAAGCGCTCCCCGCTGCTCGATACGCCCGCGCACGCACAGGTCGCCGAATCCGGCGTTCAGTTCCTCCAGCTGGGCCGCGGACAGCGGCCTGCGGATGCGGATGGCGAGCAGCCTATCGACGAAGCGGGAGCTGTGGTAGACGCGGTAGAAGCGTTCCACGTAGGCGGCCGCCTCTTCCACGTCCAGGAAGGTGCGGAACAGGTTCATGTCGAGGGGATCGATGAGTTGGTTGGCCAGTAGGTGCTCGCGTACGAAAGCGTCGAAAGCCTTCCAATAGTCCGCATCCCCGCCCGCCAGGAACACGATGGGGATGAGGGGCGATTTCCCTGTCTGGATCAAGGTCAAAAGCTCGAAGCATTCGTCCATGGTGCCGAAGCCGCCGGGAAAGACGGCCATGGCGTCGGCGCCCATGGCGAACATCAGCTTGCGCGTGAAGAAGTAGCGGAAGACGACCAACTTGGGATCGCCGCGGAGGAACTCGTTCTCGTTGGTCTCCCAGGGAAGCTTGATGGAAAGGCCGAAGGAGTTGCCGGGCCCGGCCCCTTCGTTGCCGGCGCTCATGATCCCGGGGCCCGCCCCCGTGATGGACATCCAGCCGCTGCGGGCCATGGCCGCGCAGAAGTCGCGCGCGCGGATATAGTCGGGGTGATCAGGAGGGGTACGCGCCGATCCGAACACCGATATCTTACGACGGCCGCGGAACGGTCGGAACACGTTCAGGGCATGCCGCAGTTCGCGTACGCTCTTGGCCATCAGCTTGATCTCGCCGGTGCCGGCGCCGTCGCGGCCGAGCTGCAAGGCCGCCCGGATGATTTCGCCCATCAGCTCGCGTTGCAGGGGATCGGAAGGGGCTTGCGCCGAATCGAGCAAGCTCTCGATTTGTCCCAGGGTATGTTCATCGAAAGGAGGAGTCTTCATGGCTATAGTTTCCCTTTTTTTCGGGCCCTGGGGAACGGCAGAAGGGCCTAAATTCCCCTTCGTAAAGGAAACTTGACATTCTGACCGCACGCAAATCACCGAACCGGGAACCATTCTGGACGACGAATAGACGATTCCGGAACGCGATTTTGGGCTACCTTAGGTTTTCAGGGATCCGTTGCGGCCCGGACCAGGCCGAGGCGTTCCCGTTTATCCGAAGATCAGGATTCAACATGACGCACCCTTCCGCGAGCCTGCAAGCCCTCCGAACCCCGATGCTAATCCTCGTTGCCCTCGTTTGGGGGGCATTCCTGGCCGGCTGCCTGGGAGGCGAATTGGATTCTTCCACCGTGGTCCCGGTCCCGAAGGATACCACCGTGGTTACGCTTCCGCCCAAGGACTCGACGCCGGTCCACGATACCGTACCGAGCAGCTTGGTGCGTTCCCTTTATCCGCGGCTTAAGATCGGGGAGAAGTGGACCTACTCGCAATTCAGCGGGACCGACACGGGCACGATTTACTCGCTGGAAGTGGTCGGGGATTCGATCTTCGGGAGCGACTCGGTGTACGTCGAACGGCTTCTGGTTACGGCGCCTCCTTTCGTCATCGACCAATACGGAAGCTTGGCCGAAAATTACCTGCAGACCGGATTGATCTATATGCGGAAGTCGGATCAGGAAACGGTACATGACAGCCTCTCCAAGAGCATGGATTTTTTCGCCACGGGCGATACCGTGGGCACCCATTACACTGAGGATTACGTCTCGGTGACCCGGTTCACCGGGAGCCTGCCCGACAGCCTCAAGGATGGCGCCGCCTGGAAGATGGCGGCGGTGCATACCCATACGACCCATTGGGCATACCCGGATACCGCAGGAATCGACACGGGAACCGATACCCGCACGCGGTCCTATCTCGTCAAGCCCCCCGCGCCGGTGAACCTGAAGGCAGGGACGTTCACGGCCTTCGAGATCGATGAAGCCGATTCCGGATCGACTGCGACCACGCAGATTTGGTTCTCCCCGACCGCGAAAGCCATTGTCCGCGAGATCGATACCAGTCCCGGTTACGCGGATACCAGCGAAGTCTCCACCCTCTTGCTCAAATAGCGGCCCAAGCCCGGCGACCTTTGCGCTTTGCGTCCCGAATCGCCGAGGCCGTGGCCGCGCGATATTCGAGTTGCTACATATGGGTCATGAAAAGAACCGCACTGCTTTTCGCCGCCCTCATCCCTTTCTTCGCATGCAAGGAAAAAGCCGATACGGGCGCCCCGGCGGGGACCGCCGTCGCGGGCCTGAAAACCCCGGCCAAGCCCCCGGTCGAAGGTAAACTCGTCATTGTCGCCGAGCTGACGGATATCGCCGGCCAATTCCCGGCTAACGAGCTCTACAATTACGCTTTTATCATGAAGTACAAGGTGCTGCAAGTGCTGCAAGGCAGCTATGCGGAACCGGAGATCCTGGTGGGCCATTACAATCCCCGCATCGCCCGCAACGACATCAAGGACGAACAGGATTCCAAGGTCGGCGGAAGCCTGACTTCCTTCCAGAAGGGCGATATCCATTACCTGGTGCTGAATCCCCTCGACGGGGAATGGACCGGGGCGGTGGAGGACGAGTACTTCAACGACAAGCGCCCGCGTTGGTGGGCGCTGTGGGCGGACAAGGCCAAATAGCCGCGCCGCGCAGGCGTGCTTGGATTCGCCCGGGCGCGCCTAGTCTCGGTTCAGATCCGATTCAGGGTCCCCAAAGGGCCGCCTAGAAGAATGTCCCCCGGATCCCCACCGTGCCGATGTAGTTCTGGGGAGCGACCAAACGGCCGCGAGCGGCGATCTGGTTCAGCACGTAGGGCAGCCCCACCGATAGGAAAATGGGGAAACTCGGATTGGTGATCTCCAGGCCGGCGCTCAGTTTCAAGGTGTAATCGTTGGTCCGGAAGCGCGAGCTGACGCGGGAATCGCTGGTCCCCGGGCCGTAGTCCCAGTAGTAAGTCGGCGCCATGGGAATGGTCAGGGTGAGCCCGACGTTCTGGGTCGAAGACTCTTCCTTGTGGCCCACGTACCCATACATGCTGATGGCGTCGGCGCCGGTCGCGCCCGTGCCGGGGGCTCCGTAGCTATGCAGCCAGTCCACGTCGCCCTGATCGCCGTACGGCTGATGGCGGAGCTCCCATAGCTTCCAGGTGAACGGCGAAGGGCCGGCCGCCTGGCAGCTCAACAGCTTTTCGTTCGCGTCCTTTCCCGATACCTCGTTCCCGTCCCGGCATCCCCAATTGTCCCAGGCCCACGCCGAGGTGTAGCTGCCGCCGAACACGAGCAGGCCCCAATCCTTGGTCTTGGTGTATTCGTAGCTGAGGCCCAAGGAATACAAGCCCGACCCGGGCTGCAAGAAGGGGCTGGCGTAACGCACGTCGTCCCGATCGATGTTCTGGCCCTTGAAGTGGAGGCGCTGGATGTCGTGCTGGCCGGTAGGCAGGGAGGCGGAGATGCCGAGGGAATGCTCGTTCTCGTTGCCGAAGAGCCGGTTCAAGGAGAGGCCCAGATCCCCGAAGCCGCCCGTAGGAATCGGCGCCGGCGTGGAGAGATCCTCCGCGACCTTATAGCCTTCGTACTGACCGTTGTTGGCCTTGAGGACCGTGGCGAGGCCGGCGGTCCAGTTCGGATGGGCCGGCCAATGGAAGGTGAAGGAGTTCGCAAGCGACCAATAAAGATAGTCGCCTCCCACGGTGGTGTTGGAGAGCATCTCCAGATCCACCAGGCCGCCGCTGACGCCGCGGCCCACCCATTTGCCCGCGCCCGCCGCCGCGCCGCCGCCGCTGCTACCGCATCCGCCGATGTTGGCCCAGGCGGCCGCCTGGGGAGCCGGTCCCGCGCGGAGGGCGGCCCATTCCCGTCCCGCCCATAGGGCGGCCAGGACCGCGAGCAGAGCCGCCGGTCCCGTGCGGAGGAGGCGCGCGCGGGGTTTTGGGTCCCACCGGCTTTGCCGGTGGGAAGGCGTAATGGCGTTTTTCATGCGTAGAACTCCCTTGCTTGGAGAAAACGGCGCCCGGCCGGGGGCCGCCTTAGGATTCGTTTCGGGGCGCGGGCTCAGGGCTCGACCCACAAATGCGTATAGGTATCGCTATCGAAGCCGCCGATGCCGATCTTGAGATAGGCTTCGGCCTCGTTCAATTTGCCTTCCTCGGCGTTCATGAGATCGCCGATCTTGACCACGTACAGGTCGCCGTCCCCGGAGCCTTTCCGCAGCGCGATGGCGGTGGCGTAGTCCCAATGGGTGGACCATTCCGGCTTGTCGTAGCGCTCGTACAGGTTCTCGTCCGGGCGTTTGGCGCGCCAGACGATCTTGTTGTTCTTGTTATAGATCCACAAATTCTCGTGGAGGCCTTCCGTAACGGAGTCGCCGTTGATGAGGTTATAGGCCGGCTCGCCCCCGAAGGCCAGGATCATCATGTAGTCGGTATGCAGGGCCGTAGGCGGATAGGGGTTCATGGACGGGTTGCATTGCTGCTCGCCCCCCGCCAGCACGAGGGTGGATTTTTCGGTTTGATCGTACAGCGCCGAGGTGGCGTAGGATGTACCGACCCATTTCAGATCCTTGGAAACCCCGCCGCGATAGGCGCCGGGAATACCGGTGACCTGGAAGGCCGTATCCACGGCGCCCGAAGGCAGCACTTCCACCTTGTAGGTGCCGCCGGGAATGCGTTGGCAGTTTGCGGAGTAGCTGACCAGGCCCGAAAGGGAAGCGAAATAGATCCAGGTCTTGTCGCCGTCAGTCACCCAGTGGGGATCGGCGGACATCCGGGTCCGATTGGTCCCTCTATGATCCAGCAATACCCGGCGGGCCGGCAGCCCCGCGCCCGCGGCATCGAGGATGAATCCGGGCAATCCCCGCGTGGTCCCGGCGAAAACGATCTTATTGCCGTCCGGGGAGAACAATGGGCTATTGATGGAGCCCTCCGTCATCCCCAGGCTTTCGTCGCCGCGGGAGATGAGGCTTAAACTCGCTCCGCCCGTGGCCCCGTATTCGAGCAAATACATCTTGCGGTTCAGGGTGAAGACGAGCTTTACGCGTTTGCCTCCGAAAAAGGAACGCACCGAATCGCCCGTCTCCCAAACCGTATTGGGTAACGTTGCGGTTACTGCGGGCGGAAGCACGGTATCTTTGGGGTGCCGGGTAACGGAAAAGCGCGGGAGCAACAGGGAGTCCGCATCCTGGCAGGGCACGTCCGGGACCAAGACCGGAGCCGAACCGGGATCTTGGCAGGCGGAAATAAGCCAGGCGATGGCGCCAAGCGCGAACGGACGAAGCGCTTTCATGGATTCAACCCCCTTATCCGCTAAGTTAACGCTACGCCCCCGTCCTGTACAGCGGAATTAGGGCTTTTCTGCTCCATACTGTACGGAAAGGGACACAAAAACGGCAGGCATATGGAAACGATTGCAGATAGATTGGCTGGGGATCCATTCCGGGGGGCGCCCGATTCGATCATGGAGGTCGGGGGCGCAGGGATTCCGGGCATCGCTGAAAAGGGGGATCCGTGGGGCTGGGCAAATTAAGCTTAGGGTTTTCGGCCTTATTGGCCATGACGGGAACGTCGCAGGCGGTCATGCTGGGCGGAACCAACGTGACCAAAGACAAATTCGTCGTTTACCTGATGATCGGCCACTCCAATATGGCCGGCCAGGACCTGGCCCATTCCGATGGCACAAGCGATCCGCATGGCTGGTATTGGCCTGTGAATTCTACCGCCACCACCAAGCAATGGACCGCGGCGAAGGAAGTCCCGAACGCCGGCCGGCCCGCGGGGATTTCCGGCCACGGCGAAGGCGGGCCGAGCATGCCGCTGATCAAGGGCCTGATTGCCGCTTATCCGGGATACTATATCGGGGTCCTCAATAACGCCAGCCTTTCGGCTACCTGCAAAGGCATAAACACGGGCAGCAACAGCTCCTCGTTGGATCCGTCCGACAACCGGTACTACAAAGGCACTTATCTGTATCAGCAGCTTATCGACGCCGCCAAGTCCATACAGGCGGACGTGACTTTTGGCGGCCTGCTTTGCATGCTAGGCACCGTAGACGCCACCCGTACCAACCAGCAAGTCTGCGAGGCCTTCTCGGACGACGTTTCCCAATTGGTGAAGGACATCCGGACGGATTTGGGACTGCCGAATCTCCCTTTTCTCATGGGCGCATACGAAAACGGCGCCAGCGGGGACTTCGCACTCACCAAACCCTTGCCCGCTATCATCGATGCCCAGATCAAGCTCATCCCCTCCAAGCTTCCGATTTCCGCGGTGGTGGACAGCAAGGGAATTACCATGCTGGACGATCACCATTACATAGCCAATGCGGGCGGGCAACCGGTATGGGCCTCGCGGGCCATCACCCTCATCCAAACCAACCATTGGTTCCCGGACGGGACGACCGCCCTCGCGACGACCTTGGCCCCCATGGCGGCCCGTTCCGGCGCGTCGATCGGCTTCGCGGCCGGAGAACTGTGGATCAAAACAGGGGCAGGGACTTGGAGCGCCGACGGCCGGGCTCCCGCGCGGGGCGCGGCGCGCATCTCGGACAAAGCCGCTTGGGCGCCGCTCCCGGATCGGTAATTAACTAGTTGATGGTGAAATCGCCGGTGGTGGCGATAAGGTCGGGATCCTTCGTGGAATACTCCTCGACCTTAATGCGGCAGTTCTTCACTCCCTTGAGGGAAACCTTGTAGCCCAGGGAAATCACATTCAGGCTGTCGGTTATAAGCCATTTGTAGTTCCCGAACTTCGCGCTTTCCGGCGGAATGGAAGCGGAGTTCAAGAAGGTCCAGCTTTTGCCGCCGTCGGGGGAAAGCAGGATATCGGCGGCATCCACGACCTTTATGGGATCCTGCTTGACGGTCCATTTCACGGCCAGGGAGTCGCCCACGTTCCAAGCGGAACCGGCGGCCGGGGAGGAAATCGTGATGATGGCCGTCGAATCCGTGCCGGTCGAACTGTTGCAGGCGACGAGGCCGTATATGGCAGCGGCCAGGAGTAGGAACTTCGGCGGGAGCGATTTAAGGTCGGGGATTTCGATTAGCATAGGCCTTCCGGGGTTGTCGTGAGAATCCCAACTTAACCGCGGTCCGGGCGCCGGGCAAGCGAAATCGAAAACCGTAACGCGCGAGTTTACAACTCCGGAACCGAAGCATACAACTTCGGGGGAACGCTCCGCGACCGCGCGGAGCCGGCAGCGGGAGCCATGGAGCTCCGACCGCGGTTCCCGGCCGGCTCGCCGACCTTCGCCCCGAGATTTTGTACTTTCGATCGCTCTCAGGAGGACTCAGAATGATGCCCGGATTCGCCCATAGGCTGACCGCCCTCGCTTCGTGCTTAAGCCTCTCCCTCGCCGCCGCCGCCCTCGCCGGCCCGCCCAAGGGGGCCCCCGTAAAACCCGATGCGGCCGAGCTGGCGACCAGCCAGGCCTTGACCAAGGGGCTTAAAGGCAAGATCGTCTGGTCCACCTCGCGCGACGGCAACCACGACATCTACATCATGAACATCGACGGGTCGGACATGAAGCCCCTGACCAAGGGGCCCAAGACCGACTGGTATTCGCATTTCTCCCCCGACGGGAAGCAAGTACTGTTTTGCCGTTCGAAAATCGATTGGATCATCGAGACGGACGCGAATTATCCGGAGCGGTGGGACACCTGGGTCATCAATACCGACGGGACCGGGGAGAAGGTGCTCATCCCCAATTCGTCCTGGGCGGATTGGACGCGCGACGGGAAGGCCATCGTGTATGCGAAAGGCGCCAAGGTCTTTAAGTGCAATACCGACGGAACAGGAGAGAGCCTGATCCTGGACGTGGAAGGGATCAAGAAGGGAGTGCTGGTCGAGCACCCCCACCTTTCCGACGACGGCAAGTTGCTAGCCCTCACCTTGCGGGGCACCGGCCGCGAGACCGGTATCTATAATCTGGAGACGAAGAGCTACTTCACCTCGGGAGGGGGCTGCGAGCTCAGCTTCTTCCCCGGGTTGCGGAAGGGCATCCGCGTGAACGAGACCGGGATCGGGGGCACGTCCATCTTCGCCTTCGATATCAAACCCGACGGCACCCACGGCAAGATCGAAGCGGGCAAAATCGAAGGCAAGAGCATCGTGTTCATGGACATGCCCGGCCGCCGCTCCCACGAGTACTTCCCGCGCTTGTCCCCCAAGGGCGATTACATGATCTGGGGCATCACCCAGTACGGGCACGATCATGACTTGGCCGACTATGAGATCTACCTTTGGAAGGTGGGCGATCCTCCCGAAAAGGCTGCGCGCCTAACCTGGCATTCCGGCAATGATCGCTGGCCGGACATCTGGTTCGAGTAGGCGTTAGCCCCGGATTCCCATGGTCTTCACCGAAGACGTTTTCCTCTATTACTTCCTGCCTCTGGTTTTAGGCATCTATTACCTGATTCCCGTCCCGAAAAACCCTAAGCCGGGCCGTTCGCGCTATTGGATGCGCAACCTATGGCTCACCCTGATGGGCTACCTGTTCTACTCCTGGTTCGAACCCTGGTTCGTGCTGCCCATGATGTTCACCAACGTGGCCGACTACTGGTTCGGGGTCTACCTGGGGCGCGAAGGCATGGCCCCCGCCCGGCGCAAGCTGGTGCTTACCATTTCCATGATCATGAACCTGGGGCTCCTAGGCGTATTCAAATACGGGGTCTTCACGCAGGAGAACCTGAACCATCTCCTGGCCGCCGTGGGGCAGCCCACCTTCAGCGTGCTGCAGATCGCCTTCCCCATCGGCATTTCGTTCTACACCTTTCACAGCATGAGCTATATCATCGACATCTACCGCGGCGAGCGGCCGGTGCGCTCCTTCGCGGACTTCTCCTGCTTCGTTTCGCTGTTCCCCCAGCTCGTGGCCGGGCCCATCCTCCGCTACAACGTGCTTTCGCGCCAACTCCATTCGCGCGAGCATAGCCTCAACCTCTTCGCCAGGGGCGTGATCCTTTTCTTCCTGGGCTTCGCCATGAAGATCCTCTTGGCCAATCCCGTGGGCCGCATCGCAGACGCGGCCTTCGCCGCGCAATCGCCCCATGCCTTGGATGCCTGGTGGGGCACCTTGGCCTACGCCTTCCAGATTTATTTCGATTTCAACGGCTACTCCGTAATGGCCCTGGGGCTGGGCATGATGTTCGGCTTCGAACTCATCCGCAATTTCAACGCACCCTACCATGCCGATAGCATCACCGATTTCTGGCGCCGCTGGCACATCTCCCTTTCCACCTGGCTGCGCGAATACCTGTACATTTCCCTGGGCGGCAACCGTAAGGGCGAGAGCCGCACCTATATCAACCTGGCCCTGGTGATGCTGCTCGGGGGCTTTTGGCACGGCGCCCAATGGCAATTCATCTTCTGGGGCGCCATCCACGGAACCATGCTGGGCCTGGAACGCTGGGGCGGGAAAAAGCCCTTCTACGCCAACTCCCCCCGTCCCTTGCGCGTGGCTTTCACCTTCTTCGTGGTCCTCATCACCTGGGTCTTCTTCCGCGCCGACGGGCTTCCGCATGCCTTCCATTACCTGGGCTGCATGTTCGGCCTGGCGCATCCTTCCCCCTTCGCCGATCTGCTCAAGCCCGCGATCTACCACGGCCATGATCTCATCAACATGGCGCTCTGCGCGGTCTTCGTCATCCAACCATTCCAGAGCTACGAATTCGCGCTCAAGCTTTCCTGGCCCAAATACGCGGTCGCCTTCGGCCTGTTCCTGATCGGGGTGATCATGATGTACACCCAGGCTTTCAATCCTTTCCTCTACTTCCAATTCTGAGGTCCCGGAACGTGCGTAAGCTGGAATGGGCCATCGTCGTCTCTTTGCTCGCGGTGGCGGCGGGGTTCCCATTGTTCCAAGCGATCCATGAGGCCGCGGAGCAAAAGGAATCACCGCACGTCTTCGAATTATTCCGGCGGGCGCCGACCAAGGAAAACCTGCACCGCTGGGACGACAATGCCAAGGATCGCAGCGTGTTCGCGAAGTGGTTGCGTCCCTGGGCCCTGCAGAAACGCTACGACGTATTCAAGGAAGTGGCGCCCAAATCGGTGCCCGGCGCGGAAGGCTGGCTCTTCTACAACCAGGACGTGGACTACCTGTTGGATCCGCCCTATACCGATGATCGTTTCTATAAGGGCACGTTCGATACCTTGGTGGCGGGTAAACGGGTTAACCTGCGCAATCCCTTGGTGGCTATGATGGATTTCCGCGCCCAACTCGCGGCCCGCGGGATCAAACTACTGCTCGTCCCCATCCCGGGCAAGCCTTCCATCTATCCCGACAAACTCTACGCGGGCTTCCGCGGCGAGGCGATCTCCCCCACCTTAGGCTTACTTGAAGATCTGAAACGGCGCGGGTTCGAGACCGTCGATCTCTTTACGCCTCTGATGCGCGCGAAGGCCGAGGGCCGTTTCCAATTGTACCTGAAGCGCGATACCCATTGGACGCCGCAGGGCCTGGAGATCGCCGCCGACGTCCTGGCGGCGCGCATCAAGGAACTGGCGCCGGGTCTGGACCCGGAGGCGGGCCTGGGCAGCGGCGACAGCGCGAAAGCGGGCGGGCCGCGCTTCGCGTTGAAGGACACGACGATCAAGCGCTGGGGCGATATCGCGGAGATGACCAAGGTGCCGGAGCGCAAGTCCATCTGGGAAGAGGAGGCGGTGGAAGCGCATCCGGTGACGGATTTGGCGACGCAAAAGCCTTACCACGACAATCCTGATTCCCCCATCTTGTGGTTGGGCGACAGCTTTTCCCGCATTTACCAGACGGATGCGCCAGGTTCGGCCGGCGTCATCGCCCAGGTGGCCTATCGCCTCAACTGCCCCTTGGCCTCTATCGTAAACGACGGCGGGGCTTCGACCGTGGTCCGGCAGCAATTGGCCCGGCGGCCCGAGCTCCTGAAGGGTAAGAAGCTGGTGGTGTGGACCTTCGTGGAGCGCGATTTGCGTTTCGGGTCGAAGGGCTGGGCGCTGACTAATCTGCCTTAGAAGGGGTCTCTCATTTATGAGGCCCGTTCTAGGTTCGCCGGCATCTCCTTGGCCCGCGGCAGCGTCTCCGGAGTATGCTCGTTAAGCCGGTTCAGATCCAAGGTGGTCGCCCCGCTTTCCGAGCGCCCGAATATGAAAGCGAACTTCGCCCCGAAAACGATTTCGTCGAAGCGATAGGAATAGCGCACGTACACGGTCTGGCCGAAGGCGTCATCGAAGGCTTTGATGTGAACGAAAAATTCGCCGTCGCCCGTGCGGAAATCCTCGGCGGTCATGCCCCAAAGGGGGCTCGCCTCGTCGATGGGATGCACGATGGTCCAGCTTAACGGGAAGAATTGGATCCGCTTGCGCTCCAGGGGCAACTCGAGAAAGTTGCGGGTCCCGCTGCGCGGATCGACCCAGGAGAGGGAAACCTCAGCTTCCGTTTCGATCAGTTGATTGTTGCGCGCGTTGGCGAAGCGGAACATGAAGGCGGTGCCCCCGCGGTAGGGCCCGATCAAGGCGGACTGGCTGAACAAGAGCCGGCTGCGCGCCCGCGCGAAGCGCGAATACAGAAGGCCGGTGGCCAAGGCGAAGCCCATCAGCCCCGCCAGGGATTCCAAGGCCGCCACCATGCTGGCCATCACCCCTTCGGGGCTGATGCGTCCATAACCCACCGTCGTCAGGGTTTGCGCGCTGAAGAAGAAGGCGTCGCAGAATCCGTTCGCGGCGCCTTCGCCGCTGTGGCCGACCAGGTGGTCCACGCCGACAGCCATATAAACCAACGAGAAAGCGGTGTTGACCGCGATGTAGCCGGCCAAAACGACCAGGATGAAAGCAGGCCAGCTGATGCTGGTGAGCAGATGGTAGAAGTTGAGGGCGACGTGGAGGGGCACGCCGCTGCGTTCGACGTTGAACGACCCGTCGTGGTTGAGGAGACGGGCGTTCCGGGTGGGAATCTTGGCGCCAAAACCCAGATCGTTGAATTCTTTGTCCGCCGGCAGTCGATCCGCGGTTTCCTCTTTGGCTGCGGCCATCCGGTTCCCTCCTTTCCTAACGGCTAAACTTAGCAATGGCTGTACGAAGGCCCGAATAAGTTCTTCATTTGGAATTGGACGCGCTATTCCGGAGGAACGCTTGATCCAGGAAATGAACACGGACGCGGAAATCCTATCCACCTTCGCGACCCTGCGGGAATTGCGGCCGCATTTGCGGGAGGCGGACTTCTTGCCGTCCGTGCGCCGGATGCAAACAAACGACGGCTTCCGCTTAGCGGCCGTGATCGAAAATGATGCCTGCCCGTGCGTCGCCGGCTTCCGGTTGGGCGAGAATTTGTCGCGCGGGAAATACCTGTACGTAGCCGATCTCGTAACGGCGGATACCGCCCGCTCCCGGGGGCATGGCAAGGCCATGATGGATTGGCTGGCACGGCTGGCGAAAAATTCGGGGTGCGCCGTTCTTCTGCTCGATTCGGGCGTGCAGCGTTTTGGCGCGCATCGCTTTTACCTGCGGGAGCGATTCGACATCGTTTGCCACAATTTTATGCGGCCGCTATAATGGAAATACGCCCAGCCGGGCCTATTTCCTTACCTGCTGATCAGTAAGGCGGCTCGGCTGCCAATTCGGCAACTCTCCGCGCCGTTCCGGCCCGCCCACTGCAGTACCGGACCGGATTCTGGCCGGAGGCCCCGAAATTCCCTGCGTTCTCTGCGGCATGCTTGTTGCGTTACTGGATAGGGAGTCCTGAACGGAGGTGGCCATGCGCTTGATCCTGATCCTGACCTTGCTCTTGGCGCCGCTGAACCTCTCTTGCGCGGAACCTACGTTAGGCCGCTCGCCGGATTCTCCCGCGACCTTTCCTACGGTCCGCGTCGAAAAGAATCAGCGTATGCTGGTGGTCGTGGCGAAAGGGGATCCGGATCGCAACGGAGACTCGGCCGTGCGAGCCTTGCTCCGGCATTTCTTCCGCGGAGCCGGCGAAGCGGAGAAGAACGCCCCCGTGCGGCCCCGCGTCCGCTGGGTCTTACGCTCACCCACGCTCCCGCGATCTTCTTGGATCGCCACTTACGCTCTCCCTGTATCGGAATCCTTTCCCGAGCCGCCCCGCGGCCCGGCCTCCGTGGTTACTTGGCAATACGGCCTGATCGCGGAAGCATCTTACTCCGGGCCTTATGGCAATTCCCAGCCCGCCATCGATTCCCTGAAAGCCTATGCCGGGCGATCCGGTTTCGCTCTCATCGGCGGGTTGGAAGAGGAATTCGAACGCGGCCGAGGAACGCTGTACCAAGGCCATCCGGAAGCCTACCAAACGATTCTCAGGTACCGCATACACGAGGGCCGCTTGAGCAATGCGGACGGCGCCCCCTTGTCCGCGAATTAGGATCGGGCGGCCAGGCCGCGACCAACGAGGTGGGCGGGCGCTTCCTTGCGGACCTAAACCCACCTGACACGATTGCCGTTTTTAAAGATCGAACCCCAACCCGATCATCAGGGTGCCTTCAGTATAGTATTGGGAATGCGGGAAGAGTTGGTAATGCGCATACGGCTGATCGGTGCCTTGATCCCCGCGCGTGTCCCGGATCCCGAAATCATAGCTGATATCGAAACGATCGGGCAGTAAAACCTCGTCATGCCAGGACTCGAAGAGAGGCGTCGCCAACTTGATGCCCAGGAGCAAGGATTTAAAGCGCGAGTAGCGGAGGTCCGAGGAGCGATAGGTCTCATCGCCCTGGTAGCGGTCCTTATAGAACGCGGTCGGCCCTTGCATGTACCCGCGGGCGCGCAACCGCAGGTAGGCCTCTCCCCCGAAATGCTGGTACCATTGCAGATCGGCGTCGTTGGAGACGAGCCCCCAACTGTCCAGGTAATGCCTCCCTTCCAGATGGAACGATCCCAAGGCGTCGCCCACATGATAACCCTGTATCACCTGAGCGGCGAAGGCCCAGCTCGTCTTGTCATGGGGAACGCGCTCTTCGATGAGGTAACCCGAATCGAGGAGCACGGGGTTGTAAGGATGGCCCAAGTACCCGTTGGCGTAAATGCCCGTCGCCGTCAGGGAAGCCATGGTCAGCGGGGTGAGGACCTGGTTTACGGACAGCGTTAAGGAACGGATCCGCTTGGCCCCTCCCTGGTCCTGATAGGCCCCTTGCGGATGGAAGTCATCGAAGAACCAGGCGCCCGCGGCGCTGAGGGTGGTATTGCGTTCGAAGAAATCCCGGCTTACGGAAAGCGAGGGCGAAAGGGAAGTGTAATCCGGTTCGTTACTGTAATAGATCCCGGCCGTGTAGACCTTGCCGTCGTGGGAGTAGGTGAGGGAAGGATTTTCGGAGGTGCGTAGCTCGCGCTTAGAAGCCCCCGATACCGCATCGAAAGCCGAGTCATGCCATGGATTGGCGAAGGGTTGCGCCGTGGTTTTGCGACCGGAAGCGCCGGAAGTCGCGTCCACTCCGTGATCTCCGAGCTTGCCGATATTGTCCGCCCCAATGCGCCGCGATGCGCCGGAGACCACGTCGAATTCCTGCGACCATGAGAAACTCCAGCCCCACAATAAGAAGGTCGTCCAATCGAAGGATGGCGTATGGTTCCATACCTGGTTCTTGTCCCAGTAGTACATGTACTTGAAATCGATCTTGTCGCGGCTCTCTTCGCCCGAACCGGGCGGAGCCGCCAACAGCAAGGCCAACAGGGCCCGCAGGACGCGTCGCGCCTGGCCCGGGGACCGCAGCGAGGCTAGCATCCGCATCCGCCTCCGGATCCGCTCGATCCCCCGACCGCGCCCTCGCGGCGCGGCAGGTTATGGCTTTCCAACCCGTCGGCTTGCGGGTCCGGCGAACGCTGCATGATGGGATCGCTTAGGAACTCCCTGTCCTTTTGATGGACGCGGGCGCAGCCGGCGGCCGTCAGCGCTAGGAGGGCGATCCCCGAGGCAAGAGACCAACGCGCGAGCCTGGTTATGGGGCGGATCCGAATCGGTATCGTCGTCATTTCAGTTGTCGTCATTTCAGTTCGGATTGGCATTGAGGCCGGACAAGCCTTTGGACGGAGCCGGCCAGCGATAAGGGGTGGAATGCAAATGGCAAGCGACCGCGGAACAGGTTTCCTGGATGGGATCGAAGACGGCATTCCTGGAGCCGTAGCGGACGGGATCATCGTCGCGCGGATCGAATTTCACGTCCACCTGCCCGTTAAGATGATCCACGCTCGTCATCCACTCCTGCAAGAGCGGGACCTGGCCCGGTTCGGCCGGCAAGGGAACGGGCCGGTGATGGACGAGGGAATCTACCCGGAGCAAGGCGTACTTCCCGGCGGCCAAAGCCGCGCGAAAGTTACCGCTAGCCGCGGAATCGTAAGCCGAAACCGCTGAACCCTTGGTATTCAAATAAATCGTGTCGAGGATCACTTGTGTCTGCGAACGGATCGAACCCGCATGGCAGTCCAGGCAGGTAATCGGCCCGTTCTCCGCCTTTAGGCTATCGGTATGCAGCAGATGGAATTGATGATTGACCCCGCCCACGGGGTAGGCATGGCAAGATGCGCAGGCCGGAACCACGGGCGCGGAATCGGTACGGCCCGCGAGGCCTGGCTCCAACGGAACCCAGCTATTGCAAGCGGACAAAGCGAAGGCCGCGGCTACCCAGGTAATTGAGCGAAGCGAACGCGGTATTGCTGGTACGGAAAAGACCATAGCGGCAGTATACGAACCCGGCCGCATTTACCCCCGCGCGCCAGGCCCTGCCGGCGCATGAAGTCGGGGACAATCCGTCCGCACCTCGGCTGACTACCATTTAACCATGGGGAAAGGATTCCCAGGATGCCTTATGAACCAGGCCGCGGCTGATGCGAACAATGATTTGTGGAAGCCGGAATTCGGGTACATCCGCCTTACCTTTTGAATATCGGATCTTGGGATTCCGAATCGAATGCGCCCCAGGGACAGGTCTACCAGGTCAGCTTGGCGGAATACTTCGATCAAAACCCCGTCCCCCGCCCATCGCCTCAATTTATGATGCTCGGAAATCATCATCTTGATTTCATCCGACCAGGCCTCGAGATGGTTCCGCGCAAGATAACCGAGCGCTTCCCGCACCGACGGATCGATATAATCGAAAGTCCGCTGGGCCCATATGCCGAGATCGTGATAACAGGCGGCGATCAATATTTTGCGCTTGGCGATCGCGTCGCATGGATGCAGAAGGAAACAGAAGGCGGCAACCCGGATGGCATGGTTTCGATAACCGGGGAAGTCCTTCCCGAGAAATCCTTTCCAGGATTCGAGAGCGCCGTCGATGAACCGGATCTCGGGGTCGGTACAAATAGAAAGCGCCGGGAACCGGCGCTGCGCATCCAATAATGCCACCGACCCTTATTCCGAAGCGGGGGCTTCCGCAGCGGCTTCCGCGCCGGCGATTGCTTCCAGCTTGCGATAAATCGTGCGGATGCTGATTCCCAGTTCATCCGCGGTTTTGGCCTTGTCCCCGTGGTTCTTCTTCAGGGAATTGCGGATGACCATCATCTCGATTTCGTCCATGGTCATGCCGCTGCCGATGCTCACTTGCATACCCGCGCCGCCGCCGTTGGAAAGCTCGTCCGGCAAATCCTCCGGGGTGATTTGGTGCCCCAGGCACAGGATCACGGCGCGCTCGATGGCATTCTCCAGCTCGCGCACGTTGCCCGGCCAGGAGTAGTTCTCCATGATGCGCAGCGCGTCGGCGTGGATGGACAGGTTCTGCTTCTTGTTCTTCTTGCAGTACTTCGAGATGAAGTACGAGATCAGCGAATGCAAATCCTCGGGCCGCTGGCGCAGGGGAGGGATTTGCAAGGGGATGACGTTGAGACGGTAGAACAGGTCCTCCCGGAAAAGCCCCAACTCCACCTGCTTGCGCAGATTCTTATTGGTGGCCGCGATGATGCGCACGTCCACCTTCTGGGTGGCTCCGCCTACGGGCGTGGCATCGCCTTCCTGCAGGATGCGCAGCAGCTTGGGCTGCACCGCCAAGGGCATCTCGCCGATTTCATCCAGGAAAATGGAACCGCCGTTGGCCTCCTGGAAACGGCCCTTCTTATCCTGGTAGGCCCCGGTGAAGGCGCCCTTCTTGTAGCCGAAGAGCTCGGCTTCGAGGAGGTTCTCGGGAATGGCCGCGCAATTCACGGTGATGAAGGGGCGATGCGCCCGCGAAGAGTTGGAGAAGATGTAATGGGCCAGCACTTCCTTGCCCGTGCCGGACTCGCCCAGGATCAGGATGGTCGCGTCGCTGGCGGCGGCTTGGCCCGCGCGTTCGATCAGGGACTTGAAGGCGCGGTTCTTACCCCACTCGAAATTGGGCGATTGGTTGAGGCGTAGCTTCTCCTTGAGCAGGAAGTTCTCTTCGAGCAGGGCGGTCTTCTCGAAGGCGCGGTTCACCACCGCGATGATCTCTTGCTTGTTGAAGGGCTTGGGGATGAAATCGTAGGCGCCCTTTTTCATGGCCGTCACGGCATCGTCGATGGTGCCGTGGCCGGTGATCATGATGATCTGGATGTTGCCGTTGAACTCCTTCACCTTCTCCATGAACTCGAGGCCGTCCATCTTGGGCATCTTGAGATCGGTGATGACCACCTGAGGCACATGCTCCTTGATCAACTCCACGGCCTTCTCGGGCTCCTGGCTGGTGATCAGCTCCATATCCAAGCCGTTCAACGCCCGACCCAGGGAGTCGATGATGTTCTTTTCGTCGTCCAAGATGAGCAATTTTTTCTTCATGCCATTTCCCATAGTAGCAATGCCCGGACCAATCTTTTCGCTGGGGGAAGCGGCCCCAGGACCTTCGAATTTCATCATAAGGTTAGAAAGTCTTCACTTTACGGGATTCTGACCCGGATTCGTTTTTGCCAGAATGGCAGATTCCGTGACTTCATGTCCGGGGGAATCATTGGGTAGATTAGCAATCATGACGCAAGCCAATTCAGCACGAGCGGCTACAACCCAGGATATCGCCGCCCTTTTGGACCGGGCTTTCACCCAAGCCGATTACGCCATCAATATCACCGACAAGCAAGGGAAGCTCGTTAAGGTGAATCAGGCCTACCTGGATCTGTACAAGTTCGCGAACGAAGCCGATGTGCTCGGAAAGACGCAGCGCGTCATCCGTTCGCCGCATACTCCCGATGCGGTGTACAAGGAAATGTGGAGCACCATCCTCGCGGGCGATATCTGGCGGGGCAATCTCTCCAATATCGCCACGGACGGCTCCGAGGTTTACGTCCATCTCACCATCACCCCGGTGCGCGAGGGAAACGAAATCATCGGCTATATGGGATTCTCACTCGATCGCGCGCAACAGGTGCTGCTCGAAAAGGAACTGTTCCATGCCAACAAGCTGGTGGTGCTTGCCACCATGGGCGCAGGGCTAGCGCATGAGCTGAACAATCCGCTAGCGAGCATCCTGTTGGATGCGGAATACCTAAAGGATATCTTCCTCGCGCCCGACCAACCCATCGACTGGGCTTCGGCGCGCCAGGCTTCCAATTCGGTGATCCAAGGCGTGGAACGGATGAAGAAGGTGTTGGAGCATCTGCTCCTATATTCGCGCAAAGAAGCGGCGCAGCGTTTCTCCACCCTGACCATGAGCCAGCTCATCGAGGATAGCTTCCTCTTCCTCGAGCGCCAGTTGCGCAGCCGCAGCATCGCCATCCAGGTGGACATCGACCCGGATATATACGTTTCCGGCAACCGCACCCAGCTGGAATCCGTGGTGCATAACCTGTTGAGCAATTCCCGGGACGCCTTCGAAGGCCGCAAGGGCGAGAAGAAGATCCGTATCCGCGTCTTCAAGGAAAGGCCGGGCCTGGTGACGATGGAATACACGGACAATGCGGGCGGCATCCCTAAGCCCATCCTCGATCGCATCTTCGAGCCTTTCTTTACCACCAAAAAGGAAAAGGAAGGCACCGGCCTGGGCCTGGCCATCAGCCGGAAAATCGTCGCCGAGCACGGGGGCGCCATCCATTGCGAGTCGAAAGGCGATACCACCACGTTCTCGATTACGTTGCCAGCATTGGAAGGCCCCGCCCCCGATCCGGGTCTCCTCGAAGACTAGACGCATGACTGAGGTTCCCGCCCTGCCCGCAGAGGCTCGAACTCGGTTTTCCTAGCCTCCGAAAGGAGGCCAGCGCAAAGGGATGATCAGGATCCCCATCAGCATGCAAACCACGCTGAGCCCGAATCCGATTTTCAGGAAATCGCCGAAGCGATAGCCACCAGGGCCCCACACCAACATGTTGGGCGGCGTTCCCACCGGAGTCAGGAAACTACAAGAGGCCGCCAAGGCCACGGCCATCAGCACCGAACGCGGATCGGCCCCGGTCTTGGCGGCCAAATCCAATCCGATGGGCGCCATGATCACGGCGCAGGCGGTGTTGGAAAGCACCGTGCCCAACAACATGGTTACGGCGATGGGCAAGGCGATGAGCGTCCAGGCGGACGGATGCGCGCCCAATAAGCCTCCCATGGCTTCCGCGATCAGACGGGCCGCCCCGCTCGCTTCCAGGCCCTGCGCCACCGCGAACATGCTCCCGAACAAAATCAGGGTCTCCCATTCGATGCTGGCAATGGACTGCTCTCCGGAAAGGCAACCCGTCGCCACGCAAAGGATGGCGCCGGCCACTGCCACGGCTTCGAGCGGAAGCCCCTGCCAACCCGAGGCCATTACGCCCACCACGCCCAGCAGTATGCCCGCGCTGATGATCATTTTGCCGCGGCCGGCGGGGGCCGCGGTCGGTGCAGCGGGAATGCCGGTTGCCGCGGGCGCGCGCAGGTCCGAAGGCGCTCGCGCATCCGAAGGCGCGCGAACAGGCAGCCAGCGACGGGCCAAATCCAGATAGGCCATGCCCGCCAGGGCCAAGGGGATGCCCAGCCAAGCGAATTCGAAGAAGCCGTAGGGGCGATGACCGGAACGGGCCAGGGCCTCCGAGACGATCATGTTGGGCGGGGTGGCGATGAGGGCGCTGAAGCCGCCAAATCCAGTGGCAAAGGCCATAGGCATCAGCTGCCGCGAGATGGGAAGCCCGGCCGCCGCGCACATCCCGATGACCACGGGCATAAGCGCTGCCGTGGTTCCGGTATTCGAAGCCGCGGTGGACAACGCGCCAGCCGCGATCATGGAGGCCCAAAGCAAGGCACGCTCTCCCTTCCCCAGCCGGCGCACCGTCCAAGAACCCAGGGCATCGGCCAAGCCGGTGCGAAAGAGGGCGTCCCCGATGACGAACATGCCGGCGAACAGGATCAGGGTGGAATTGGAAAAACCCGAGAATAAGGCTTTGGCCGGAATGATGCGCAGGGCCGCCATCACCAGGGACCCCGTCAGGGCGGTCAGGTAATGCGGGATACGCCGGGACAAGAATGCGCAGGCCATAACGGCGAGAATCAGGAAGGATAATCCGGCATGCGACATGAAGGCCCCGGTAATAATGGAGATTGAAAAAAGAGCAAGGCCTATGCCGCGGGCGGCCTGTCAGTCTGGCAGCATATAAAAGCGGCGCGGGCGCGGCGGGGAATCTAGTCTAGGAAGGGAGGCCTCCTCATGCACGAGAGCGAGCAGTGGATCTTTCCGGGCATGCCGGTCCTGGCCCTGCTGCACACGAGGCCCGCGGCCCTTACGCTTTTGGAAGCCTGGGGCATCGATCCCTGGCTCGATCCGCATGCCCACCTCGATGCCTTGGCGGCGGCCAAGCATGTGCCCTGGTCCGAGTTCGAAGCCGCGTTGGTTGGATTGCCCGATCTCGACGAAGATCGGGATTGGGAAAGCGCTTCCCTTTCGGATCTCCTCGACCACCTGATCGCGGATCATCGCGGTATGCTCAACCGCAGCCTCCCCGCGCTTCGTTTCGCGCTGGCGCGGATGCCGGCGACGGAAAAGGACATGCCCGCGGGTTCGGACGCGGCTTGGAAGCTGTTCGCCGATGGTTTGGAAGCCCATATGCGGGAAGAGGAACACTTCCTGTTTCCCCGCCTGTTGCACTATGCCTATTGCCTGCGGCATCATGGACGCCATCCGGACTTCGACGGGGGATCGGTGAACGTGTATATCGCCATCCGCTTGTTGGGGAACGAACATAGGCAGAAGGAGATCTTAATGCGTTTTCTGGAGGATCAGGAAGCGCATGCCTCAGGATCTTCGCCCGGTTCTCCGGAAAAGGAACGCTTCATGCGTTTGCTGGCGGAATTCCGGAATCGCCTGGAACGGCATAACCACCTGGAAGAAGAGGTCCTTTATCCCAAAGCCCGGGGCCTGGAAAAATCCCTTTACGACTCGGCCATCGCCGGCTCCGCCACGGCTTCCCCCGCCTCTTGAAGCGGATTCTGCAGGGCAGCCTCGCCAAATTAGCAGGCGGCTTGTCAATTTGTCGCGGGACGCTGCCTAAGGCAGGCAGACCTATCCGGCGCTTAAGCACGGTCGCCTTTGCACGGGCTCTTCGATCCCTGGCCCGGGATTTGCGTTTTCGGGTCCGCGATGCGATCGGTGCCCAAGCCATTCCCGGGCTGGCGGAATTTAATTTCCAAGGAGAGCGAACATGATGAAGATCCTGATTGGCTATGACGGCTCGACCGCGGCGGAAGCCGCCTTCGACGATTTGCGCAAAGCCGGCCTGCCTGCCCGCGCCGAAGCCTTGGTGCTTTTCGCCTGCCCGCCCTTCCTGCCTTTGGAAGCCCTGGCGCCCAACGGCATCATGCCCCCCGGATACGAAAGGGCTTATGCCGATGCTTATGCCCACCAGGAGAACGAGGTAAAGGCGGCCCTGGCCCAGGCGCAGGCGGCCGCGCGGAAACTGCGCGGCGGCTTTCCCCGCTGGAAGGTTTCGGCGGAAACGGCGACGGATACGGCAACGCATGCACTGTTGGATAAAGCGAAGGCCTGGAAGCCCGATTTGATCGTCCTCGGTTCGCGCGGATGGAGCGAGATCGGAAAACTGATCCTCGGCAGCGTGGCGGATCGGGTGCTGAACCATGCCACGTGCCCCGTGCGCATCAGCCGCGCGCGCAAAGGCGCGCGCACGACGGCCCCCAACCTGCTCATCGCCTATGACGGTTCCAAGCACGCCGATGCGGCGGTGGCTGCCGTAGCCGAACGAGCCTGGCCCGAGGGGACCCGCGTCACCGTCCTCGCGGTTTCGGAATTCCAGTTGCGCATGGGCGACTTGAGCCTGGCGCTCACCAAGGCCTTGGGCCGTCCAGGCCAAGCCAGTCCCTGGCCCTGGATGGAGACCCGTTTGGCCAAGGTCGCCAAGACCCTGGTAGCCGCTGGGCTACGGGCCGAAAGCGCCTTGTTGATCGGCGAACCGCGACAGGCCATCCTGGAACAAGCCAAGCGGCTCAAGGCGGATTGCGTTTTCCTGGGCTCCCACGGCTACACGGGCCTGCGCCGGGTGATGCTCGGCAGCGTTTCGGCCGCCGTGGCCGCCCATGCTCCCTGCTCGGTGGAAGTGATCCACCTCAAGCGGAAAGGAAAGAAATCATGAAGGATACGCTTACCCTCCTCGGGAACGAGGCGGAGGCTTTGCTTTCCCATCGCTGCACCGGCGTGCCCAAGGAAAGTTTGGCGCTGCCGGGACCGGATTTCATTTCCCGGGTGCTGGCCCAATCGGATCGGCCCGTCCAAGTCTTGCGCAATCTGCAGTCCCTCTATTCCCATGGCCGCCTCTCCGGCACGGGATACCTATCCATCTTGCCCGTCGACCAAGGCATCGAACATTCCGCTGCGGCTTCCTTCGCTCCCAATCCCGCCTACTTCGATCCCGAGAATCTGGCCCGCCTGGCACTCGAAGGCGGGTGCAGCGCCTTCGCCTCCACCGTAGGGGCGTTGGGGATGTTGGCCCGCAAGTACGCGCATCGCATTCCTTTCATCGCCAAGCTCAACCACAACGAGCTCCTGACCTACCCGAACCGCTACGATCAGATCTTCTTCGCCCAAGTGCGGCAGGCCTGGGACCTGGGCGCGGCGGCGGTGGGCGCCACCGTGTATTTCGGATCGCCCGAAAGCGCCCGGCAGATCCAGGAGGTCGCGCCGGCCTTCGCCGAGGCCCATCGCTTGGGGATGGCCACCGTTTTATGGGCCTACCTTCGCAATCCCGCTTTCCAAACCAAGGAGGCGGATTATCATGTGGCCGCCGATTTGACCGGCCAGGCCAACCATCTGGCCGCCTCCCTGCACGCCGATATCGTGAAGCAGAAAGCCCCGGAGACCAACGGCGGCTTCATCGCCCTCAAGTTCGGCAAGACGCATCCCGACGTGTACGGCAAGCTGGCCGGGGATCATCCCATTGATCGCGTGCGTTACCAGGTATTGAATTGCTTTGCGGGCCGCGCCGGCCTCATCAATTCGGGCGGGGCCTCGGGCAAGGACGATCTGAAGGCGGCGGTACGGACGGCCGTCATCAACAAGCGCGGCGGAGGCATGGGCCTGATCTCGGGACGCAAAGCCTTCCAGCGGCCGATGGCCGAGGGAATAGAGCTATTGCATGCTATCCAGGACGTGTACCTGGACGCCTCGATCACGATAGCATAAGGCCGAGGGGGCTCCGGCCACGGAGCTCCCCTGGGATCTCAACTCCCCTCAGCTCCGGAACAGCGCCGCTATTTCCGCCCCTTTGGGCATCTCGTTCGGCGCGAAGGCGTACACCTTGGCATGGCCCTGGATGGCGTACGCGCAAGCCAGGTTGTCCAAATCCTCGGCGCCTTCCACGTAATCCTCGTATATGCGAACCGCACCGGTGGCGGGAACGAAGGATCCCCATTGCCCGCGTCCGCTGGCCAGGAAGAGGTGGGTGAGGCGGCGCTGGAAGGCGCAGGGCACCACATCGGAATAGCCCGCGGAGGATCGGGCGCGCGCCAGATTCTCGACGAACAAACCCATGGCATGATTCCGATCCACGCGTTCCCGCTCGGCCATCAAGGCGTTGGCGCGCGCATGTAAGTCATCCGGGGAGCCCAGGGATTCGGCATTCCCCGGCAACTCCTCCTCGATCAGGTCGGCGCAAGTATTCACGCGGCGATAAATGGGCAACAGGTAGGAGACCCCGGCCAGCAGCAAAGGCCTGCCGTCCGCGGGCAGGCGCGCGCGGATGCCATGATCGATCTGGCGGAAGAAGACCTCAATTTCCTTCTTAGCCTCTTTGCCGTCGCCCGGTCCCGACACGAATTGGGCCGAATCGCCTCTGCCGTGGCCGTGATGCCCGGACGAGTTGGTATGCACCGATGCCTGGCGTTCCGCCTGCTCGAAATGCCGGGTCTGGCGGATGTCCGTATCGATGCCGTCCAAGGGGATGGAGCGCATGGCCACCCCGTCGCAGTCCCATAGCTGGACGGCATGTTGGCTCAAGGCGAGCAGGTGGAAGCGGTCGCGACCGAACACTTGCGGCAGGATCCCATCGAGCCGGAAACGGGTATCGATACCGGCCCACGGCTCCGGAGCCTTGGGCAAGAGAAGGGCGAGGGTGCGTTCACCGGAAACGAAGAGCGCCAAACCGTCGCCGGCCAAACGCGCGGCGTCGGGCGCGGACAGGAGGGCATCGACGGGCGACAGCAGGTTTTCTTGGGCCGGTACCGACGCTCCGCGCGCTTCCAAGGCGCGCTTGGCCTCGCGGCGCAAATCACGCAATTGGATTTTCTCTTCCACGGATTCGCGCCAGTTCTTGTCGAAGGGCAGGTACAAGGACAGTCTCCAACCGGACCCCGACGAGGCCAGGAAGGCCGTATCATTGGCATCTAAGCGGGTGAGGAGGGGTAGGCGGGACAAGGTGAGGGACATGGGGACGCTCCTTCGGGGAAATGGAATCCTCCTCATTAAAAGCAAGAGGCGGGCCATGGCCGGCGTGGATGCGGGGGGCCTAATGGGCTGGATTCCCCTGCGATTCGGGCTGGAATCCCTGGTGGTACGGGCTGGATTCCCCGGGCGGAAAGCACGCGATATGGAGCGCTTGCCGACTTGGCAGAAACCCGACCAAACTGGCACAGGGGCCCCGGAGGTCAAGCGGGATCTTCCTTATGAACCCTTTCGGGAACGGGCGTAGAAGGGCCGCTTGGCCGCTTCGGAAGCCAAGCAGTAGCCCACAAGAATGGCGGCCAGCAGCGCGATGACGCTCCAGGGAAGCGGCGCGAAACCCATCCAGACCGCGCCCGGAAGCCAAGGCAGGATGCATGCGAAGACGGCGACGGCCAAGCTCAAAGCGGACAGGGCCCCGCCGGGGCGGCTGCGTATGGCCCAGCGTCGCGTGCGGATGATGAGGAGGACGAAGACCTCGGAGAGCAAGGACTCCATGAACCAAGCCGTGCGGAATACGGCGGGGGGGACGTGCATGGCGATCAGCGATCCGAAGGTGAGGAAATCGAAGAATGAACTGATGAGGCCGAATACGATCATGAAGCGCTGAATGGCGCGGTTGTCCCAATGCCGGGGGCCGCGGACCATTTCGGGATCGAGCCGATCCGAGGCGATGGCCATGGCGGGAAGATCGCTGAGCAGGTTTAGGAATAGGATCTGCTTTGGCAGCATAGGCAAGAACACGGTAAATAGCGAAGCCCCCGCCATGGAAACCATATTTCCGAGATTGGCGCTGGACGTGATGAAGACGTATTTAAGGGTATTGGCGAAAGCGCGCCTCCCCTCGCGCACGCCTTCGGCGAGTACTTTCAAATCCTTCCGCAATAGGACGAGGTCGGCGGCCTGCTGCGTCACGTCGGAGGCGCCCTCCACCGAGATTCCCACGTCGGCCGCATGCAAGGCGGCCGCATCGTTGATGCCGTCCCCCATATAGCCCACCGATCGGCCATGGGCTTTGAGCGCCAGGATGATGCGCTCCTTCTGCCCCGGATCCATTTCGGCGAAGACCTCGGTACGCGCGGCCCGCCGCGCCAGCCCGGCCGTACTAAGCCGCGCCATTTCATCACCGGTCAGGATGCGATCGGAGAGCATCCCTGCCTCGCGCGCGATGCACGCCGCCACCACGCGATTGTCACCCGTGATCATCTTCACGTCTATTCCCAAACTTCGCACCTCTGCCAGGCTTTCCGCGGCATCGGGCTTGAGGGGATCCCGGAATGCGAGTATGCCCAGGAATGCCAGGCCGGACTCTTGTAGCGGCGCGCCTTTCTGCTCCACCTTCCGCCAAGCCACCCCCAAGCAGCGGCACCCCTGCCTTCCCAGCTCCTCGGCCCTGCGCAGAATGCCTACCCGCGCCTGATCCAAGGAGGACACGCGGCCGTCGGCGGATTCCGCCCAAGCGCAGGCGGCCAGCACGCGGTCCAACGCCCCCTTGGTGATCAGGACGCCGCCCTCGGGGCCATCCACGGCCACGCTCAGCAGTTTGCGGGAAAAATCATACGGGATTTCGTCGCGCTTTAGGTAACCGTCGGCGCCGGGCATCGGATCGGATCGGAGCATGGCATCGATGGGATTCGCGTACCCCGATTGCAGCGAGGCGTTCAGATAAGCATATAGGCGCAGCTTGGGCGCCGGAGATCCGAAGGCGTCTTCCACGGCTTCCAATCCCGCCTCGCCGCGGGTCAAGGTCCCGGTCTTATCGGTGCACAGGATCTCCATCCCCCCGATATCCTCGATAACGGAGAGTCGCCGCACCAACACTTCCCGTTTCGCCATCCGTCCGGCGCCCCGGGCCAGGGTGATGCTCTGGATGGCCGGAAGCAATTGGGGGGTAAGGCCCACGGCCAACGCCAAGGTGAAGAGCAGGGAATCGAGCCAAGGCCGATGGAACAGGAGATTGCCGGCGAATATCAGGATGGACAGCGCCATGCCGAATTCGAGCAACAAATATCCGAAGCGGCGCGTGCCGCGCTCGAAAGCGGTTTCCGGAGCAGGCTTCGCCAAGCCGCGCGACATTTCCCCGAAAACGGTACGCTCCCCCACCGCAACCAGGACTATCGCCGCGCTCCCGCTCACGACATGCGTCCCCAAGAATACCGAACCGGAGCGTTCATGCAAAAGGGCCTCGGCAGGGGACGGGCCGGGATGCTTTTCCGCGGGGAAGGATTCGCCCGTCAAAGCGGACTCATCGACAAAAAAACCGTTGGCCGACAAAATGCGCCCATCCCCGGGCACGGCCGACCCCGCCTCCAGGGAAACGATGTCGCCGGCAACGACCGCATCCACGGGGACTTCCCCCATCCGTCCATCACGGCGCACTTTGACCTTCAGTTGCAGCATTCCCATCAGGCGGAGCAAGGTATCGGATGCGCGCTTTTCCTGCCAAAATCCCAGCGCCCCCGCCACCACGACGATGCCCAGCAGGATTCCGCCTTCGGCGATATCGCCCAGGATCATGGATAAGCAAGCGCCGAAAAGCATAAGCAGGGTTATCGGACTGCGGAATTGGGACCAGAGCAATGCCATCAGGCGCCGTAAACGCTGGCCCGCGGCCAAGGCCGGACGCACGTGGACGGCGCGCCGGGCCGCTTCGGCTTCGGATAAACCTTCCGGTCCGGAACCCAGCGAAGCGAAGAGCTTCGATTCCTCCAGGCTCCAGAATGGTTCCGGTAATCCCGTACGGGTTGCAGCGGGATCCAAACCTTGTTTCATCCCTAGTTCCATGGTCCCTCCGCTTGAAAATCACCGCAGCATCGGATTCAATCTATGTTTTTGAGGGCAGGCGCCTATCCCTTAGAGGAATGTTCAGGGGCCTTGCTTGGTTTACGGGAAGAGCCCCGATTTTATGGGTAGCCAATGCGGAAGCATCGATGACCCTATGTAAACTAAAGCTTGGATCTGAGCAGAAGGATCTTTATAATGGTCCGCTTGATTTCGCGACACCGCGATGTGCATAAAATATGGTCGTAAAATACGGGTCCGCGCGTGGCCGAAGGATTCGAAGCCAAGTACATTGAATCGATGCGCAGGCATTTTGAAAATAACGCCACCCAAGTTGAATGGGATTGTTGAATGATTCGGCGTTTCGAAAGCCTGCCCGGCCTATTCGTATTCCTTATCATTTCGATGGCCCATAGCGACGGTAAGGATTCCCTACAAAACATATTCGATACCGTAGACGTTTACCGCGCCAAGTCCGAGAAACCCCAAAGCATACTATTCGAATCCTATCCGGATAGAACATATCCAACGTTAATCGATACCGATTCCGGCGCCCAAGTCCGGAAGCAGGACACCTTGTCATTGCCCGGGATCTCGGCCAAATCCTCGGAATACGATTCCACGAGTAAGGCATTTAAGAAATATTGGTCCCGCGTTGAAAAGGAAGAAGGAATCGATAAATTAAGGGATCAAGTACGTTCCAGGGATATCGACCATTCCTGGTATCCTCACTGGTATTTTTTCGATTCCACCGTAGTATTAGTGCCGCCGTTCTTTATTCTTTTCCGAAGCAAAAAGCATTAATTATATTGGCTCTTATTGATACTTCGATGAAGCAAATAGCGGTACATCTCCCGAAACTCCCAAAGTACGTTTGGGTATTCGTAATGCTGACGTTATGGCTGGCCTTTTCGACGGCCATGCCAAGCGAATCTTATCCCAAAGTGGATCCCGTTTTCTGGAAATTGAAACTGAAGACGATCGCGGATGATTCCATTCCGATGCAATCCCTGAAGGGAAGATATCTGCTACTCAACTTTTGGGGGGAATGGTGCGCCAAATGCCAGGAAGAGTTGCCGTTCCTGGTCCGGCAGGAAATGAAATATTCCGGCAGCGGGCTTCGCATCATCGGATTCCTGAAAACCGGGAACATGGCGAAGGCGAAAAAGCTTCTTAAGGAAAACAACGCCGATTGGACCCAGATCCAATTGGATGACCAGGTCGAAAAGATTTTCGGCATTCGTAAATTCCCCACCAACCTGTTGATTTCCCCGCAAGGGGAGATCGTCATGGAGGGATTTTCGAATCACTATCAGGCCTTCAAGAAACGAATGGAAGCATCAGGCTCCGGTTCCGAGGTCAAGAAAAGCGAAATTCCCGCTCCGCCTAAATGATGCGGGAGCCCGCAATTCACGTTTTCGTATAGCGCAACATCCCAATTACGCTTTTCGGATATACTCCCGCCGGGAAAACCGCCCCGAATACGCGATTTCACGGCACTGGCCGCGGGCACGCTCCTTGCATTTGGGATAGGCATGTTCCGGGCAACCGGGTAAGCGCACATCATCCCAAGGAGATACCATGAAGAATCCGTTCATCCTGCCGACCGCTGTCCTCGCCATTTCCGCTGGCCTCCTCTTCGCCGCCGATTCCGCCGGCGTAGCCCAGGAGAAAAAGGAACTCAAGCACGATAGCGCCGCCATCCATAAGGACAAGAAGCATATCAAGAAGGATAAGTCCGCGATCGCCTCCGACAAGAAGGAGGAACACGCGGACAAGAAGGAGTTGAAGAAGGATGAGGCCTCCGGATCGCCGACCCAGGTCGATGCGGAAAAAGAGAAGGTCGCAGCCGATAGCTCGGCGACCCACAAGGACGAGCGGAAGCTCCACAAGAATCGCAAGGCCTTGAAGAATGACCGTAAGGAAAAACAGGAAGACAAAAAGGAATTGAAGGAAGAGAAGAAGGAAAATCCTTAAGCTCTCCGGTATTTTTTCCCCGTGGTACTGCGGCTTTTAGACGCGGTACCACGGCCTTCCGCCCCCGCCTGCGGTTCCTTGAGGCGTGAATATCCGGTATCCCTAATTTTCTTGCGAAAGGCCGTGCAGGCCGTAAAGGGGTCCGGTACATTGCCATGACATGCTTTTCGGCCATCGTGGAATTTGGGCTTATGCCGCAGCGCCCTTGATGGCGGCCTTCCTCGTGACGCGTGCGGTCGCGGCGGGATCTTGTCCGACGGGCCCCGCATTGACTTCCGGGACGCAGCACTGTTCTTCGAACCAGACCGGCACCGTGGGCAGCTTCGGTTGGTCCATCTGGTCGAGCGGTAGCGGCGGATGCATCACCCCATCGGGCAATACGGCAGCCTTCAAGGCGACTTGGGCCAATGCAGGTGATTTCCTGGCCCGCATGGGATTCCAGTGGAACGAAACCAAAACCTACGACCAGTTCGGAGACGTATCGGCCGATTACGCGTATACGAAAACGGGAACCGCCGGCGGATATTCCTTCATCGGGATTTACGGGTGGTCCAATAATCCGTTGATCGAGTACTACATCGTGGATGACTGGTTCGGAACGGGATCCGCGCCTACCGGAGGCGGAACGCTGAAAGGCACCTTTTCCTCGGATAGCGGAACGTATAAGGTCTATACCCATCAGCAAGTCAATCAGCCGTCCATCCATGGGACGACCACTTTCATGCAGTTTTTCAGCATCCGCCAAACGCCCCGCCAATGCGGGCACATTTCCATTTCCGACCACTATAAAGAGTGGAAAAGCCTGGGCATGGATCTGGGGAAGATGTACGAGGCCAAGCTTCTCATAGAAGCAGGCGGAGGCTCCGGAAGCATCGATTACTCGGTCGGAACGATGACGTCGGGAACGGCTACTTCGGTTTCTCCCGTGCGCGGAAGCGCGCGTGAATTCGCCCGGGGCGGCGAGGTCTCCTTGAGCAATGGGAAAAGCGGCGTACTTTCCCTGCTGGCCTTGAATGGAACGGTGATCAGTTCCATGCGGCAAAACGAATCGCAGCCCGCTATCCTTACGACGCGCGATTTGCCGAAGGGTTTGTACCTGCTGCGATTCCAAGGGAACGGCGGCGCCTCCGAGACCCGTAAGATCCTACTGCAATAAAGCGCCGTTAAAACGGGGCTTCCGCCAAAACCTGGACCTCGAGGCCGTCCGAAGCCAAGGTGTATTCCGTTCCCCGCGGTCCCGCGAATTCATACACCGTCAAGCTCAAGCCGAAGTCGTTGATATCCCGATAGGCCAGTACTCCGGCCAAGAGGGCGCTGGCCTGATCGAGATTGATCAAGGCGCTGCCCGACAAGGTCAGATCGGAACGGAAGAAACGATTCCAAATCGCGAAGGCGGCCGCATAGTTCCGGGAGTAGGAATTGGGCTCGTAAGCCCCGAAGGCGGCCGCGGCGGCCAGGGCCTGTTCCGGGGTGAAGCCCGCGGCCGTGGCTTGGCCGAGGAGGGAAGCGAAGGGCATACGGCGCGCATCCGAACCCGGGTGGTTGTAGTAGTATTCGCCCGTAAGGGTGAGGCGATCGGGGACGCCGCCGGCATCGAAGCCGCGGCCCGCGCCGACCGATACGCGTGGCTGCCAATCCCGGCGCGTCTGCGTCAGGGCGGGCAAACCTCCGGCCACGGATAAGCCTTGAGTCCGCAGGGAAGAATGGAGCGCGGCCTCGGCGACCCAATCCAGTCCCAGCAGTCGGGTCGAAAGATCGGCGCCGTACACGGGATCGCGGTTGCCGCCACCCCAAGCCATCACTGCCATCTCGCTACGGCCCGCCAAGAACTCTGCTTTCACCGCGCCCGACAGGCTGTCGGACCGGGACACCCGATTGGCATCCAGGAAGCCGTACAGGTTGGCGCGCGTGCCGAAGGGGACGTGGACCTTGGCGCCGAATACGCCTTCGCGCGCGCCCAGGCGGCGGACCAACGCTTTGCGTTCCACGTTGATGAGATCGGTGGGATTGAAGAAGTAGCCTGGGCCCCATTGGAGGACTTGCTTGCCGACGCGGAACCAGGCCTTTTGGCCGATGTTGGCGTCCAGGAAGGTTTCCGGCACGCGGAAGGCGGCGCTATCGCCATGGGTCGCGTCGAGATCCCATTCCAGATTAGCGTAGGCGCGGAAGCCGCGCAAAAGACGGGCATCCAGGTAAGCATCGCCTATGGCCCCGGCCGATTGGCTCACCCGCGCCGCGTCGAAGTCCCCGAAATATCCGCGCGGGGCGGTCTCCGATCCGAAGGCCAGGATGTCCCCGGAAATCCCCAGGGATTTACGGCCGGCGGTATCTCCGGGCGCGGCGGCCCGCGTGGCGCTGTCCACGACTTGATTGGTATCGCCGAAGAGCGCCGACTCGTCGACGGGAGGGAGATCAGCCGCCGCTATGAAGACCTGGGCCGCGGCCAAGATGAGAGCATGCATACGCGCCTCCTATTTCGACAGGTTTTCGAGATAGGCCTTGGTGAAAATGTCATCGCTCAACTTGGCGGTGGCGATGTCGGCGATGGCCAGGCGCGTCCGATTGCCTTTTTCGAATTCGTCGATGAACATCTGTTCCACGGCCACGAATTTCCCGAGCACGGGGGCGTACTTCAGGTAATACGCGGTCTGCATGAGCGTCCCCGATTGCGCGAAGGACTGTTCTTTCAGGACCAGGAAATTGTCGCGGCGCACCCAGTAGATCTTGCGCGGATAGTCCACGTCGTAGACCTTGGCCGCCGCCTCCATGCGGAACACCGGCACCTTGCCCAAGGTGTCCTCGGAAACCTTTTCCCGGCCGGAAGAATCCTTCACTGGCGCGTAGAGTTCGGTTAATTTGCGATCCTCGAAATCGTCCCCTTGCGCGTCGCTTCCGGCGATGCTTTCGTCGCGGTTCACGTGCTGGAAGGAGCGCGTATTGCGGCGGTACATCCAGAAATTGTCGCCCGTGCGTAGATAGCCGTTTCCCTTATCCGATTCGGGGGCGGTGATATCGATTAGAAAGGAATTGTCCTTGTCGCGCCGATAGAAGAGCAACTGGGTGGTCTTCACTCCCTGCCCGGCCTTTTGCTGGGTCAGGGTTACCTTGGCGGATACGTCGCTGACGAAGCTCAAATTGGTTTCGATGCGGGACAGGATAGCGGCGCCCGTAGGCAGGGCCGCTGCGCATGCCGGACCGATCGTCAAGGCCAAGCAGGCGGCGGGCAGGATCAGGAAAGGGGAGATGTGAAAATGATTACGCATGGCGTCCTCTCGGCTAGGCCTTTATCCGAAATGCCGTAAGGCGTCGGCGGGATGCAGATTCGCGGCGCGGCGCGCGGGAAACCATGCGGTGGCGACGGCGATGGCGAGGATAAGCAGGAGATAGGCCGCCGTGCCTAGGGCGCTGGGCTGGAAATGCGGGTGCCCCTCCACCAACAGCATGCTCAATGGATTGCCCTCGGCGCGGAAAGTCAGGCGTCCCAGGGCCGCCATGCCCGCGAAAGCCAGCCCGATGCCCGCCACGCACGCGGCCATCGACAGGAAGAAAGTCTCGAGCAGGAAAATCGCGCGCACCTGGCTACGCTGCATGCCGATGGCGCGGATGGTCCCGATCTCCCGGGTGCGCTCGCGGATGGTCATGCGCAAGGTATTCACCACGCCCACCTGGATGATGAAGAAGAGGATTAAGACCGCGGCCAGGGTGATGAGATTGAGGGCGTATTCCAGCTTGATGACCATGCTGGCGCTTTCGTACA
>Ga0265324_10000229_pt1 | contig 42519 bp, 51 predicted proteins | sample 41419metaG_FD_198634 | JGI IMG/M metagenome (GOLD analysis project Ga0265324, IMG submission 198634) | Rhizosphere microbial communities from Carex aquatilis grown in University of Washington, Seatle, WA, United States - 4-14-19 metaG | ecosystem: Host-associated > Plants > Roots > Rhizosphere...
GCGGGAGCATTGACCGTTTCCACCCCCGGCGTTCTTACGGTCACAGGTATCAGCAATCTGGACGCCTGGGACATCGGCTCGGTCTCCGACGTCCCCATGATCGTCCTCATCGGTGAGTCCACAATGGCGGGCCCGGGCGGTGGTGGAGGCCCTGGGATTGACGGATACCTGACTCCTACACCTTACAACGGTCGTGCGGTGTCGGTTGTCAACGCAGCCATCCCGGGTTACGCATGGGCCAACCTCGATGCCGCCAATCCATTCGCAAAACTATTCCATCGAAACGCAGGGTTAAACATCGCTGTGGTCTGGATGTACATCAACGACGTGACGACCCAATCGCCACAGGTTGTGCTTGGCCGAACCAGGGCTGAATGTGAGAAGTTTCACAAGTGGGGTTTTCATGTACTGGTGGCCACCAACCATTCGGTCGGCGTGAACATAAGTGATGCCGATCGCATTACGTACAACGCCCTACTTAGGCAGCAATATCCGTATTTCGCGGAAGGATTGGTTGATCTGGGGGCGGACCCAAATCTAGGCCCCCTTAATGCCAACCCGGGGACCGGTAACACTTATTTTCACGGTTCGGTCGGACAGCCCGATGGATACCACCTGACGATTGCCGGGGAAGCCGTTGCCGGTGGAATATTTAACACCGCGATCAACAATTTCATCGCCAACTACATGCAATACGGCATCACATACGGGACTACGCCACCGACGCCATCTTTGCTCCCTTTATTCCCGAACGCTCTCGGCCAGCCATACCTCAATACCACAGACAACGGTTATTGGGTGGGGAATGGGGTTGCGACTCCCAGTTGGAAACTCTTAAATCCAACCCCCGTGGTGACAGCTACACCGGTCCTTACGGCTACGCCCGTCTTGACGGCCACCCCAGTTTTGACCGCTACGCCGGTCGCCACCCAGACGCCTTTCCCTGTGGGGACCGTGATTCTTCCTAACACGACCCCCGTTTTCGTTTCTGTCACCGGAGCGACCACGGGAAGCATCGTTGGATTTTCCCAAAGGATCACGACGGGCGCACCTGTCACGGGATCAATAGGCGTGACCTGTGTGTCGGGCGGTATGACGGTTACCAGCAGCGCGGCCGCCCCGACGACTCAAAATTGGTGGCTGATTAAGTAAAACGCCTTCGGAGGCCGTCATGCTGAAGCACTTTAAATTCTGGATGCTGTTCTTGGTTGGTCTGCTGACTCTAGGCTCGGCCCTGGACCTGCGCGCCGAACAAGCCTTGGCCGTCCGAGGCCCCCAGGACAAAAGCGGTAATGCAGTGCCAGGTGTGGCCGGTATGCCGGCCTATCTGGTGACTCCACCGCCCACCTGGACCCCCACCCCAAACCCTTCTTGGACACCTACGGCGACATGGACTGGGACTATTCAGATGCCGTCGCCAAGCTGGACCGCAACGGCCACCTATACTCCAACCCCGTACCTAATGCAGGCGAATGTTCAGGCATCCCCTACACCGGCCCCGTTCATTTCTTCCGTTTCTGGGAAACGAATTAAAATTGATGGCCTGATTTTAACGAATTCAACGGCCTCGACCTCAACCGTTTCTTTGTTCTCTTCCGGCGGAATTTTCTGGGGACCTGTCGATATTCCGGCCTCGGGCGGGGCGGTTGTGGGTTATGGGATCATGTGCCCATCAATTGGCGCGCCCGTTTCTTTGGGATGCACCGTTTCGACCGTTGTGAAGGGGGGTGCGTCCTATGAGGCTGTTACACCCTAAAACAGTCCTGTCGATCATTTTTTCGTTCTTCCTTGCGGTGCTCACTTCTCTCTTTCCGGGCATTTCATTTTCAAGTGTAAATGTCGGAACAACGACGGCCAACACCCAGTATTGGTCCGCCACATCCATTGGGACTGCCTACGACGTAACCGGTGGGGTAAAGCGACTGTGTGTCCGTGGCTGGTTTCATGGCAATGCCTCTACATCCGACAATACCTGCCTGATGGGCCGCGAAAACCTTGCCGGAAACCAAGGCGACTGGATTGTTGGATTTTTGGGGTCAGGTAAAAACCCGGGATTTAGGATCAACAACGGTGCCGAGGCACTTTCTTGGACTGGCCTCACCTTTGACTTCAACTGGCATTACTACGAGTTTTGTTATGACGGTCAAGCGGCATCCAGAAACGTGCAGGTGTTTTACGACGGTGTGATGGAAATAAGTGGTGCCTACACCAGTGATGTTACCAATAACTTTTCGGAACTCGTCATTTCGAATTACTGGGATGGCACGTTCGGATCCCAAGGAAACTACTACGCCTGGGAAGTACGACCGAATGACCGTGGCAATTGGGCTGATGTCGCCAACGGAACCACGGTTTACACGCCAAACCAGTGCCCGACGCCCGATGGTGGATCCGCAGGGTTCTGGGCTTTCTCGGAAGGGACCGGAACGACCGTGGCCGACACCGGCACGGGTGGTAAGGCCCTCACCGCCTTCGGTGCCACCTCTTGGTCAACGTGGGCGAATACTTGTGCATCCCCAGCAACCTCCCATCTTTTGGGACTCATGGGGGTTGGGAATTGACCCGCATCACTTACATTCTTGGGGCGTCGATGGTCTTAATTGCGGCCCTGGCCAACATCGCTGTTCACTACATCCGGTAGGACAACGCCATGACACCCCAGGCACAATGGATTCTTTCGCTAACCCTAGGGGGTCTTACCGTCCTGACGGCAGTAGTTTTAACCTTGCGCTGGTTCTTCGGAAAGCTGAACGCATGGACTGACAGACTCAACTCGTTCGCCACCATCAAGTACGTGAACGACCAGGTTGAGAATATCGAAAAGGCCATGCTGGGTAACGCCGCCCTGGCGGAGGACCACCACCACGAAGTCACGTCAAGGATCGAGCTAGGTTTTCGAAGGATGGACGACGCCAAGACGGGCCAGGACATAAGGTTCTACGATAAGCTCGACGTGATAAGCAAAGACATCACCACGGTTAAGGTTGATGTGGCCGGGATTAAAGGCGCGTGCCGGGCCTGCGACATCCAGAAAGCAGGTTGACAGTGATACATCTCCAAAAAGCCCTCTTGGCCATGGGTGTCGGCCAATCGCGAATTGACCTGTACCTGGTTGGCTTGAATGACACGGTTCAGATGTTCACCATCAACACCCCCCTCCGGGTGGCGGCCTTCTTAGCTCAGGTCGTTCATGAGTCGGGCCTGGATCCTAACCCCATTGAAAACCTCAACTATTCAGGTGACCGGCTGATGGTGGTTTTCCCAAGACTTTTCCCAACCGAGGAATTCGCCGGCAACTTCGCCTACCAACCCGAGAAAATCGCCAACCGGATCTATGGCGGCCGGGATGGGAATGGACCACCCGCTTCGGGGGATGGGTGGATGTTTCGGGGTCGGGGCCTGATCCAGGTGACCGGTCGGGAAAACTACCGGGCTTGTGGGAAGGTCATCAACTTGGACCTCGAGAACAACCCAGACCTGTTGGCCGAACCGATCCCAGCCGCTTTGAGTGCCGGATGGTTTTGGAACGCCGCCGGCCTGAACACCGCCGCGGACCTGGAACACATCGAATTCATCACCCGGAAGATCAACGGTGGCCTGGACGGACTGGCCCACCGGATGGACCTGTACGAGAAGGCCAGGGCGGCTTTGGCCTAAGACGCAGGGTGGACCAATGGTTAAGTCGCCGGCCTCATACACCGGAACTTGTGGGTTCGATTCCCACCCCTGCAACCCTCGAAAGTTGGTAGGTCGTAAAAAACCAGGAGGTTGTGAAGTGGATAAGATCAAGGCGTTTTTTCTGCTGATCGGTGCCAACCCTGTCTTCCAGTGGGCTTACAAGGTGAGCTGCGTGAGCGTCCTCGCCTACTTCGGCGCCGTGGCGTTCGAACCCACCCAAAAATGGTTTTACGGCTTGGTGGCCGCCATCGGTTCGGGGCTCTACCACGGGTTCGACGTTTGGCTGAAACAGCAGAATGCCAACGCCGGGGTCCCCCAGAATCCCAATGGGCTTTCCCACGTGGCCATGCTGAAACGGACCCTCAAGACTGGCCTGATGTTATTCGTGGCCTTTACCTTCTTGGCAGCCCCGGCCCACGCCGATTGGCTCGTCAAGGCCAAGTCCCTTTCGACCGTGACCAAAACGGGGGCCATCCGATACGGCGCCGTCTTGCCGTCGGGCCTGGATGAGAATGACTTGATCCTCTTGCCGACGGCGGCCCTGGGCCTCGGGGTGGGGGACATCAAGAATAGTTACGGGTTCAGCGCGGCCTACGGTCTCTTGTGGTGCCATGTGAAGGGCGTCGACGCCACGCACAGTACCTTGACCCCCTATCTGGGCGTCGGTGCTGCGGTGTTCGTGGATGCTGGCCCGTGGTTGACGTCGGACCTCAAGAACCCTATCCAGGCCCGTTTTGGCATCAACGTGATCGGCCCCGAGTTGGTCGGGATCGTGCCCTCGGTCATGCAGACCTGGGACTGGCGGACGGGTGAACGACGGATCGTGGTGAACGCCAACGTGCCGTTCGGCTTGTTTTCGGACGCCACCCTGCTTAGGTTGTTTCACCTATGAACCGGCACCGCTACGGGTGGAAGCCCCAAAGACCTGACCATCGGGATATGATTTGGAATCCCTTTGCTCGTCAAGTCGCGCTCCCGCCCGTGGTGGACCTGCGGTTATCCCCCTTCATGCCCCCGGTTTTTGACCAGGGGCAGTTGGGGAGCTGTACGGCCAACGCCATCGCCTCGGCCTATGAATTTCAACACCGTAAACAAGGGTTTATTGATTTCATGCCATCGCGCCTGTTCATTTACTACAACGAACGGGACATGGAGGGAACGGTTGCCGAGGACGGCGGGGCGATCATCCGCGATGGGTTCAAGAGCATTTCTAAGCAAGGTGTTTGTCCTGAAATGGATTGGCCCTATGACGTCAGTCAATTCGCGGTGAAACCCGCGCCGACCTGTTACCGGGATGCCATGCAGGATCAGGCCACGGCCTACCTGGCGGTCGGGGAAAACTCGCGGGCGATGATGGGGTGTTTGGCCCAGGGATACCCTCTCGTCGGCGGCCTCACGCTCTATGAGAGTTTCGAGAGTGATGAGGTGGCTAAGACCGGGTTTGTCCCTTTACCGGGCCCGGATGAAAGCGTCATCGGTGGCCACGCCATTAAATACGTCGGCTACAACCTGGCGGGCCAGTATTTCATCGTGAAGAACTCTTGGGGAACTGGTTGGGGCGATGGCGGCTTTTTCAAATTGCCCTTCGATTACATCGACAAACTTCACCTAGGTTCGGACCACTGGACCTTGCGAACCGTGGAGTAAAGCCATGGCCGAACCGTGGATCCCGGGATACCAGACGCGACTGGCCATCGCCAAAGCCTTGAAAAATGTGACCACCGGCCCCCAAGGGCCTCCCGGTGCAACGGGTGCCGCTGGGCCGACTGGCCCAACCGGGCCCGCGGGCGGAACGCTGGTAAAAGGGTTGGCCACCTTGGTCGCCGGCGCGGTGACGGTGACCGCCCCAACCGTCACGGCCGTGAGTTACATAAAAATTTACCCGCAGAACGACGGGTGCGCCGGGGTCTGCTACCCGGCCAACATCGTGGTCGGTGTGGGATTCGACATCAAGTCGACCAACCCTTGGGACATCGGCACCGTGTTGTGGGAAATTCAAGAACCCTGAAGGGGGACGTCGTGAGAAAAATCATTGCTGTCACGCTGGGCGCCCTGCTGGTTTGGTTCGTGTGGGTTTGCGCCCGGGCCGTCACGCCCCCGCTTCAAATGGTGCCCTATGCCGTTATCGGCACGAACACGATTGTCCCGTGGAATACGCCAGTTCCCCAAAGCACTTTTCCGCCCCAGATCACCCCACCACCGTATTTTACGGCGGTACCTCAAAACACGTTTCCTACTGGACTAATTGCCTATCCGAACCTTTCCCAAACACCGACCGCCGTCCCAACATCAATCACACCCGTGAGTGTTGTACCCGTGAGTACGTGGTACTTGGGCGTGTTCACGGCGACTAATACACCTACCGGCACGTTGACGCCTGCGTTGGTGGCCAACGTGGTACCTCAATATACATTTGTGCCTCAGTTCACTCAGATTCCGGTCTCCGCTGCGTTTACGCAGATACCCGTGAACGCGTGGCCTACGCAGGCTCCGCAGTTCACGTTTCCACCACAGTTTGTGGCGTTACCGTGTTTGTCGGTTACGCCCACCCCAATCGTTGCCCCTGCCCAGTTTACACAGGTATTTCCGTACCCGACAGACCAGATCGTACACTTCACGGCGGCGCAACCCATGTCTCTGACAAACCCGGTCGCCCAATTCACCCAAGCAGTTCCTGCGGCCCAGTTCACGCAGATCGTTCCAGCTGTGCAATTTACTCAAGTCTTCCCCTACCCCACAGCCCAAATATCAACGCTTGGTGCCGGAACGGCACTTGCTGGGTACTTCGGCCCCTACGCCATATCGGGGAACAAAGCCACATCCGCCACAGGAATGAGTGTGACGCTTATCAATACGGCCCAATACCCCATGAAGTCCTGGAGTGTCGGGATTACCACGATTGGTGGAACCGGGGCCGTGACAGCCGCCGTGTACCTTGCCGTAAACAAGACGTATTCAGCCTTCATCTCGGTGGGGGCCGTGAGTATGACGGGTGGGGCCAGCGCTGTTACAAGCGTTACCGGAGTATCGACATGGCCATTCATGGATGCCGGAGTGTCGATTTTGGGCACCGCCGCCTCCACGACAATAACGACGTATTTGCTGGGGATGCAGTAATCCTAACACCCAAGGTCCCACACACCCGGGTAAGCCTGAATCCAACCGAGAGGTGTCTATAACCCCAACCGTTCGGCCCCGGCGGCCGCCACCCCTCAACTGTGCTGAAGCAGAACTGGCCTCGGTCCCCCGGACTGGGGCCTTTTTATTGCGCACACCGTGCCAGTAGGGCGATTACCGCCTTGGACCTGTGCTGATACGCCCAAACCCATCGTCGTTAAAAAGACCATTTAAATGTAAATTCAGGCCTACCTAAAAAAGATGAAGAATCATCTTGATGATTGTATGATTGTATGATTAACTATCTTTGTTGAAAAACCGCAAGGGGGTGGGCCATGGTCTTGATCCGTGAGAATGGGGTAGTGCTGGTGGAAAGCAACAACGGCGTGGTTGCCCTGGACCTGGACGCTGCGCGCCCGATGCCCGCCACCCAGCGCCAGGTCGACGAGCATTTCGAGTTTATTCAAACCTGTAGCCGATAACCAGCTAACCCCGGAGGTGTGCCGTATGGGACCTGCGAAAAAGTACCTCGCGACGAAAGAAGGCAAGTGCATCATTTGCCACGGAACCATCCGTCTGAACGACGAAATCCGCTTTATCAAGAACGAATCCGGCACCCGCCGGGCCCATGTGGTCGGCAAATGCCCACCTCACGTGACCACCCGAGAGGACGCCAAGCCGGCTATCCCCACCCACTCAAACGGTCCCATCCACAAGATGGACCCCAAACCCGGACCTGTCATGACCCCGCGGGTGGACATCCACACCCTCGGCCAGACGATTTCCCGCTTGACCCTCGAGCTGATGGAAGTCCGCACCCAGATCCAAACCCTTGAGATCCAGCAGGCCCTCGACGAAGCCCAAGGGAGGGGCTAACCCATGCCCAAGCCCTATAAATTCGTTGTGACATACCGTTTGCCCGATGGCCGTCAGGACTGCCTCGTTGTCTACGCCAAAACCCAGGAATCATCGTGGCACCTGGGCCAAGCCATCGCGGCCGACCTCGAACGGGTGGACCTGTCGGATGTGGCCATCGTGGCCTGCGCCCTCGTTTCGGTCTTTCCTCGACTGGAACGCGACGGCTTGGTGGAGGCTTCACATTGAAGAAAGACCCCAATCGTAGTACCCTGGCCCCGCTTACCACCCCACCCGGCGAGGCCGCTGTGCCGCCATCTAAAGGCAAGACCCGACGCATCGGGCCTTTCAACATCGCCGAACACCTGGTTAATTGGGCCATTGATTACGTCGGTACCAACAAGCGGCGGTACAAGACCGAAATTGAAGCCCAAGAGGCAGGACACACCAGAACCATGGCCACCGTCATAGAGCGGGCCCTCGCTTTGTACAAGGAAAAGCACAACAAATAACGGCATTTAGTCCTAAAATCACTGCGTCTTTATGCAGTCATTTTGAGGGCTAAACAATGCCACATTCACTTCTTGTCGCCAACACCATTCTCAGAATGGGAGGTCCCATGGCCCCCGGGGTGAAGGCCGCCTTTGAACGGGCGGACCTGTTCAACCTCGAACCATACGCCGGTTACTTGGCTTCCCGAAGGAATCCAACCACGGCGAAGGGCTACCAAGACAAACTTAGGTGGCTTCACCTCTACCTGACGACGAGAGGGTTAGCGTTTTCCGAAATTCGCGGGAAACACCTGGTGGACTTCATGACCTGGATGAAGACCAAATATTCAGCCAGATCCCTGATGGTCCTGATGTACGCGGTAAGCGGGCTTTTTAAATTTATGGTGATGACCGAGCAACTGGACCGGGACCCCTCGAGGGTGTTGACAACCCTGGGTTACCGCCAACCCAAGCCGAACCCGCGGCCCCTGGATCGGGCGATCGAGGAAAAGCTGTTGATGAGCCTGCGGTGGAGCACCTTTGAGGACTCGCGCCAAAGCCTGGTGGTACTCTTGGGGTTGCACGAAGGGCTACGCCGCGCCGAAATCTGTGGGATTAAATGGGCGGACTTGGACTTTGACGGCGGCCTGCTGGTGGATGGGAAGTGGGTGGCCACTGGGATGGTGCGGGTGACGGGGAAGGGCGATAAAACCCGGCGCCTGCCGATGACCCTGTCGGTACGGACGGCCTTGAACGAGTTTCTGATCCGGTACAAGATGCACTTTCACGGGTTGTTCGTGGACGACTGCCGCAACGAATACCTTTTCAGATCGTCTAGGGTTTACGTGCGGGGGGACCTGGTGCCGGGTCACTCGGGGATCGAGCGGTTGTTTTGGCTGGCCAAGGCCCGGGCGAGGTTGAACCAAGAACCGTTCACCCTTCATAGCCTTCGCCACACCTACTTGACCCGCCTGGTCGAAGCTGGCGCTAACGCCTACGAGGTGCGGGACCTGGCCGGGCATGAGTCAATCGAAACTTCGGAAAGCTACGTGAGAGTGACGGAACGGGCCGGGCACCTGGCCCACATGAGGACCTTCGAAAAGAAAGTGGTGGGGGTGTAGGGATGATTCAAAGCGCAAGTTGGGACCCAAGTGGGAAGTATCTGGTAACCGTCGATCTGGCGGTCGATGGTGAGGACAAGACCATAAGGCTGACGTGGTTCATGAACCAAATGGGTCGGTTGGTGTGCGTGAACCATCCTATCGCGTTCATGATTGCCAGTGGTTGGCCGGTCGAGGCATTCATCTGAGGGAGGGTAAGATGAAATCAAAAGACTGGCGTGAATTGGCCCGAGATCGAAACATTGAATTTTCAAGACTCATCAACACTCAATCCATACCTGCCGCCACAAGAATCCGGCAAATTTGGAGCGATGTGTTGGCCAAACACTTTGAAGAAACCCACGGCCACTGGATGGGGTGGGAAGAACCGGTTGCTCTTAAAGACCACATGGACGGTGTCGCGCCCGCCTGGAACATCGAACGGTATCAACGGTCACAGGCCATCAAGTTGATGGCTGAAGGGCTTATCGGGATGACCAACGCCGCAAGTGACTTCATGGATTTAAAACCTTTTACACTGAATAAATAACGTTTTCTACCACAACCCAAAGTAGGCTAGAATCATGTCAACTACAAAAACGGCGAAGAAATGGCCCCCTGAAACAGGATTCGGCTTACGGCCCGCTTCCACCAATTTTCGGGTTTATAAAGGGTCCTCGAGAAATCGGGGGCCTTTTCTTTTTTTAGAGCCCCCACAACAGGCCACTCGCGGGGGCCAGCACTTGAAGCCTTTGGTAAGCCAAAGCAACGGGAAAACCGACCCACTCCGCGAGAGTGGGGCTTTGGCTTATCAGAGGCTTTTTTATTTCAGGGCGCAGTGGGCCACGCCGATGTCCCTTGGGGCGGCCTTGTATGGGGGCGGGGGAGTAGAACAGGCCCAGCACGCTCATAAATTCCGGAGGACCACATGAACCGTCAGATGGTGTCGTTGTTGGCTTTCGCCAAGGAATTTTTCAACCGGGTTTCGGATCCCGAAACCAAGCACCGATTCGCCACCGGCACCCGCAAGACCCGCCGGCGGATGGCCGAGAATGCCAAAGGCTGGATGGACCGCCAGAACCGGTTCACGGAACCCACCTTCGACGGGAGATTCACCCAATTCAAGGACGGAACGGTGGACCTGTACCGCCAGCCGGATGGGAAGCGGACCCGGGACCTGCGCCCCCGCGGCCGTGGGAAGTATGGGTGGGATCGCGAGAGGGTCACGGCATGAAAATGAAAACAGCTTATGGACTTATGAGTGCTGTTTTTATGGGCATGGCCTTTGTGTCTGCGTGGCGCCGGCAACCGATAGATGAAATTAGGATTTTGCTTTGGGCAATCATTTGCCAACTAAATGCAATGGAAAAATCATGAAGTGGTTTCAACACCGGGGTGATTCCCACGAAGAATTGGGCCTTCAAATCCTGATTGAAAAGTGTGGGATGGAGGGCTACGGGTTCTATTTTTTCATCAAAGAACGCATCTGCCGCCGCCTCGAAGGCCACCGGGCCACCTTTACCACCGAGGAAGGAATCGCCCGCCTGGCCCAGCGGGGAAACATCGAGTTGGTGAAGGCCTACCAAATACTTGAGGTTTGCCTGAAACGCCCATCAGAAACCGTCGAACCCCTGTTGGACCTGGAACCCGGGACTGGCCACATACGATGCCGCGAAATGCTTTGGGAGTTGGACACCTTCACCGCCACGAACGCCGAAATTGCCAAAATCAGAAAGAACGGCCTTGTTTTGGTGGGGGAAAGACCAACTTCGAAGTTGCTTCAAAGTGACTTTGAAGCACCTACCAACAGTACCTACCTACAAGACCTACCTAGCTTACCGGGCCTTAGCACGGGCGCCGCTGGTGGGGATCAGGGCAAGCATTTTCATGATCTCTTTACCGACCACATCAAAAGGGCCCATAAAGGCGAATACGACCCCAACTGCGATGCCTGCAAACACCTGCGCGGGCTGAAGGTGGTGGGCGAATGAGGAAACCCAGCATCCTCTGGACTTTCAGAATAACCATGAAGGGTTTGATTTACCTGATGGTGGTGTACGGTCGAAAGATAAAAGCCAGGTCGGCCCGTTGTGGCCGCCGAACCGGCGATTGGACGGTGGCTCCATGAACGCCCGAGCCAAAGCGCCGGACCTGTCCCACCCTCTCCAAGATTTAAAGCATTTCTCCGTGGTCTATGTCTGCGTCAGTAACCCAGAACACATCCTAACCCTGGCCAAAGGCGCAGAGAAACCCGAAACCCGTAAATGCCCGGACTGTGGTGGGGCCTACGACATGCGACCGACCGAGGCCAAAGATGCCCCGCACGGCGCCTGAACTCAGGAGGTGTACCAAATGTCGGAACCTAACTTTGGTCGTCCGCCGTGGAGTTTGCCGGCCGTGTGCCGCATCCTACCAACAAACCTATTACCACAAGAACCTGGAACGGTGCCGGGCCAACAAAGTCAAGTGGCAACGGGAATACCGGAAGCGGCACCCGGAATACGACCAGAGGCACACCGAATTGCAACGGGCCAAGCGTTCCTTGGCGAAGTCGAAATTGGCGGTTGCGTGATGGAGGTCTTCGGCTGACATGAACACGACCGACCCGAAACCGGAGGTACCCACCCAGAACCAACTGGTCCTGGCGTACCTGCTGTTACACGGGTCGGTCACGCCAGCCGAGGCCAAAAAGGAATGTGGGGATGTAGACCGGTTGGCGGCCCGCATTTGGATTATCAAACAGAAATGGGGATGGCCTGTCATAAACCCGGGTGAGGAACACGGCGGCGACCATCCGGGCAACCACGCCCGGTACGTCATGGACTGGGGTAAGCCGGCAAGGGACCTGGGTCTGGACCTACCCGAGGTTCGGCGCTGGGGGTTTGAGTGGGCCAAGCGGCCTATGGACTTGGGCCCCTACCCCCTGTTTGTGGCGTACCTGAAGGCCCACGCCGCAGTGCCAAAGCCGAAGACCGACGAACGGACCTGGCGGGAACGATTGGGGCAAACCGAATTGAATTTCATGGGGGTGGCCTGATGCCCAGACGGCACGAAACCATTTACCTCCACGCCCTGCACCACGGTGAGATTGAGACATCGAAACACTTCAACATCACGGTCGCTGAGGTTCAAAAACAGATAAAGATCAGGCAATTGACCAACACCAAAAAGAACCAGGTTTTACGTGGGTACCAGGGTGCCCGATGGCGTGACGGGCGGTTCAAATCAGAAACCACCGAAAACTTTGAACTGATGAAAATTGCCAGAAAAATAAAGGACGCCCAAGACGAACTGTCGAGGTCTGAAGTGAATCGGGCCCTGACGGCATTTCCTGACCTTCTTCAAGAGGTGATGAGGTACACGCAGGAAAGACAAGTAAAGCTGATGCGCCGCCCTGAAGGGTGGACCCCATCGCTGGAAGGATTGGTTGAACCGTGATTCGAACCTACGAAATACCCCATACCTTCTTCGGACCACCGGTGTGCCTGATCTGCCGGTACAACGGTGATATGTGTATCTGCACGGCCGAGGAAATATCGGCCTTTATGGTTGAGGTTGACAGAACCAACGGGTTGAAAAACCCCAAGCCCGGACCTGTTGACGCCCTGTTGGACGGCCTGGCCGTGGTCGCGGGCGAGGACCTGTGTCACTGCGGTGCGCCCAAAGGCGAGTGCCAAGACGAAGGCGGGAGGCCAGCGGTATGAGCGACACGAACATCGAATGGGCCGACAAGGTGTGGAACCCCGTAACTGGGTGCGACAAGGTGAGCGCGGGGTGTGCCAATTGCTACGCCGAAACGTTTGCCAACCGAGGGATGGGTGAGTGGGGAGACCGTCTTTTCAGGGACGTGAAAATGCACGTCAAACGGCTGGATATGCCGCGCCACTGGAAAAAGCCCCGCAAAATATTTGTGAACAGCATGGGCGATATGTTTCATGAAAAGGTGCTTTACCAATTCTGGTACGACGTGGTCGATGTAATGACCGACTGCCCCCAGCACACCTTTTTGATCCTCACCAAACGGCCTGAACGGATGGTGGAGTTTGTAAACCAACAATCTGCGCCCTCCAACTGCTGGTTGGGCACGTCGGTCGAGGGTCCCGACTATCTGTACCGCCTGGACCTGTTGCGAAAGGTAAAGCACCCCAACCGTTTCGTGTCTTTCGAACCTTTGCTCGATGACTTGGGCACCGTGGACCTGCACGGCATCGGGTGGGCGATCTGCGGGGGTGAGTCAGGCTATGGGGCCCGGAAGTATCACCTTCGTTGGGGCCAGGGCCTGTATTACCAGTGCCGGGCCGCCAAGGTGCCATTTTTCATGAAGCAGGTGGGGGCCAACGCCTATGACTCACCGATGGATCCGGAAAGCGGGGTCATGGTACCCGACCGCTACGAGACCCTCGACCCCAAGGGCGGCGACCCTATGGAATGGCCCGAGGACCTGCGGGTCCGCGAATTCCCCGAGGTGAAGGCATGAAAGAGCGCCCCATTTTATTCAGCGCCCCCATGGTGCGGGCCAACCTTGACGGCACCAAGACCGTGACCCTCTACACCCCCCACACCGTGAAGGGCCGAGGCGGGATCGGCGGCCCGCGCAACCCCGACGTGCCCCGCAAGCGCCTGAGGGCCCGCAACAGCCTACGGACCAAGCGGCCCACCCTCTCAAAGGATGAGGCTTTGAAGGTTGGCCGTAAGGTGGCCGGCCTCAAACCCGTTTCCCGCAACCGGGCCCGCCTGGTGGTGGCCTACAACCTCATCAAAGGCTTTGCCAAAGACCGCCTTTTACACCACTACGGCATCGATGGTTTTGTGCCCTGCGCCTGCTGCGGCAGCCTCATGTTGCCCCAAGACCTGGACCCCGACCACATCCACGGCCGCCATGGCGAGAACCCTGGCGAACTGCGCCGCCTGATTGACCCCGGAAATCTGCAATACGTCTGTCGAAGCTGTCACCACATCATAACTAACGGACCTTTCAAGATTGATGTCGTCGCCAAGAACCTGCCCCTCTGGAAAGCCGACATGCTGGTTTTAAGGTCTCGGGTGATGACCCACCGGCCCATGGGTTTGGGGATCAGGCAGAAGTGGGCCGACGCCGCCCAGGTGACGGCGATAAAAGCTGAATTGAAATTGCTCGAGGTGAAGGAATGAGGCGTCGACACCCCTGGTACGCCTTCTGGACCTGGCCCGCCTGGCAACAGTGGGTTTTGTTGGTGGCGCTGGTTTTAATTTCGATCAGGTGGTGGTAGTGCGTGAGCTATCTCTTTTTACGGGTGCAGGGGGGGGCTTGCTCGGAACCCATCTGCTCGGTTGGCGAACTGTCTGCGCCGTCGAATGGGAACCCTACTGCCAAGCCGTCCTTTTGGCCCGCCAAGCTGACGGCATCCTGGAACGCTTCCCGATTTGGGACGACGTGCGGACCTTCAAAGGTGCCGATTGGCGTGGAAAGGTCGATGTCATTACCGCCGGCTTTCCTTGCCAACCATTTTCAACAGCCGGTAAACGAAAAGGCGAGGCCGACGAACGCAACATGTGGCCCGACACCATCCGGGTCATTCGCGAGGTGGGACCCGAGTGGTGCCTGTTGGAGAACGTCCCAGGTCTGGTTACTAGCGGATACTTCGGAACCATCCTTCGAGACCTGGCCGAGGCAGGGTTCGATGCGGAATGGGGAGTGTTTTCAGCGGCAGAAGTCGGAGCCCCACACCAAAGGGATCGGCTCTGGATTGTGGCCCACTCCAACAAAAACGCCAGATGCGAAGAATACAGGAGCAAACCGAATCATTGGGCCGAACAGCTTGACGGAGGCGGCTCGGTTGGGACAACCGACTTGGCCCACACCCCACGGTTTCTCGAAGGACGGCAAGAGCAACAGCCCGAGTGGGAACGAACTGGGGTTTGCGGTGAACCGGTCATTATGGCCAACACCCCAGGCCCACGACATGCACCCTGGCGATCCGGCAAGGGTGGGCAGGTATGGGACGAAACACGGGGGCAGGAATCTGAACGACGAGGTGGCCCTATTTCCGACTCCGAGGGCCACAGACGGGAGCCATGGGGGACCGAACCAGAGGGACAGCGCGGGCAACCCGGGGTTATCGGCGGTGGCCCAACGCTGGCCGACCCCAAACAAGGGAGACGGCGACAAGCACACGGCCAAGACCAACCACAAGGGGGGCAACCCAACTTTGACGAATGCGGTGTTGAAGTTACCGACCCCGACCAGACGGGACAGTCGGACGTTTGCGGGCTCCGAACCGATGCCGGGGCATCAAGGGGGAACCAACCTAATCCAGACGGTGGGCGGCCAACTCTCTCCCGATTGGGTGGAGTTGCTTATGGCCTGGCCGCTTTCATGGACGGCACTTGGGAAGATGGAATTGAGCGAGTTTCGCGCGGGGTGGCTCACAGGGTGGGCCGACTCAAAGGAATTGGAAACGGGCAATGCCCAATAACCCTGGTGAAGGCCTGGAAAACTCTGAGTGCGAGGTTTTACGAATGAATCAGGCGCCCGATGGGGGTGTGCCCCAGATCACCCGCCTGCCGTTGGGCGGGAAGCTGGGGCCAGGGGGAAGACTTTCCCCCACCAAAGCCTTGTTATCCGTTAATTCTGTGGAGTCGGTTGATTCTGATGAGGCGGACATTCAGATGCCCCGGGGGGTTTTACTGTGAATCCTGGACCTGTCCAATGATCCGAACCCACGCCCGTAGACCCAAAGGACGTTGCAAACTCTTGAAAGTTCGGCTTTCGGATCGCGTAAAGGGACCTGGCCAGCGGGCCGGGATGGTCTGGGAGGGCGGGAAGCCCAAGGGGTACCGAGGCGTGGGCCTGCGGGAGGTTTTTGCCCTGTACCTGCACCAACTGAAACTGGAAGGCAAACAACTGGACCTGGCCGACCACCTGAAGTACGAGGTAGCGATACAGGACCTGGAAGATGGGCACCTGGCGCGGCTGGTGGGGACGCTGAGTGGGGACCTGCCGCCAGCGAGGTTGGGGATTTCGGACCTGCTGGACCTGCGCGACTGGGGGTTGGTGGACCTGGTGGTGAGGGTGGCCGGACCTGGACAACCTGCTGGAATTGAAAGGATTGGCTGAAATGGAACTCCCGATCGAATATGTCAAGTTGTGGGACCTGTGTGACTGTGGAGCCAGGAAACATGACCGTCATTCTGATACCTGCACAGCGATAAAGGCCAAGAAGGACTACCGGATGGCCCACCTATGTGAACACGGGGCATTCAACGGGTTTATGGAGCGGGACGACGACCTGATTTTCATGTGTTCGTGTTATAAGGCCGCGCCCACTCCCAAGCTCAATGAGCCGAGCAAGTGCCCGAACGAGGGCGCACCTGGGCACGAAAGCTGTTGGTTGTGTAACCCGGACCAGCAAGTTGAATACGATGACCCCGAGTTTGGTTCTCCAATGGCGAAATCATGAAAAAGAAACCCGTGAGCTTGCGCCAAAGGTTAGATTCCATGGTTGGAAATGGAGAACTTCGGCAAGCTCTGGAACGTGCCGGGGTAAAAGATGACCTGATTGAATACACCGTGGATGTGATCGGACGTTACTGTGCGCCCAGAATCACTAGAAAGAAGTACAAACTATGAACCCCTACCACACTCCGTCCCTGCCCTCGCCCAAGGGGGAACGCATGCCGCTAGGGAAATCCGTTGATGGCATTGAAGCGGTGTGGCGGAAGACGCCCACGCCTGTTGCGGCGGAAGGGCCATTTAAGCACAAAGCCGCATTTGAAAAAGGGCCGTGGTATGTTACGGGCCCGGATGACCATCAGTATATTTTCCAAACCGAACCGGAAGCCGTTGCGGCCACCAAAAACCTTAACCGCCTATACAAATTTGCATTCGCCGCTGGCCAAGAGGCTGGCAGAAAGGGGAAGTGAAATGACGAATGAGGATTTCAGATACTGTACGTACAAATTTACGTTCGGAACGCTTGAGTGTCAGGTTTCCGGGGTTTCTCCGACCGATGCCGCAGAACTTTTTTTGAACCTGTCCCAAGACGCTTTTCGAGATATTGATAAATTCAACCGAGAAATGTTTGATAAAAATATGGATCAGCTTAACAAAACGCACAAACATTGCATGGAAATGCTAGAAGAAAACTACACTCGTATGGACCGACTCAGGGAAGAAATCCAGGCCGAGTGCGAAGCGGAACGGATGCTAGAAAAACAAAAGTTAGAGGTCCACCCATGACGCCCCCAACCTCACCCCTGACTGAGGGGCCGAAGGAATTTTCAGTTGAGGAAGTTGAGCCCGGAAGGGCATGGAGATGTATCGGCCCTGGGTACGTCGGCCAACCGAAGATGCGGCACGAAGCGTTTGAGGAAGTTGGGCTGATTGATTTCGGGTTTTCAGCAGGAGTAGCCCACGACACCGCCACCCAGTCGGCAAGGGTGGAAGAAATAAGCACCAAGCTGAAAGCCATGTTGGCGTTAGATAAACTGGGGCTATCCTTGGCTTCGGATCAAAAACAAAAACAGTACCTACGAGGACGGGTTGCGGCAATTACAGATGCCATTGCCGCCCTCCCTACGCCCACCGAACCTGGAAAGGATAAATGAGATGGGAATGCTAGACCCGGCAATTCCCGGAAAGTGCCCCAAGTGGATTCATACAGGGCGTTTCGAGATGCACCGTTGCAACAGGCCGCTGGCGAACGACGAGCTGTGCCAACTCCACATCAACGCCGATATTAAGCGTAAGAAGCTGTACTCCGAAAAAGAGGCCAAATATAAAGCGGCCATCGAAAAGGCCAAGCGCGAGTGCCCTCGTTGCGGGGCGTTTAAGGAACATTGGAGGAAGCCATGATCGACGAGAACACCGAGCTAACCGAAAAGACGCCCGTGGATGGTGGGACGAGCCGCCCTGCCGCCTGGACGGTGAAAGACCTCAAGCCCGAACTTCGTTCCCACCTCCTTGAGTACGATGTGCTGAAAGAAACCTACCATGCCACGGCGAAAGAGCGGGATGGGCTTCAGGCGAGTTATTCCGGCTTGGCCGACAAGTACGATGTTCTGAAGGCGAGGGCCGAGGGCAAGGAAGTGGCGGCGGGTGCCTGGAATCGAGACATGAGCAAAGCGCCTAGGGATGGGAGTTTGGTTCTGCTTTACTTTTCCGGGAAGTGGGCCAAACCAGTGCTAATGAAGTGGGGCGGAGAGAGTAACGGGTGGCTGTGGGATTCAAACGACGAAGAGGTTTATGAGGATCATGAGTTCATCGCCTGGTCCGAGATTCACCCACCCAATGGAACGGAGTAGGAACATGACGAACGAGCCCATGACGCCCCCAACCTCACCCCTGACTGAGGGGCCGTACACCATTCAAATAAGGGCGGCTTCAGATAGCTACGCCCAAATAATACCGCCAGTAATCACCGGGAACAGAGCCGTCATCCAATGGCCGGTAGACGACGCACAGAACTTCGTGAATAGGTGTAATTCTTTGGTTGCCCAAGGATTCGCCGAAGGAGTAGCCCACGCCACCGACACCCAGTCGGCAAGGGTGAAGGAATTGGAAGCCGGGTTGAAAGAGATTGCTCGGTTCATCGTTGCGGGGAATTCGGCCATCACGGACACCATTTGGCATGGGGACGCCGAAACGCTGGTTGACTACATTGGGAACGTGCTTGGGTATGACGTTTCCGACCCCACCGAACCTGGACCGACAGATTTGACCAAACCCACTTAAAGGCGATACCCTGAAGTCATGGCCAACAAAGTCACCCAAGCGACATCAACGGACCCAGTCAAACGCACCAAACGCACATCCAAGGCGGAAACGGTGTTTTTGCAACTGGTGACCGACGGGGCAACGATTACCGAGGCCGCCGAGCAGTCGGGAATTGGTCGAAGAACCGTGTACGAATGGCGCGACCAGTTTGAGGACTTTGCCGAGAAACTGCTGGTGGCCGAGAAGGGTCAGTTTGAAAAATTTAAGGAAAAAGCCAAAGGATTTGCGGTTAATGGGGTGACCACCACCAAGATCGTGAAGACGTTCGTACCGGTTTATCCGAAGGATGCCGACGGGAAAATAGTTGAGGGTTCAAAAGCCCAGATGGTTCTCGCGGGACAGGAAGAAAGTGAAATCAAATCCATCCCCATCGCCCTGTTGAACAAAGTCCTGGCCGCTGGTGACCCGACTTACCGCAACAACCCGCCGCCAGCCGAGAACCAAGGGAAGTCGGTGGATGATCTCATTGAAGAAGCCAGTAAAATACCCGTGAATTTAAAGGCCAAGAAGTGAACGACAGCGAAGCCTCTCTGCGAAAATGGGCCCAAAATCCGCACATTGCCGTGCGCCAGTTGTTTCGTGCCGAGCCTGATCCGTGGCAGGATGAGGTTTTAAAAGACTTTTCAATCACCAACCCCGACCCCAAGTGCCACAGCCAGGTGATGCAGGCCTGTAAAAACCCCGGAAAGACCGCGGTGCTGGCCTGGTTGTCCTGGATCTTTTTGCTTACCCGCAAGGATTCCGTCATTGGGGCCCTGTCGATTACCGAGCAAAACCTGAAAGACAACTACTGGGCCGAGCTGGCCCGTTGGAAAGCCCGCAGCCCTTTAATTGAAAATATGTTTACCTGGAAAGCCGAACGGGTGACACGAAACACAAGGCCGGCCACGTGGTTCGCCACTGCCCGGGCCTTCTCGAAGACGGCCGACCCTGAATCCCTTAAATCCGCCCTGGCAGGTCTTCACGCCGAACGGATCATGTTCGTCATCGACGAGGGGGGTGACATCCCGCCCCCAGTCCTGGTGACCTGCGAGGCCGCCCAAGGCTCGGGCATCGAAGCCCGTATCCTGATGGCCGGTAACTGCACCAAGAAATCCGGGGCCCTTTACCACGCCACGGTGAAGAATAAACAGAATTACAAGGTTTACCGGGTGACCGGCGACCCCGACGACCCCAAGCGGGCCCCCCGGGTGAAGTTGGAATGGGCCAAGCAGATGATTGCCACCTACGGCCGGAACAACCCCTGGGTCAAGGTGGACGTCCTTTCCGAGTGGCCTGACTCCGACATCAACACCCTGGTTTCCCCCGAGCAGATGGAAACCGCCATGAACCGCGATTTAAAGGCCAGCTCATACGATTGGTGTGAAAGGAAACTGTTCTTGGATGTGGCTTTCGACGGTGGGGACCTGAACGTCTTCGCCCCGCGCCAGGGCCTGCAATGGTTCGAACCAATCCCGATGGCCGTGGACATCAACACCCCTGACTTCTCAAACCAGATCACCGGCCGGTACCTGCTGATCAGCGCCGACTGGCCACACGACTGGGACGGGATCGACTGCACGGGTGGATACGGCGACGGCATCGCCTCAAACCTATACGCCCAGGACTATAAGCCCTATAAATACCAAGGCGCCAGCGCGGCCATAAACGACCGGGTATTCGCCAACAAAGTCACTGAAAACTTCTGGAACGCCGTGCAGGCCATCAAACAAGGTGCGGCCCTCCCGCGGTGCAACGAGTTGGTGGCTGAATTCTGCGAACGGACATACACCAGCGTCAACGGCCGGATGATTATCGAACCCAAGGCGAGGTTTAAGGCCAAGATCGGCCGGTCCCCCAACCACGCCGACGCATTTTGCGGTACCTTCTCGGTGCCCGATAGGCCGGCCAAGAGTGAGTGGGAGAAATATAATCGGTCCCAAAAGTACACCGAAGAAGAAAATATGGCCGTGGATCCCTATGACCCTTTCTCCCGGCTCAAGCGGAAGAAATAAGGGGCGACGTTTTTGGAGTATTAAACCGTGGTTATTAGAATTAAACCATGGCCGACTCACGGATTGCACTATACCGCAGGTTGTACTCGAACCTGACCCCTTGGCGTAATGAACGCTTGCCGTTCATGATCGAGGTGGACACGTTCATCTACCCCAACCGGATGCTTAGGACTACTCTCCCCGACCGGGCCCGCCAGCAACTTCGTCAAGACACTGAAATTATCACTTCCTTTGCCCGCCTGCGGGCCCGGGACCTGCGGAGCGCCCTGTTATCCGGCATCTGTCCCCAATCCTTTACCTGGCAGTACCTCTACATCCCGCCCAGCCAAAAGATGGCCGACGGGCAGCCTTATCAGGACAACCCCCAGAATTCCACGTGGCTTTTCACCGAGAACGAGCAACAGTTTTCGGGCCTTTCCACCTCGAATTTCTACCCCCAATTTGGTGAACACCTGAACGACGCCGCCAATTTTCGGGTGGGTGCCACCCTGATGGAACTCGATTACAAGACCACGTCGCGGTACACGACCCTTCGCCCAGGCAGTTACATGCTGGGGTACGACGAATATGGGTATGCAAACCGGATCGCCCGGGATGAAATTTTCAAGCTGAATGAGCTGGTTTCAAAATTCGGCCTTGAGAACATCAGCCGGCCATTGCAGGAAAAATACAAGGACCCCGGCCATTCCGAGGATGACGTCGCCGTCATCCACGTGATCGGGCCCAACGAAATCTTCGACCCCAATGAGCCCCAGTCGAAGTTTAAGAAGTGGTCAAGCTGCTGGTTTGAGGCCGCCACCGACGAGAACCTGGATAAATTCCTTTGCGAGGAAGGCTTTGACGCCTTCCCGGTCCTGGTCACTGAGTGGCCCGACTGCCCATCCTGGAACGCGATGAGCGACATCAAACAGCTTTACCGCATGGAACTGGACAAGCTGGAAGCCTCGGAAATGATGATCCGCCCCCCCACCATCGGTCCCCCGACCGTCGCCCGCCGGGCCATCGACAAGATGCCCGGTGGTCACACCGAAATCCCCGAGGGCGCCAGCGCCGAGAACTACATCCGCGAACTGTTCCAGAGGAAACTCGACCCCACCCTGCTGGTAAAAATTCAGGACGAAACCAAAAAGATCATCGCCGACGCCTATTTCAGCGACACAATCGTGGTCATTTCCAACCTGGCCGAGCAGGCCGGTCACCGAACCGCCTACGAAATATCCCAGATCAAGGCCGAGCAGTTGATGAAATTCGGCCCGGTTACCCAGTCTTTCAGCCACACCCTCGACTGCCACGAAGACCTGCTTTTCATGTTCAGGATGAAATTGAACATCGTGCCCCAACTTCCGCCAAGCCTTGGGGGGGCCGTCTTCAAACCCGATTATGTTTCGGTCCTGAGCCAAGCCCAGAAAATGAGCAGTCTTCAGGCGGCCAAGGATCTGATCACCGAGGCCGGGTCAATCTTTCAACAGGGTTATCAGGACATTTGGGACAAGATCAACCCCGAGAAAATTTTGCAGGACATGGTTGAAAAGTACCGCCTGGATCCGGCCTACCTTCGGTCGGATGAGGCCGTGGCGGCCTTGCGCCAGGCCCGCCAGGCTTCCCAACAACAACTTCAAGCCGCCCAATCCGCCAGCCTCCAAGCCAAGTCGGCCCAGGCCTTGGGATCCACCCCGGCCAACGCCGATAGTCTGTTGGCCCAGATGGTCCAGAAGTGAACCGCCCTGCCCAATTAAAAACCAGTGTCGAGCGGTCCACCGACGCCGACCGCAGGAAAGACGAAGAACACAACGCCATAATCCTGAACCAGATCAACACGGACCTGGACCTGCTCATCAGCACCCCCGCCTTTGTCCGGTACGTCACCCGATGGGCCACCCGTTTCAGGTTCATGCAGACCTCTTTCTCCCCTCAATCCAGCTCGATGTACCAGTTTGAAGCCCGAAGGAAATGCGGGGATGAAATGTTGGCCGACATCCTCGAGCGAAACCCAGACGTTTTCGCGGAGATCGTCAAGACCATCGCCATCAAACGGATCGACACGGGTGTACTTCTCAGGGACGACGATTAAGGGGGCGACGTTTTTGACTATTCACCCTTGGTTTCTAAAATGAATTTACTGGACCAAAAAACCGGCACGGGGCCCACCCAATCCCGGTAAAGGACACAACGAGCATGGCTTTACTTCCGGAGCAGGTCGAAAAGGCTTACAAGGCTTGGCAGACGAAACCTGGCGACGACACGGCGAAAGCCTTCACCGAAGCCATGACGCAGGCCGAGACCGAGGCCACCGCGGCCGCCGAGAAGAATAAGCCGCCCGAGAAGTACGACTTCGCCAAGTATGACGGCCCTTACGAGACCGCCGCCGACTTGAAGTCGATCGAGGACCTGGCCAAGAAGAACGGCTTGACCCTCGAATCGGCCGAAGCGATCCGCACCCAGTACCAGTCGATTCGGGAAGGGCAGACCAAGAGCCTGCTGGCCCAGGCCCAGTTGAACGCCAAGACCGCCGGCGAGAAGAACAAGGCGGAATTCTTAAAGACCTACGGTGACAAGGCCAACGAAGTCGCCACCAAGGCCATGATCGCGGCCAAGAAGCTTTTGCCGGAAGCGGTGTTGAAAAGCCTGGAAGAAAACGGACTGACCAACAACCTCGACCTGGTGAAGCAGATGGCCGAAGCCCACGACAAGTACAAACTCGGGGAAGCGACCGTACCGCAAGGAAACGGTATCCCCGACACGAAGGTTGAAATGAAAGAAGCGATGTTTCCGATGGCCCAGTTGGCGCCGCGGACTTAACCCAAAAGACTTTCCAGGAGGCTTTCAATGCCACAGACTCCGCTGTTGAACTACCCCACCATCGTCGACTATCGGGACCGGATGGACCCCACCGGCGCCCCCGCCCAGATCGTGCAGCTCCTGCACAAGATCAACCCGTTCGCGGCCATGTTACCCGCGTACCCCACCAACGACGTCGACAGCGAGAAGATCAACGTGCAGGTGTCCCTGCCGACTGTCGTGATGAAGGCCTACGGCCAGCCCGTTGCGATGTCCAAGGGCGAAGTGGACATCCAGTCCTTCCCCACGGGCATCGCCGAGACCATCCAGCAGGCCCCGGTGGACATCGTCGAACTCGGGGGCGACCCCCAGCAGTACCTCTTGAACGACGCCGAGGGGTACCTCGAGGCCATGCGCCAGAAACAAGCCTCCCAGCTCGTCAGCGGTGACCACGTGGCCAACGCCAACGAGATCATGGGCTTCTCGAAGTATTTCAACGCCCTGACCGGCAACCTGGCCGGGAACATGATTTCCGCCGGCGACTCGGGCGGCACCCTCACCTCGGTCTACTTTATCGGCCTCGGGAAAAATGGGTTCTACACCGTTTTCCCGAAGAACGTGCCGGCTGGCCTGGTGGCCGGTCCCATCACGCGCCGGTGGTCCGACGTGACCGAGGGCACCACGGTGAAGCAGCTCGAGGTGTTCACCCGCAAGTACCAGCAACGGTTCGGGCTCGTCGCCCGCAACTACACCAACGGGGTGCGGATCTGCAACATCGACCACTCCAAGTTGGCGGCCGGTACCAGCACCGTCGACCTCATCCAGACCCTGCGTAAGGCCCCGTACCGGATCAAGGACGAGACCCTGCAATACGTCTGGCTGATGAACGCCTCCACCATGGAATACCTGGACAACCAGAGCTACCTGGGGGCCAAGGCCGGCGGTGGCTTGCTGATGACCACGGTGGGCGACCGGACTTACAAGTCCTTCGCCGGTTTCCCGATCCTTCGGACGGATTCCATCACCAACTCCGAATCGACCATCAGCTAACCAACGGCCCTTCGGGGCGTTAACCCAATACGTCCCCGGGCTCCCATGTGAGGCCCGGGGGGAAGGTGGATGTCATGCCACAGGATTACAACACGCAGTTTTCGCGCTTGCAGGACCTGTCGACCGGGACCGTGGCCGGTGTCATCAGCACCAACACGATTCCCATGACCCAGCCCAGGGATTACGGGATGGGCAAGAAAATCTATGGTGAGGTAAGGGTCGTGACGCCCTCCGTGGACGGCGCCGGCTATTCCCTCGACATCGACGTCGTGGCCATGGACGCGACCAACACCACGGTCAACACGGTGCTGGCCCAGGCTGTCGCGACGATCCCGGGCAATTCCGCCGCGGGATACCGGGCGACTTTCCTGCTTCCGACCAAGCTGGCGGTCGCCGGTGACGGCAACCTGGCCCTGCGCTATGTGGCGCGTGGCACGGGGGCCTTGACGGCGATGACGGTCAATTCGGGCCTGACTTTGGAGCCCGGGTACAACCACGCCGATCCCCGCACCGACTCGGGCGTCATCGGGTAACCCTCAAGAAGTGGCCTGGTCCTGGCGGTCCTTTGGGGCCGTCAGGACATCTATTTAACCCTCAACGCTCGATCTTTAAGGAGATCAAAATGGGTTTCATCAAAGTCAAGGCTTTGCCGTCCCGTGATCGCAACCATTCGGCCGGCGAGTCCGGCGGAAAGACCATTCACCCCGGCCAGTCCTTCACCATCGACGACAAGCTCGTCGAGTCCCTGCCCAAGCGCCTCGGTAACGCCATCAACCCCAACCCCTGCACCGAAATCGAACACCGCAGGGTCGTGCTGGCCGGTATCCCCGACACCGAACTCAACCAGGCCAACCGCGATGCGTACCTGAAGTACGTGTTTTTCGCCCCCCAGTGGATGCGCCTGGACGTTTCCAGGCCGGCCGTCGCCGCGCCCGTCGAAGTGGTCGAGACCGAGACTGAGACCGAAGTCGAGGCCACCGAGGAAAACACCAAGCCGCCCGCGGGCAGCAAGTCGATCCTGAAGAAGTAACGGACCATCCTGCTGAGTCTCGAGGGGCCAGGCCACACAACGGCCCGGCCCCTTTGTTTTTGGAGGTGAGTTTTGAGCCTACCGACAACCCGCACCGCGATCGCCAACCTGGCCCTTCGAAAACTCGGGGACCAGACCGTCATTAAGAACGTGGATGACACCACGGCCGACGACAAGGCCACCATCGCCATGCTGGATGTCTACGACCAGACCCTCCATTCCCTCATCAGCAACTTCCCTTGGTCATTCGCCTGTAGCCTTGTGACTTTGGTGAAGGTCGCCGACAACCCCGACAATAGCTGGGGTGTTGCCTACCTCTACCCTACCCAGGCCGTCGCCATCTGGTCATTCGACCCCAACTCGCGCCTACTGGACCAACAGACAACCCCATCCCGAAAAGTCATGACCAAGGACGCCGGGACCCCGGTAAGCGTTACCGCGGTCACCAAGGGAACCATCTGCATGGTCACGGCTGCCGGGCACACCCTCGACAACGGGGATCTGGTGAAATTCGCCTCGATCGGTGGAATGGTTCAATTAAACGGGAACACCTACATCGTGGCCGACTCAGACCAAACCGATGGAATCTTTAACCTCAAGGACCTATCCACCGGCCTATACACGAATTCCACCGCCTTCACCACCTACACCACGGGCGGAACGGTGGCCGAAATTGCCTCCCGGATCATTCTGACCGACATCCAAGAAGCCCAATGTTGGATCACTCGGTTCGTGACCGACGTCACCCTTTACACCGACAACTTCATCGACGCCTTCTCTTGGGCCCTCGCCGTCGCGGTTGGGCCCGTGATGTGTGGCATCGACCGATTGAACATCGTGAACGCTTTGAAACCCGAGCGGGACAAGGCCATCAAGCAGGCCATGGCCAATGACCTAATCGAGCAGAAACCGGATTTCATCGCCCGCGGGCGGTATGCCGCCGCCCGGCTGCCTGGCGGAACCTTTCCCAACCCCGAAAACCTCACAAGCTGGTTGCAATAATGGGTGTCACCCCTAAACGATCGTTCACGACCGGGGAACTGGACCCACAGCTTTACGGCCATTGCGATACCACCCTTTATTCCGATGGCGTTAAGAAACTCCGAAACTTCATCATTCGTGGGATCAGCGGCATCTGGAACCGGATGGGGTCGTTGTATCACTCGGAGACCGCGCCAATGAATACCCCGGCCTTCATGGCTGGCCGTCTGGGTCGCCTGATCGAATTTAGGTACAACGCCGACCTGACCTACCTGCTGGAATTCACCGACCAGACCCTCCGAATCTTCGACCCTCGAGCGCTTCAATACGTTTTTAAGATTACTGACACCATTGGGTCCATCACCTTTGACCTGGCGGATGGATGGATTTACCTGACCTCAACAGGCCACGGGATCATCGAAGGGGCTCTCATTTACGTCACCGGGATCGTCGGCCAGCACGACGAACTCAACAACCGGTATTTCCTGGCCCATGTGACCGATGCCAATACCATCTACCTTCAGGACCCCGCGACAGGGGCCTATGTCATCCCCAGCATAAACGCCGGGACCGACACGGTATCTGGAACTGTTTCAAGTGTGGTTCAATTTACGACACCTTGGACATCGGCATCCCTCCATGACCTCAACCATGAACAGTATGGTGAAATCGTTCGGTTTACCCGCAAGGGCTTTGCCACGATGGACCTCACCTATTTTTCAAACACCTACTGGGACCTGTCGCCATACCAGCCAGGATCATCGACATCGAAGGTGTCGGGCCTCGCCGTTTCGTTGGCTGGAACCGACTGTGAATGGACCGTCACCGCCATCGACCTGGACACCAACGAGGAATCTGAGCCATGTGCCTATGTAGCCGGTAAACTTGGCACGACCGTGGCACCCAATTCCGTCACTTGGAGTGAACGGCTCAACACATCGTATTATCGAATCTACCGAAGGGTGGCGGGGACTGGCGGGGGTGGGCAGACCATGGGTTGGGTGGCTGATGCTGAAGCCGTCGGTGTCTCAACCCCTTCGTTTTCCGATACCGGGTTGGACCCCGATACATCCCAAAGCCCTCCCGTTTTCCACGACCCATTCGATTCGGACAAACTCGTTTTGCAACAGACTGGGACGATCAGCCCGGCGCCGGCGTCCGTCCGGTGTATCTGCTGGCACCCGAACGGACTTTTCTTCTTGGTTGGAACAGCCGTCACCCCGTACCTTCATGCCTTTTACCGGCCCACCCTTGTGTCGGCTTTTGTTGAAGTGCCCATCAACTGGACCATCGGAGTTTTCAGCGTCGTCTTGAGCGGGGCCGTCACCAATATCGTTTGGACCCATAAGAATATCCCGAGTTACGGAATCCCAGCCATTCCGTTGGGGGACATGTTCGCGATCAGTGGTGATTTTGGATCCCTCGGGCCCGAACTCGGAAGCCTGACTTTTGTGGGTGTGACCTTTGGGTATGGTAACCCATCGGTGCGGTGGGGAAGTCTTTGGACACCCGATTCAACCACCAAGACCCTTGGCGGTGTCAGAGGTCTGGCCGCCTCACCTGGCGGAAATTTTGTTGCGGTTGGAAGTGCATATTCCAACACCCTGATGGTACTGAAGTGGAACATCGGAAAATACAACGAAATATCGCCACTGACTCAACCAGATTCAACTGCCCTATCCTGCTCTTTCTCGGATGATGGGCTTCACTTGGCCTGCGGCCACCAGGGAACCGGAAACCTAAATCTTTATTCCATTGCGGGATCGGCCTTTACCTACCTCTCGGGTCAACCCGCCACGCCACCGAGCGGGCATCTTTCAACGGTTCAATTCTCGCCAGGATCCGGCTACCTCGCTGCCGGTGGCCCGTCTGGGTTTGATTGGTGGAAAGTCGTCGGCGACACCTTCACGAAGCTGGCCGCACCCGCTACACCACCGGCCGGTCAAATCACACGGGTCGAGTGGGATGCCTCCGGATCATTCCTGTCGGTTACGACCGATACCTCGCCGTTTATTTACGTCTACAACCTGGTTGGCGATACCCTGGTGTTTACCTCGAACGTCAGCCCGGTCCCAACTTCCACGGTTTACGATGCCCTTTGGAGCCCCGACCGAAAGACCTTCCTTTACGGTCAGGATTTAGGGTCAACCATTCTCACCTATGCTTCCCAACGGATGTTTCCGGCCGCCCTCGCCGGTTTCCAACAACGTCAGTTGTTCGCCAACAACGACTTCAAGCCCATGGGGGTTGAGAATTCAGGGATCGGTTGGACGTACAATTTCAACAAACGCATCCCCTTAACCCAGCAGGATGCCTTTCGGTATGTCATATTCAGCCAGGGGTCGGAAATCAGGCACCTTGTTTCGATCGGTCCCAAGAGCCTTATGGCCATGACCCCGATCGGCGGGATACGGTTGACGGGTCAGAATGATGGGACCTATTGTTACAACCCGCCCCCCGATGTATCCCAAACGTTTTCCATCGGCTGTTCGACCCTTCAACCCAAAGTCCTTTCGGATTGGTTGGTCTTTGTGCAGGACGGCGATCAGAAAATATGGGCTGTCTGGTACAACCAGGCCTGGGGCCGTGTGGTACCGGTGGAACTCACCAAGAACTCAGGTCACCTTTTCTTGCACCGGCGGATTGTAGACTTTGCGGTTCAAACCATCCCCGACCCAGTCGTCTGGGTCGTGCTGGACGACGGCACCCTATTGTCCGGGACCTTCGACATGCCCACTGGTGAGACCGGATGGGCCCACCACGACACGCCAAACGGCAAGTATCGAAATGTCAGCTCGGTACGTGTTGGGGCTTATGACCGCGTTTTCGTGAAGGTTGAGCGTGTTTTGAATGGCGTCACCCGTACCTTCCTTGAGTCCTTCGACAACCGTACCTACGCCGACTGGCGGTTTGATGCCCACTTCATGGACTGCGGGATCGTTTACGACGGACGCAACACCAGTACCACCACCATGAATTTGAACACCCCAACCGGGACACCCCCGTGGGCCTACACCAGCGGGGCAACCCTTTCTTCCTCGACGCCCTACTTTTCAACCGCCGCCCACGCCGGAAAGTCCTTTAGGCTTGAACTCAATGGATTGGCCTATTGGGTCCACGTGGTGACGGTCACCGACTCCCAGAACTGCGCGGTAAACCTACTGGCTGATATTCCGACCGGTCTTCAAGCCGTGCCGACCCTTCTTTGGTCACTGGGAAGCCAAACGGTTGGAAATCTTGGCCACCTGAACGGCCAGCAGGTTTCGGTCTATGCCGATGGAATCGTGGTGGCCAGCCCCAACAACAACAAATACGCCTCATATCCCATCACGGTTACGAACGGGAAAATCACCCTTTCCCGTTTTTACGCCGTCATCCGTGTTGGGATTCCTTTCGTTTCAGACGTCCAACTCTTGGACATCGACGAGGCCAACTACCCCAAGGGTGTGGAACTCATCAAGAACGTGTCCCGTGTGAGCCTGCGGGTGCAGGAAACCCGTGGCATCCATGTGGCCACCACCTACCCGACCGACGACACCACCACCAACATGAACACTAGCAACGCCAAATACTTTGACGACCCCACCCAATTTGTAGGCATAACATCCCCAGATGCCCCGGTTCAGATCGTGACCGACCTGATTGAAGCACCTTCGCCAACCGGGTGGAACCAACACGGTTCAGTCTTCATCCGCCAGGTTGACCCAGTACCTGTTGCAATTGGTGCCGCCTACCCAGGCGGACAAACGACTTAAAGGAGAAACCCATGGACCTCGGCGATGTAGCTTTACCGGTTCTTGAAACCGCCATCGGAGCTGCCGGAAGCATCTTGGGCGGATCCCAAAGGCAGGCCGACGCCGAGCAGCAAGCCAGCACATTGGACTCCAACGCCGGCGAACTCGACCGCCAGTCCCTTGAAGCCATTGCCAAAGGCCAGTGGCAAAAGGGGCGCATAAGCACAAGAACAGGGCAAAACCTGGGCGGTGTGGCCGCCGGCACGGCCGCATCTGGTCTTTCAATTTCGGGTGGGACGGTCACGGACCTATACGACCAAACCCAGCACCTCGGGGTTCTCGACCAACTGATGGAACAACGCAATGCCGCCGCCATCGCCCGCGGGCTTTCGATGGAAGGCCAGAATTTACGCCGTAAGGCGAACTCCATTCGGTCGGCCGGCCAGGTTGACGCGAATATGGGCGACATGAATGCTGTAACTGGGATCGTGACCGGAGGAATGAAAGCCCTCGGGAACTACAACACCTGGAACAGTACTCAGGCGCCCACACAAATCCCTGGATTGGGGTAACCCATGCCACAAATACCAGTCCAAATCGGCCCCTCTGTCGCTCCTGAGATTGGTCCGGCGGCCATGAAGGAAGTCATCCCAAACGCTGTAATGCCAGCCGAAGCCATGGCAACTTCACTTGAAAAGCCAATTGGAGCGGCCGAGCAGTATAACGACGAGTCCAACCGACGGGCCGCCCAGGCCACTTCCTTGGACATCGACAACCAACTCAGTCAGGTTCAACGGGACCTATTGTTGAAGGGTTCGGCCATCCGTGGGCCCGGGGTGTTGACCGCACCCGACGAGATCGCCAATGAATTTCAGAAGCAGGCCGGCCTCATAACCCAGAACCTTCAGGGCCAGATGTTGCAGGATACGGCCAAACGCATGGTCACCGACCGCGCCGAGACCATCCGAAGCATCATGGAACGTCACTCGGCCACCGAATGGGATCAGTATAAAACTGACAATTTCAACGGGATCATCAACGGGAACAAGGACATCACGGCCCTGGCCGCCCAGAACGGGGATAAATACCAGATCGGGAAGATGCTGGACAACACCACAGCGGTCACCCAGGACCACGCTTTCAGTAAAGGGTATGGGGTGGACGACCCAGCCCACAAAGAGCAGGTGAGAACCAACCGGTCGGCCATCTACACCGCCGGCATTTCGGGGGCCCTTGCGTCCAAAAACCCCATACTGGCCCAACAGTTATTCGACCAAGCCAAAGCCGATGGGGATCAGACAGCCGTGGACCTCGAGAAGAACACCTTGGCCTTCAAGGAATATAAAACCCAGAGCAGCACCGACCAATACACTGCGGCCCTCAACTTCATCGACAACAACCACGGGATTACCCCGGGGCCGAAGACCATCCCGAATTGGAGTCAGATGACAGCCACCCAGCGGGATGGGCTTGCCAAGTACGCCGAGGCCCCCCTGTCGACCGACGAATCGTCCTGGTCATCTTTCATGTCGTTGAAGCCCAAGGACCTGGCCGACATGCCATATGACACATTCCACGCCAAGTACCTGGTGAACTTCAAGGAATCGGACCAGCAGAAGGCCGAAAGCGCCTGGAAGGAAGCCAACGGGAGCAAGGGCCAGAAGACCAAAGAATTCGACGGGATTCAGACCGAAGGCCAGATTGTCGCTAACGGGATGCTCCGCGCCGGGATACCCCCCAAGATCAACCCGGGGTCCTCAATGGCGGATGTGGCCAATGAATTTCGCCGACAGGTTGACGTCGGATCGGCCAAATACGCCGATGACCACAACGGGAAACGCCCAGATAACGGGGCTTTGCAGACTATCGTGGATGGAATTGTAATGGCCAAGAACGTGCAAGGCTCCAAATTTGTGGCCAACCACGGGGCCGCACCGGTCACCCAAGGGACCGACCATTTCACCTGGAAACCCGGCGATTCAACCGACACCTCAGCGCCCGTCACGGATGTAAGCCAGATCCCGCCGGGCGAGTTGTCCCAGATCAACGAGGCTTTCACCCAAAACAATATCACCCAAACCCCCGAGAACATCCTGAAGGCCTACCAATCCCACCACGGGGCAAAGCAATGAACGACCTATTGGACAAGATCGATAACCAGTTTTTCCAGCTTTACGGTTGCGCCACACTTCCACAATGCACCCTGGTGATTCAGTCTGAGGTTATCCCGAACGCCGTTTGTGCCTTGATCTGCGACATTTCATACAACTGAGGACCTGATGCCCGAACCCAACCCATACCTCGATGTTGCCAAGCAGATGGCCACCACCCCGGCCGCGCCCGCGGCCCCGCCGACCCCGGCCGGCGCACCCGCCAACCCGTACCTGGATGTGGCGTCCCAGATGGCCCAGGACCAAAGCAGCCGTTTGGCTGGGGTTGGGATGGCGGCCGCCGGGATCACCCCCGACACCGCCGCCAAGACGCTGGACCTGTCCGATAAGACTGGGATGGACAAGGACCTGGTGGGCCGAAACCTGGACCAGATCAATGCCCAGTTGAAACAGCAGACCGACCAAAACACCCTGTCACAAATTCAGACCACCCACCCCGCCACGGCCTCTTGGATGGGCGAACACCCGGCCAACGTCGCCGCTGCCATGCCGGACCTGGACAAAGCCAAGGCAATTGAGTCCACGGCCCAGGACCTGGGGTTTTGGAAGTACGTGGGGATGTCCGCCGCCCACGGCGCCGCGGGGCTGGTGAAGTCTTTCGCCAACGTCCCGGCCCTGGCAGACACTATTTTTAAGGGTGTCACGGGTGAAGACGTCATGCAAAAGGCCGATGGCACGACCATCAACCTGGCTGATAACCCAATTTCAAAGTGGGCCGAAGCCCATCAGGTGAAGATGCAGGTGCCCGAACTGGACGCCAACGCCCTCGCCGTCATCAAAACCGGTAATGTCAGTAATATCACCCGCACCCTGGCCATGAAGGCCTCCAATATGGTCCCTATGATTGGGGCGATGATGGCGACGGGACCGGCGGCTCTTTTTGGCACCCAGATGGCTTCAGACGCCAGTGCCGAAGGCAACCTGCAGGGCCTCGACCCAACCAAAAACGCCCTCAACTCAGTAGGCCAAGGCCTCATTGGCGCCGCAGTCTCATACCTACGTTTCGGACCCTTTGAAGCCTGGGGCAAGGCCCTCGCCGAATCGCTCGGGAAAGACAGTGCCCAAAAGATCATCGGGGATGTGGCCAAGCACCTCGTCTATTCGTCGGCCACCGGGTACCCCCAGATGGCCCTCCAATCGGTCGCCAGCGATGTCACCAGCTACGCCACCGGCGCCAATCCCAATGCCCTTCAAGGAATGGCCGGACGTGCCAATGCCGCCGGCGTTGAAGGGGCCCTTGTGAACCCCATAATCGCACCCCTCGGTATGGCTGGCCACACCCTGGGCCGGTCGATGGAACTTTCGCGGATGAACTCGGACACCGTTGCAGCCGAGGCCCACCGCGATGCCTTCACCAAGATCGCCGACAACTTCCAAGAAATGGACCTGGCTAAGAAAGCCCCGGCGGCCGCCGAGCAACTTCTGGCCAAGCAGGTTCAGGGCACCCCGGCCGAAACCACCTATGTCGACCCTAAGTTTTTCGAAAGCTATTGCCAGTCCAAGAACATCCTGCCGGACGAAATGGCCAAGGACCTAGGTGTCACCCTGGATGAATCACGCCAGACGGGCGGTTATATCGAGGTGCCCACCTCGAAGTTTGTGGCCACCATGGCCAAAGACGGTCACCTAAACGCCTTCAAAGACCACGTTTCATTCGACCCCCAGGTCGAAACCTACGCCCAAACCTCCCAACGGGTCACCGAGGCCCACCGGGTCGCGACCGCCCAGGCCGACCAACCGGCCCCCGCGCCCGGATCCCCCGAGGCCGCCAAGTCGGCCCAGCAGATCGAGGACCAACTGCGGATGGCCGGGCGTACCAAAGCCGAGGCTCAGGCTGGCAAATCTATCTGGGAAAAATGGCTTAACCGCCGTTCGGATATAACCAAAAAATCCGTGGGAGACCTGACGAACTCAATGGGTCTCAAAATCACCCATGAAGGTGGCACGACGACCCCGGAGGCATGGACGCCCTTGACGGGCCTCGATCGTGGACCTGGGCCAGAGTACGCCGCCAAGATGTACAAGCAGGGAACGGACCAACCCGAGAAGCAGTACCGGGACCCCAACACCGGCACCCTGAACGCCCGGGCCTGGACCGAACTGGAAAAGAACCCGCCGGCCGACAAACCTTTCGTGGCCCATATTTCGGTTGAAGGTGGGAAGTATGTCAACGACACCGAGGGCGGTGGCCACAAGGCCGGCAACGACCTCTACAAGTACGCCGGTCAGGCCCTCATGGGCGCCTCGCCGGACGTCGCCAAGGTGGGCGGGGACTTCGCCGTCAGGGTTAAGGACCAGGCGGACCTGGACGCCATCCTCCAAAAGGCCAACGACGCCATGCCTGAAAAGGCGCAGTTGGGAGAAAAAACTGTCAACGGCAAAGCCTTCAATCTAACCGGCGCAATCGGTGATAACCTCGAATCGGCCAAAGACGCCCATGTGGCCGTGAAGCAAGGTCTTGAAACATCTGGTGAGCGGTCCATTCGTGGGGCCATGCCCAAGAAGTATGCCGAATACAACAACGTCGAAGCCACACCCCCCGGTGAGGCCAAACGGGCCATCCCTGAAGGGCTGCGCCAGGCGGCCGCCAAACTCGGGCCCGAGAAGGGTTTTCAGCAGGCCTATCTGGATCCCACCTTTAGCGATGAAACCCACCCGGTCTATTCCAAAGACGGCTACGACGCCCTGCCCAAACGGGCCGCCCGGTCGATGGGGGACATGAACGACCTGAAGAAGATCAACGACACCTTCAACACGGGTGTTGGCGATTACGCCATCCGGCACCTCATGGAAACCATGAAAAAGGTGGCCGCTGAAATCAATGCAAGCAACGGCCACGAAATAGATTTGGCACACCTGTCAGGGGACGAACTCGCGTCCCAAGCCGACGACGGGGTCCTCTTGCATCAATTTTATGACGAGGTGGCCGCACGACTTAAAGCCGAACCACTCGAATTCACAATTGATGGCAAAGATGCCAAATTAGATGTATCATTTTCTTCAGGGATAGGAGGCAACGATGCCCTCGCCGAAGACCGACTCCGAACAGCAAAATCAAAATCCCGACTCCCTGCCGAGCCCGGGGACGCCCGAGTTTCTAGCGTTGCCGCTGGAAACGAGGATAAAACAAATGCCACCGCGGATGGACTTCGGGAACCTGCCCCTGTACTTCAAGAAGGGGGAGATCGGGCCGAGCAACTTCAAGTCCCACGGAGTGACCGAAGATCCGTCGTTGAGTCCGGCACAAACATCCGCAAAGAGACAAGCCTTTATGGCGAAAAGATGGGGGCCTACAAACCCGAAGTAAGCGGCGCCGAGCGCGACCGGATCGAACGCAAAGCCTGGAATGACTCACCCATCGGTATCATGCGGACCCCCGGCAAGACCATCTACCTGTCGCTTCCTGAACCTTCCCGCCTAAAAGTTGGTGAACACCGCGCCTGGGATGACCAGGTGAAACGAGCCAAGTCTGACGGCGTACCGGTCGTCACCAAGCCTGACCCACGCGGTAAAACCCCCAGCCAACTCGCATCCCTTTTCATGGACCGCTGGCGCGAGGGAAGCCTGCACGACCACAAACTGCTCCGCGACATCGACCACGAAACCAAAGGTGGCACCGAGAACAGCCCTGACGCCCAGATCGACAACCTGCTCGATTACTTCAGCGACTTTCGTGGGCACAACGCCAAAGAGTATATGGACATGGCCCGGGCCGAAGGACCTGCGGCCGTCAAGCGCAAGATGGGGGGCATGGCGGCTGGGTATGAGAACCTGAATCAGAGTTACAACCAGCCTGCTTACCACGGTTCACCCCATGTCTTTGACAAATTCAGCTTGCAGAAGATAGGGTCCGGCGAGGGTGCCCAGGCATATGGGTGGGGGCTTTACTTTGCGGGGAAAAAGGGTATTGCCGAATATTACAGAAATACGCTTTCCGCCAATGACATGACCATCGATGGCCACAATTTTGCACCCCGCAATTCTAATATCACCGAAATAGTTGGCAATGGTCGTGGTGATCTAAATAAAATTAAAAAGGATTTGGCCGACTATATTGATGAATACGGCGGTCAAAAACACAATCCGTATGCGATGGTTGAAGATGCCAGGGAAATAATTAATTCAATAAACAATAAGACATTTAAGGCACCCAAAAAAGGCAAGGTTTATGAAGCGGACATCCCTGAAGAAAACACGATGATTTACTGGGATAAGCCCCTTTCAAAACAACCCGAAAAAGTAAAGAAAGCACTTGAGGATGCTGGTTTTTCGGTTAATAAATATGAGAACAAACCAGGGCAAATAACAATAAGCAAGTTAGATGCTAAATATCAAAACGGAAACATTGGATATTATGTTTATTTAAATCACGATTATTATCACACCTTAGAAATCCCGTCATCTGAAAAAGATCCTCAGACATACGCTGAAAAATGGTTTGAGAAACATCAGAATGATATAAATGAAAATAGTTTTACCGGAAAAGAAATTTACAATTTAATTTCAGATGCCCAAGGAGGACCCGAAGAAGCATCAAAATATTTAAGCAAGAATTATGGTATTACTGGTATTAAATACCTCGATAACCAATCGCGTTCCAAGGGCGAAGGCACCCACAACTATGTTGTCTTCGACGATAAACTGGTTCAGATAACCCATACCTATGACCAATCATCCAAGAACGGCCCCGAACCCCTCGGCCGCACGGTTTTCGGCCCCGATGGCGCCCACATCCAACTCGGGCCCGGCGCCGATAAGTCCACCTTCTTCCACGAAACCGGCCACGTCTGGCTTCATGAATTCGCCCTCGATCACGGGTACATCCGCGGCCTGGATCCGAAGGACGTCACCCCCGACCAGAAGCAGTTTTTGGAAGACGGCGATACCCTGCTGAAATGGCTTGGTATCAAGACCTTTGACGATCTGCCTGGTAATACGGATGCGAATGAAAAGTTTGCCGTGGCCGCCGAGAAATATTTCACCACTGGGGAAGCCCCCACCACTGGCCTGCGCCACACGTTCGAACAGTTGAAGACCTGGTTATTGGGTAAGTATAAGACCCTGAAGAACATCACCGATCGAGGCACCCCGGTGGACCTGTCCCCTGAAATCAAAGGGGTTATGGACCGCCTGCTGGCCTCGGACGCCGAAATCAAACAGGCTGAAACCCAGCGGACCAGCGGGATGGACAACGAGTTGTCGGCCCAGATGAGCCCCGAACATCTAGCCGAATACAAGAAGGTCAGGGCCGAGGCCGATTCAAAGGCCAACCAAGACCTGGCCGAACAGCGGGCAGCCGTGGAAGCCAAGCGGAACAGCCCCGAGTGGACCGCCCGCCGCGCCGCCCTGGAAAAGGAATCCCGGCAAGAACTTGAAAAGCGCCCCGAATACGCCATCCAAGCCAAGATGACCGCCAACGGGATGTACTTCAACCGGGATGAGATACCCGCGGACCTGGTGGACCGGATCCCCCTGCACCTGATCGGGGTGGGGGATGAAGGCATTTCGCCGGATGTCGCTGCCGACACCCTGGGTATGGCCTCGGGCGCGGACCTGTTGAAGGCCATCGCCGATGCCCGCCCGATCCAAGAAGTGGCCGCCAACCTCGCCGACGCCCGGTTGGGTAAGGAAGCCCCGGACCTGTTCGGTCAGCCCTACGAAGCCCAGGCGGCCGCCATGAAGGCCACCCACAACGACACCCGGGTAAAGCAGACCATCCTGCAAGCCGAGCAGATGCGCCGCCAGGCCGAGGCTGCCCCCCAAAGCGGCGAGAAGGGCCAAGACCTCAAACTACCCCACCCCCAAGCCCTCAAGGACATGGCCGAGAAAATCCTGGGGTCGGTCAAAGCCGCCGCCATCAACCCGGACAAGTACCTCGCCGCCGAAATGCGAGCCGCCCGAAATGCAGGCCGCCAGCAGGCCATGGGCGACCACGTGGGGGCCTTCAACCATATTGTCATGCAACTGCGTAACCAAGAACTCTACCGCCAAGCCCTTGAGGCCAAAGACTTCAGGCAAAAGGCCCTAAAGGACTTCGACAAATTCCACGGGACAGATGACAAGATCAGCAAGACCCGGGACCTGGGGTTGGTCAGTGCCGGTCGGGCCGTCTTGTCGGCCTACGGCTACGGTACAAAGCAACTTTTGACCGCCCATGAATACCTTGAACAGGTCAAGAACTTCGACCCCGACCCCGACACCTATGCCAACCTGGCCGAGATCGTGAACGGGGCCACCCAGGGCGCTAAACCCATCGGCAACCTGACTTTGAACGAATTGAAGGACCTGCACCGCGCCGTGGGGGCCCTCTGGAACCAGGCCCAGAGCCTTCGGGTAGTTGAAGTGGGCAATGAGAAACACCAGATTGAGGACGTGACCGCCATCCTGGGCGCCAACCTGAAGACCCAACCCCAGGTGATGAAAGAACGCAAATTCTTAACGATGGATGAGGGTGAAAAAAAGAACGTCTTCATCCGCGGACTCATTGCCTCAGTCCTTAGGTACAAGACCTGGGCCGACGGGATGGACGGCATGAAGACCCATGGGGATTGGAAGCACTTCACGGTCAACCAAATATCCGACGACGTTTCAGCCTACCTGAAACAAAAACCAGAAGTTGAAGGCAAACTGGCCGCCGTCCTGGAACCCCTCAAGGACATGTTTACACCGAAGACCATCACCGCCCCGGAACTGACCGACCTGGACGGGAAACCGGCCATCTTCCGGTCCCTCGGTGAAGTGTTTGGCGCCTACCTTCACGCCCAGGGCAACCCTTCGAATCGGTCCAAGCTGATCCGGGGATATGGCTGGGGAGCCTACGACGCCGAGGGTCACCTGGATGATTCAAAATGGGTGACTTTATTGCACAGGATCACCACAGACGGCACTTTCACGAAAGAACACGCCGACGCCGCCCAGCATATTTGGGATGCCTTTGAAGAACTAAAACCCCAGGCCCAGCAGGCCCACAAGGCCGTGAAGGGGTATTACTTCAAGGAAATTAAGGCCGAGGGATTCCGCCTATTCGGCACCGACTATCGGGGTGGATATGTGCCTGCCATGGCCGACCCGATGTTGGATGCCGATGCCGAACGGCGGGCCGAACAGCACGGGATGGAAGCCAGTGGCAACGCTTTCATGTTTCCGACCGCTGGGATGGGAGGGTTCACCAAGGGTCGCAACGAAGACTACGCCGCCAAACTGGTGATCCACCCCAAACTTTTGACCACGATGGCCCTGGACAAGGAATTGAAATATATTCACTTGGCCCAGCACGTGCGCGAGGTTGGGCGGTTGTTCTGGAACAAGGGTTTCAGGGCCCAGATGGACGCCTACGACCCCGGGTTGGTGTCCGATATGGTCATGCCTTGGCTCAAGCGCACGGCCCACCAAACCACCGAGGTACCCCTGGAAGGAAAGGCCGGAAAACTGATTGACGCCACCCTGAACGGCATTCGGCGGAATACCGGGATAAACCTGATGTTCGCAAACGTCCGCCAGATGGCCCAGACAATCCCTGACTTTGCGGCGGCTTTCAAATATGTGGACCTGAAACACCTGGCCCCGGCGATCTACGAAACCATCTTCCACGCCCCCTCGATGACGCAGGATATTGCCTCAAAATCGCCCCAGATGGCCAGCCGGATTGACCATGGGATTTACGAATTGAACAGCAAATTAAACTACATCCTCGAGCCCAACAAACTGAAAGAGGCGCGCGGATATATCCAATCCCATGCCTATTTCATGCAGGACGTTTACTACCACCTCATGGAACGGGCCACCTGGCGGGGTGTCGAACAACAGGCCCTGGCCCGAGGGGAAACCCCCGAGACCGCCCGCCGAGAGGCGGACCTGCGTATCACCGAAACCCAAGGATCCGTCCGGCCCGAGGATGTCAGTTCGGTCGAGGCCGGGCCGTCCTACCAGAAACTGGCCACGATGTTTTACAACTACTTCAACAGCCGGGCCAACCTGATGCATGCCGAACACCAGAAGTCCAAACAGTTGGGCGGGATGGCAGGCCTCAAGAATGACGCCCTGACCTATGCCCTGGTTTTTGCCCCCTGTGCCCTGGCCGGGGCCGCTCTTTACGACGCCTGCAACGGAAAGAAGTTTTGGGACGAAAACGATGACGGGGATTACCTGCCATCGCTCATGCACTGGTTTTTCGGTTCACAATTGGACTACACCGCAGGCATGGTTCCGGTGTTGGGTAAACTCGGGGTGGCCGGCGTGGAAGCCTTGACAGGATCCAAAGGGGCTTCACGGGTGAGCATTTCGCCCGCCGCCAACTTCCTTGAGGCTGGGATCGGCGCGGCCAAGGCCGCCCACAACACCTGGACCAACGGGGAACTTGACAAGCGGGGTATTAAGGACGTCATGACCCTTTTGGGAACGCGCCTAGGCGTCCCCCTGACGCCCCTGGCCAAGCCGTTCAATTACCAGATGGGGGTGATGTCGGGTGACAACCAACCCACCGGGCCGTTCGACTATGCCCGCGGGCTGGCGGTTGGGCGGTGATTATTGTGGAAGCGGCGGCAAGGATGAATCGAGCGGAACCTCGAATAACGGATCGAGGTACTTCTCAAGGTTTGAAATGATGGTTTTTTCGTCGTCCTTGCCATCCATTTCAATGACCTCTTTTCCGCTTCGCCGGTCGAACATATTGACCTGATACCAAAACCATCCCGCCTCATTAGTCGCCTGCACCTGCACCCGCATCCCGTAATGGATCTGGATTTGGCCAACCACTGTCCCTGGGTCAGTTGCAAAAACCCGCCAACCCATCACCCGCAATTTGTCCTTGATGGGTTCTTCAAGGGCCGTGCCCTGGGGTGGGACCACGATGGACCTGTCCGTCTTATCGGCCACGATGAAGGTGCGGACGTTCGACCCGGGAGCCGCACACCCTCCAACCAAAAGACCCATCACCAGCAGAATCGAATATTTCATGGTTCACCCCTGGGGGGATTGTCTATCTATAGCACCCAATCCGTCAACTCTCAGCCTTCGGGGGCGACGTTTTTGACTAATTTTCCACCAATTCTAAAATGAAAACCATAGAACCCTAGGAGGGTGACCTTGAAGAAATTCGCGTTTTTTGCGGCCTTGATCCTCTGCCTTTCGCCCTCGTTCGCGGCGACCACCCAGAACATCAACATCCAGTCTGGCACCGGCCTGTCCAACACCGGGACCGTGCTTTACATCCCCACCGCCCAGATGACCCTGGTGCCCAACCCAGTGGTCTACGGCCCGGTCAAAGGCCTGATCTGGCGCAGCGATGTTTACACCAACCCCTTCCAGCCCCAGGCCAACCCCGAGTTGGTGACTATTCTCTACAAGTCGACCGGCAATTCGGTGACCCTCTTGACCCGCACCGGCCAGTATTGGAACGCCGGCAAGGGAAACAGTATCCAGGTGACCGTGGGTGGACCAACAGTGACGCTTACACCAACGCCAAACCGAACGGTACAGTCTTATACCCCCACGCCCACCAGGACAAATACGCCTCAGTTTACCTTCACATTCACGCTCACGGGTTCGGCCACTCCGACAATTACCCCGACGCCTGCAATAATCCAAGCGGGAGCATTGACCGTTTCCACCCCCGGCGTTCTTACGGTCACAGGTATCAGCAATCTGGACGCCTGGGACATCGGCTCGGTCTCCGACGTCCCCATGATCGTCCTCATCGGTGAGTCCACAATGGTGGGCCCGGGCGGTGGTGGAGGCCCTGGGATTGACGGATACCTGACTCCTACACCTTACAACGGTCGTGCGGTG